>Ga0335074_10001640_pt1 | contig 30275 bp, 25 predicted proteins | sample Lox_Sample_23_FD_206715 | JGI IMG/M metagenome (GOLD analysis project Ga0335074, IMG submission 206715) | Soil microbial communities from Loxahatchee National Wildlife Refuge, Florida, United States - Lox_Sample_2.3 | ecosystem: Environmental > Terrestrial > Soil > Wetlands | place: USA... | reverse complement strand
CGCTGGAGCATCTGGCTATTGACCCGGCCACAGCGATCGCGTTCGGCGACGGGCGTAACGACCTCTCGGTCGTGACCATCGTCGGCAGGTTCGTCGCGATGGCAGGAGGTAACCCCGACCTGCTTGCTGCAGCGGCCGTCACGACAGGCAGCGTGACCGACGACGGCTTCGCGGACTTCCTGCGGCCTGTCCTCGGTCGGCCAGCCTGACGTGGCCGACCCCGCCTATCAGAGACTCGCGACGTCGGCCTGCTTGGCGCGGACAGCCTCGGCTGCCTCGCGGAGCGCGGCCAGCTCGGTGTCGGTCAGGTCGCGCTCGACCACGCGGCGGACGCCAGCGGCGCCGATCTCGGCCTCAACTCCGAGGTAGACGCCCGAGATGCCGTACTGACCGTCGACCCAGGCGCAGACCGGCATGATCGCGCCGGAGTCCTCAGCGACCGCCCGGGCCATCCGGGCGGCTGCGGCCGATGGCGCGTAGTAGGCGGAGCCCGTCTTGAGCAGGGCGACGATCTCCCCGCCGCCATTGCGAGTGCGCTCCACCAGAGCGTCGATGTCGGCAGCTGGCAGCATGTCGGCCAGCGGCTTGCCGTCGACCGAGCAGGCCGAGGGAACCGGCACCATCGTGTCGCCGTGCGAGCCGAGCGTCAGAGTCCGGACCGAGCTGACTGGCACGCCGAGGCGCTCGGCGACGAAGTAGCTGAACCTGGCCGTATCGAGCATGCCGGCCTGGCCCATCACGCGGTTCTTCGGGAAGCCGGACACCTTGGCGGCGAGCGCGGTCATCTCGTCGAGCGGGTTGGACACAACGATCAGCACCGCGTCGGGCGCGTACCTCACGACCTGCTCGGTGACGTTGCGGACGATCTTGGCGTTGACACCGATGAGGTCCATCCGGCTCATGCCTGGCTTGCGCGGCAGGCCAGCCGTGATGACGACGACGCCCGAGCCGCTGATCGCCTCATAGCCCTCCCCGCTCGGGCCAGTGGTCTGCCCGGTGACCTTGGTCTCGAAGCCCTCAACCGGCCGCGACTCGTTCATGTCGAGAGCGAGCCCTTCCGGCCTGCCCTCGATGATGTCAGTGAGAACGACCTCGTCGAAGCTGTCGTACTCGGCCAGTCGCTGCGCCGTCGTCGAGCCGTAAAAGCCGGCCCCGACGACCGTTACCTTCCCTGAACGGGCCATGATGCGGTCTCTCTCCCTCTTCTGCCGGTGCGCTTTTCCCGTTGGGGCCGCTGATCAGGACGAGGCCATCGCGGCGCGCAGGTTCTCGTCCAGCGCCGCCAGGAACTCCTCGGTGGTGAGGAACGGAGTACCCGCGCCGACGAGCAGCGCCAGGTCCTTGGTCATCTTCCCCTGCTCCACGGTCTCCACGCAGACGCGCTCAAGCGTCTCAGCGAACCTGGTCACCTCGGGCGTCCCGTCCAGCAGGCCACGGTGCGCCAGGCCCCTCGTCCACGCGAAGATCGACGCGATCGGGTTGGTGGAGGTCGGCTTGCCCTGCTGGTGCTGCCGGTAGTGCCTGGTCACTGTCCCGTGGGCGGCCTCCGCCTCAACGGTCTTGCCGTCCGGCGTCATCAGCACGCTGGTCATCAGGCCGAGCGAGCCGTAACCCTGCGCCACGATGTCGGACTCGACGTCGCCGTCGTAGTTCTTGCAGGCCCACACGATCCCGCCGTTGCCCTTGATCACCTGGGCGACCATGTCGTCGATCAGCCGGTGCTCGTAGGTGATCCCGGCCGACTCGAACTCCGCCTTGAACTCGGACTCGAAGGTCTCCGCGAAGATGTCCTTGAACCGGCCGTCGTAGGCCTTCAGGATCGTGTTCTTGGTGGACAGGTAGAGCGGGTAACTGCGGTGCAGCGCGTAGCGCATGCTCGCCCTGGCGAAGTCCCTGATCGAATCGTCGAAGTTGTACATGGCCATCGCCACGCCCCCGCCAGTGAACTCGGCCACCTCGTACTCGGTGCGGTCACCGCCGTCCTTCGGGTCAAACGAGATGCGCACCTTGCCGGGGCCGGGCACGACGAAGTCCGTGGCCCGGTACTGGTCACCGTGCGCGTGGCGGCCGATCACGATCGGCTGGGTCCAGCCAGGCACGAACCGAGGGATGCTGGAGATGACGATCGGCTCACGGAAGATCACTCCGCCGAGGATGTTGCGGATCGTGCCGTTCGGCGACTTCCACATCTTCTTCAGGCCGAACTCGGTCACGCGGTCCTCATCCGGCGTGATCGTGGCGCACTTCACGCCAACGCCGTAGCGCTTGATCGCCTCGGCAGAGTCGACGGTGACCTGGTCGTCGGTCGCATCCCGGTTCTGAATGGACAGGTCGTAGTACTTCAGATCAACGTCAAGGTACGGAAGGATCAGCTGGTCCTTAATGAAGTGCCAGATGATCCGGGTCATCTCGTCGCCGTCGAGCTCAACGACAGGATTGGCCACCTTAATCTTCGACATGCAGCTGCGTTCCTTTCAGTGCGCCAGCGTCATTGCCAACGCGAACCCTTACCGGGCGCGGTTATAACCCGGTTCCCGCGTACTGCCAGCCCTGAGCGGGTCAGCCCCCGAGCCGGGCGAACAGGCCCGCGACGAGGAGGCCGACGCCGAGGGCGCCCAGCACCGCGACATCAGCCAGCCGCCGTCTTGACCCGAGCATCCCGGCCCTGCCGTCGGGCAGGACCAGCCTGGCAAGGCATCCCGCAAGCAGCGCGCCGGCTATTACCAACGTACCGCTCCGGACCGCCTGCCCGCCGCCGCGAACGGTGGCAAGCCCGGCCACGACCCCGGCCAGCACAATGCCATAGGGAAGCTGGCTGGCCAGCCGGCGTCCGCCACGGTCCGGCTGCCGTCTGGCTTCGCGCGCCAGCCCTCTCGCCGAGTGCTTCACCGGTCATCAAGCGGCACCCAGTGCAGGCCGCGTTCCCCGATGTACTCGCTGTCCGGGCGGATCAGCCGGTTGTCCGCGTGCTGCTCGATCACGTGCGCGGTCCAGCCCGCCATCCGGCTGGCAGAGAAGACCGGAGTGAACAAGTCAGTGGGGATGCCGAGGTAGTGGTACACGGTCGCGGCGTAGAAGTCGACGTTCGGGTAGAGGCCCTTGGCCGCGAAGACCACCTCTTCCATCCGGCGCGACATCTGGTAGTAGGTGTCGTCGCCGCTGGCGGCGGCAAGCTCGGCCGACATTCGGCGCAGGTGCGCGGCGCGCGGATCTTCCGTCTTGTACACCCGATGGCCGAAGCCCATGATCTTCTCGCCCTGCGCCAGGCGCTCGCCTGTGCCGGCGGCCACCGCTTCGAGCGGATCGCCGGCTGCCGGCCTCAGGGTCTCCAGGGTGAGCATGACCTGCTCGTTAGCGCCGCCGTGGAGCGGCCCGGACAGCGTGCCGAGAGCGGCCACCACGGCCGAGTGCATGTCGGCCAGCGTCGCGGCACATACCCGAGCGGCGAACGTCGAGGCGTTCATCGTGTGGTCAGCGTGCAGGACCAGGCAGGTATCGAGGATCTCGGCGGCCCTCGGCCCCGGCCGGGCACCGGTCAGCTGAAGGAGGAAGTTAGCCGCCGTGCCGAGCGCAGGGTCGGCAGCAGGAAGCTTGCGGCCCTCACGGGCGGCCTGGTAGGCGGCAATGAGCACGGGCTGCACGGCGGTGAGCCTCGCGGCCTTCCGCAGGTTCGCGTCGCGTTCGTTTGACCGGGTGTCCGGATCGTCGGCACTGCTGAGCGAGACGAGGGTACGCAGCGCCTCCATCGGCCGCTGCCGCCGGGCGACGCCGTCCAGGTCTGCCGCCGCCAGCGAGCCGAGCCGCCGACCAGCGGCTAGCTCCGCCCGGTAGGAGTCGAGCTGGGCGGCATCCGGCGCGCTGCCACGCTGCAGCAGGTAGGCGATCTCCTCGAAGGTCGCCCGTCCGGCCAGCTCGTTGATGTCATAGCCGCGGTAGGACAGCAGGCCGGCCCGCCCGTCGATGTCGCTGAGCGCGGTCGACGCGGCGACCACATCGGCCAGGCCTCGTGACGGCGCCTCAGCCATCGGCTCTCCTCTCCGGCCATCCGCTCGGCAGTGTACTGGCCGGGTCCGGCATATCCCGCGATGGCCGCGCCTTGAGCTGACGGCCCACGCCGCGCCGGAGCGGACAAGCCTTCTTACGGGCCGGCTATTACGGGCTCGCTTACGGGCCGGCTATTACGGGCTCGCTGCGTCGTGGCCGGCATGGAGTCGGCGTCAGCTGGGTATCCATCTGGTGACACCCCCCTAGCGCACCGGGCATACCGGAGGCACGTCATGGAGATCCCCCACATCCGGATCGAGAGCACGGGCGCGGTCGTCAGGCTGCGGCCAGAGGTGACCACGATCGGCCGCGGCCGGTCTGTCGATGTCAGGCTCGATCACCCCAGCGTCTCGAAGCTGCACGCCGAGATAGTCCGCCGCGGAGCTTACGCCTACGTCAGCGACCTGGGCTTATCACGGCACGGAACGAGGGTTAACGGGAAGGTCGTAGCCCAGCGGCTGCTGGAGAACGGCGATGTGCTGTCGTTCGGGTCGGAGCGCTGCCGGGTCGGCGGCCTGCCAAGCGAGGCTGCTCTGCCAGACGATGAGTCGCAGCGGGCGGCCGTGCCCGAGCTCACCCGGCGCGAGGTGGATGTCATCGCAGCGCTCTGCAAGCCCGCGCTATGCGATGACGCCTTCGTGGCGCCGGCAACTGCCCGTGACATAGCGGCTGACCTCGTGGTGACGGAAGCAGCCGTGAAGCAGCATCTGCTCCGGCTGTACCAGAAGCTGAAGATCGCCGAGGGTCCGAACCGCCGGGTCAGGCTCGCCAACGAAGTAGTTGCGCGTGGCCTCGTCCGGCCGCTCCCGGCTGTCAGTGACGGGCGGGATCACGCAGCCTGACGCGACTGTTAACGGGCCCTGCTTAGAGCCCTCTGAGCCAGTGGACGATCCGCCAGCCGTCGTCCAGCACGTTTCCGGACAGGTGGTTGAAGGAGGGGTGGGCAAGGGACGCGGACTGCAGATGGCTGCCCAGACTCTCCGCTGGCCAGTACCCGGGCGTCAGCGTGAGGGCTGCCGCGACGACGACGATGGCGATCGCAGCCAGGCCGGCTGTCCCCAGGATCCCGGCGGGCATCGTGCTCGTGACGCGGCCATAGAACTGGCTCAATGGCCGGCGGCAGCGGCGCGACCCAGGGCCGAGGCAGTAGCAGGCCACTAGCGCGCCGGTCCCGTAGCTGACCGCAGTCGGCAGGTCGGAAGCGCCGGAAGTGCCGGTAATGAGCACGGTCATGACCGCGACGGCCGCCGCGCAGACCAGCGCCAGCGGCGCGAGCGCGACGAACGCGAGAATGGAGCGGCACACCGCCACTGGGTAGAACGCAAGTGCCGACGCCGGGTCGCTCGGCCGCGGGCCCTGGCGAGAGCGGCGCCGGGTCAGCATGGTAGTTGTCACGTCGGCAGCCCGCAGCAGCACGAGCGCGGAGAGCGCTGCCACGGTCCCGGCGACAGGCAACAGCACCGCGATGGCGACCAGGGCTGCTGTCGTGGCCAGCATCAGGAGAGCTCTGGCCGGGGCTGACACGCTACTGGCCGCCGTGCCGCCCACCGGACCGGCGCGGGGCGGCAGCGTTCCGGACCCTACCGGACCCGCTGGTATCGGTGCTACTCCAGCTGGCCAGGCTGGCCCGCCTCCTAGCTGACCAGCCGGTGCCATGCCGACGCCGGCGGCAGCCGCGCCGGGGCCAGCCAGGCCCGGCGTGTACTGCACCGGGGTCAGCAGATCAGCGAAGTTGTCTCTGGGCGGCACCGCGATCGGCCTGGTGGCTGGCCAGGCCGGTCCGGCCATAGCTGCTCCGGCCGCGGCTGGCCCGGCCACGGCTGGTCCGCCGGTGCCAGGACTGGCGCGCGCGGCCTTCCCGAACCTGCCGCGTTTCCCGACCTTGGGCAAGTCCAGTGCGGTCCGGGTGACGGGCAGACCCGCCGCAGCGGCAGCCCCGTCAGCACCAGCCAGCCCGCCACCAGCCAGCCCAGCACCAGCCGGTGCGGCGTCAGCAGGCACAGCGTCAGCAGGCGCAGCGTCAGCAGGCGCAGCGCCAGGAAGCGCAGCGCCAGGCGCATGGTGGGCAGGGGCGAATCCGAGCGGGCCCGGAACAAGCGACTTCGGGTCCAGGCCGTCGGCCAGCTGGGCAAGCTCAGCAGCCGACGGCCGCGCCGCCGGGTCCCTGGCCAGCGCCGGCAGCACGAGCGAAGCCAGCGCGGCCGGGAGCCCGCCGAGATCAGGCTCGCCATGCACGATGCGGTAGAAGATCGCCTCGAACTGACCGGTGCCGTAGGGCGGACGACCGGTGGCGGCGTATGCGACGGTGGCGGCCCAGGAGTGCACGTCCGCAGCGGGTCCGCTAGGCAACCCCTCGATGATCTCCGGCGCAAGGAAGCCGGGTGTCCCCATGAACATTCCGGTCATCGTGAGCCTGGTCGAGTCTGCGGCCTGTGCGATGCCGAAGTCGATCACGACGGGCTTGCCGTCGACCAGCATCACGTTGCCTGGCTTCAGGTCCCGGTGCACGACGCCCGCCGAGTGCACGGCCACCAGCGCCGACGCGAGACCGCAAGCCAGGCTGGCCAGCGCCGGGCCAGTCAGCGGCCCGTCAGCCGCGATCGCGTCGTCCAGCGTCCGGCCAGGCACGTACCTGGTCACGATGTAGGGCGGGTCCCCCTCGACGTCGGCGTCCACGACCTCGGCGACATACGGGCTGTGGACCAGCTTCATGGTCGCGACCTCGCGCGCGAGCCGCCGCCGTGCGGTGGTCTCAGCCGGTACGCCCTGTCTGAGCACCTTGACCGCGACCTGGTTGCCGGCCGCATCGCTGGCCAGGTAGACCACGCCCATTCCGCCCGCACCGAGCTGCTTCCGCAGTCGGTAGGGGCCCAGCCGCTCGTCCCCCGAGTGGGCGCTCATAGTCACACAGACTACGGCGCAACTGGCGCTGCGGACCGCCGGAGTGCCGGGCAGCTAACTCCCCGCTACTAGCTTGCGCAGGGCCTCGGCCGTCTCGGCGTTCTGCGCCGCATGGCTGACCAGGGCTTTTGCCAGCTCGGCCGCCCACTGGCCAACTGGCACTTCGGTTCGCGACAAAACCACGCCCCTGACCTCACGGCAGATTTCGGCGACCGGCGCTCCGCCGGTCAGCCGCAGCGTCAGCACCTGGTCGCCGAGGCGGACAGTGATCTTCGAAACAGTGCCTGCCCGGCCCTTCATCCGGTCGGACATCGATCGTTCCCGGCCAATATCCACGCAGCTCTCCGGCAGCGCCTCGCCCAGCGACTCGGTGAGAACCCTGGCGTAGATCGCGATGTCACTGCTATCCGCGCGCAGGGCTGCTGTGACCATGTCGAGCGACGGACTCTCCGTGGGCTCCATCATCGCTGCCGCATCCTTATCCGTATCGGCCGGGCATTCCGGCGACTTTCTCGCTCTCGGCTCAGGGTCCGCTGCCGGCCCGTGCCTGTGTCCGTGTCACTGTCCGCTGAAAGCTGCCTTACCTGGTCCATTCTCCAGAAAGCTGCGCAACCCGGCTTGGGCGTCGTCAGTTGCAAACAGGCCGGCAAAACTAGCTCGCTCATACTCCAGACCACTATCCAGATCAGTATCCAGCCCTAGGTCAATTGCCTGCTTCGCAGCAGCGATCGCGAGCGCGGGACCGCGCGCGTAGCCGGCTGCCATCGAGTGCGCCGCCTGGTACACCTCCGCGTCCGGGACGACCCTGTCGGCCAGCCCGATCGCCAGCGCCTCTCCGGAATCAACGAAACGCCCGGTGAAGATCATGTCCTTGGCTTTGGCCGGCCCGACGAGCCTGGGCAGCCGCTGCGTCCCGCCAGCACCGGGGATCAGCCCGAGCAGGATTTCCGGCTGGCCGACCCTGGCGCCCTCGCCGAGAACCCTGAAGTCCGCGCAGAGCGCCAGCTCAAGACCGCCGCCGAGGGCATAGCCGGTGACCGCTGCGATGACCGGCTTGCCGATCTTTGCCACTGCGGTGAGCGCGTCCTGCAGCGCGTGACTTCGGCTGGTCATCTGGGCGTAGCTGGCACCGGACATCTCCGTTATGTCGGCTCCGGCAGCAAACAGCCTCTCACCGCCGTACACCACGACTGCTCGCACCGCCGGGTCGGCTGACGCGGCTGCTGCCGCTCCGGCGAGCTCAGCCACGAGCGCGCCACTCAGCGCGTTCATCGGCGGCCGGTCCAGGCGGATGGTGGCAACTGCCTGCTCGGTCTCGACCCGTACCAGTTCGCCCACGACGCACCTCCCGTACCGAGCCACGATCCTACGCAGCGCCAGGCACGGATGCGCGCGGCACGGGCGGCCGCGGCGCGGGGGATGCGACCGGCGGAACGTGAGCGATGCGGCTAGGAAGCGCGACGGCGGACGCGGCCGAGCGCCGCCGGGCCCCGCCCCACCGAGCGAAGCTGCCGCCCTGGCCCCGGCGCTTCCGCCTCTGCCAGCCCTGCGCTCGCGACTATGGTCCCGGCAACCATGGTCCCCGCAACCACGGTTCCGCCGACCACGGTTCCGCCGACCACGGTTCCGCCGACCACGGTTCCGCGCGCCGACTCGAGGGGAACAGCGGCATCGAGGTGGCACTCGCACTGGCACTGCAGTGACGGGCAGGGACTTGTCATTGCGGAACCCCGGCAGCGTCCCATGAGGCACATGGGCGACATCACGAAGTCACTCGTCGCGTTGCCGATCGCCGCCTGCTCGCTGGCGAGCACCAGGGCGACAGCGCGGGTGAGAGCTCGTGCGGCTGGCAGCAGCCGGGTGGCGAGACCCTCCTCCGACACGCGGCTGAGGTGCCGGGCAGCGCTGAGCGGATCGGCGTGCAGGAACGCCGCGAAGGCGTCGAGGCAGGCCTGCTCTTCCGCAGTGCGGGTGTGCTGGCCGCCGCGCCGTCGTACGCGAGCCTGCCGTGGGCCCTCCAGGGAGAGCGAAACTCCCATCTGGCTGTCCCTCCTCGCCTACCCGCGCAAAAGGCTTCGGATGCGCATGACAGATTACTGTGAACGCCTGCGAAGGGTCAATAAGCGCACGTCACGGATTTGCCTTTTGCAAAACGCACGTTTGTCGATCAAGCTGCTCTAATTACTTGACAGTGTGCAAAAATGGCGATGCACCGTGCGAAGTTTCTGCGAAGGATGCACGCGGAGGATGCATGCGAAGGTTGCGCTATGGTCACTCGCCCTGAACCGCCGCCGTGGGGGATTCTGATCGCCGCGGCACTAGCCCGCGCTAGCCTTTCCGCGCGCGAGGCCGCACGCCGGGCCCGGCTCAGCGAGGGCCGCTGGCGCCAGATCACGGCGGGGTATCAGGTCGTGCGGCCGGGTGTTTATGAGCCGGTCCGCGGTCCGGCGGCCACCCTGGCGAGGATGGCTGCGGTCGCCGGGGTCTCCCCAGAGGAGCTGCGCGAGGCCGGCCGCGACGATGCGGCGCAACTGCTCGCCAGCCAGCAGGAGAGCTGGCCGACTGTCGAAGAACTGCTGTCGAGGATCCGGGCGATGGACGCTGATCAGGCGCGCTCGCTGCTGGCCACCATTGTTGTTCAGCTGGGGCTGAGCCTCGCCTCGCGGGATGAGCCGGAGCCAGAGACCGGGCTATGACGCCGCGGCGGACGATTGGCACGTGGCCGCCGGGCGAGACCGGGTGAACCTGCCCCAGGGCGGCCACTGGGGCAGGTACCGGCTGGGTCACTCTCCCGACGCTCGCGGCAGCGAGACGCCCTGCCAGCCATTGAGGAAACCGCGAACCTCGCTCTCGCTGTACCGGCGGTGACCGCCCGGCGTGCGAATGGACGAGAGCTTGCCACCCCGCGCCCAGCGGGTGACCGTCTTCGGGTCGACGCGCAGCATGGCAGCGACCTCGGCCGGGGTGAGGAGGCGGGTGTCCGGCTTGATCTGAGTTCTCACGAAGAGGTCCTCTCACTCTCAGGGTAATGGTTCGGTGACACATCGTGACGACTGGTGACCGTCACGGACCGAAATCCTTGTATCACAGGATGTCACATCGACCCTGGCTTTGCTGGCGTTCTCACTAGCACGCCAGGAATTGCCGTCAGCATGCAGAAGGTCCGCCGATGGCAATGACCGGCAGCAACGACCGGCGCGCTTCACGAAGCGTTTAACGCCGCGACCGCCACCGCAGGGTCAGCGAAGATCCCCGTTCACCATTCCGGCCGGCGCCTCTGGCAGCGTGACCAGGCCAAGCTCGGCCGGGCTGGCCAGCAGCCGGTTCCTGGGCAGCACCCGCACGGTGTAGCCGAACGGCCCCGGCTCGCCCAGCTCGGCCGCGCCACCGTAGCGGGCCACTCCGGGGCCCGCGGTGCCGTCGAGCTGCAGCGCCGACCGCGCCGGGTCGATGATCTCGTCGGAGTCCCCGGCCCGGCCGTAGACCACCTCGACGGTGACGTCGTCCGGCGTGAGCGTGCCCAGCGCGACGCTGGCCCGCACGACGAGCCGGCCGCCAGGGCTCAGGTCGATGTCGTCGCTCTCCACGTGCTGGACGTGCACGCCCGGCCAGGCATCGCGGATGCGCTGCTTCCAGGCTGCCAGCTCGCGCGCGCCGTCGAAGGTACCGTCGCTGCCCGCCAGTACCCTGGACGCAGTCGCAGCTGGCGTGTACAGCTCTGTCACGTACTGCCGGACCATCCGGGTGGCCAGGGCGCGCGGGCCGAGGCCGCGCAGCGTGTGCGACACCATCTCCAGCCAGCGGGCCGGCATGCCATCAGCGCTGGTGTCGTAGAACAGCGGCGCAACCGACTTCTCGATCAGGTCGTACAGCGCTGCTGCCTCGAGCTCGTCCCGGCGGCCCGGGTCGGGCACGCTGTCCGCGGACGGAATGGCCCAGCCGTTGGCGCCGTCGAACCATTCGTCCCACCAGCCATCGAGCACCGACAGGTTCAGCGCGCCGTTGAGCGCAGCCTTCATGCCGGAGGTGCCGCAGGCCTCCAGCGGCCGGAGCGGATTGTTCAGCCAGACGTCGCAGCCCTGCACGAGCGTGTGCGCCATCGCCATGTCGTAGTCAGGCAGGAAGACGATCCGGTGCCGTACCTGCGGGTGATCGGCGAACCGCACGAGCTGCTGGATGAGTTGCTTGCCGCCGTCGTCCGCCGGGTGCGCCTTCCCGGCCACGACGATCTGGACCGGGTGCTCGGGGTCCAGCAGCAGCGAGGTCAGCCGGCCGGGATCGTGCAGCATCATGGTCAGCCGCTTGTAGGACGGCACTCGCCGGGCGAAGCCGATCGTCAGCACATCATCGTCGAGGACGCTGTCAATCCAGATCAGCTCGGCATCCGAGGCACCGCGCTGCCGCCAGGACGCTCGCAGCCGCCGCCTGGCCTCGGCCACGAGCCTGGACCGCAGCAGCCGTCGCAGCGCCCAGAGCCGCGACGGATCAGCGGCCGCCCGGTCCCAGAACGACGGGTCATCCGTCGGGTCGGCAAGCATCGCGCGCTCTGCCGTGCCGAAGGCGGCGGCGTCGGGGGTGACCGTCTCGGCGAGGCCCACCAGTTCCGGCGCCACCCAGGTCGGCGCGTGCACGCCGTTGGTCACCGAGGTGATCGGAACCTCGGCCGCGTCGAATCCGGGCCACAGGCCGTTGAACATCATCCTGGATACTTCGCCGTGCAGCTTGCTCACGCCGTTCACGCGCTGCGCAAGGCGCATGCCCATGACCGCCATGTTGAACACGCCAGGGTCGCCGCCGGGGAAGGTCTCCGCTCCGAGCGAGGTGATGGCGTCGAGCGGCAGCCCCGGCTCGGCGCCGTCGGCGAACTGCCGCGCCACCAGCTCCATGGGGAACCTGTCAATGCCGGCCGGCACCGGAGTGTGCGTCGTGAACACCGTGCCAGCCCGGCACAGCTCAAGCGCCGCGTCGAAGCCGAGCCCGCGCGCCAGGTACTCCCGGATGCGCTCGAGCCCGAGGAAGCCCGCGTGGCCCTCGTTGGTGTGGAAGACCTCCGGCTCGGGATGCCCGGTGATGGCGCAGTAGGCCCGCACTGCACGGACGCCGCCGATACCGAGCAGAAGCTCCTGCCGCAACCGGTGGTCGCTGCCGCCGCCGTAGAGCCTGTCGGTGATCTCGCGCAGCTCCGGCGGGTTCTCCTCCACGTAGGAATCCAGCAGCAACAGCGGCACGCGGCCAACCTGCGCGACCCAGATCTGCGCGGCAAGCGTCGCGCGGTCAGCCAGCGTGACCGAGACCCGGACGGCGGCGCCGCTGGCGTCACGGAGCAGCAGCAGCGGCAGACCGTTCGGATCGGACGCCGGGTAGCGCTCTGTCTGCCAGCCCTCCAGCGACAGGGACTGAGTGAAGTAGCCGTGCCGGTACAGCAGCCCAACCCCGACCAGCGGCACGCCCAGGTCGCTCGAGGCCTTGAGGTGATCACCGGCCAGGATGCCGAGACCGCCGGAGTACTGCGGCAGCGCCGCCGTGATGCCGTACTCGGGCGAGAAGTAAGCGATACCTCGCGGCAATCCGCCCGGCTCCTCCTGGTACCAGCGCGGCTCGGTCAGATAGGCGCTCAGGTCCGCGCCGGAGGCTGCGAGCCGCTGCAGGAAGACAGGATCGGCCGCGAGCATGGCCAGCCGGTCCTGCGGCACCTGCCCGAGTAGCGCAACCGGGTCTTCCTCGGCCAGTGCCTGGCTTGCCGGGTCGATGGCGGCGAACAGGTCGCGCGTCTGAATATGCCAGGACCAGCGGAGGTTCATCATCAGCGAGCGCAGCGGCGCGAGCGGCGCTGGCAGCATCGGCTGAATAGTGAAGCGGCGGATTGCTCTCACGCACAGCGACCCTAATGTCTGGGCGCTGACACACGATCCCCGGCCCTGGATACGCCCACCCGGCCCGGCGTCAGTCGCGCTGCAATGGGTAGCTTTCAACCGTGATCGGCAGGATCCCCATACTCGACGTTCAGCCGGTGGTCCGGGTGCCTGGCCCCGGGCCGGAGCCAGTCTCGCCGGCCAAGGCCGTACCTGGCGAGAGCTTCCTGGTCAGCGCCACGGTGTTCCGCGAAGGTCACGAGAGGCTCGGGGCCGGCGTGGTTCTCACCGACCCTGGCGGCGTGCCGCAGCCGATCGCGCTCATGCGCGAGCTGGCCGAGGGCACCGACCGCTACGGCGCCGAGATAGCGCCCACCTCCGAGGGCCTGTGGCACTTCCACGTGGAAGCATGGGGCGACCCCATCGCGCGCTGGCGGCACGATGCGGCAATCAAGGTGCCGATCGGGCAGGACACCGAGCTGATGCTGGCCGAGGGGGCGCTGCTGCTCGATCGCGCGGCCGCCCAGGTCAGGGTGGGCAAGGCAGTGCCGCCGGACGATGCACAGCAGGCCAGGGCGGCACGAACCGCCCTGACCGCGGCGGCCCGCCAGCTCCGCAACCCCGCGCTGCCGCCATTGCAGCGCCTTGCCGCGGCTACTGGAGCCCAGGTGCACGCCGCGCTAACCCTGTTCCCGCTCCGGGACCTGCTCACGAAAACGGAAAGCTTTCCGCTCATCGTCCACCGGCAGCGGGCCCTGTTCAGCTCCTGGTATGAATTCTTCCCGCGGTCGGAGGGCGCGCTGCTCGACCCGACGCGCTCCCGCCGGCCTGAGTCCGGCACACTGCGGACGGCCGCGAAGCGCCTTGACGCGGTCGCGGACATGGGCTTCGACGTGGTATACGTGCCCCCGGTGCACCCCATCGGCGTCACCGCGCGCAAGGGCAGGAACAACTCGCTGACCGCCGAGACCGGCGACCCCGGGTCGCCGTGGGCGATCGGGTCAGCCGAGGGCGGCCATGACGTTATTCATCCGGACCTTGGCACACTTGACGACTTCGATGCCTTTGTGGAGCGCGCGCGGGGTCTCGGTCTTGAGGTCGCGATGGACCTGGCCCTGCAGGCCTCGCCCGACCACCCGTGGGTGAGCGCACATCCGGAGTGGTTCACCACCAGGGCCGACGGCTCGATCGCGTACGCCGAGAACCCGCCGAAGAAGTACCAGGACATCTTCCCGCTCAACTTCGACAACGAGCCAGAGAAGGTCTACGCGGAGATGAACGGGCTCGTCCGGCACTGGATGAGCCACGGCGTGAGGATCTTCCGGGTGGACAACCCGCACACCAAGCCGCTGCCGTTCTGGCAGCGGCTGCTCGCCGACATCGCCGCGACGGATCCCGATGTGCTGTTCCTGGCCGAGGCATTCACCAGGCCGGCGATGATGCACACGCTGGCCGCCATCGGCTTTCATCAGTCGTACACCTATTTCACGTGGCGTAATAGCGCAGCTGAACTGACGGAGTACTGCCAGGAACTGGCCGGTCCTGCCGCCGCGTACATGCGGCCGAATTTCTTCGTGAACACGCCGGACATCCTCTGCCAGTACCTTCAGCACGCAGGGCTGACCGCATTCGCGGTTCGCGCGGTGCTGGCTGCGATGCTGTCGCCCTCTTATGGCGTGTACTCCGGTTACGAGCTCGGCGAGAACATTCCGCTCGTGCCGGGGAGCGAGGAATACCTGGACTCGGAGAAATACGCCTACCGGCCGCGGGACTGGGATGCGGCAGCGCGCAGCGGTCAGACGCTCGCCCCGCTCCTGACCAAGCTCAACGCCATCCGGCGCGCGCATCCAGCGCTGCACTGGCTCCGGAATCTGCGCTTCCACTACAGCGACCAGCCGGAGATCCTCTGTTTTTCAAAGCGCACCAGCGCATTCTTTCCCGGTGCGCCTGACATCGTTCTGGTCGTGGTAAACCTAGACCCCAGTCGGCCGCGCGAAGCTACTGTCTGGCTCGACAGCGCGGCGCTCGGACTGGACGCGGGCGCGGGATTCCGGGTCGCCGACGAGCTGACTGGGCAGGAATTTGGCTGGGGCCCGGCTAACTACGTGCGGCTCGACCCCGCCGTCACGCCGGCCCACATCCTCACCGTGGTCTAGTCAAGCTTTGGTGAACGCGGCCGTCGGCTGCATTCTTGTTAGGTAAGGAAACGTGGTGGGCCGGTAACGCGGTAGTCCGCCACCGGAATCGAGCACGAGCGGGAGAGCGGGCGTGGAGCAGACCGGGCACGCGAGCGGGCAGGGCGCGATGGCCGATCCTGACCCGCAGCAGTTCAGGGTAACCTCCAATGAGCCGGTCACTGACTCGTTCTCCTTCGAGACCCCCGGCGATCCGACGTGGTACAAGCGCGCCGTGTTCTACGAGGTGCTGGTCCGCGGCTTCAGCGACTCCAACCAGGACGGCACCGGCGACATCCGCGGGCTCATCGAGAAGCTCGACTACCTGGCATGGCTCGGGATCGACTGCATCTGGCTGCTGCCGATATACGCCTCGCCGCTGAAGGACGGCGGCTACGATATCGCGGACTTCACCGCGATCCTGCCGGAGTTCGGCACCATCGGCGACTTCGTCGAACTGGTCGAGAAGGCGCACGAGCGCGGCATCCGCATCATCGCCGACCTGGTCATGAACCACACCAGCGATCAGCATCCGTGGTTCCAGGCGTCGCGGTCCGACCCGGACGGGCCGTATGGCGACTTCTATGTCTGGTCAGACACCGACGACAAGTACGCCGACGCGCGCGTCATCTTCGTCGACACCGAGCCCTCCAACTGGACCTACGACCAGGTACGCGGTCAGTACTACTGGCACCGGTTCTTCACCCATCAGCCCGACCTCAACTACGAGAACCCGCTGGTGCAGGACTCAATGCTGGAGGTCCTGCGGTTCTGGCTCGACCTCGGCATCGACGGCTTCCGGCTGGACGCCGTGCCCTACCTGTACGAGCGGGAGGGCACAAACTGCGAGAACCTCAAGGAGACGCACGAGTACCTGAAGCGGGTGCGGGCAGAGATCGACCGGCTCTACCCGGACCGGGTGCTGCTGGCCGAGGCGAACCAGTGGCCGGCTGACGTCGTCGAGTACTTCGGCGACCCGAGCGTCGGCGGCGACGAGTGCCACATGGCGTTCCACTTCCCGCTCATGCCGCGCATCTTCATGGCCGTCCGGCGGGAGCAGCGCTACCCGATCTCAGAGATCCTGGCGCAGACGCCGCAGATACCGTCCGGCTGCCAGTGGGGCATCTTCCTGCGTAACCACGACGAGCTGACGCTCGAGATGGTCACCGACGACGAGCGTGACTACATGTGGGCGGAGTACGCGCGCGACCCGCGGATGAAGGCCAACATCGGCATCCGGCGCCGTCTCGCGCCGCTGCTCGACAACGACCGGGATCAGCTCGAACTGTTCACCGCGCTGCTGCTGTCGCTGCCCGGCTCGCCGGTGATCTATTACGGCGACGAGATCGGCATGGGCGACAACATCTGGCTCGGCGACCGCGACGGCGTCCGCACCCCGATGCAGTGGACGCCAGACCGCAACGCGGGGTTTTCCCGCTGCGACCCGGCACGGCTATACCTGCCGCTGATCATGGACCCGATCTACGGGTATCAGGGGCTGAACGTAGAGGCCCAGGAGCGCAGCCCGGGTTCGCTGCTGAGCTGGACCCGCCGGATGATCGACATCCGCAAGCGGCACCCGGTGTTCGCGCTTGGCGAGTACCACGAGCTGAACTCGTCCAACCCGAGCGTGCTGGCGTTCGTCCGCGAGTACCGGACCGGGGGAACCGGCACCGACGGCGCGGATAACGGAGGCGGCGGCGGCGGCCGGGCCGACCGGATGCTGTGCGTGAACAACCTGTCGCGGTATCCGCAGCCGGTCGAACTGGACCTGAGCCGGTTCGCTGGCTCTGCCCCGGTGGAGACGATGGGCGGCGTCGCGTTCCCGCCTATCGGCGAGCTGAGCTACCTGCTGACGCTGCCCGGCTACGGCTTCTACTGGTTCATGCTCAAGCCGCCGGCCAACTACGGGCCCTAACGCACGGGCCCTAACGCACGGCCCTTAACGCACGGCCCTTAACGCACGGGCCTTAACGATCTTGATGGTTGGACGCTTACTGGTGCCATAGGCCGAGTGAACGTCCAACCATGAAGCAGCTATGAGCCCATCACGGCGGCTGGCAGCCGGGGCAGGAAGTGCTCCCAGCCTTCCCAGTGCAGCTGATGAGCGGTTCGGCCGGGTTCGTCGTCTTGGTGGGGGCCGTGCTCGATCCTCAGTACGGCCTGGTTGCCGTCGGGCTGGACCGTGATCCGCACCGTGCTCGGCGGCTCTTCCTCGCCTTCCCACGCCCAGCTGAACTCCAGCAACTCGCCTGGCTCGTAGCTCAGCACCTGGCCGGCCAGCCGCGCCGGGACGGCGGGAAAGCCCACGCTGTACTGCCCGCCCGGCACCAGGTCTGCGGTGAGTTCGCCGCGCCACCAGCGGACGAGAACTGCCGGATCGGTAAACGCCGCGAGCGCGCGGACTGGGTCGCAGCCAGGCAGGCTCACGGCCGCGACGATCGTCGGACCTGCATCGGAAATGTCGATCGTGCTGGCATCCGCTGTGAATTCGCCGCCCATGAGCACTCCATGATCACAAGATTCTCGCCGCCTGCGGCGCTTTATGACCTGTTGCTAGGCTAACGGCGGCTCGCCCGGCGAGTACCAGCTTCGCTAGCGCTGAGCCGGGCCGTTCCTGAGTAAACGGGTGCAGTCATGGGCAGTACGTGACCGTGTTCGACAGCACCGCACGAATGCGCGCGGCCGGGCCTGACGGCACGTCTGGCGGCGGCGTCACGGCCGGGCTGCTGACCAAGCTCGCCACCTGGCTGCCGCACCAGCGCTGGTTCCCCGGCCGCGGCGCAGAGCTGTCTGACCTCGCGGTGATCTCAGACGTCACCCTGCAGGCAGGTGATCCCGCGCTGCGGCACCTCGTCGTGGAGACGACGCTGCGCAGCGGCCCGGCCAGGTTCCAGGTACTAGTCGGCTACCGGCGCGACCTGCCGCCCGAACTGGCCGGCGCACTGATCGGGCACGAGGACGGTGTGGCCTGCTACGACGCGCTGCATGATCCGGAACTGACCGAAGTGCTGCTGCACGCGATCAGCGAGCAGCGACTGGTGGAGCACGTGCGGTTCGTGCGCGAGCCGGCCGCGCCACCGCAGTCGCGCTACGAGACCGAGAGTGCATCCGGTCGCGGGCGGCTGCTCGGCGCCGAGCAGAGTAACACCAGCCTGGTATATGGCGATATTGCCATCCTGAAGGTGCTGCGTCGGCTGTTCCCTGGCGCCAACCCGGACCTCGAGGTGGCCGACGCGCTGGCCCGGCTCGGCTCGGCGCGGGTCGCGGCGCCCTACGGCTGGATCGAGACCGATCTGGACGGCGAGTCGGTGCTGCTGGCCGTGCTCTCGCAGTTCCTTGCCGGGGCCAGCGAGGGCTGGACTATGGCGCTCGCAAGCCTGCAGCGGCTGTATGCCCGGCACGGCGCCTACGGCGAGGAATACCTCACCGAGCGAGTCCCCGGCAGCGGCCAGAGCGCGACCGGCGACAATGGCACCGGCGCCCTGCCGTTCACGGCCGAGGCCCGTCAGCTCGGCGAGGCTACCGCTGAGCTGCACGCGGACATGGCGAGGGCTTTCGGCAGCCGCGAGATGACCCCGAGCGACCTGGCCGAGCTGTCGGATGAGCTGCACCGGAAGCTGTCCGATGCCATCGTGATTGTGCCGGAGCTGACAGCGTACGAGGCGCGCATCCGGTCGGCCTACGACGCCGTCGCGCAGATCCGCGAGCCTGTCCGGCTGCAGCGAATCCACGGTGACTACCATCTCGGCCAGGTGCTTGAGGCCGCGCAGGGCTGGGTCGCGCTGGATTTCGAGGGCGAGCCTGCGGTGCCGCTCGCGGTGCGTCGCGCGCCGGCGCCGGCGCTGCGGGACGTGGCCGGAATGCTGCGCTCGTTTGACTATGCGGCCCGGCATCAGCTGATCGGGCACCACGCGGCACAGGCCGTCACCGCGGTCGCAGATAGCTGGGTACGACAGTGTCAGGACGCGTTCTGCGCCGGTTACGCGGCCGCGGGCGGAACGGACCCCGACGTGCACGGCACACTGCTGCGTGCGCTAACGCTTGAGAAGGCGGTGTACGAAGTGATCTACGAATACCGGCACCGGCCGTCCTGGCTGGAGATCCCGCTCAGCTACGTGGCGGCGGCATGACCGCCGGTGTCCACACCACGGACCAGGTCAGCCTGGCCCAGATCGAAGCGCTGGTGGCCGGCACCTTTCACGATCCGCACAGCATTCTCGGCGGGCATCCCGGTCCCGACGGCGTGACGATCCGCGCGCTCCGGCCGCTGGCCGAGTCCGTGACCGTGGTGCTGCCGGGCGGCAGCAGGGCACCGATGCGGCACGTCCACCAGGGCGTGTTCTCGGTCACCGTGCCGGGAACCTCGGTCCCTGACTACCGGCTTGCGGTCACCTATCCCGGCTTGCCAGAAACCATCTCCGATGATCCGTACCGGCATCTGCCGACGCTCGGCGACATGGATCTGCACCTGATCAGCGAAGGCCGGCACGAGGAGCTGTGGCGGGTACTCGGCGCCCGGGTTCGGCCTGAGGCCGGCGGCACGTCGTTTGCGGTGTGGGCGCCGAACGCCCGCGGCGTCCGGGTAATCGGCGACTTCAACCACTGGGACGGCCGTGCCTACCCGATGCGGTCGCTCGGCCGGTCTGGCGTGTGGGAGCTGCTGATTCCGGGCGTGGGTGCGGGAGCCGCCTACAAGTACGACATCTGCGGGCCGGACGGGCAGTGGCGCAACAAGGCCGATCCGATGGCAGGCTGGGCTGAGCAGCCGCCGGCCACTGCTTCCCGCGTCACCGAATCGCACTACCAGTGGGGCGACCAGCGCTGGACCAGGGAACGCGCTGACCGCGATGTGCTGACGAACCCGACGAGCATCTACGAGGTCCACCTCGGCTCCTGGCGGCGCGGCCTCAGCTACACGGACCTGGCCAGGGAACTGACCAGCTACGTCACCGAGATGGGCTTCACGCACGTGGAGTTCCTGCCGGTGGCCGAGCATCCGTTCGGCGGCTCCTGGGGCTACCAGGTCACCTCGTACTACGCGCCGACCTCCCGGTTTGGCACACCGGACGAGTTCCGCTACCTCGTGGACAGCCTGCACCAGGCTGGCATCGGGGTCTTCCTGGACTGGGTGCCTGCACACTTCCCGCGGGACAGCTGGGCGCTGGCGCAGTTCGACGGCACGCCGCTCTACGAGCACTCGGATCCCAGGCGCGGCCAGCATCCGGACTGGGGCACGCTCATCTTCGACTACGGCCGGCCCGAGGTGCGCAACTTCCTCGTCGCGAACGCCATCTACTGGCTGGAGGAGTTCCACGCCGACGGCCTCCGGGTGGACGCGGTGGCCTCGATGCTGTACCTCGACTACTCGCGCAAGGCAGGCGAGTGGACGCCGAACTCCCTCGGCGGCCGGGAGAACCTGGACGCGGTCTCGTTCCTGCGGGAGGTCAACGCGACCTGCTACAAGCGCGTGCCGGGCATCACGATGATCGCCGAGGAGTCCACCGCGTGGCCGGGCGTGACCAGGCCCGTTTACCTGGGCGGACTTGGCTTCGGGCTCAAGTGGAACATGGGCTGGATGCACGACACGCTGAGCTACCTCAGCCGCGATCCGATCCACCGCAGCTACCACCACGACGAGATGACGTTCTCCATGATCTACGCCTACTCGGAGAACTACATCCTGCCGCTCTCGCACGACGAGGTCGTGCACGGCAAGGGATCGCTGCTGCGGAAGATGGCCGGGGACGAGTGGCGCCAGTTCGCCGGGCTGCGCGGCCTGCTTGCCTTCATGTGGGCGCACCCGGGCAAGCAACTGCTGTTCATGGGCTCGGAGTTCGCCCAGGGTAACGAGTGGTCCGAGCAGGCCGGACTGGAGTGGTACGTACTCGACTACCCGCGGCACGCGGGTGTGCAGCGGCTCGTGCGCGATCTGAACCAGGCCTACCTCGCGCATCCGGCGCTGTGGCAGCAGGACAGCTCCCCGGACGGCTTCAGGTGGATCGACGCCAGCGACTTCACCGGGAACGTGATGTCGTTCCTGCGCTTCGGCTCGGACGGCAGCGTGCTCGCCTGCGTGTGCAACTTCGCCGCGATGCCGCACCTCGACTACCGGATCGGCCTGCCCTCGGCGGGTACCTGGACAGAGCTGATCAACACGGACGCCGACGCGTACGGCGGCAGCGGTGTCGGCAACTATGGCCGGGTCGAGGCGGACACCGATCCGTGGCACGGGCTCCCGGCATCCGCGCGGCTCAGCATTCCGCCGCTCGGCGTGATCTGGCTCGCGCCTGAGCAGTCGGCGCGGCCAGCCGGGACTAGCAACCGCCCGAAGCCGCCCGAACCGACCGGGCTTTAGGCGCCGGATCTATCGGGCTGGCAGCTGAGCAGGTCACCAGGCTGGCAGCCAAGCTCGGCGCACAGGGCCGCCAGCGTGCTGAACCTGATCGCCCTGGCCCGGCCGTTCTTCAGCACGGACAGGTTCACCACCGTGATGCCGACCCGCTCGGACAGCTCGGTCAGCGTCATCCCTCGCTCGGCCAGTATCTCGTCCAGGCGGATCGTGATGCTGGCACTGACTTTGTTCTCTTGCTCCGGGCTGTCCTGGGAAGGCTCGGGCGGCTGGCCGGCAAAGGGACGCGCATCCGGCGCACGGGCCCGGGCGGTCCGCGCCATCAGACCGTGGCCCTGATTTCCTCATCCATCGCCGCACCGACCCGAATGATGTGACTGAAGGTCAGCAGTGCCGCGCCGACCAGTGCCGGCACTGGCACCAGCGCCCTGACCGGAGCCGTCACCACCACGTCGAACACGATGGAGCTCGCGTTGTACGGGTCAAACGTCACCAGCATGTGAGTCAGCACGTCCGATCCGAGCGCATTCAGCGCGCCGACGATCATGCTGCCAGCAACCACGACCCAGCCAAGAAGCAGCATCGTGGCCGCGGCCTGCACGGTGAATGGCCCGGTACGCGCCGCCTGGCGGATCAGCCGCAAGGTCAGCAGCAGCACGCACGCCCAGAGCGTGACCGCTGGGAGCTTCGTGAGCAGGAAAAGGAGCCACTGCACGGCGCCTGGATGCAGCGCGCATGCCTGAACGGACGTTGTCTCGCTCAGTGCAGCACCGTGCCGGGCCGCCGTGCCGTACCCGGCGCCGACTACCCTGCTGCCGCCAACTCCGCTGCCAGCGTTGACGCAGACCTCTCCAGGCTGACTGCCGCCCAGGTAGCCGTACGTCAGGCTGATGGCAGCCGCAACGAGATAGAGCAGCAGGAAGCGACCGTACAGACCGGTGATCCAGCGCAGGAGGCGCATCGGCGCCCCCGGCGCGCGGGGGTCGTCGCGGGCGTCGGGAGCTGCGACGGTTCCGTGGTATCCGCGCCAGACCCCGGCGACGAACGGCACCACGAAGAAGTAGGCCGCGGCGCCAGCCAGCGCGAGGTAGATGATGATGTGACGCAGTGTCGCCATCGCTAACACTCCCAGCCTGGCGAGCGCGGCTCGGCCGGAGGCGCGCATATCGATAGTCGATATTATCGAGAAACGATATGGTCGGCAGCCGGCACGGTCAAGGGGCATCCAGGCTGGTCCTGCGAAACCTGCCGGTTAGTCCAGGTCGACGATCCTCGCCTCCGCCAGACTGCCGTCGGCGATCTCCAGGACGCCGAGCGTCCGGTGCGGCTGACGCCGCCGGTCCGTTGGTGAGCCAGGATTAAAGATCCGCAGGCCAGGCTCCGACTGGTCGAGCGGGATATGCGAGTGACCGAAGACGACCAGTTCCGCTGACGGGAACGCGGCGCGCATCCGCCGCAGCCGCCCGCTGGCAGGCCCGCTGTCGTGGATCATCGCGACCCGCAGACCCCAGAGGTCGAGCGCGAGTGTGGGCTGCGCTCCCCACGCGCCCACGTCCTGATGGTCGTTGTTGCCAAGTACCACATGCACCGGCGCGTAGGCGGCCAGCTCGTCGAGGACGTTCGCGGTGCACACATCACCGGCGTGCAGGATCACATCAGCGCCGCGCAGCCACGGTGCGACAGCCGGCGGGCAAGACTTCCAGAACCGGGGCGCATGGGTATCAGAAAGAACGACGACGCGCACTCGCTCATCGTGCCGTAACCGCCTGCGCAGGAAGGCCAAACGCTGAGCCAGACGGGCTCAAAAGCGCGGCGCTGCGCAGAGGCCAGGGCTGGCGCCCGCCCGGGCCGGCCGTCGGCCCGAGCGGACGGCGCCAGCCCGGCAGGCGCACCGGCCGTGCCCTCCCCGACAGGCCGGATGTCCCGGACTGCCCAGCCGGACGGTGCTAGCCAGGGCGGGTGCTCGCCAGAGCGGGGCGCGGCTGCTGAGACCCGCCGGTTCCGCACGCGGCACCGGAACGAGTCCGCTGGCCGGCATGACGGCCGGCGAGACCTGCACAAGACAGGTCCCCCCCAAACTCCCGGCACTGCCTTGTTTGCGGCCGACAGCTGCGCGGCAGCAAGGAGCTAGCCAGTTACGGACGCGCCCCACTCTGGTTACCGGAAGTCAACCCTTAGGCAGATAAGTTGCACCATCCCCGAACTCGTGGATGCGCCCGGGCCGACCGCACCCTAAACTCCGCGCTAACGCAGATGCCCATCTCGCCGACTGTGCACCCGCCGCGGTTCTGGCCGGTCAGGCATCAGCCGGCCCGCGGGCCAGCCCGGTGAGCGGTCGGCCAGGGACCACCGGGGCTTGCGCTGCGCGGGCGGCGCTCGCCGAGACAGTGCTAGCACGAACGGCAGGCAGGACGCAGATGGCGCTCGACTCCGCCCCGGTCTGGGCACACGTGACCAGCCCGGCGGGCGGCGTGGTCGCGATCCCTGAGGGTGGCCGGCTGATATTCGGCCGGGGGCCGGATGCCGACCTGATCATCGCGGCCGGCCGTGGGCTCTCCCGGCGCGCCGGGATGATCAGCGCGGTGGCAGGCGGCGCCTGGGTCGCGAACCTGAGCCACACCCACGCGCTGTACGCCGAGGGCGACGGCTACCGGGTGCGGCTGCCCCGCGTCGACGAGAGCGGCGAGGCAGCAGTGGCGGAGCCGTCGAAGGGGTGGTTTCTGCGGAACGGAACCGCGCTGGTCGGGTCCCGGGCGATGCTGGACGAAGGCCAGCCGCTGCGCCTGGTCGTCGCCGCACCGGTGCCGGCCAGCAGCACAGGCTCCAACAGCACGGGCGCGAACAGCACGGGCGCGAACAGCACGGGCGCCGTCAGCAGCGGCACGTCGCGGCCGGGCGGCGGCGACGCGACACTGCTGCCGTTCTACCTCGACCCGAACACCAAGCTGTTCCTGGTCGCGCTGCTGTGGTGCCGACCCTGGCTGGTCGACCCCGCCCAGGCGACGCCGCTGCCGCGAACTCCGGAGATAGCCAGGGCAGCGCTCGCTGTCACCGACGCTCATCACGAGCTTGACTGCTTCGATAACGACCCGGCATTCCGCGACCGGCTGTCCGCGCGGGTGGGCGAGCATCTGAAAGTACTCCGCCGGAAGCTGGCCGACCGCGGCATGGTTCGCCCTGGCATCCGGCTGTCTGATGAGGTTGCCGTTGGCGCCCTGATCGAGAACGGGATCGTGACCCGCAGCGACCTGGACCTGCTGACCGACCCTGCGTGGTGCTCGCGCCAGGAAGATCTGTGGTGGACCTGACTAGCCAGCCGCGCTGACTCTGAACCGCGCCGTCGCGCTCCCGCCTCGTGCGTCCGTCACGAGGACGGTGTACGTACCGGCTGGCAGTGCGCCGGCGAAGAACTCGTGCGTCTGATTGATGACGTAGTTGAACATGCCAGAGCCGTCGACTCCTGGATGAAACGGCGACGGACCTACGCCGAGGAGCGTGATCGTCACCGTGCTGCCCGCGGGCCAGTTGAGCCCGATGACGACGAAGTCGGAGCCCGGGGCACCGGTGTCTGCGCTGAGGCCAGCGAACGGGACGTCCGAGCTGAGCTGGACCGCCGTGATGCCGGGGCCCGCTGGCGCGCCAGGTGCGCTCGCCGGCGGTCCCATCACCGGGCCGAGGCCGTGCTCCTCGTACCACGACTGCGGCGGCGGGATGCCGCCGCCGGGCGGTGGCGTCTGACTGGTGCCATGGGACGGCGACCCGCCCGAAGCGAGCGACGGACTGCCCGATGCGGCAGTCCTGATGACCCAGCCAGCCGCAACGAGCAGAACCGCGGCGACGATGGTCGCAGCCGTGACCATCAAGCGCCTGCCAGGACCGCGCTCGGTGGAAGCTGGTCGCTGCGGCGCAGCCGCGAGCGCCGCGGCCGCATGCCGGGCCGGACCGGCCAGGACCGGCTGCGAGCCAACGGTCGCATCGTCGGTGAAGGCGTCGTTCCCGTGCGTGGTAACCCGGGCGGCGGCACCGTCAGCTTGCGCCGGGAACGGCAAGCCGGCGCCTGCGTCCGGCGCAGCTGACGCGCGGGGAATCTGCCGGTACTCCTCGATCAGGGCCAGCGCGGCGGGAGACAGCGGCAGGGCAGCCGGCTCGCCTGCCAGCGCCGGGGCGAGCCGCGCCAGGATCGATGCGGACGTCGGCCGGTTCCGCGGATCGCGCTCGAGACAGCCAGCGACGACCTCGGCGAGCTCGGGCGGCAGGCCGGAGAGGTCCGGCGGTCCGGTAGCGAGCTGCACAAGCACGTCCATGACCGTGTCGCCCTGGTACGGCGCGTGACCGGTGGCCGCGAACAGCAGCGTGGCGCCCAGCGAGAAGACGTCGCTCGCCGACGTCGCCTGCCGGGTGTCCCTGGCCTGCTCGGGCGCCATGTACGCGGGCGTGCCGATGCTCCCGTGAGTGACCGTCAGCTGGATCCGCTCCGCGGCGCGGGCCACGCCGAAGTCGATGACCCGAGGGCCGTCCGATGCGACCAGCACGTTGGCCGGCTTCAGGTCACGATGCACGAGCCCGACGCTGTGAATGGACTCCAGCGCTTCGGCGCAGCCCGCCGCGAGCCAGCGGACGGCGGGCACGGCGAGCGGGCCGCAGCTGCGCACCAGCCGCTGCAGCGAGGGAGCCGGGACGTAGACCGTCGCCAGCCACGGGACATCGGCCTCGGAGTCCGCAGCGACCACGGCGGCGGTGAACGCGCCGCTCACTCGCCGCGCTGCCGCGACCTCCTGTCCGAAGCGGTTGCGGAAGTCTGGCTCCTCGGCGAGCTCGGCCTTGATTGTCTTGATCGCGACCAGCCGGCCGGCCGCGGACCGGGCCAGGTAGACCTGGCCCATCGCGCCGGCCCCGAGCCTGCCGACCAGCACGAAGCCGCCCACCTGCTCCGGGTCCCACCGGCGGAGCGGTTCGACTGACGGCTGCTGCGGCAATGAGGTGAGGTCTCCTAGCTGAGCTTGCGCGGCTAATCAGCCCCTATCATTCTCATTTCGCCCCGGCAAGGTGATGATTCGGAACAGTTGCCGCTTACGCGCCGCCGGCTGGAGACTGCAGTCGGTGCCCGAGGCCAGCCGTCACAGCAGGTCGAGCAGCCAGCCTGGACCAGCCACTGAGGCACCAGCGGCGACGCAGCGCGCTCGGAGCTCGCGGTCGGCAGTGACGACGATGCGCCGGCCCGGCGTCTGGCTGGCCAGTGCGGCGATCGTGTCGTCACCTGAGCCGGGCGCGGCAACCGTCCGCACCGGGCTGCTGCCGTCTGCCGTCTCGGCTGCCAGTCGCGCCGCGCCCTCGACGACGAGCACGACGTCCGGCGTCCAGCGCATCAGGATCCGGCCCTCGTCCATCCGGGCAAGCTCGGGATCGCCGCCGCCCACCACTCTGCCACGTGCGAGCTCCTGGCCGGGACCGCTGCCAGCCAGACTGCCGTTCGCTCCGGTCGGCAGCTCGGTGATCCCCTCGGTCACCAGCGGCGTCAGCTGATCCCGCAGCCGGGCAGCGGCGCCGGCCCGGTCGCGCCACCAGCCATCTGGCCGCGAGCCGACGACGTTCGCACCATCCACGATGATCGTCACCGGAGACAGTTCGGCACGCAGCTCGCGCCAGCGCGCGGACAGTCCTGGATGCAGCGGGAGCAGATCCACCTCTGCGGCCGGCACCCAGGCCACCTCGTCGCTCTCGTCATAGTCCGCCTGAGCTGCGAACGGAGCCGCTGTCTGCGCCAGCACGGTCGTGTAGGACCAGCCGCCGTGATCGTCGGTGAACACGCCGGTCTGACGCACGGCTCCGGGCGGGACGCCGCATTCCTCAGCCGCCTCGCGCAGCGCTGCCGCCAGCGCGGACTCGTGACTGTCACGAGCGCCGCCGGGTAGCCCCCAGGTGCCACCGTGGTGACTCCACCAGGCCCGGTGCTGCAGCAGCACAGGTCCGCCGGTCACGTAGGTGAGCAGTCCAGCTGCCCCGAACCGCCCCCAGTGACGATGCCCGAGCTGGCACCGGACCCAGCCGTTCCCGTCCCGGCTAGCCACGGCACCCTCCTCAGCGATCATCCTGAAGCCGCCCGGAGGGCGCAGACTAGATCATGCACTCTGCTACGGGCGCAGGGCCGGGATCTAGGCTGTCTTCTATGCCAGAGTCGCTAGTTTCCGACGCGCTCGCCAAGATCCGCCACCAGCGCACAGGGCCACTGATCCTGGAACTCGACCTCACCGAGGGCCTGGCGGAGACCAGGCCGACCGATCCGCTTTCCGCCATCTCGGCCAGAAATCGCGCCGTCCTGCCCGATGTGCTCGACGGCCTGCGCAGAGCCAGCCAGGACGACCGGGTCACGATGCTGGTCGTGCGGCTCGGCGGCCGCGGCGTCGGCCTCGCCGCCGCCCAGGAACTGCGCCGGGCCGTCAGCCACTTCGCCGAAGCCGGGAAAGCGACGGTCGCCTGGGCCGAGACATTCGGTGAGTTCTCCGCCGGCAACGTGCAGTACTACCTGGCCACCGCGTTCGAGAAGATCTGGCTCCAGCCGTCCGGTGACCTCGGGCTGACCGGCATCGCGGTGGAGCGGATCTTCCTCCGCGGCGCCCTTGACCGGCTCGGCGCGGACTTCCAGGTGGCCAAGCGACACGAGTACAAGAGCGCGGCCGAGCAGCTCACCGAGACCGGCTTCTCCGAGCCTGCCAGGCAGGAAACGCAGCGCCTGATCGAGTCGGTCACCGAGCAGATCGTCCAGGCGATCTCCGAACGCCGCAGCCTGCCCAGGGAGCGGGTTGCCGAACTGATCGACGCCGGGCCGTACCTGGCGAGCCGGGCGCTGGCCGAGGGACTGGTCGACCGGCTCGGCTACCGCGACGAGGTTTACGCCGAGGCGCGCAAGACGGCCGGCCCGGACGCCGCCATCCTGTACCTGGGCCGCTACCAGCGGACCAAGGTGCTCGCCGAGCGAGCCCGCGACGCCATTACCAAGCCGCCCGGCGCGCGCGAGCCGGCGGTCGCGCTCATCTACGCCACTGGCCCGATCCGCCTCGGCCGCAGCGGCCGGGGTCTCGCGTCCGGCGTGTCGATGGGCTCGGACACGATCGCCGCGGCGATCAGATCGGCGGCGAAGGACGAGCACGTGCGCGCGATCCTGCTGCGCGTCAACAGCCCTGGCGGTTCGGCAGTCGCTTCCGACACCATCTGGCGGGAGGTGGTCCATGCCCGGGCCACCGGCACCCCGGTTGTCGTGTCGATGGGAGACGTCGCGGCATCGGGCGGCTACTACATCTCGATGGCGGCGGACGAGATCGTCGCTGAGCCTGGCACGATCACCGGCTCGATCGGGGTGATCACCGGTAAGCCGGTGCTCGGCGGCACGCTCGGCCGAGTCGGGGTCAGCAGCGATCTGATCATCCACGGCGCGCACGCGGCGATGTTCTCTCAGCTGAGGCCATTCACGGAGGACGAGTGGGCGCTCGTCAACAACTGGCTCGACCATATCTATGCCGATTTCATCGGCAAGGTCGCGACCGGCCGCGGCATGACGGTTGAGCAGGTGCACGAGGTGGCCAAAGGCCGGGTCTGGAGTGGCGCGGACGCGCTCGCGCACGGCCTTATCGACGAGCTTGGCGGCACCGACCGGGCCGCCGCGATCGCCCGCCGCCGGGCCGGCCTGCCCGCCACCGCGCCGCTGCGCATCTACCCGCGCCCGCGGCCGCTCGACCGCCTCCGGCCGCCCGCCTCGAGCGAGAGTCGCGGCGCGGCGGCCGCGAGCCTGTTCCCGGACAGCTGGGGTCCGGTGTGGGAACTCGCGGCACGGGCCGGGCTGCCGCCGTACGGCCCGCTGATGCTGCCCGGCAACTGGGGTTTTGACTGACATCCTCCGTCGCCAGGGAAGGCGAGGATTCCGTGCAGGCAGCCGGGTCGGCGGGCGCTGGCGAGCCAGCCGGCTTCGCCGACGCCCTGGCTGCCTGGCCCGGTGCGGTCACCCTGCTGACGATCGCCGATGGCCGCGACGACATCGGAACGACCGTGAGCGCGTTCTGCCCGGTGTCGGCCGACCCGCCGCTGGTGCTGGTGTCGCTGATCGCGGAGTCCTACCCAGCCGAGGTGCTCGGCCGGGCTGACGCGTTCGCGGTCACGGTTCTGGAGGCCGGTCAGCGCGCGCTGGCGGGCCGGTTCGCTGCTGCCGGGCGACCTGCTGCGCGGATCCTGCTGGAGAATGTGCCGCACCGGCGCGGTGAGCAGTCCGGAGCGCTGATCCCGGCTAGCGGCCTCGCGGCCTTCGAGTGCGTGGTGACCGAGAGGGTGCCCGCAGGCGACCACGTGCTGCTGGTCGCGCGCGTCCTCGCGGTGCCGTACGTGGCGGAGGCGGGCGCGCCGCTGATCCGGTTCCGCGGCGGCTACCTGCGCTGACCCGGCGAAGTCAGCCGGTGCCGATGTCGCGCGACCGCAGCCCAGCCATGCCGACGGCAGTCACTATGAGGAAAAACGCGCTCAGCCAGAGCAGTGGCACGGCAGTAAACGTGCCGCCAGGCAGCTTCGGCACGTGCGTGAACGGCGAGATATCGAGCACGCCCTGGGCCAGCCTGAACGCGGGCCCGAACACCCCGATGAACCCGCAGACGGCGAACGCCGTCCACCCGGCCGGAATGCTCCACTGCGGCAGCATGCCGACGAAGAGTGCAGCCACCGCCGCCACTGCGAGTGCCGCAGGCCACTGCGCGAGTGCGGCCTCGATCAGCCGCGGCACCTGCGTTCCCGCCGTCGAACTGCCGATGCCGTACCCGAGCCCGATGCCAAGACCGCCAGCGGCCAGCATGATTCCGGTCCCGAGGGCGGCGATGAGCAGGTGGCTGCCGGCCCAGCGAAGCCTGCCGACCGGCTCGGCGAGTATCGGCTCTCCGGTGCCGTCAGTCTCCTCCGCGCGGAGCCGCAGAACCG
>Ga0335074_10001639_pt1 | contig 30297 bp, 30 predicted proteins | sample Lox_Sample_23_FD_206715 | JGI IMG/M metagenome (GOLD analysis project Ga0335074, IMG submission 206715) | Soil microbial communities from Loxahatchee National Wildlife Refuge, Florida, United States - Lox_Sample_2.3 | ecosystem: Environmental > Terrestrial > Soil > Wetlands | place: USA... | reverse complement strand
AGATCCGGTGCTCCTCACGAGAGATGACAAGGCCGAGTTGCACGTGCTCCTGAACTCCTGCCGGCACCGCGGAATGCGCGTGTGCCGTTACGACGAGGGCAACACCATGCAATTCACTTGTCCTTACCACGCCTGGTCGTACTCGATCGACGGCTCGCTGGTGTCCGCACCCGGCGACCTGCATGGCGTCCCCCAGCTGAAGGCCGCCTACAGCGGCAAGCTGCGCAAGGAGAACTGGGGCCTGGTGCGCTGCCCGAAGGTGCGCGACTACAAGGGTCTCGTGTTCGCTACGTGGGATACCGAGGCTCCCGAGTTCGACGACTACGTCGGCGACTTCCACTGGTGGCTGGACAACCTGGCCGACGCCTTCGATGGAACGGAGGCGGGAACCGAGGTCTTCCGGGGAGTACAGAAGTGGCGGATCAAGTCGAACTGGAAGCTTGTCTGCGAGAACTTCCTCGGTGACACCTACCATGGGGCGTCCACGCACGCCTCGGTGGAGGCGGTCGGAATCGGGCCCGGCGGGCACGGCCATCGCCGGCACGGCGAACGCCACAACGAGGGGGGCTTCTCGCGTGGCCGCCTGAAGACGTCGTTCCGGCTGGGCCACGGCGCTTCGGACAACCTGGACTACGAGCTGGCCTATCCGGAATTCGTTGAGCCGCCGCTCAACGACTACTTCGTTCAGGCATGGCAGACTCGCAAGGCCAAACTGGTAAAGGAAGGCAGGCCGCTGGGCGGCCGAGGCCCCGCCACCATGTTCCCGAACATGTCCTTCTCCGCCGGCTTTCCGCGCACGATCCTGGTGGCACACCCGCTTAGCGCCACCGAGACCGAGGTCTGGCGCTGGTACCTGGTGGACAAGGCCGCCCCGGACTTCGTGCGGAACTGGCTGCGCCATTACTACATGCGTTACGCGGGCCCCGGCGGGATGACGGAGCAGGACGATATGGAGAACTGGGACTACGCCACGCAGGCCAGCCGCGGGGTGGTGGCCAGGCGGTATCCCTACAACTACCAGCAGGGCCTGGGCGAGGAGTTGCCAAGCAGGCTTCACCGGGCAGTCCACTCCCACCATGCGATCGCCGGCGAGGTTAACGCGCGCGCCTTCTACCGCAGGTGGAGCGAGTTCGTGGACAACCTCTCCTGGCCGGAGCTGAACAAGCTCGCCGAGGTGGACGAACGCGCGACCGCTCGCGCGCAGGACTGAGGAGAGGTCATGGCGATCGATGAGAGTGCCGTGCAGCGCGTGCTGCTGCTTGCCGAGGTCACGGATTTCCTGTACCGGGAGGCCGATCTGCTTGACGAGCGGCGCTACGAGGAGTGGCTAGGCCTGCTGGCCGATGACTACCAGTACTCCGTGCCGTTGCGGATGAACGTCCGCTATGACGACGTCGCAGAGCGCGAGGAGACCAGGGCGGGAGAGGAGATCTGCTGGTTCGACGAGGGCAAGGCGACGGCTGAACTCCGGGTTGCGCAGCTTGCGACCGGCCAGCACTGGGCGGAGGAGCCTGTGTCCAGGGTCTCGCATCTGGTGACCAACGTCCGAATAGAGTCTTCCGCGCCACCTGAAGTCAACGTGAGCTGCCGGTTCGTAGTTTACCGAAACCGGGTCGCCGACGAGAGCGACTTCCTCGTCGGACGGCGGCGAGACCGGCTCCGCCGGACCGGCGACACCTGGCAGGTGTGCCGGCGCCAGCTGCTGCTCGACCAGTCGGTGCTGCTGGCGAAGAACCTGTCGGTCTTCGTCTGAGCCCGAACGGCCGAAGGTGAACACCGTCCGATTCACGCCGCCCGGGTGGCAGGCGGACCTCGCGTGAAAGGCGACCGACGTGCAACTAGTTCAGGAACCGCAGCCGCGCGTAGGCGTAATCGGGCTAGGCCGGATGGGCAGGGCACTGGCGAGCAGCCTCCTGGCGGAGGGCTTCGGCGTCTGCTGCCACGACATCAGCCCAGACGCGCTTGGGCCCGTGCTGGCGGCGGGCGCCGACTTCGCACCAGACCCCATGGCGGTCGCGCGATCGTCCGACTTGGTGATAACGTTCCTTCCCGGTCCGGCCGAGGTCACGGACGTCGCGCTGAATGCCAGTCGCGGCGTGCTAGCTGGGCTAGGGCCCGGTGCACTCATGCTTGACATGTCGACCTGCGGACCGGACACGGCGACGTTGCTAGGCACCGCGTTCGACCGTGCGGGCCGTAGGTTCGTGGACTGCCCGGTCAGCCGCAAGGCCCCGGACATGACGGTGCTCGTGGGCGGGACACCAGGTGTCCTCGGCGACGCGGCGGACGTGCTGGACCGTGTCTCACGCGCCGTGATCTACTGCGGGTTCCGTGGCGCGGGATACGCCACGAAGCTGCTCAATCAGCACGTCAAGTACGCGTGGTATCTCGCGTCCGCAGAGGCACTGGTGCTGGCACAGCAGTTGGGCCTGGACCCGGACGTGACCGCGTCCGCGATCGAGCAGTCCAGCGGCGGCGAGTCAGGGCTCACCACCGCTGCGAAGTACTTCAGGGATGACGCTGACGGCATGCTCGCCCATGCCCCAGCCAGCACTATCGAGAAGGACATGAACCTCGCCGGGGCGATGGCGGCGGCCGCGGGCGTCCGCTCCCCCACCCTGGGCGTCGCGGCCGACTTCTTCGCCGCAGCCGGCGCGACCCCGTTCCGGGATCTTCCTTACCCGCGCAGTTGTGAACTCCTCACCGGCCTGCGAGTCGGGCGACGGCGGAACTGACCAGGGCAGCCTGGCGCGCGGGTGAACGCTACCGCCCCCGCGAGCCGGTCATCCGCCGGCCAGGGCAGCGGTGAGGGCGCTAGTCCAGGCATGCTGCTGGGTCGCCTGGGTCGTCGCCGTCCCCACGCCAAGGTAGCGCTCGATCACCTCGGGGTTGCCCAGCAGTTCGGCACCCGTGCCGGAAAGGGTCACGGTACCGCGCTCGAGCAGGAAAGCCTGCTGGGCGACGCCAAGTGCGAGACGCCCGTTCTGCTCTACCAGCAGAATGCCCTTACCAGCCTCGCGGAGGGTGCTGACGACGGCGAATATGCGCTCGGTGACCTGCGGCGCCAGGCCCAGTGAAGGCTCGTCCAGGAGCAGATAGCGCGGGTCGGACATCAAGCCGCGGGCGATGGCGAGCATCTGCTGCTGCCCGCCTGAAAGCGATCCCGCGTAGTCCCCGAGCCGGGAGGACAGCTCGGGGAAGATGGCGAGCACATCATCCAGCCGCGTCCGGTGGGCGCCTTGCTCTCGCGCCGCCGCCTTACGGACCGCGTAGGCGCCGAGCAGCAGGTTCTCCTGCACGGTCATGTTCGCGAATACCTGGCGGCCTTCCGGCACATGTGCCACCCCCGCGCGGACCGCCTCCTCGGCGGAGCCTCCGGCAAGGCGGCGGCCGTCCACGGTAACCGTACCGCCGCGGGGCCGTAGCAGCCCCGAGATGACCTTGAGCGTGGTCGACTTGCCCGCCCCGTTAACGCCCACGACGGCCACGATTGTCGCCGGCGGGACCGAGAAGCTCAGCCCGTGAAGTATCTCCTCGGACTCGTATCCCGCACGTATATCAGTCAGTTCGAGCATCTCAGGTGTTCGCCTCCGCCGCGCCGAAGTAGGCGCTAATCACCAACGGGTCGTTTTGCACCGTCTGCGGCGGCCCGGCGGCGATGACGCTTCCCGCGTCCATCACCACAACCTGGTCGCAGACGCCCATGACCAGGGACATGTTGTGCTCCACGACCACGACGGTATGTCCGGTGTCCCTGATGGCGCGCAAGATCATGCCCAGCTCGGCGGTCTCCGCGTCGTTCATGCCGGCCGCGGGCTCGTCGAAAAGCACGACGCTGGGCCGGGCCATCAGGGACCTGGCCAGTTCCAGGTACTTCTGCGCGGCCAGTGGCAGCACCGCGGCCCGCTGCTCGGCACGGTCGGCCAGGCCCAGCACCTCAAGCAGCCGGCGGGCGCGCGTCTCCATCTCCCGTTCCTCCTGCCGGCAGCGCCGTAGCCGAAGCGCCTGAGCGAGGTAGCCGGCCCGGCCCAGCCGGTACCCGCCCACCAGGACGTTGTCCAGCACTGACAGCTGAGGGAAGACCCGGGCCGTCTGGAAGGTACGGAACAGGCCAAGCGTGGTGATCCGGTCGGACCGCAGGCCAGTGATGGGCTTGCCCCGGAGGATCACCTCGCCGCTGTCGGGCCTGTAGAGGTTGGTTACAAGGTTGAACATCGTCGATTTGCCTGCGCCGTTCGGGCCGATCAGGGCGGTCAGCGATCCGTTCGGGACGGCAAAACTCGCATCCTGGACCGCTGCCACGCCGCCGAACGACTTCGATAGCCCCCGCACCTCCAGAGCCGGGCTGCCGCTGTCGTTCTGCCTGCTGCCATTCGCCTCTGGCGCGGGCTTTCCCGCAGTGGCCGACGGCGCGGCGGAGCCGTTGCCGTTCGCGCTCGCAGCCGGGCTTGCGGCCACGGGGCCGTCCAGGTCGACGCCCGCTGCGGCAATCCCAGGGGTTGCCGCGGGAGCCCTGCCCCCCAGGCGGCCGCGCAGGAGGCCGGGCCATGCGGACCTGACACGGGTAACCCCTTCCAGCACACCACCCCAGATGCCGGCCGGCAGGTAGCGCAAGAACACCACAAGCAGTACCCCGGTGACCAGCGTGGAGTAGTTGGCGAAGGACTGCGACTCCAGGGGCAGATAGGTAAGCAGCGCCACCCCGATGAGCGGCCCGAAAAGCGTCCCCATGCCGCCGATCGCCAGCATTGTAATAAGAGTCAGGGACTCCGAGCTCCCGACCTGATCGGGGGACAGGTAGCGGAAGTAGCTTGCGTACAGGCTGCCGGCGACGGATGCCATGCACGCGCTGATTACGAATACGGCGACCTTGGCCCTGGTAACGTCCAGGCCGAGCGACCGGGCCCCCACCTGGTCGCCGTGCATGGCCTTCAGTATCCGGCCCCGGTTGCTGCGCATGAGGTTGAAGCTCAGCACGAGCGCGAGCCCGACCAGCGCCCAGACCAGGTAGAACATTCGGGTATCGGTGTCAAAGGAGAAACCCCCGACCGAGAACGGTGGGATGCCGGCGATCCCCGACGGGCCGCCGGTGATGTTCAGCCCGTTCGCCATCCCCTCAACGAGGATCCCGAACGCCAGGGTGACGATGGCGAGGTACATGCCCCGAAGCCGCCCGCAGACCAGGCCGAGCACCACGGCCACCAGTGCGGAGCCGCACGCGCCCGCGACCAGTCCGAGCAGGGTGGGGACGTTGTAGTGCACAGCCAGGATCGCTGAGGTGTACCCGCCGATGGCCATGAACCCGGCCTGGCCCAGGCTCACCTGGCCCGCGATGCCGGTTAGCAGGTCAAGGCCCACGATTGTCAGGCAGAACAGGCCGGTGATGTTCACCGCCCGCATGTCCCCCGCGGGGACTATCTGCGGCATGAACAACATCACCACGCCCAGCGCGATCCCCGCGGCCCGCGCCCAGCCGCGCGGCAGCTTCGGCGGGGCGTAGATACGGCCGGCGGTGCGCTCGGCCACGTCCATCCGGCCGCCTCGCACTCGCCCCAGCAGGCCCTGGGGTCGCAAGAAGATGATGCCGATAAGAAGGATCAGGCTGATGGCCGTCTCGAACAGGGAGGACACATACCCCGCCACGAGCGCCTCCACCACGCCGAGGGCGAGGCCACCGGACAGCGCGCCGTACACAGAGCCGAGCCCGCCCAGGCTTACCGCGATGAGTCCCTCGTTCGTGTAGCTGGCCATACTCGTGTAGTCGAGAGACGTGAGCGGGGCGATGACCGCCCCTCCGATGACTCCGAGGACGGCCGCGGCGACGAACGACAGCAGGATCATCCGGTCCACCGGCACGCCCATCAGCCGCGCGGCGGTCATGTTCTCCGACGTGGCCCGGAGCCCGCGTCCCCAGCGGCTCCGCGCTAGCATCCAGCCCAGCGCCGCCACAGATGCCAGCATCGCCCCGACCACCCAGAACCCCTGCGTGGGGATGGACAGCTGCCCGATGGTCGCCGGCTGGGCCCCGGAGAACTGGTTGAACGAGAACGGGTTAGACCCCCAGATGAGGTAAGCCGCCCCCTCGAACGCCGTGAGCAGTCCGCCCATCATCATCAGCAGGCTTGCGTGCGAGATGCGCGTTACCGCCCGGCGGATGACGACCCACTCGATGATCCCGACAGCGGCTCCGACCACGCACAGCGATGCCAGGAACGCTGCCACCACAGGGAGGTGGGCGCTGTTCATGAACGAATACATCACTAGCGCGCCGAGGGCCACGAATGCACCCTGTGCCAGGTTCAGCGCACCGCTGACGCTGAACACCAACGAATAACCCACCGCCAGCAGCGCGTAGATCGACCCCGTGATCACGCCGCCGATGATGATGTTCCCCAGCGTCCACATCTTCTCAGGCGCCTTCCTGCCGCTCGTCCTTATCCAGGCCCCTGCCGGGCAGTCCCGGCCGCGGCCCGCGGGTCCTTCGGCGTGCGCCGCAGGACCCGCCGGCCGCTCAGGTTCTACGGGTTGCCGATGCCAGCGGGGCCGGAAACGGCCGTCCAGTCGCCCTGGGACTTGTCCCACTCGGCGATGTACACCGAGCTGATCGTCAGCCCCCGGTTGTCGGGGATCGACTTGTCGGTGAAGTTGTAAGTGCCGTTAATGCCGGCGAAGTCGGTCAGCGAGTCGATGTACTGGTGGATCTGCGATGCCGTCGCGCCGATGCCGAGCTTCCGCAGCGCGCTGACCAGGATCATGCCGGGGTCCCAAGCCAGCGCGTTTCCTTCGTCCGGGACCTTGTTCCCGGCAGCCTGCATCGCCGCGTCGAACGTCTGGACCTGGGTCTTGGCCGCTCCGGTCAGGTTCTGCTCTCCCGCCATGAACGGAGCACCAGGGAAGTAAAGCTGCGCGGGCAGTTTGCTGGTCATCTGCGTCAACTGGGAGGTCGACGCGTTGCCGTTCGTGGTCATGGTGGGCAGGTTTTCCATGCCTAGCTGCTGCATGCCGCTCAGCACCGTGCCCAGCGGCGTTCCGGTGGTCCATACGAGCAGGGCCTGCGGGTTGGTGGCCTTGATCTTGGCGAGCTGGGTGGTGACGGTGACGGCGGTCGGGTCGAAGGACTCGTGGTCGGTGACGGTCACCGCGCCGCCGCTGTTCGCGATGGCCTTCTGGATGTTGGTCCAGCCGTCCTGGCCGGAGGAGTCGGTCGAGTTGATGACCGCCACCCTCGTCCACCCTTTGGACTTGGCGAAATTGATGAACGCCTGGGTCTGGTTGGTGGTGGAGTTCGACGAGGAATAAACGTAGCTGCCGGGCGCTGGATGGTCGCCGGGGGACAAGTCGTAGATGACAGGCCCGTTGGACGTCGCGAGGTCATCGACAGGCTTGTCCGTGGCCGTGATGCTGCCGACGAGCAGCATGGGTACCGAGCTGACCAGGGGCGATGCCAGCGAGACCGCGGTAGAGGCAGTGCTCTGGTTGTCGGAGATGGCGAACGCCAGCTGGTGCCCGTCAATGCCGCCGGTGGAGTTGACGTACTTCGCGAGCGCGTTGAACGCTGTTGCTTCCTCGGTCCCGAGGAAGGAGGAGCTGCCCGTTTCCGACACGATGACGTGAATGGTGTAGGCCGAGCCGGAACCTGACGAGGAACTGCTCCCTGGGTCTGCCGTTCCAGATGACGAAGAACTGCAGCCGGCCACGGCCGCTGCCATCAAGGCCGCTGCCGAAATTGCGGTCAGCCGGACCGGCCACTTGCGCCCGCACTGGCGGACGACCGCCGGCGGCCGGTCACTATCCGGTGCCCATTTCCGAGCTCTCATGAGTGGCGATCTCCTTTGACGTGCCTGAACGAGGGGTGTGCCGCCGACGCGCGGAAGTTCACTGGTGGACGGCGCCTGCGAGCCGACGATCCTGGCTCGCTGTGCTCTTAGGTCCTTGGCGGGTCGTATCTGATGACCCCGGTGGCCGCCTAGGCCCGGTGTGGTGTGCCCTTAAGTTCGTGCCAGGTTGGCATAAGGTCATACCATTTTTCAATAATTTCATATTACGGTCTTATAACGAAGCCGTTGCGTCAGCTCTCCACCGCGATCCCGCCATCGGAGTGCGCGACGTCGCCGGCAATGTCGAGGGAACGTTCGGAAACCAGGAACGCATAGCTCCCGGCATGATCCGCTCCGGACACCGTGACCTTGAGCGGACCGCGCCCGTCAGCTGGGCTTTAAGGCCAGGGATCGCACCGAGGCTGCGATCGTCGAGGCCGGGGCTGGCTAGCCCGCGCAGGCCTGCACCGGGCGTGCCGCCCGGCTCGACCCTGCTGACACGGATCTCCGGCGCGACTTCGTGAACCAGCGCGGTGACCAGGCCACGCACGGCGAACTTCGACGACACGTACAACATGCCCCGGCAGCCCGGGGTAGTACGCCGTGGCGGACTCCGTCAGGATGACCCGCGCTGTCGGCGCCGCGGCGCAGGGCGGGCAATACCGCCTTCACCGCGTGCAGATGGCCCCTGACATCTCATCGAACGCGTTGCCAGTAGATTAACCGGCCAATTATCCCGAGATTCTGCGCTGGCCGGCAGAACAGCATCTCGGTCTCGTCCGGAGCGGCCGGCTGCCAGGTCCGGATGGAGACAACCGGCACGTAACGGAGCCGACCTTCGAGCGTGCCCGGCGGCAGCTTGTTCGTAGTCCCGCCGCCGTTGCCCGGTAAGTGGCTACGTCCCTGGGCTTTGGCGCCTTCGGCTCGCGGAACAGCCCGACCTCTGCCACGCTGCTGCAGGTCCGTGGGGTGCCTGGCCTACCCGGCCGCTCTGACGAGGTACTCCCAGCCCGCCCGGAGTTGGCTTTCGGACCAGACCACGGCGCGCTTGGCCACGGTGTCCTCCTCGCTTCCCCACCGGGCGAGCGGGCCGGCCGCCATGGCGGTGAGCTGAGTCTGGCAGGCCCGGTCCAGCAGGAGAGCGGTCATCACGGCTTCAGGGAGATCCTTGCCTGCCGCGACCAGTCCGTGCTGCGGCATCAGGCACGCCGGCGCGGAACCGAGCGCGTCCGCCAGCGCCTGCCCGAGTTCACGCGTGCTGATCAGCCCCCCGGTGAGCGTGAACCGGGGCACGTCAGGGTAGCTGAAAAGGCTTCCGGCGTGACTCAGCGGCCGCAGCGGCTCATCCAGCGCAGAGAACGCGTTAGCCGCGTCCGAGTGGGTGTGCACCACGGCACCAACGTCACCGCGACGCGCCATGATCTCGGTATGGATGGGGTATTCGATGTGCCGCCGTCCTGTGCCGTGCAGGACCTCCCCCGACGGGGAGACGAGCACAATCTTGTCCTCGTCAACCTCCTCGAACCCCCAGCCCGCGCACTTCATCCAGGCGCCCCGGCCCTCCGGGTCACGCACGCTGGCATGTCCCCAGACCATGTCGGACTGACCAGCCGCCGCGAGCGCACGGCTTCCCTGAACCGCCAGAATGATGGCTTCCGCCGAGGTTGACGGTGTCGTAGTCACTTATTCTGCCTTCCGGATAGAACATCTGCTCAGCAGAAGCATTCTGGGCAAGATAACATGTGCGACCCCGGCGCAGCGGACGGTTGGCGCAACGCGGGAAGACGCTTTAAATAAGGCAATCAACGATCACGGCAGGGTCTGGGCAGCTGCCCGGCTGATGCGCTGAACGGCCGCAGCAATCTCTGCCCAGCGGTCCGGCGTCATCCGGGCGAGCGGGACGGCGACGCTGATCGCAGCGACTGGTTTACCGTGGCGATCGCACACCGCGCGACTGACTGACCCCACGCCGACGTCGCTCTCGCCTTCGTTGTGCGAGTAGCCGACCCTGCGGACCTCGGCCAGTTCTGTCATGAGCGCGGCCCTGGACGTGACGGACTTCGGCGTGAGCCCGGGCAGTATGGGCGACGGGTACAGGCCACGGAGGAAATCGTCGCTCTCGCACGCCAGCCAGGCCTTGCCGACCGCTGTGCAGTGTGCCAGCACCAGCGTCCCCACCCTCGACGCGACGCGAAGTGCCATCGTGCTCTCCGCACAGTCGATGTACAGGACCTGGTCGCCCTGCAGCAGGGCAACGTGCACCGTTTCTCCGGTCTCGTCACGCAGTTCCTCAACATAAGGGTGCAGCAGCGTGCGGATATCGAGGTTGTGGACGGAACTCAGCCCAATCCGCAGGAGTACGCGGCCGGCTTTGTACGCCTTAGTTTCTGGGTCCTGAACCACGAAGCCGTGGTAGGCCAGCATCGCCAGCAGCCGGTGCGCGGTAGACACCCCCGTGCCGAGCTCGGCGCTTGCCTGCGATACGCGTACCTGCCCCTGCTCAGCGACCATGAGCAGGAGGCGCAGGGCGTTGTCGACCGATTCGATCGGGTATTTCGGACTGCCCTCGGCCGCTCCTGCGGCAGCGGCGTCGGCCTGCTTGCTGCTCATATTCCGTGCTGCCGGCTTCGCCCTGGTTCAGTGGGAGCGGCGGCGGTGCCGCCCGGCACCGGGCCGGCGTAGATGAGGTCAGGCAACATGTTGTCCCTTAAGGCTGTTGACACCGCCAGACGGCGATGGCTAGGTTACCTCCAACTTATGCTTGCAGAAATAGTTTCTGCCACTACCCACGAATTGACGATCCGGCCAGCGGTGCCCAAGACGGAAGAGACGAGGCATGTTCGACCCTGCGTTGCGCGGACCCGCGAAGCCGAGCTGGTGACAGCATGACGCTCCGGCTGACCATGGCCATGAGCGGATACGATCACGTCCGCGATCTGGCAACCGGCACGGTTCGGGTGGAGGGCGCGGAGATCTCGATGCTGACGCTTCCGCTTGAGGAGATCTTCTACCGGTTCCTGCGTTACCGCGAATGGCATGTCTCCGAGCTCTCGCTGGCCAAGTACGTCGCACTGCGCGCGGCGGGTGACGACAGCCTTCAGGCGATCCCGGTCTTTCCGTCTCGGATGTGCCGGCACTCGTCGATCTTCGTCCGCCCGGACGGGCCGCGAGAGCCAGCCGACTTGGCAGGTGCCCGCATCGGCCTGCCCGAGTGGGCGCAAACGGCGGCCGTGTACACGCGGTCCCTGCTCGTCCACGACTGGGGCATTCCGCTCCGGGACGTGCACTGGGTCCAGGCCGGGGTCAACCAACCGGGCAGGCGGGAAAAGGTCGAACTGCACCTGCCAGAAGGCGTGACGCTCAGCCGGGAGCCCGGGCGTTCGCTGGACGAGATGCTGCTAGCCGGCGACCTCGACGCCGTATTCTCCGCGCATCCGCCGACGAGCTTCGAGCGCGGCGATCCTGGTATCACCCGGCTGTTCCCTGACTACGAGCCAGTGGAGCGCGAGTACGTCGCCAGGACAGGGATTTTCCCGATCATGCATGTAGTGGTCATCCGTGCGGACGTGCTCGAGCGCGATCCGTGGGTAGCACAGAACTTGTTCTCGGCGTTCGCGGCGGCCAAGGACGCGAGCCTCGCCCGCCTGGCGGAGATGACCGCAAGCCGGATGCCGCTGCCGTGGCTGCCCAGCCGGCTGGAGGAGGTACGTGCGCTCGTCGGTCCCGACCCGTGGCCTTACGGGGTAGAAGCTAACAGGGTGACCCTCGATGCCTTCGCCCGCTACGCGCACGAGCAGGGCGTCGCGGCCAAGCGCCTGGAGCCGGAAGACTTGTTCGCACCCCAGGTGCTCGGGCAGTACCGCGTCTGAGCCCGCAGGCCCGGGCTCTTCCGTTGCTGCCGGCCAGTGCCTTCCCGGCAATAGACGATAATGCTGCTGTAATACAGAAAGCTTTTCTGGAGGCGTCCAGCGGCTCGCCTGCCACGTGCGGCAGCTGGCAGGCGCGGCGAAGCTGTCCGGGAAGAGCGTCGCCACCCGGTAGACCAGGTCGTTGCTCGGGCGCGCCCACGCCACCGCGGTCGCGGGGTCGGCGACATGGTGGCCCATGCCGGCGGCGCGCGGGGAGCAAGATCGTAAGATCATGCCTGCGTTCGCCCGCGATCCGCAGCTGGTTGCCCTCGATGGATTGATTGGAACTCGATGGATTGATTGGAACTGGTCGGGCCGTTGAGGTACTCCGCGACCGGGGTCCAGTCCCGGATCTGCTCGTCGCCGGTCCCGGCCAGCACCGGTTCCAGCGGCGACGGGTCAGCCAGCCGCGCCAGGTGGCCTCCCGGAACTTCCTTAGCGCTGCCGACGCCGTCGTGTAGTGGCGGTGGATGTCAATTACCGACGTAACGCAGTCCCCGCTCGGCCAGCCGCCGTCGCATACCGTTCACGTCGAGGCTGAGCTCCCCGGCCGCGTACCGCTTGCGGGAGGCCTCTTCCTTTTCCGCCCGAGCCCGAGAAACCGAGAGCACCGAGGCAGCGTCCAGCCGCGGTACCACCACGACCCCGTCGTCATCGGCGACGATCACATCTCCCGGCGTGACGAGCTGTCCCCCGCACACGAGCGGGAGGTTGACGTCGCCGAGTGTCTCCTTCACGGTGCCGGCCGCGGACACGCACCGGGACCAGACCGGGAACCCCATGCGGGTTAGCTCGCGGACGTCACGGCAGCCCGCCTCGATGACCAGGCCACGCACGCCGCGCGCCTGCAGCGCCGTGGCCAGCAGCTCGCCGAAGTAACCGTCGTCGCACCGCGACGTCGGCGCCACCACCAGGATGTCGCCGTCCCGGCACTGCTCGACGGCGACGTGGATCATCCAGTTGTCGCCAGGCGGGACGCTGACCGTGAGCGCCGTGCCCGAGATCTGGGCACCCCGGTAGATCGGGTTGAGGGACGGCGCCAGCAGGCCGCGGCGCCCCTGGGCCTCGTGGACCGTGGCGACGCCGAGCTCCGCGAAGGCGTCGGCGACGGCGAGGTCGGTACGGGTGATGCGGCGGACGACGGTTCCCGCCATTTCATGCCTCCCACGGAAGGAGGGACACGTGGATGACGTCCTCGTCTACACCCGTGCCGCCGATCGCCTTGATCGCACGGTCCACGTCAGACAGGCCGAACGTGTGGGTAGCCAGCAGCTCCAGGGGGAACCGGCCGGAAGCGAGTTGCTTGACGGCGAGCTCGCACGCGCGGAAGCTGTGACCCCGGGCGCTCTTGATCGTGATTGCCTTCTCCGTGACCTTCTTCACCGGAAAGTCGGGGAAGGCGGTCAGCTCGCCCTGGATCAGCAGCGTGCCTTCGCGACGCTTGAGCACGTCAATACCGAGCAGCACCGGCGCAGTGCCCGCGCCCGACGTGCAGTCAAGCACGACGCCGACGCCCTTGCCGCCGGTGATCGCCATGATCCGCTCGACCGGGTCTTCCTTCTGCACGTCGATCACGTAGTCGGCCCCGAGCTTCTTGGCCATCTCCAGGCGCGCGGCGTCCTTAGTCGTGCCGGTGACGATGATCAGCGAAGCCCCGGCCTGTTTGCATGCGACCGTCTGCGACAGTCCCTGCTGGCCGGGACCCTGGATGAGCACGGTCGAGTCGTAACCGACGCCTGCGGCGAACAGCGCCCACTCGATGCCGTTGGACATCGGCGTGGCGAGCCCGGCAAGCTCGGGCGACAGGCCGTCGGGGATCTTGTGCAGCACGGAGTTCCACGGCAGGAACATGTACTGCGCGAACCCGCCCCACAGGTGGTAAGGGTTCTCCGCGGACGTGTACCCGAAGCGGCGCGCGCCGGGGTTCGTCCGCCAGTCGGTCAGCTCGCAGTGCCGGTACTCCCCCGCCCGGCACCAGTCGCACTGGAAGCAGCCGACGTAGTGCTCGACGAAGACCCGGTCGCCCTCGCCGGCACCCTGCCGCTCGGCGAATGTCTTCCCCGCCTTGGCAATCACGCCGATGTTCTCGTGCCCCATGATGACGGGGGCGCTGAACGGCGGTTTGGCGTACATCTTGACGTCGGTGCCGCAGATGCCCGCCACCTCGACCTTGAGCAGCGCCCCGTCGTCCGGTATGTCAGGCATTGGGAACTCGCGAAGCTCCGTGCGCCCCGGACCGGTCCTTACTGCTGCCAGCACTTGCTCAGCCACGAGCGACGCTCCTCACTGGGTGCCCCATTCGGCCCTAAAGGTCTATTGGTCTGACAGATTACCATGCTAGGGTTCGGATCATGGGCCAGCTCACACTTACCGCCGTGACCCGTACCCAGGGCGCCACCCAGGCGCTGAAGGACGGGACCGCACGGCCCGCGGACGCCACGCTGGACTTCGAGGAAGTACCGGTCCTCATCCAGGCATTCCGCCGGATGGTGCGCACACTCGACTACGACGTGACCGAGATGGCGTTCACCACGTACATGGTCGCGAAGGCGCACGGCAAGCCGTTCACGGCGCTGCCGGTGTTCCTCGTCCGCGGCTTCCACCACGGCGCCATCCTGCGCGGCACGAAGTCCCCGGGTCTGGTACCCAAGGACCTGGAGGGCCGCCCTTCTGGCGTCAACCGCGGCTACACGGTCACGACCGGGGTCTGGGCCCGCGGCATCCTCGCCGACGAGTACGGCGTCGACCTGTCGAGGGTCACCTGGGTGCTCTCCGGTGACGAGCACGTCGAGGAGTACGTCCCGCCGTCCAATGTCGTCCCGGTCCCAGACGGCAAGGACGTCCCGGACATGGTCGCCTCCGGCGAACTCGCCGCGGGAGTCGGCATCGCGGCGGACCGCCCGGACCTGACGACGCTGATCCCTGACGCCGCGGAGGCGGGCTACCGGGCGCTGTGCGAGCGCGGCTTCTACCCCATCAACCATCTCGTCGTCGTCAAGGACGAGCTGCTCGCCGAGCACCCCGGTCTCGCCGCGGACCTGTTCGGCGCGTACGCGGCGGCGAAGAACCGCTACGTCGGCGCGCTGGCGAACAACGGCATCGCCGAGCCCAACGCGACCGACCGGATGTACCAGCGGGTCGCGGAGATCACGGGCGCCGACCCCATGCCCTACGGGATCGCGCCGAACCGCGCGATGATCGATCAGCTCATCGGGTACGCGGTCGACCAGCGGATCCTCGACAAGCCCGTCGCGGCCGAAGACCTCTTCGCCGCGGGCACCCACGACCTGACGGCGTAGAGCGGGGAAAAGAGCATTATGCGGATCGTGATCGCCGCCGACCACAACGGCGTCGCGCTGAAGGACCATCTCGTCAAGAGACTCGCTGACGAGGGCCATGACCTCGACGATCTCGGCAGCCACGGCGACGCCACCGTCGATTACCCGCCGCTGTGCGCCGCGGTCGGCGCGAAAGTCGCCAGCGGGTCGGCCGACCGGGGCATCGTGGTCGGCGGCTCCGGCTCGGGAGAGCAGATGGCGTGCAACAAGATCCCGGGGATCCGCGCCGGAGTCTGCCACGACCTGTTCACCACGGAGATCGCGCGCGCCCACAACGACGCGAACGTGCTGATCCTCGGCGCGAAGATCGTCGCGCCCGCCCTCGCCGAGATGATCGCCGACCTGTGGCTCAAGACGCCGTTCAAGGGCGGCCAGCACGCCAGGCGCCTGGAGCAGATCGCCGCGATCGAGCGCGGCGAATCACTCTGACACCGACCCGAGGAACTGCAGGACGCGGGCAGGCGCGGTCTCTTCCGTCTGGCCGCTCACCGGCATGTCCCAGTACTGCGCGCCCGGCAGGCACTCCTCCAGGTACCGGGCGGCCGACGTGGCGTGTGACCTGTCCTGCCCTGGGACGATAAGCGCGGGCACCTCGAGACGCAGCAGGTCTTCGGGCTCGGGTCCCGGTACCGTGTCGCGGTCGAACAGCGTCCGGGCCATGCCGGCCACCAGCGTCTCGTACCGTCCCTGATCCTGTTGCCGGTAGGCTGCGGCGAACTCCGGGTCGGTCCTGATGACGCTGCACCACGGCCCGACCCTGGGGTCCTGACTGAACCCCTCGCCCGATGAGAAGGCTAGGTCTGCCACAGACACCAGGGATCGTTCGGCTACATAGGACAGATGCCGGGCGAACCGCGCGTGCTGCGCCAGGCGGTACCGGGCACCGCCCGCGGGTGAGTACAGAACCATCGACGCCGCGGCCCCTGGCCAGGCCGTCGCGAACGCCGCCACGGCGGAGCAGCCGACGCAGCCGCCCATGAGATGAGCGCGGGCGATGCCGAGGTAGTCGAGCAGGCCCTTGCCCTGCGCCGCGTAGTCCGCCCAGGTGATCCGCTCGACACGGCCGCCCGAGGTGCCGGACTCGCGCCGGTCGAACATCACGCACGTGTACGACTTCACGAGATGATCCACAAGGCGCAGCCGCGCGTAGATGCTGAACGACGTCCAGTTCGACAGGGTCGCGCTGAAGCCGCCCGGCGAGAACATCAGCAGCGGCGGCCCGTCTCCCCTGACCTCGTAGTACGTCTTTACGCCGTCAATGACCGCGGTCGGCATAGAGTCTCCCTCCGTGTCAGAACCGCCCGTCGCCCTTGATATGGCGGCCCTCGCGGGCGTCCGCGATCAGGGCCGTGAACGCGTCGAGCGTGGCCTGGGCGACGTGCGCGTAGCTGTCCGGCGTGGTGCCCAGGGTCTTGGCGGCGGAGCCGGTCGCCGTCTGGGCGAGACGCACCCGCCCGTCGAGCCACGGGCCGCCGCCCGCGCCGCCGATGACCGGGATGCCAACAGCCGCCGTCACGGCCGGTCCCGCGACGGGGCCTGAATTCTGGAAGTCCAGCAGGGCCGCACCCGCCTCCTCGAGGAGCCTGGCCTCGGCGAGCAGTTCGGCGGTCACGCCCGGCGACACCTGGGCACCGGGGGCGAGCATCTCCTCGTAGCTGACGCCGTGCCGGAGGGCGGTCTGCGGGGTGATCCCGAGTTGCGCCCAGACCGGTATCCCGGCCCGGGCCACCGCGGACACCGCCTCGGGGAAGTCAGCCGCCCCGTCGATTTTGACGAGGTCCGCCCCGGCTTCCTTGGCGATGCGGACCGCTGCGCGGACCGCGCTGGCCGTCCCTTCCTGTACCGGGCCGAACGGAATGTCTACGCTGACCAGGGCGTTCGTCACACCGCGACGGACCGCCTTGCCGACGATGGTCATCTCGTCCATCGTGACCTCCAAGGGACTCCGATGGCCCCAGAGGTTGACCCCGACGGAGTCGCCGACGGACACGATGTCCACGCCGGCCCGGTCGGCGATAGCCGCGATCTGGTAATCCCAGGCGACCACGCCGACGATCTTGCGCCCGTCGTGCTTCATCTGCTGGAGCGCGCCGACGGTAACTTTCCCGGTCATAGTTCCTTACACGTTCCCTAGAACGGCCCCCTAGACCGAAGTAACTTCGGCCTAGACCCGGAGCGCGGACAGGACCTCCGGTGCGTCCGCGACATCTTGCAGCACCACGAGCACCATCGCGTTGGGCCGGAGCGCGGACACGACTTCGTTGACCGGGGTATCGCCGGGCAGGACCAGGCCCGCGGACATGATGCCGCGTGCCGCGGCGGCGTCGCCGATGATGGACGCCGCCTCCGCGTTCGCGCCCGCCGACGCGATCATCACGACCGTGTCCGCGCCGTCGAGTTCCTCACTCAGCAACGCCGTGCCGCCGGTCCCCACGCGCCGCAGCAGCGCGTCATCCGGCAGCGCGGATTCAAACATGAGGAAGTGCCCGCCGCCCCATGACCGACCCCCCAGCTCCCGAACGATCCCTCCTGACTGCTCGTCGAGCGCGATCACCCGGGAGTTGCGGCGGGCGAATCCGGAAACGGTGATCCGGAACCTGGCCTCGGCGGCCGTGGCGGCGAGGGCACAGCTGCTGAGCAGCGTCGGCCGGCTCTGCGGCCTTGATGGTGGCTGTGTCTCCGTAACTGGCACGCTCACACCGACGCGTGCTTCTCGCCCGGCCGGACGCGCAAGGCGTCCGCGCAGCCCTCGACGAACGACTGGTCCATGGGCAGTACCACGGCCGCCGACCTGACGGCCTGGTGCGCGACGTCCACGCCGGGCGGGGTGACGCCCTGGTCGCGCAGAGCCTCCACGGCGCGCCACAGCTTGCGGCGGGCCATGATGATGCCGCTGTCGGTGGAGACGAGGCGCTCCTTCGTACGGTCTACGATCGGGCCCATGCTCTCCTGCAGAGACGCGTCCTGCATCGAGATGCCCCAGACCCCCGAGTAGGTGTCGCCGCGCTTTTGCGCCTCGCGGTCCATCATGTAGTCGTTGTCCTTGTTCTGCAGCGGCCGGAACGTGCCCGGCACGTACTGGTTATGTACGCCGTGCCCGTCCTTCATGGCCTGAACCTCTTGCTCGCTGAGCGGCCGGACCGGGTGGTAGTCGTAGCTGAACACCCAGCAGTTCTCGTCGTCGATCGGGATCCAGAAGTGGCCGTGGATCGGGTGGTCGCCACGGGGCGGGATCATCGTGAAGGCCGGCATCACCCACGGGGTGATCCGCCAGTAGTAGTGTCCCTCTTCCGCGTTCCGGCGCGCCCCGATGAACAGGCCGCCGTCGGACTCCACGACCTCAAAGAACACCTTGCGGTCGGCGAGGTTGTACTGGTTGCCCTGGGCGCCCTTGAACAGCGGGTCGTTCTTCAGGCCGCCCTCGTGCAGCCAGGACACGTGGCTGGAGTCGATGCCGCCCTCAAGCGCCTGCAGCCAGTTGCACTCCTGCCACCGCTTGGACGTGAAGCTCTGCGCCGAGGGCACCCGGGCGAACTCCCACTGGGGCAGGTCCGGTGTCTTGGCGGGGTCGCCCATGTAGGTCCAGAGCACGTCACCGATCTTGACCAGGGGGTAGCTCTTGAGCTTGATCTTCGCGCACAGGCTGCTGTGCCGCTCGTCGGGCTCGGACGGGATCTCAATACACTGCCCGTTCACGTCGTACTTCCAGCCGTGATAAGTGCAGCGAAGCCCGGACTCCTCGTTCCGCCCGAACCACAGCGAGACGCCGCGGTGCGCGCAGAACTCGTCGATGAGCCCGTACCTACCGTCCGTGTCGCGGAATGCGATCAGCCGCTCCGACAGGAGCTTGACGCGCACCGGGGCACAGTCGTTCTCTGGCAGCTCCTCGGCGAGGAGAGCGGGAATCCAGTACTGCCGGAACATGTCGCCCATCGGCGTCCCTGGCCCGGTCTGGGTCAGCAGGTCGTTAATTTCTTTCTTCAGCATCAGCTCATCCGGCTCATCCGGCCTTGCGGCCCATGAATAGGCAGGTAAAGAACGCCCGCCAAGGCACTTCGACATCGGTGATGCCCGCCGCCCCGAGGGCGTCCAGATGGTCCTGGACGCTGGTGAGCGGGTAGTTGTGGTGATGCTTCGGCCCGTCGGAGGTGACGCCGAACGCCTTGCGCGCTGTGCGCAGCCGCTGGTCCCAGACCTCGTCGAAGCCGGCCGCCCCGGGCGGCCCGGCCTGGCTGGCCGGACCGATGTGGTCGAGGTTGACCAGCCACCCGCCCGGCTTCAGCCGCCGGCTGGCGGCGGTGTAGAAGGCGATCAGGGTGTCCCGGTCCAAGTGGTGCGCGGCCCTGGACGTCGTGAGGACGTCGGCGCTGTCCGGCAGGCCCGCGCCGTCCAGCGCGGTCATGTCGGCGAGGACGTACTCGACCCGGCCGCCGAACGGCGCGAGCCGCTCCCGGGCCAGGTCCAGCATCGGCTCGGACGCGTCGGACCAGACCCCCTTCGCGTCCGGGAAGCGCTCGAGGAAGACCTCGAGGACGGCCCCCGGTCCCGCGGCGATGTCGACGACCGTCGCGGGTGCCGGGTTGTCCAGCGCGATGATGCCCGCCGCCATCCGCCTCGGCATGTCCAGCAGGTCGCGGAACGTGTCGCCCTCGGCCCACGACCTGGCGAAGCCCTCGTCCCGCCAGGCGGCCGCCGCCTGCTCTCCCTGGACCGTCATGCCGACAGCCCTGCGTCGTACTCGGGCGCGTTCTCCAGGTAGGCCACCCGGTCGTAGCCAAGCTGCTTGAACAGGCGGTTCTGGCCGGACAGCAGGCGGAGCGGCTCGCCGGACACGCTGAAGTGCTTGGCGACCGTGTTCTGCGGCACGTACAGCGTGTCGCCTGCCTTGATGTCGTGCCTGGTCGGCTCGTGCGCGATCCTCGCGTGGTACTTGTCGTCGATCTCGGCGCCGACCTCCCAGTGCAGGCTGTAGCCCTCGCCGGACAGGACGTACAGGATCTCGTCCGCCATGTGCCAGCGCTTGCCTGACCGGCTGCCGGCCGGGATCTCAAGCTCGAAGGCGTCGACGCTGAAAGTACGGACGTCGGTGGTCTCCGGCGACGACAGAACGCGGACCTTGCCGAGCGGGGTGGTCTCCCACGCCGTCTCCGAGGGCTTGATGACCTTCCGCCGCTTCTCCACGCCGGGGGTCCAGATCTGACCCCACTCGACCCGCTCGCCGAACCTTTCGGGGTCGTCGACGGGGCCGCTGCGCCCCTGCTGGATCAGGCCGAGGTACATCCAGGCGCACTTGGCCTTCATGACGAGCGCGGTGGCCTGCTCGTCGTAGGGGTTGAAGTGGCGGTGGACCGAGTCGGTGTGGACGAGGACGAGGTCGTCTTTTTCCCAGTCGTACCGCTCGCCGTCGTGGATCTCGTAGCCGCGGCCTTCCAGGATGTAGAAGGCGGCCTCGTTCTGATGGCCGTGACCGTGGTTCGAGGAGTTCGGCGGAAGCTGTACGAAGTGGACCTGCAGCGTCTGGGTCAGGAACGGATCGTCGCCGGGGCCGACCCGCCACCAGGTCCTGGACTGATCAGAATCCCCGGAGTGCGCCACCTGGGCGTCGTCCACGACCACCGTGTTATCACGCACGCGCGGCGCGGCGAGCTGCGCCGCCCGGAATTCCTTGAGGCCATAGGCCTCGGAGCTTATGCCCCGGAGGAAGACGCGTTCCTTCTTCGCCATTACGGCTCCTTTGCTTATTGGTATGACAGTTATACCTCTGACCTCAGACCTACGTCGAGCCCTTCCCGCGCCGGCTTGGTCCGCGACCCGCTTCAGTTCGCGCCCCACGTTCTGACCAGTTCTGTGTCCGCCCCTACTGGGCCGATCGTGGCGCTGCCGCCGGGACCCGCGATGGGTTCCGCGCGGCCGGGCAGCGTTTCGGTAAAGAAGCGAAGATTGTCCCCGACGAACTCACGCGTCTCCTCCGGGGCCTTGAAGTCGGTGAAGATGGCATGCTGGGGGCAGGCCGGCTCGCAGGCGCCGCAGTCAATGCACTCGAGCGGGTTGATATAGAGCTTTCGCTCGCCTTCGTAGATGCAGTCGACCGGGCACTCGTCCATGCACGACTTGTCCATGACGTCGATGCACGGCGAGGCGATGAAGTAGGGCATGACGGGGTTCCTTACAGGGTGGATGCCGCCAGCGCGGCGGGACGGGACTCAGCGGAGGGAGAGTGCCCGGGAAGGTGATCGCTGGAGTGCCCGGGAAACAGGGGGGCGCTGAGGTCGAGCGCGGCGATCGCGTTATTGACAGCCGTCGCGGCTTCGCCGAATCCAACCGCGATCAGACGCACCTTCCCCTGGTAGTCGGTGATGTCGCCCGCCGCGTATACGCGGTCCAGATTGGTGGCCATCGTCGTGCCCACGGCAAGCCGCCGGTCGGCGACGCGTAGCCCCCAGGATTCGAGCGCGCGGATGTCCGCGGTGAAGCCGAGGGCCGCGACCACTCCCTCGGTTTTCAGCCGGGTGGTCTCCGCGGCTCCCTTCGCGCGTACCTCGACGGCGTCGATCCATCCGCTGCCGCTGGCGGCGACGACGTCGGCGCTGGTGACGATCGGCACCCCCATGTCCCGCACCTGCGCGACGAGCGCCTCGTGCGCGCGGAACGTCTCGCGCCGGTGCACGATCGTCACCGAGCGTGCGATCGGCGACAGGGTGAGGGCCCAATCGAAGGCACTGTCACCGCCGCCGACGATCACGACGTCCCGGTCCCGGTAGTCCTCGGGCCGCGGCACGAAGTAGGCCAGTCCCTTGTTCTCGTACCCGGCAAGGGCGTCGAGTGGCCGCGGCGTGAATGTGCCGATCCCGCCGGTCACCACGACGAAGCGGGCACGGATCCGCAACCCGGACGACGCCGTGACGACGGGCGCTCCGTCGTGGTAGACCAGGGACCTCGCCGCCTCCCCGAGCAGGAAGCGGGGTCCGTACCGCCCCGCCTGCTCGGCGAGCGCGGCGATCAGGTCTCGGCCCCGGACCGCCGGGAACCCCGCGATGTCGTAGATCAGTTTCTCCGGGTACATGGCGCAGACCTGGCCGCCGATCTCGGGCAGCGAGTCCATGACCGCCACGGACTGACCCCGGAACCCGGCGTAGTACGCCGCGTAGAGGCCGGCCGGCCCCGCCCCGACGATCAGCGCGTCAACGTCGATATCGTGCGACACCGCACTCTCCTCACAAGGGACTAAGGTCATACCATTATGACGATGGCAGGGGTCGGAGGCAACAACGTAGCGCGGATTCATCCCGATTGGCAGAACCATAAGCCCATTAGGCTTATAGTTATGCTTGACATCAGCGCTGGCGTACGCCAGCGCGCCCCAGGGAGGTTCAGATGCCCGGGTCGGGGGACGGCACCGGGACCGGCAAGAAGGCCCAGTCGCCTCCTGCCGAGCCCGATCTTTTCAACCGCGTGAGCGTCGGCAGGATCTCCGAGATCATTGTGGAGCAGATCCGCCTCCTTATGCGCCAGGGTCAGCTCAGGCCCGGCGACAGGCTCCCGCCAGAACGCGACCTCTGCGAGCGGTTCGGTGTCAGCCGGGTCACCGTCCGCGAGGCGCTGCGCATGCTCGAGTCCAGTGGCCTCGTAGAAATCCGTGTCGGCGCCAGAGGCGGCGCGTTCGTGACCGCGCCCTCGAGCAACCGGGTCGGTGAGGGCCTCACCGATTTGCTCACCCTTTCGGTGATCAGTGCGGCAGACGTCACCGAGGTGCGCATGGTCCTCGAGGTCGGCATCGTCCCTCTGGTCTGTGAGCGCGCCACCGAGGAAGACCTCTCCGATCTGGACAAGATCTGCCAGCGGTCCGAGGAAGCGCTGCGCGACGGCGACTACACCATGGACATGTCCCTCGAATTCCACACACGGGTGGCCGAGGCGACGCACAACCCTGCTGTCTCGATGCTCGTCCAGTCCTTCCGGGGCCCGATCCTCATGTCGCTCCAGGAAGCCAAGAACGCGGCACCGGAGATGGGCCACCTCGGCACCCGGGAGCACGAGCGGTTCATCGAGGCCGTCCGCCGCCGGGATCAGGAAGCCGCGTCCCGCCTCATGGCCGAGCACCTCACGCGGACGGCGCACCGCCTCGGACGCTAGGCTCAGCGTCCCGGGCACGCCTCACCATCGCCGGCGCCAGGCTCGCCGTCCCGGGCCTCCGTGAGCGCGCTGCACGATTTGGGCTAAAGTCAGACCAATACTTCCTGTCGAAGAAGCATCAGGGCTGGCATCCCGCCCGGAAGGAGATCCGCGCATGGCACCGCTGCCGATCACTCTTGCCTGCGGCCCGTACGACCGCACCCGCGCCCTGGCCGACGGCCGGGTCACGGTGGCAGGGGCCGACCTGCGCTACATCCCCCTGGAGCCGGAGGAGATCTTCTTCCGGATGGTGACAAACGGCGAGTTCGACGTGAGCGAGATGTCGATGGCCACATACTTCGTCACCAGGGAGAAGGGCGCGCCGTTCGTCGGCATTCCGGTGTTCCCGTCCCGGATGTTCCGCCACACCGGCGTGTACGCGAACACCTCGCGGATGCCTGAGGCGGTCTCCGGCGTGTCCGCGGCCGCGGCGGCGGGCGCACTCGCGGGCAAGACGGTGGGCGTGGCCGAATGGCAGCTCACCGCCAACGTCTGGATCCGCGGCATCCTCGCCGACCACTATGGCGTCCCGGTCGCCTCGCCCTGCTACCGGACCGGGGGCCTCAACGCCCCTGGCCGCCACGAGAAGGTCGCGCTCAGCCTGCCGCCCGAGATCCGTATCTCGCCGATCGGATCTGGGCAGACATTGTCTGATCTGCTAGCGGCCGGGGAAATCGACGCCCTGTACACGCCCCGGGCACCGGAGTCTTTCGGGAAGGAAGCCAGCGTGGCGCGGCTGTTCGCCGACGCGCGCGCGGAGGAGGAGCGCTACTTCGCGACGACAGGGATCTTCCCGATCATGCACGTGATCGTGATTCACGAGCGGGTGTATGAAAAGAATCCCTGGATTGCCCGGGAGCTGATGAAGTCGTTCTCCGCCGCGAAGCAGGTCGCCTACGCCGAACTGGCGCGCGGCGCTTCCTTGTCGATATCGCTGCCGTTCGCGCTCGAAGAGTACGAGGCGGCGGTCGCGACGATGGGCGCCGACTACTGGGCCTACGGCCTCGAGCCCAACCGCCACGTACTGTCGGCGTTCGCCCGTTACGCGGCCGACCAGCACCTCGTCAGCAAACAGTTCGCCCCCGAGGAATTGTTCGCCCCCGAGGCAGGCGAGTCGTTCATCGTGTGAAAGGGACAGCCCCCGGAGAAGCTCGCGCTGGAAGTCAGGTGCCGTCGGCCTCCGAGGGAGGGTCGCCGAAGCCGTTCTCGGCGTTCGCCTTCTCGCCGCCTGGAACCGCCGCGGGCCACCCTGGTCCCATGGCGGATACACCGTGGTACCGGGCTCCGGCTCGATGACTTCCCCGTCGCCCCGGTCGCGGGCCGGGACGCGGGCCAAGATGTCAGGGTGTCTTGACAACTGAGAATGTCAAGGTAGCCTGACAATATGGCTGATCGACAAGCCCCAACCGCACTGGCGGCCCAGGCGACCGACAGGGACCCCGCCGTCGGGCTGAGGGCTGTGCTTGAGCTGCGCCGACTGCTTGAGGAACTCGAGCGCCTGCATGTCGACAACGCCAGGGCCGAGGGCTGGTCGTGGCAAGCGATCGCCGAGGCGCTCCAGGTCAGCCGCCAGTCGGTGCACGAGAAGCACGCTGCCCGGCGCAAGGTCACCGGATTGGAGAAGCCCCGTGACTGAGGTAACGACCATCTACGACCGCTTCACCGCGCTGGCAAAGCGGGCCATCGTGGGGGCAAGGGATGCAGCCACGTTCCTCGGCCATGATCTCATCGGTACCGAGCATTTGCTCGTCGGTTTGGCCCAGACCGCCGGGCTGGCGAGCGAAGCGTTGCGAGCACACGGCGTCGAACTGACGGCTCTGGGATCCGAGGCGGCGCGTCAGATGAGCGCGCGCGGCGTTCCCGCAACGCGTGGAGACGCGGCTGTCGGCGCGCTGTCGACGCTGGGCATCGACGTGAGCGAGATTCGCCGGCGAGCCGATGCCTCTTTCGGCGCGGGCTCCTTCCAGTTCCCTCGCCCGGCGTTCTCACTGTCGGCCAAGCAGGCGGTAAAGGCTTCGCTTGAGCAGGCCCGCGCGGTCGGGCAAGAGGAGATCGACACCGAGCATCTCCTGCTTGGCGTCCTGGCGACCGAAGGTGACCCGGCGATCCAAGTGCTGACATCGTTGGGCATCGACGTGGCTGCGCTGCGCCAGACGGTGCTGAGCCGACTGTTGGACGGCTGACGCAGGCATTTGGCGGAACAACGGCTGACAGGCCTCGGCTGGTGTCCGGGCCCATGGCATCCACTGCTGCGCGCTGCCATCCCAACTGCGCTTACTGCTCTCGCGGTGACCTGCTCGTCGGACTTGGCGGCTAGCGGTCCTAACTCACGCCGTGGCTCGGCGCCGTAGTTATGTGAGTTTCTCGGTGCCGGTACCCAGCAGCCGGTTGCGAACCTGCCCAAGGCTCGCATTGCTGACCGCTCGGCACCGGCACGTTTGCGGATGAGCCGGAGAGCAGGAGGCTCAGCCCCCGGGCGGGCGGTAGTCGCCGGTCACTTTGACCGCAGCGTCGACTTCTTGCGGAGTCAGCAGGACGGTGGTCTTGATGTCTACCTTGCCGCTGGCGGCGACAAGCAGCGCGACACCGGCCGCTGTCACGTTGTCTGGCAGATCCATGATCGTGACGACGTCCGTTTCGCCGAAGGCGTAGTAGAACACGTCAAGCTTTCCACCGACGCTGGTACACGCCTTTTCTACGACGGCCCGGCGGGCCGAACCACCTTCACGGCGGAGTCCCTGGACCCCATCGCCGATATAGGACGCTTGAACGAGGTACTTCGGCATTAGTCCCCCCCTTGGTCACGGATGCCGTGTGGCTACTTCTGTGGCCCCAGTGGCGACGTACCGGATTCGGCTCACTTGCAAACCAACCTGTGCGACTTGCCAGCGGCCCCCTTCGCCCTCCCCGTCAGCCTGCACCGTAGCTTCGACCGCCTCGTCCACCTCCTGTTGAGGGTCCTGTCGAACTGAGCTGACGTCTCCGAACCAGGCCCGCAAGCTGCCGACCCGATGGCCGCATCACCTCCGGGGCAGGCGTTCTGCATGTCATGGGCCAGTTCGGCTCCCTGCGAGGAGAGCGACTCGCGCGATAAGGCCTCTGACGCGGAGCCGGTGAGAGCGGATTCGAACCGCTGACCGTCCTCCTGCAAGGTCGTTTCACGTGCTGCGGTCAACTGCCGCTTTCCCGGAGACCGCCGGTTCTCGCGTCATCTGGCCACTGCTCGATGCTCGTGGTGTCCGCCCCGTTCTGGCACGGGGCTGGCGCGGAGCGCGCCCTTGCGGACACAGCCAGCGGACCGCTGGACGTTGGCCAGCAGACCTGAATCAGCTACGATTCGATCGTTGCCGTTCCCCGAGAGGAACATGATGAGCAACAAGCCGCACCTGCGTCCTCATAAAAAACAACGGCAAGCGAGCCGGACCACCAGGGTACTCGTGCTGCTTCTGTTCATCGCAATTTTCGTCCTCGCAATCGCCCTGGCGGCGACCGGGCGCGGCGTGCCCGCCGGGAGGATCATCCCGTTACGCGTTGGCGGCGGTCGGAGTGTGGCAACGTCGCCGATCTTCCCCGCCCTCGTCGGACGGGTTCCGTCAGGAGGGTCACAGCGCCGGTTGGCGCTCAGCGCGCCGCAGGTGCACCCTTGAAACCGCAGACAAATTGTCACAGCCTCGGGATTAGACCCGTGTCGGGCTTCGCTTGATATGCGACAGCCTGGCTTCACGTGATGCATTACAGCTACCGTGGAATGCGTGAACGCTACCGCCTGGAAGAGACCGCCCACGGACATCCTGGGCTACGTAGTGCCGATTCAGCAGTTCCTCGCGAGGACGGACCGCGTGCTTGTCGCACTGCATCATTCCGTTGCCTTCCCGGAGAGCTGCGTTCTCAACCTACAGGTGGCCGCCAGGCGTAGCTCGGAGGATGAGTTGGCCTGGAAGAGCCTGATCCAAGGACCTTTTAGGCGGGATCCCGAACTTACGGGAATTGACGCTGACCTGAAATTCGGCGTCCGCTTTCCCGACGGCTCGAGGGCCACGACCTACGAGCATGCTTTCCGCGACTGGGCGCATCCCACCGATCGGCCTGAACCGCCCATGCTCATCGAGGCCGGCGGCACGTCATCTGGCGGCGACCTGTCCTACCACAGCCACCGGCGACTCTGGCTCTGGCCGCTCCCACCGGCCGAATCCTTCGAGTTCGTCATCGAATGGCACAGCATGGGCATCGACCAGACTTCGATCCAGCTCAACGGAAGCGCCATCGTCCGCGCGGCAGAACAGGCCATGCCGTACTGGCCGTAATAGGCGGCCTCCGTCATGGTTAGCAGTGGTCACAGGATCAGACTGGTTTCTCACCGTCGCACGTCCGTGGGTTTCCTGTGGGGCGATGCCACGGAACCCGGAGTTGTGGGATTTTGCGGGGGCCGCGACGCAAGTTCTGGCCCGTTCTAGGTCGTCCAGGGTGCCTTCCCTGGCGTGCGCACTTAGTTTTGGCTACTTGATGAGGGCGAGGGCGTCGCGGATCACATGGACGCGCGCTGATATCAGTCCAGACCGGCGACCGTCTACGGGATGTGTGGTGGCGTGACTGCTGTCAGGCCGTTTCCCTGCCGGAGGGGCTCGGGTCGCACGTTCTCCGGCTGGCGGAAAAGCCATCGCAGGCCGCGACCTGCGTATGGCTCGTCCGCAAAGCGGGGGATGAGGTGCAGGTGCGCATGGTCAACCGTCTGGCCCGCGGCTGGGCCGCAGTTCCAGCCGATCAGGTAGCCGTCAGGAGCAAGCTGCTGGTCGATCACTTCTCGCGCGCGGACGAGCAATTCGAAGGTGGCTGTCCATTCGGCAGCCGTGAGTTGGAACGCAGTAGCGCGGTGCGCCTTCGGCACGATGATGCCAGCGCCGGGAAGGACAGTTACCGCGTGATCGAAACGGCTGGAGGCATAGAAGCACAAGTCGTTGTCGAGATAGATCATCGCCTCTTGGAAGGCTTCGATGTCGCAGAAGTCGCAGGTGCTCATGACTGTCATTCCAGTAGTCTGTCTCGGTGACCGGGGACCTCACCAGTGGCCTGCTCAACCGGGCTGCGAACGCACCAGCTTCGTGCAGCCCTCGGGCTCGGACCTGACAGGGCGGATCAAAAGGCTCGCCGAACCCGTGCGCCCGCTTGGAGCCAGGCATGGCCAACGAGGTCGGAGAAGTCAGCGAAACCTGGACCGCCAGCCTCCTCCAGCCCCCGCTGGAATCTCCCGGACCCTTTGCCTGGCGTGCAACGGACAGAAGAGGCGACTGCGTACTCGCCGTCGTAAGGTTGCGCGCGGCGAATAATTCGTCCGGGTTCGCCCCCGGAGAGCGCTGGCGACCCGGTCTCTCCAGCCCCGATCAGCGCGGGCGGCATGTCGCTGCGATCTCGGCATGGCCGCCAACCGCAGGGACTTCGCGCACTCTATGGATGACATCGAGGCCAAGGTCATGGCTGTTCGCGATGATCGCCGAGGATCTTGCCGCCGCCACGCAGGCTCTGCTGGGCGGCGGGGCGGAGGCGGTGACGGCGCTGGCCGAACGACAGCAGATCATCGACGCCCTGGACGTGGAGATCGAGCAACTGGCGGGCCGGGAGATCCTGCTGCAGGCACCCGTCGGGTGGGACTTGCGGTTCCTGCTCACGGTGCTGCGGATCGTGCCAGAACTGGAACGACCCTACGACCTCGTTATGGACCTCGCCGCCCGCGCCGGGCGGGTCCGCGACACCGTCCTGTCAGCGGGCAGCCTTGAGCTCGCCAGGCGAATGGCAGACCTCGCAACATGCCTGTGGCGGCAGGCGGTCGACGCCTGGTACAGCCGCGACCGGACCGCCGCTGCGGCGATGGCCGAGCACAACACGCAGATGTCCGAGTTGCACGCCAGCATGACAGCCGAGATCGCCTCTGCGCAGATGCCTGTGCGGGCCACGATGGAAATGACGCTGGCGGCACGCGATTAAACGCCTCGGCGCGCACGCCGTTAACATCGCCGGCCGCATCGCCTATCTCGCCGGCGGCCGGAGATGAAACCGGCCGCGCGGACGGCACGTACTGCCGCCGCGATGACGCACCGGCGGCCGAGGTCTTAGAGCTTGTTGATGAAGGCCTTAAGTGGTTGGGGTTGCCGGGCAGCCGGGTGACCGCCCCACCGCGTTTGGGGTGCGTGGCCGGTCTCATGGCGGGCGAGTCATCGACGACTGGCTACAACGGGCCGTGCTGGCCCGTCCCGGACTCCAGCACCTCGATCCTGGCAAGTGCGGGCCGCACCTTGTACACCACGTCGGAGGGGTGGTTGAGCCGCAGCGCCTGCACGGAGTCCAGCCCGGCCAGGTTCTTCAGCAGCATGCGGCCGATCATCTCGTGCGATACCAGCAGGGGAGCGCGCGCTCCGGAACGGGCGATCCGGGCCAGCGCCCGGCCTGCCCGGGCGTCGGCATCGGCATAGCTCTCCCCTCCGGGGAAGCGATAAAGGTACCTGTCCCGCGCCCGGGCCTCGGCCTGCCCCGGCCACGCCGCGGCCGCCTCGGTACGTGTAAGACCGGACAGTTCCCCGTGATCGACCTCGCTGAGCTCATCCAGCACCCGCAGCGGCATTCCGAGTGCGGCGGCGAACATGGCAGCAGAGGTCCGCGCCCGCCCCAGCGGGCTGCTGAACAGCGCATCGACTGGTTCGCAGCGGACTGCTGCAGCATTGCGGCGCACTTGCAGCACACCTTCGGACGTGAGCGGCGAATCGAGCCGGCCCTGCTGCCGGCCTTCCAGATTCCACACCGTCTGCCCATGGCGGGCCAGGTACACAAACTCGAACGCGAACACAACCCGCAGTCCTACCAGCCACAACCCGGATCGCCACGCCTTTTCCCGCACCGCGAGACGTCACCTGAAGCCACGGGACCAGGGGCACCGGGAAACGCGCCCTGCAGGCCATGACCCACGTCACGGATGCCCGGCTGTGGCGTCCGGGGCGGGCGGCAGTGGCATGCGCCTGGGACAGGAAGCCTGCGGACCGCGTGAGCGCTTTGCCGAGGGGCTGTCCGGCGAGT
>Ga0335074_10001638_pt1 | contig 30345 bp, 22 predicted proteins | sample Lox_Sample_23_FD_206715 | JGI IMG/M metagenome (GOLD analysis project Ga0335074, IMG submission 206715) | Soil microbial communities from Loxahatchee National Wildlife Refuge, Florida, United States - Lox_Sample_2.3 | ecosystem: Environmental > Terrestrial > Soil > Wetlands | place: USA... | reverse complement strand
CGGGCGCGGCGACGATGCGATCGGCGTACGTGCGGCCGGATCGGTTCCCGCTCGACTGGTCCCAGCCGACTCCAGTCTCGGCCAGCCCGCTGCTCTGCGAGCTCATCGGCTACCTCGAAGACCGCACTCTGACGGCGGAACAGCGGGCACGCGCCGAGGCGGTGCTCGTTGACCTGCTGCAGCCGGTCGCGATGACGACCATTGACGTGCGGTGGCCGACGGACGACCGGGCCAGGCAGGTCGCGGATCGGCTGGCGGAAAGCCCGGCAGACGGCCGGACACTCGCGGAATGGGGCCGCCAGATCGGAGCCAGCGAGCGGACGCTGGCTCGCGTCTTCGTGGCCGAGACTGGCGTCAGCTTTGGCAGATGGCGCACGCTGATCCGGATCCAGGCGGCCCTGACGGCGCTGGCCAGCGGTGAGCCCGTGGGCAACGTCGCCAGGCGGGTTGGTTACGACTCCGACAGCGCGTTCGTGCAGGCCTTCAGGCGGGAGACCGGGGTAACGCCCGCCACCTATTTTCGCGGTGCTAGCTCCTAGGCGGTCCAGTCCATGATCCTGAAGACTTGGCGTCCGTATAGCACGCCAAGTCTTCCTCGGAAAAGGATCATGGCGCTGGCGTCGGGCTCAGTCAGCGGCGGACGGGCTGAGCGTGCCAGGCGGGCACTAGGGCTGGCTGAGTAGCCGCAGGGCCCGCTCCTGCTCGAAGTCAAGCGCGCGGGCGGGCTGCGGCTGGATCCGGCCGATGCGCCGTCCTAGCTCGGCGACTTCGGCCCGCAAGCGGGTGTCGGCGAGCACGCGGATGCCGAAAGCCAGCGCTACCGGGCTGATGTCGTAGCGGCGCTCGATCGACATGCCGAGCGCGACCGCAGCCAGGTCCGCCTCGCTGAACTGGCGGTGCGCAGTTGGCGTGGCCGGCCGCGCGGACCCGGCCCAGCCAGGCCGCCGTCGACCCGCGTGCCGCAGCGATGGCAGCAGGCCGAGCGACTCCCGGTAGCGGAGCATCCGGGGCGTCAGGCCGAGTCGCTGGGCGGCCTCGGTGATCCTCATGCATGAATCTTACAAGTTCTTGTTAGAAAACGGCGCCTGCGCGTGCCTGTGGCGGCTGTCCTGTCGTACGGTCAGTGTTGTGGCTCCGGATCGGGGCCAGGAGAAGCCAGCCGCGGATGACACTGGCGCGGATTTGACTGGCGCGGGATGACACTGGGGAGCCTGCATGACTGCTGAGACAGTTCCGTTCAAGGTCGCCGACCTGTCGCTGGCCGACTTTGGCCGCCGCGAGATCCGGCTGGCCGAGCATGAGATGCCTGGCCTGATGGCCGTTCGGGCCGAATACGCGGCCAGCCAGCCGCTGGCCGGAGCGAGGATCACCGGATCGCTGCACATGACGATCCAGACCGCCGTACTCATCGAGACCCTGGTCGCGCTCGGCGCACAAGTCCGCTGGGCGTCGTGCAACATCTTCTCCACCCAGGACCATGCCGCCGCTGCGATCGCGGTTGGCCCCGACGGCACCCCCGATGAGCCGCGCGGCATCCCGGTATTCGCCTGGAAGGGCGAGACCCTGGAGGAGTACTGGTGGTGCACCGAGCAGGCGCTGACGTGGCCGGGTGAGACCGGCCCGAACATGCTGCTCGACGACGGCGGTGACGCCACGCTGCTCGTGCACAAGGGTGCCGAGTTCGAGGCTGCTGGCAGCGTGCCCCCTGCCCGCGACGACGATCCGGAGGAGTGGAGCGTCATTGTCTCGCTTCTGGCCCGTTCCCTGGCCGAAACACCGGGCAAGTGGAGCGCGGCCGCAGCCGGGATTAAGGGCGTGACCGAGGAGACCACGACTGGCGTGCACCGGCTGTACGAGATGGCGCGCGACGGTTCGCTGCGCTTCCCGGCGATCAACGTCAACGACTCGGTTACCAAGTCGAAGTTCGACAACAAGTACGGCTGCCGGCACTCGCTGGTCGACGGCATCAACCGGGCGACCGACGTGCTGATCGGCGGGAAGGTCGCCGTTGTCTGCGGTTACGGCGACGTGGGCAAGGGCTGTGCGGAGTCACTGCGTGGCCAGGGTGCGCGGGTGATCGTGACCGAGATCGACCCGATCTGCGCGCTGCAGGCCGCGATGGATGGCTACCAGGTGGCCCGGCTGGAAGACGTTGTCGAGACCGCCGACATCTTCGTCAGCGCGACCGGTAACTTCCACATCATCACTGCGGAGCACATGAGCCGGATGAAGCACCAGGCGATCGTCGGCAACATCGGGCACTTCGACAACGAGATCGACATGGCCGGCCTGGCCCGACAGCCTGGCATCCGGCGCACGAACATCAAGCCGCAGGTCGACGAGTGGACGTTCCCCGATGGTCACGGCGTCATCGTGCTCTCGGAGGGCAGGCTGCTCAACCTCGGCAACGCCACCGGCCACCCGAGCTTCGTGATGTCTAACAGCTTCACCAACCAGGTGATCGCCCAGGTCGAGCTGTTCACTAAGACCGGCGAATACTCACTGGGCGTTCACGTGCTGCCCAAGCATCTCGATGAGAAGGTCGCGCGGCTGCACCTGGACGCGCTCGGTGTCCGGCTGACCACCCTCACCAAGGAGCAGTCCGCTTACATCGGTGTTCCGGTCGATGGCCCGTACAAGCCGGATCACTACCGGTACTGACGCGTCAGCGTCGGCCTCCCAGGGAGCTTCCGGGGATCGTCCCGCCTGGATGGCTACAGGCGGTCGTCCCGCCGGGTCAGCCGCCCGTGGGACTTCGGGGGTTCGTCTCCCCGGGCAGATGCTGCCTTCCGACATAGCCGACCCCGGGCTGGCGCTGTCAGGCCAGCCCGGGGTTGCCTGGGCGGAACGCGCCATGCCGGTGCTCGGCATGCTGCGGGCGTCTTTCGCCGAGCGGCAGCCGTTCGCCGGGCTGACCGTGGCCTGCTGCCTGCATGTCACGGCGGAGACGGCTGTCCTGATCGGGGCGCTTACGGCCGGCGGCGCGCAGGTGCACCTGGCCGCCTCCAATCCGCTATCCACGCAGGACGACATCGCGGCAGCGCTTGCGGCCGAGCCGGGCGTGACGGTCCAGGCGCGGTCGGGTGTGGACCGCGGCACCTACTACGAGCACATCCATCGGGTCCTGGACGCTGAGCCGGATCTGGTCATGGATGACGGCGGTGACCTGGTCAACACGCTGCATGAGGCACGCGCCGAGCTGATCGGGACCGTGCGCGGTGGATGCGAGGCCACCTCGACGGGTGCGGCCAGGCTGCGGCGGATGGCTGCGGCGGGATCACTCGGCTTCCCGGTGGTCGCTGCCGACGTCTCCGCCACCAGGCGCATTATCGACCACAAGTACGGCACCGGTCAGTCCGTGCTCGACGGGATCCTGCGCGCTACTAACACCCTGGTAGCCGGCAAGACCGTGGTCGTGGCCGGCTTCGGCCCGTGCGGCTCGGGAATCGCCGAGCGGGCTCGCGGCCTCGGTGCTCAGGTGATCGTGACCGAGATTGACCCGGTCCGCGCGCTGGCCGCCATCATGCAGGGCTTCCGGGTGCTGCCGATGAGCGCCGCGGCACCGGCAGCCGAGCTGGTGATCACCGCCACGGGGTCTCGTGAGGTAGTGGGAGCAACGGAACTCGCAGCCCTGCCGGACGGCGCGATGCTGGCTAATGCCGGGCACTTCGACGTCGAGATTGACGTCGCGGCGCTGGCCGACCTGGCCATCGAGGTGAACCCGGCGGTGCGGCCGCACGCGGCCGAGTACGTGCTCGCCGACGGCCGTCGGCTGATCTTGCTGGCTGAGGGCCGCGTGGTCAACCTGGTGGCCGGCGAGGGTAATCCTGCCGCCGCGATGGATACCTCGTTTGCGGTGCAGGCGCTCGCACTGGCCTGGCTCGCTGCGAGAGGACCGGATCAGCAAGCGGGCGGCCAGGTGCTGGAAGTCCCGGCTGCCATCGATGCCGAGGCGGCCAGCCTGACCCTGGCCTCCCTGGGCACCAAGATCGACATACTGACCCCGGCGCAGCTTAAGTACCTGGACTCCTGGCGGCTCGGCTCCTGACCAGGGGCCGGCCCGGCCTGAGACGGCATGCCGGGCGGCTGCGTAGCCAAATCGTTATAAGGTGCCTAATATTGGCGGCGGGCCTGTTGCTGGCCGTGATCGGCCGGCAACACTCAGCAGAGATGAGCCAGAGGGGGAGCAGATGGGGCACAGTGACGGCGCCCGCGCCGGCGCGGCCGATAGTGCCCTCGCGGCGCAGGCCGGAACGGCCCTGGCGGCACTGCGCTGGCTCGGGCCGCCGGAAGGCCCCGCCATCGAACTGCTCGACCAGACCAGGCTGCCTGCCGAAGAGGTTTTCCTGCGCTGCGGCAGCGTTCCCGAGCTGATCGAGGCCATCAGCAGGCTGGTAGTGCGCGGCGCGCCGCTGCTCGGCGTCGCCGGAGCGTTCGGGGTGGCCCTGGCGGCTTATCGCGGCGAGGATGTGGAGGCGGCGGCTGCCGCCATTACCGCGGCCAGGCCGACGGCCGTGAACCTAAGCTGGGGTGTTAGCCGGGCACTGCAGTCGTATCGGGCGGCAGCTGGCGACGGCGGCCCCGTTCCCTCGAAAGAAAGCGGTGCCCAGGCGGCACTGGCCGAAGCGCAGGCAATCGCCGCGCAAGACGCCGCAGCGAGTGCTGCGATGGCCGGGCACGGACTGTCGCTGGTGCCTGCTGGTGCCCGGATCCTCACCCACTGCAATACCGGCGGTCTGGTGTCGGCCGGGGCGGGCACTGCGTTCGCCGTGATCCTTGCCGCGCATCGGGCCGGCAGGCTGGCCCAGCTCTGGGTGGATGAGACGCGGCCACTGCTGCAGGGCGCCCGGCTCACCACCTGGGAGGCCGCACGGGCCGGGCTCCCGCACGCGCTGCTGGCCGATAACGCGGCCGCGTCATTGATGGCGGCTGGCCAGGTGGACCTGGTCCTGACCGGCGCGGACCGCATCGCGGCCGACGGCAGCGTGGCTAACAAGGTCGGTACATACGGCCTCGCCGTGCTGGCCAGGCACCACTGCGTCCCGTTCGTCGTGGTTGCGCCGGTCTCCACGGTCGACCTCGATGCACCCGATGCGGCCTCGATCACGGTGGAGCACCGGTCCGCCGACGAGGTGACTCGCGTCGCGGGGCAGCCGGTTGCGCCAGCCGGGACGCGTGCCTACAACCCTGCCTTTGACGTCACCCCGCCAGACCTTGTCACGGCCATCGTGACTGAAGAAGGCGTGATCCAGCCGGTAACGCCGGGTAATCTGCGAGTCCTGGGGACGCCAGCTAACGCTATAGCGGGTCCCCAATCCGCCGTCTACGTGGAACGATGAGGATTATGAAGGGTCGTGTGCTGGTCGTCGATGACGACGCCGCTCTGGCCGAGATGCTCGGCATCGTATTGCGCGGCGAGGGCTTTGAGCCCACCTTCGTCGCCGACGGAGACCGGGCGATGGAAGTGTTCCGTGACAGCAAGCCGGATCTGGTGCTGCTTGACCTGATGCTGCCCGGGATGGATGGCATCGATGTCTGCCGGCAGATCCGCGCGGAATCCGGCGTTCCCATCGTGATGCTGACGGCCAAGAGCGACACCGTGGACGTCGTTCTCGGCCTCGAGTCCGGGGCTGACGACTACATCGTCAAGCCGTTCCAGTCCAAGGTACTCATCGCGCGGGTCCGGGCCCGGCTGCGCCGGACCGACGACCCGGCCCCGGAGACGCTGACGATCGGCGACGTCACTATTGACGTGGCCGGCCACTCGGTGCAGCGGGCCGGCGAGCCCCTGAACCTCACCCCGCTGGAATTCGACCTGCTGGTCGCTCTCGCCCGCAAGCCGCGGCAGGTCTTCACCAGGGAAGTCCTGCTCGAACAGGTCTGGGGCTACCGGCACGCCGCCGACACCAGGCTGGTCAACGTGCACGTCCAGCGGTTGCGCGCCAAGATCGAGAAGGATCCGGAGCGGCCGGAGATCGTGGTGACAGTGCGAGGCGTTGGTTACAAGGCGGGTCCGGGCTGATCGTGACGTGCGCCAGCCCGGTCGCTCAGCCGGGCCCAGGATCCAGCGGGGTAGTGCAGTGAACGAATCAGCCGCCGCCGTCGGGGCCAGGTATCGCGGCTGGCTGGCCAGGCCACGTCCCGCTGTGCTCACTGCCCTGGGGCGCAGGCTGCGTCAGGTCCGGGATCGCTACCGCCATTCGCTCCAGGTTCGCGTTGTCTCCGCGACCCTCATCCTGTCCGCGGTCGTCGTGTCGGTGCTCGGCTACATCCTCATGCAGCACCTGGTGGCCAGGACCTACACGAACATGGAGCAGACATCGCAGGCGATTGCGGAGGCAGGCCTGGCCAACGCACAGGGGCGAGCCACCCCGCAGGGCGGCTTGGTCGCGCTCAGCCAGACGCCGGGTGCGTCATCGTCGAAAGACATGTACCTGCTCGCGCAGTACCTGAAATCGACTGGAGGGACGCCCTACGCCGTCCTGGTTGCGCCGCTGCGGCAGTACCAGGCCGGGGCCTACAGCGGCGGGGACGAGGTTGATTTCGCCGGCATTCCGAAGCTCCCGATCCGGATGACGGACGCAATAAACGCAGAGTGGCAAAGCCGCGTAACTGCTGCGTTGCGTCCCCACCAGGAGTGGGCGAGCATGGCCGTGGGCGGAAATCCGCGACCCGTGCCGGGCCTGCTGATCGGTGCGCCGTTTGGCGGGGGTTACGCGTTGTACTACTTCTTCCCGCTGGCGACCGCGCAGCGAACCATCACGAGCATCCAGCAGAGCCTGCTGGTCGCGGGCATCGCGGTAGTGTTCCTGCTGGCCGCGATCGCCTGGCTGGTGACCCGATGGGTGGTGGTACCGGTCCGGCAGGCCGTGCAGGGCGCGAAGCGGCTGTCCGCCGGTGAGCTGAACCAGCGGATGGAGGTGCGCGGCTCAGATGAGCTGGCGGCTCTTGCCACCTCGTTCAATGAGATGGCCGCCAGCCTCCAGGACAAGCTGCAGGAGCTTGAAGAGCTGTCCCAGGTGCAGCGGCAGTTTGTCTCGGACGTTTCGCACGAGCTTCGGACGCCGCTGACGACCATCAAGATCGCGTCAGACGTGCTGTATGCGTCCAGAAACGGGCTGGATCAGGCGGCGGCTCGGTCAGCCGAGCTGATGCAAAGTCAGCTCGAGCGGTTCGAGTCACTGCTGACCGACCTGCTCGAGATCAGCCGCTACGACGCCAACGCTGCGACCTTGGACGCCGAGCCGGTCGACGTGTGCACGATCGTGCTGCAGTCGGCCGACATCGCACAGCACATGGCTGAGCGCCGCGGCACGAAGATCGAGTTCCGGCTGCCCGCCATGCCATGCATTGCCGAGGTGGACCGGCGCCGAGTCGAGCGCATCCTGCGCAACCTGCTGCTGAACGCGGTGGAGCACGGCGAGGACAAGGACACGGTGGTCACTGTCGCGACGGACTCGGCGGCCGTTGCCGTATCCGTCCGCGACTTCGGCGTGGGGCTGAAACCTGGCGAGGAGCAGCTGGTCTTCGACCGGTTCTGGCGAGCCGACCCGGCCAGGGCGCGGACGTCCGGCGGCACCGGCCTCGGCCTGGCGATCGCTCTGGAGGACGCGCGGCTGCATGGCGGCTGGCTCGAGGCGTGGGGAGAGCCTGGCGAGGGCTCCGTATTCCGGCTGACGCTGCCGCGTTCAGCCGGCGGCGAGCTGCATGGATCGCCGCTAGCGCTGAACCCGATGGCGCTCAGGGCGGGCGAGGACGGAATCGACGCTGGCGTGCTGATGGGCGCGGTCGCGCCCGGCCCGGCGGACGATGGTGCGCCTGGGCTGGCGGTATCGAGTCCGCCGCCCGGCCTGGCTTCGGGTGGGCGCCAGGGAGAGTCGTCCTCGCGGGCTGGGTCGTCGGGGACTGGGTCGTCAGGGGCTGGATCGTCGGGGGCTGGGCCTGTGGCGAGTGAAGTCGCCGCCAGTGGCTAGCCCCGGCAGGCTGCGGATCCAGGTGCGCATTCCGGTGCGTGTCAGGGTCACGGTCGGCGTGGCCGCATCGGCCGTCGTCGTGGTCGTAGCAGGCTGCGCCACCGTGCCATCAGGCGGTGCGCCGCAGCAGGTGAATACCGGTAGGAATCAGGTCCAGGCATACGTGCAGCCGCTGCCGCCGCCTGGCCCGGCGGCGTATCACGAGCCGCGGGAGGTGGTACTCGGCTTCCTGCACGCCAGCGCGAGCTACGCATTCGATCCGGATGCCGCCAGGCAGTTCTTGCTGCCAACACTGCGCGCCAAGTGGCAACCCGGTCCGGTGACCGTGGTCAGCTCGGTCGACGTGAAACCGGCGACGCCACAGGACCACTCGCAGTTTGACGCCTCGAGCGCTGCCGGACCGTCGGAGTCAGTCGCGCTGACCGGCCAGCGGCTCGCGACCTTGAGCAAGACCGGCCAGTATCAGTACTCGTCCGGCACCTCGAGGTACACATTCACGCTGCAGAAGGTCAACGGGGTGTGGCTGATTTCCTCGTTGCCCGCGGACCAGGACACTCTCCTGCTCCTTCAGGAGGATTTCGAGCACGTTTACCAGGCGCGCAATCTGTTTTTCTTCGCCCAGTCGCCCGCGCCGCTGAACGGCGACCTGGTGCCTGACGCGGTGTATGCACCGCTGCAGAACGCAGACAGCGCGCTGAACACGAATCTGGCGAGCGAGCTAGTCACCGGCCTGCTCAACGACAAGGACAGCTGGCTGAGCGGCGCAACCACGACCGACTTCCCGCGCGGCACAGGGCTTATCGGCGTCACCATCAGCGGCCAGACTGCAATCGTCAACCTCGGCGGTGGCGCCGCCCGCGCTACGCCAATCCAGAAGCTAGACATGGATGAGCAGCTGCTGGCGACGCTAGGCAGCACCGCGTACTCGACGCCGCTTGCTCACTTCGTGCAGCTGGAGATCAACGGCCGCCCGGTGGACAGCGCCTCGTTGCCGAGCGGGCTGCCGAAGGGGATCCTGAGTTCGGTGACGCTCGCACCGGTGGTCTATCAAAGCGCACCGTACAGCGTCAGCGAGGGATTGCGACGGTTGCCCGTGCCGGGCCCGTGGGATTCCGGCTCGGCAGCCATCACCGCGATCGCCGCGGAACCAGCCGACACTTCGCTGACTCCGCCGATAGCGGTCGCGGCGAAAGACGGGAACGGCTGCGAGGTATACGTGCGCATCATGCGCAATGAACAGCTGACCGGGCCTTACCGTCGCTTCCAGCTCTCCGCCACCGGTGGTGAGTGCACGTCGCTGAGCTGGGACAGCAACGGGAATGTGTGGGCAGCGGCCGGCCGCAAGATCTGGGTGCTGGCGCTCAATGGTGAGCAGCAGTGGCAAGTGCTGCCCGTCGCCCTCCCGGCCAACCTGACCCCAAGCGGCCAGCCCGCGCCACAGATTCTCGCCGTGCGGATAGCCCCGGATGGGGTCCGTGCCGCATTGCTGATCAGGTCCGGGGGCTCTAACAGCCTGGCACTCGCGGCCGTCACTGACGATCAGGATGGCGGTCGCGAGCACGTGTCGCTGGGGCGCGCTGTCGCTGCCGGAACCGGACTGAGCGACCCCAAGGCGATGAGCTGGTTCAGCCTTTATGACCTGATAGTTCTCGATAGATCGAATATTGCGGAGGTACCGCTGTCCGGGGGCCCGGCGCAGCTGCTGGGTTCCGCGCCGACTGGAGCGAATTCGGTGACCACCAACGGCGTCACGATCGTGGTCGGCACAAGCAGTTACCAGATCCAGATATCAACGTCGGTAGCTGCTGCGCCGACGATCAGCTGGAAGGCAAAGCCGCCAACTGGTGCAAATCCCATCTATCCGGGTTAACGAGATTTTGGGCCGCTCCGCGCTCGCGGCCCGCGGGCTCGGATTTCAGGCGGCCGAATCAGCCGGGATCCGGTCCTGACATTCAGCGGGCATGCGGATAACGTCGTGTCATGGCACCCGTCCGGGTCCGTGGTTGCGCCAGGCCGGCCGCCCTGTCAAAAGGGCGCCTGACCTGGCTAGCCGATGCCAGCCGCAGGCAAAGCGGCCCACGTAAGGCGACTTGTCGTCGACCGATCACGGTGCGGCTTAGAAGTAAGTCCTGCCCCGCCGGGGGATCCGATGTCCCCCGGGTAGGGAGAAGGCCAGTAGTGGCACAAGCAGCCGCGAACGTCTCAGCAGGCGGATGTGGGGTAGAAGACCAGGTCGGCCGGACGGGTGCCGCTCATGACCCGGACACGAAGGGAGTTCCTGAGTGGACATCATCTTCACGGCCCGGCACACCGACATGCTGGAGCGGTTCCGGACGTATGCGTCAGGCAAGCTGGCGAAGATCGAGAAGCTGGATAACAAGACCATCCGGATCGACGTCGAGGTAACGGCGGAGCACAATCCGCGGCAGACGCAGAGCAAGGAACGAGTCGAGCTGACAGTCAGCTCGCGCGGGCCCGCGATTCGCGCCGAGGCGGCGGCGGCGGACCGCTACGCGGCGTTTGACCTGGCATTCGGGAAGCTGGAGTCGCGGTTGCGGCGCGCCTGCGACCGGCGCAAGGACCGCCACGGGGCGCACGCGGCGATCCGCCTGTCCGACCTGCCCGAGGCGGATCTGGCATCAGACGCCGAACTCCCGGCAATCCGCCTGGGAGGCGGTGGCGGCCTGCTGGCTAGTAACGCGGCCGCGGCAACCGCTGCGATGGCTGCCGCCGCAGACCGAGCCGACGCCGCTGAATTGGCAGAGGCCGCCGAGAGCAGCGCGGCGGAAGACGCGATGGCCGCCGGCGGCAAGGCCGCCCGGCGGGATGCTGTGGCCGCTGGCGCGGCCGGCCCGCAGGATGCGGCCGCGAGCCAAGCGCCGAGCCCAGCTGACGCCGACAGCGAGCGCCTCGTGGAAATTGACACGCAGGGCGATCGCCCCCTAGTCGTGCGAGAGAAGTTCCACGCCGCCGCCCCGATGGGAATTGATCAGGCGCTCTTCGAGATGGAGCTCGTGGGCCACGACTTCTTCCTGTTCACCGACAAGGCCTCCGGTCTGCCAAGTGTGGTCTACCGGCGCCGTGGCTACCAATACGGTGTGATCAGGCTGACGGATGCACTCGCCCCAGTCGGCGTCGGAGCTGACCCCCGGGCCGACGTCAGCAGCTCTTAAGCCCGGGCTAACGTTCCTGGTAACCCGGCGTAGCTGGACTGCATCCCGACGCAGCCACCGATTCCGGCACATAGGCCGCCACGCCGGTCTAAGTCTAGGACTTGCAACCCGTGCCAGGTTCGGAGAGAGTTCTGGCACGGGCAACGCGGGGTCGGGATCTGGCGGGCCGGGTGGGGATAGCTGGCCCGGTTCGCTAAGGAGGCAAGATCATGGGCCGCAGTGCCGGCGTCAGTCCGCAGGCACCCGACGAAGAAGCGGGGTCTGCTGTGGCTGGTGCTGATACGCGCTCAACCTCAGGTGGGAACGATGCGACCAGGGCGGATGCCGCCCGTTCGCCGGCGGCCGACCCCATCCGCACGCTGATCGTGGACGACCACGCGCTGTTTCGCCGCGGGCTGGAGATGGTCCTCGAGTCGGAACCGGACATCGAGCTCGTCGGCGAGGCCAGCGATGGCGAGGAGGCAGTCAGCAAGGCTGGCGAATCGCTGCCTGACGTCATCTTGATGGACATCAGGATGCCGCGCAGCAGCGGAATTGAGGCCTGCCGGGAACTCAAGGACGTAGCCCCTAGTGCCAAGATCGTGATGCTGACGATCAGCGATGAGGAAGAAGACCTGTTCGAGGCGATCAGGGCAGGCGCGAGCGGCTACCTGCTCAAGGACATCCCGCTTGACGAGGTCGCTGACACGGTGCGAGCCGTCTCTGGTGGTCAGTCGCTCATCAGCCCGTCGATGGCCGGCAAGCTCCTCACCGAGTTCGCCGCGCTGGCCAGGCGGGACGAGGAGGAGCCGCCACAGCAGGTTCCGGCTCCGCGCCTCACGGAGCGCGAGATCCAGGTGCTGCGGCTGGTCGCCCGCGGGATGAACAACCGGGACATCGCCAAGGAGCTGTTCATCTCCGAGAACACCGTGAAGAACCACGTGCGCAACATCCTGGAGAAGCTGCAGATCCACTCCCGGATGGAGGCCGTCATGGTGGCGGTTCGGGAGAAACTCATCGAGTTCGGCTGACTGGCGCTTGTCAGGCACTACCTGACGGCGTAAGGTAACGCCTGACGCCGTCAGGGAAAGCCTGACATAAGCCGAGGCGAAGAGGACCGAACATGGCCGTCCGCGAGTTGCATCCAAGCATCGCCTGCTCGTTCTGCCGGAAGGCCCCAGACGCTGTTGCGAAGCTAGTTGCCGGGCCCGGCGTCTACATTTGCAATGAATGCATCGGCCTGTGTACCGAACTCGTTGCGATCCCATCCGAGGGCACGCCGCAGGAACAGGTGGCCAGCTGGGAGCTGAACATGTCGGACGAAGACCTGCTGGGGCATCTGCCGCGGGTCGCCGCCGCCGCGCAGCAGGTGGAACAGCAACTGACCGAGTGGGTACGGAAGGCACGCAGCCGCGGGATCACGTGGACGCGGATCGGTGAGTCGCTGGACATGACGCGCCAGTCGGCCTGGGAGCGTTTCTCGGGCGAGGAGTAACCCCCAATTTCGTGCACGTGCGATCCTGGCAGGCGGCGTATCGGGGCCTCATACCGCAGGATTACCTGGACGCGCTGGATCCGGCTCGCCAGCTGGAGGCGAGGGCCCAGCGCATCCGCGAGGTCGACTGGACTAAGGGCGGCTGCCTGGTGGCTGAGGACGACGACGTGCTCGTCGGCTTCGTACACTTTGGCGCCACCAGGGACAACGATGACGGCCAAGAGCCCATCGGCGAGGTCGCAGCCATTTACCTGGCCAGCGAATCATGGGGCAAGGGCTTCGGCCGCGAGCTCATGACGGCGGCGCTTGCGCACCTAGCCAGAGCTGGTTACGCGCACGTAACTCTGTGGGTGCTCGACACCAACTCCCGAGCGCGGTCCTTCTACGAGAAGGCGGGCTTTGCCGCCGACGGCGCTGTCAAGGTCGACGACCGTGGCAGCTTCCAGCTCCGGGAAGTCCGGTATCGCAGACCTCTGCCATGATCACATTCCCTGATCAGACAGCGGCTGGTCAGGCGCCCCGATCGGCCAGGGCGGATTGCAGCCGCGGTTCGAGCGCGGCAGGCTCGACCGTTTGCAGCTTGACGTTGTCACAGCCGACCCAGGATGCTGCCTCAACGAGCGCCTGCGCCATCGGTTCAGCGGCACTGGGCTTGTCGATCGTTAGCTTGCGGGCGATCAGCGTGCTGCCGCTTCGGGCCGGATCGACCCTGCCGACCAGGCGCCCGCCTGCTAGCAACGGCATGGTGAAGTACCCGTGGACCCGCTTGGCCTGCGGCACGTAGGCCTCAAGGCTGTGCTCGAAGCCAAAGATCCGCATTGTCCGCTTTCGGTCCCAGATGAGCGAGTCGAACGGCGAGAGCAGCGTTGTCCGGTGCCGACCTCGGCGGGTGGCGAGGTCGGGCAGTTGCGGATCAAGCCATGCCCGCGCAGCCGGTCCACGGGCGCCGGCCGCGATTTCGACCGGTACCAGGCCGGCCGCCGCCGCCGAGCCTGCCGCAGTCAGCGCGCGGCCGTCCTGGCGGATGCCCGCCCCGCCGTACTTGAGGCGCTGGTAGTCGGCGAGATCGGCCTGAGTCACCACGCCGAGAGCCCGCCCGGCTACCGCGGCAAGCCGGATCAGGCATTCCTCGTCGGTGAGCCCAGCGTCCATCAGGCCAGCTGGCAGCACCCGCTCCGGGAGGTCATACACCCGGCGCCAGCCAACCCGGCGGGCGCAGATCACCTCACCGGTGTCGAGCAGCCACTCCACGGCGATCTTGGTATCGGACCAGTCCCACCACGGGCCGCCGTTCTTGGCGCCGCCGAGCTCGGTTGCGGTGAGCGGTCCTTCTGCCCGGATCCTCGCCAGCACCTCGGCACAGACCTCAGGATGGCTCTGGTGCCAGCGCAGGCCGCGCTCCCTGAAGGCCCGGCGGCGGAAGCCGTAGTACGGCCACTCCTCGATCGGCAGCACGCAGGCCGCATGTGACCAGTACTCGAAGGCCGCCGGTTGCCGAGCGTGCCAGTAGGCCGTTTCGACCTTCGCGCGGCCAATGGCGCCGAGTCGTGCGTAGGCGACAAGCTCGTGCGACCGCGCCAGGACGCTGATGGTGTCCAGCTGTACACCGCCGAGCCGCCTCAGCATGGCGGGCACGCCGCCGCGCCGGGCATGGGCGCCGATAAACCCCTGGGCATAGAGCGTGATGAGCCGCGCCTCGTCCTGGCTCAGGGTGAACTCGGGCGGCGGGATCTGGGGGGCGGCCACAAATCGAAGGCTAGCCGCTGGCAGTGACAGTTCTAGCTGAACGCCCGCAGTTCAGGCGTGGTCAGCTAGCCAGTGGAAGACTTTCCGACGTTCGGCGGCCAATCAGCTACCCGTCGCGGACGTTTCATGCAACCGTCGACCACAAACCATCACAAATAGGGGCACGGAATCGTTCAGTTGCATGAAGCGCCCAGTGATCACGAACGCGAGCTCGCGACTACGAGTGGTTTGTCGGTTCTGCGAATTTAATACCAGTCGTCGAAGACGCCTACCGCTAGGCCGAGCAGCGCACCAACGCCGGCGAGGGCGACTCCCACCCAGAACAGCCACCAGGTCGGCCCGAAGACCAGCGCGAGGCCGCCGATCACGAACGCGACCATGATCAGCGAAACCGCGAACCATGAGATAGGGCGCCCGTGGAACGACGGGAAGTGGACGGGGGTCCCTGGCACCTGAGAGACAAACGGGACGATCTCCTCGCCGCCACCGGAGGCGGCTCCCGCGGTCACTGCCGTGGCGCCTGAGGCCGGTGTCACGGCGCCGCTCGCAGTGCCTGGCCCGAACTGCTGCGCCATGAGCGCTGCTCCTCTCCTACTGCCTGTCGTCCTACCGCCTGTCGTTGTACATATCATTGTGGTCAAGGGCCTGCCATGAGGTGCACTCGACCCCATGGATCAGTGTGCCTGACCGGTTGTGCGTGCGCGGACTCGGCTTCGCCGGCTAAGTCGCCTACGATGACGGTGAGGCAGGAACGCGGCCTACAGCCGTGCCGTTGAACTGCTAGAGAACCACCACGCAATCGCCAGAGAGCCGTAGCTAGCCTGCTGAGCCGCAGCTAGCGGGCGGTATAGCGTCAGAAATGGCCACCAGGCCCGGCCAGTGAAGATCTGCAGGGAGCGCGACGACAAGTGCCAGTCATCATCGATAACCTCCTTCGCGCCGGCGAGGGCAAGACGCTGCGCAAGCTCAAGGCGATCGTGAGCCAGATCAACTCGATTGAGGCCGATTTCAAGGCGCTGACCGACGCTGAGCTGCGAGCGATGACCGACGAGCTCAGGCAGCGGCACAAGGACGGCGAGTCCCTGGACGACCTGCTTCCGGAGGCGTTCGCCACGGTGCGGGAAGCATCCACCAGGGTGCTCGGCCAGCGGCATTTCGACGTGCAGCTGATGGGCGGCGGTGCGCTTCACCTAGGCAACATCGCCGAGATGAAGACCGGTGAGGGCAAGACCCTGACTGCCGTCCTGCCTTCCTACCTGAACGCGCTGACCGGCCGCGGTGTCCACGTCGTCACGGTCAACGACTACCTGGCGAAATACCACGCCGAATGGATGGGCCGGGTGCACAGGTTCCTCGGCCTCGAGGTCGGCGTGATCCTGGCCAACATGGATCCCGACGAGCGCCGCAGGCAGTACGCCGCCGACGTTACCTATGGCACGAACAACGAGTTCGGCTTCGACTACCTGCGCGACAACATGGCCTGGGGCCTTGAGGAGTGCGTCCAGCGCGGCCATTACTTCGCCATTGTCGACGAGGTGGACTCGATCCTTATCGATGAGGCCCGGACCCCGCTGATCATCAGCGGGCCGGTCGATCAGAACAGCATCTGGTATCAGACATTCGCCAGGATCGCGCCCCGGCTGCGGCGGGGCGAGGAGGGCGAGGGTGATTACGAGGTCGACGAGAAGAAGCGGACCGTCGGCATCACCGAGTCCGGTGTCGCAAAGGTCGAGGACGAACTCGGCATCGACAACCTCTACGAGAGCATCAACACGCCGCTGATCAGCTTCCTCAACAACTCGATCAAGGCCAAGGAGCTGTACCACAAGGACAAGGACTACGTCGTGATGAACGGCGAGGTCCTCATTGTCGACGAGTTCACCGGCCGGATCCTGCACGGGCGCCGCTGGAGCGAGGGAATGCACCAGGCTGTTGAGGCCAAGGAAGGCGTGCAGATCAAGGACGAGAACCAGACTCTCGCCACGATCACCCTGCAGAACTACTTCCGGCTCTACGAGAAGCTGTCCGGAATGACCGGAACGGCGCTCACTGAGGCCAATGAGTTCCACCAGACGTACACCCTTGGCGTCGTGCCGATCCCGACGAACATGCCGATGATCAGGACCGATCAGCCCGACCTGGTGTACCAGAGCGAGGATGCCAAGTACGAGGCCCTGACCGAGGACATCGTCGAGCGGCACGCTAACGGCCAGCCAGTGCTCGTCGGCACCACCAGCGTCGAGAAGTCCGAGCTGGTGTCGCGGCTGCTCAAGCGCAAGGGCGTCCCGCACGAGGTGCTGAATGCCAAGTACCACGAGCAGGAAGCGGCGATCGTGGCCAAGGCGGGCCACAAGGGCGCCGTCACCGTCGCGACGAACATGGCCGGCCGCGGTACCGACATCATGCTGGGCGGGAACCCGGAGTTCCTCGCCGACCTGCAGCTGCACCAGCGGGGCCTGTCACCGGTGGAGACACCCGATGACTATGAGGCAGCCTGGCCGGAGGCAGTGGAGAAGTGCCGCAAGGCGGTGGCCGAAGAGCACGAGGAGGTTGTCGAGGCTGGCGGCCTGTACGTGCTCGGCACCGAGCGGCATGAGTCGCGCCGCATCGACAACCAGCTGCGCGGCCGGTCCGGACGGCAGGGCGACCCCGGCGAGTCGAGGTTCTACCTGTCACTCGAAGACGAGCTGATGGTCCGGTTCAACGGCGAGAAGATCGCGCACCTGATGCAGCTGATGAAGACGCCGCCGGACATGCCGCTTGAGTCCAAGCCGGTCAGCCGGGCAATCCGGTCGGCTCAGTCCAACGTCGAGTCGCTCAACTTCGAGATCCGCAAGGACGTGCTGAAGTACGACGACGTCATGAACCGGCAGCGCAAGGTTGTCTACGACGAGCGCCGCAGCGTACTGGAGGGTGCGGACCTGGAGCCGCAGATCAGCGGCATGATCGACGACGTAATCGACGAATACGTCAAGGGCGCCACCGCCGAGGGCTTCCCGGAGGAGTGGGACCTGGACAAGCTGTGGCGGGCGCTGAAGCAGCTTTATCCGGTGGGCGTCACCGTGAACGACGTAGTCGAGGAAGCGGGGGGCGAGCGCGCGCACCTGACCCGGCAGGAACTGACCGAGTCGATCAATGCCGACGCGCACGCCGCCTATGCGAAGCGCGAGCAGGAGCTCACGCCAGAAGTCATGCGGGAGGTGGAGCGCCGCGTCGTGCTGTCGGTGCTGGACCGCAAGTGGCGCGAGCACCTCTACGAGATGGACTATCTGCGCGAGGGCGTCAGCCTGCGCGGTTACGGTCAGCGTGACCCGCTGATCGAGTACCAGCGCGAGGGCTACGACATGTTCACCGCGATGATGGACGGGATCAAGGAGGACTCGGTCGGCAGCCTGTTCAACCTGCAGGTCCAGGTTCAGGAGAACCCGATCGTGGCACAGGACGGCGCCGACGGCGCGGTTCAGGGCGGCCCCGTCATCAGCGTGGCCCAGGCCGCGGCGCCCGCCGCCCCGCCTGGGGTCGCTCCGCCTGCTGCCCCGCAGGCTGGTCCGCCACGCCGGTCCCAGTCAGCACCGCCAGCCCAGCCCGCTCAGCCTGGCGAGAAGCCCGCCAGGCAAGCCGGGCAGCCCGCCCGCAGGGCGCCGAAGCATGCAGCCACCGCCGACGAGGAGGCGCTTCCGGCCGGCCTTGCCCGCGGGCTTGCCAGGCCGCAACGCCAGGGGAGCCTCAGCTACAGCGCCCCGAACGAGGACGCCACCGGCACGGCGACCCATTCGACCGGCTCAGCAGGCGGTGCCAACTACGCCAACGTCGGCCGGAACGCGCCGTGCCCCTGCGGCTCGGGCAAGAAGTTCAAGCAGTGCCACGGAGACCCGCGCAACCGCTAGCCGGACATCGTCGGCTCAGGCTGACTCGATAGCCGTACAGCACCAGCGAGTGCTGCCCTGCCGGTACGGTCTGGTCTGCTCGTGCTCCAGACGGAGAGCGAGCGCACGGACTCTGGGCCCGAATCCGACAACGGCCGTCAGCTCGAGCACGCCTGAAGCTGGCGCTGAGGTGATGACGCGGCGCACCCTCGGCTGCTGATCGGTAGCTAGCATCGGTCCGAGCTGACGGATGCGCCTGCGAGCCTCCTCGGAGGTCCACGGTGTCAGCTGCCTGGCGGGCCTTGAACCGGCCAGTGTCTCGGCCAGGACCTGCGCGAACTGGCTCGGCCAGCCCGCGTCCGGGCCGGGCTGTGGCGAGCCGTCAGCCGGATCGGGGCGCAAGCCGGCCGGGGAGGCGGCGCCCGGCTCCTGGCCGGCCTGCCCGGCCGCGGCCGGTTCGGCGTGGACCGGCTTGTCAGCTACCTCGTTCCCGGCATAAGGGTCGTCCTCCTTAACCGCGGCCTCATCGTCATACGGCGGCGCCGGATCAGGCACAGCAAGCCGGCGGACAGCGACGACATCCGGCAGCGGGACATCTCGGCCCGGCTCGCGGAGGCGGGTGGGAAGCATCGGCACGACGGCCGGCCTGGCCGGGAGACCAGGTCCAGGGCCAGGCTGAGCGGGCTGGTTTCGTGGATCGAGCGGCGGCCCGGCTAACTGCGGGGGCGGGTTCTGTGTCATGCCTGTGAGTTGTACTCGCGGCCGGTGACATTTCCGGCCCCGGAATGCGCCGCCGCCGGCCCTGGTTCAATTGCTTAGTTACGAAACAACCCTCAGGAGATGACCGTGTCGTCACTGCCCCCGCTGGTCGAGCCGGCCGCCGACCTCACCCTTGACGAGGTGAAGCGCTACTCGCGCCACCTGATCATCCCCGAGGTCGGCATGACCGGGCAGAAGCGGCTGAAGAACGCCAGGGTGCTGTGCGTCGGCGCAGGTGGCCTGGGCTCGCCGGCCCTGCTCTACCTGGCGGCGGCAGGCGTCGGGACGCTCGGTGTGATCGACTTCGACGTGGTGGACGAGTCCAACCTGCAGCGGCAGATCATCCACGGGCAGTCGGATGTCGGCAAGCTGAAGGCCGAGTCGGCTCGTGAGAGCATCGCCGAGATTAATCCCCACGTGAACGTTCAGGTGCACACCGAGGCGCTGAGCACCGACAACGTCATGGAGATCTTCTCCGGCTACGACCTGATCGTTGACGGAACGGACAATTTCGCCACCCGGTACATGGTCAACGACGCCTGCGTCCTTCTCGGCAAGCCGTACGTGTGGGGCTCGATCTTCCGCTTCGACGGCCAGGCCAGCGTCTTCTGGGCCGAGTACGGCCCGTGCTATCGCTGCCTGTACCCGGACCCGCCGCCACCGGGCATGGTGCCGTCTTGCGCCGAGGGCGGCGTGCTTGGCGTGCTGTGCGCGTCGATTGGCTCGATCCAGGTCACCGAGGCGATCAAGCTGCTGACCGGCATCGGAGAATCGCTCGTCGGGCGCCTGATGATCTACGATGCCCTGGAGATGAGCTATCGCACGGTGCGGGTGCGCAAGGACCCCGAGTGCGCGATCTGCGGCAAGAATCCGACGATCACCGGCCTCATCGACTACGACGCGTTCTGCGGCGCTGTCTCCGAAGACGCTGCCGCCGCGGCCTCCGGCTCGACCATTACCGCGACGGACCTCAAGGACATGCTGGACCGCGGGGATGACATCTTCCTCGTCGACGTGCGGGAGCCGAACGAGTACGAGATCGTCTCCATTCCGGGCGCGACGCTGATCCCGAAAGACCAGTTCCTGACCGGTGTGGCATTGGAGAAACTGCCCCAGGACAAGCGGATCGTGCTGCACTGCAAGAGCGGCGCCCGCAGTGCTGAGGCGCTGGCGGTGGTCAAGAATGCCGGCTTCTCTGACGCGGTTCACGTCGGCGGCGGGGTCCTGGCCTGGATCAACCAGGTAGACCCGAGCCTTCCGACGTACTGATGGGCCCTGAGGCGGAGCCGCCGGGTCGGCTGAGGCCGTAAAATCCCCGGTGTGAAATGGCAGCCGGAGCCCGACCAGCGCTGGCCGGAAGGTCCCGGCATCGATCAGGGCTCGCTGGCCTTCGGCGGCCAGCCGCAAGTCACCCCGCCTCCGGTGAACCCCGGCTCACTGCGCCGCCGCGTCCGGCAGGTCGCCTTCAGCGTGGTCCTGACCGCTGGGCTAGCCGGGCTGGCCCTGTCCGCGGTCGGTATCGCTCATCAGTTGCTGCCGCGCCGGTTCACCCCGGCGCAGCGACGGGCGATCTCGGCCTGGGAGATGGAACGCCGCTGGCGTGCCCTGCCCGCCGGGAAGATCTTTCCCGCCTCGGTGTCGTACCAGCTACCCGGCGATGACCTCGGCTCGTCAAGCAACCTGGTGCTTGACGCCCGTCGCCTGGGGATCAGCCAGGCGACAAAGTGCACTTCGGCAGTATCCGGGACAGCCGTCCGGATCCTGAGCGAGCAGGGCTGCTCCGCCGCGCTGCGGGCAACGTATGTCGACTCCTCCGGCAGCATGGTGGCAACTGTCGCGGTCGCTGTGCTGCCCAGGACGTCGGCTGCCGACGCTGTGATCAAGGCCCTGCCTGGTTCCAGCACAGGCCGGATGGTCATCCGCGCGCTGCGCATCGCCGGAACGCCAGCCGCCGGGTTCGATGACGACGATCGGCAGCTGTCTCATACCGAAGCGGTCGGCCCTTACGTGATCATGGTCACGGCCGGATTCTCGGACGGACGCCACCACATGCACCTGACCGACCCATACGTCAACACCGAGATAAACAGCCTGGTCAGCGGCCTGACGTTCGCCGCCACCGCTAAGCTCGGCGCGCCGCTGCCGGTTGCGACGTGCCCGGGGGCGCCTGGATGCTGAGATCCCGCGATCGCCAGCTGAACCGGCCCTGGGAGGGCCGGCGTCTCTCGAGCCGCCGTCGGCCGGGCCGTCTGCCGGGCCGTGGTCTGCCGGGCCGTGGTCTGCTGAGCCATCCCTGGCGAGGAACGGCGCTGGCGCTGGCGGTCGCAGTGCCCGTCGGGCTCGGAGTGGCCACGCTCGCTCCGGCGGTCTCCGCCCGCGCCGACATGGTCCGGGACACCCAGACGTGGGTACTCGACGACCTGCACGTCATGCCAGCCTGGAATGTGACTCGGGGCCAGGGTGTCGTCGTTGCTGTTATCGACAGCGGCGTCGACCCGAACGTAGACGACCTGGCTGGCAGCGTGATTACCGGGCCGAACTTCAGTGGCGTCGACACGCGGCCGTCCAATCCGAGCTGGGGCGTGCACGGCACCTGGATGGCCTCCCTGATCGCCGGGCACGGCCATGGACTCGACGACGGCAGCGGGATCATCGGCACGGCGCCCGCCGCCAAGGTGTTGTCGATCCGGGTGATCACCGACTCCGCCGACCCGCATCACCGGCAGTACGAGCACGAGCCGGCCGCCAAGGGACAGCGCGAGCTTGCTGCCGCGATCACGTATGCCGTCTCGCACGATGCCAAGGTGATCAGCATGTCGCTCGGCTACGGCGAGCCGAGCTCACCAGTGCGGGCGGCACTTCAGGATGCCTACGAGCACAACGTCGTAGTGGTCGCATCGGCGGGAAACTCCGGCAATGCGGCGGGCGCTGACGGCACCGGGTACGCGCCGTACTCGTTCCCCGCCGACTATCCGGGAGTACTCTCCGTCGGGGCCGTGAACAGCAGCAACCAGGTGGCCAGCTTCTCTAGCGAGAACCAGTCGGTCCAGGTTGCCGCGCCTGGCTACAAGGTCCCCGCTCAGGGCCGGGACGGGTCGTACTGGTACGTCAGCGGTACCAGCCCAGCGTGCGCTCTCACGGCCGGCGTGGTGGCGCTGATCAAGGCGAAGTACCCCCGCCTCACCGACCCCCAGGTCATCTCGGCCATCACCAGGTCGACGGACCCGAGCACGCGGCCGCAGGGCGGATACGACCAGCAGATCGGTTTCGGCGTCGTTGACGCCGCCGCGGCCCTCACCGCGGCCGGGAAGCTGGCGAGAGCCGCTTCGCCGCCGCCCGGCCTGGCCTCCGCTGCCCACTTCGGCGGTGGAGTGGCGGCCGTCCCGGCACCGCCGGTGGCGCCGCGACGTCCGGCAGCCCTGATCTTGTACTGCCTGCTCGGCGCGTTTTGCCTGGCCGTCGTCGCGCTGGCGACCAGCAGGCTGCTCGGGCAGCGCGAGCCCGTGACGGCAGACTCGTCGCCGGACGGCGCTGGCCGTGCCAGCCACGCCAGCCGCCTGCCGCCCCGCGCCACCGGGATGGATGGGCCGCCGCCACCGGCGCGCCACGCGGCGCCGCGCGGCCGTGGCCACCAGGACACAGGAGCGCCGTGACCGCCCGCCGGGCGGGCGGAGACTACTCAGCGCCCCCGGTCGACTCAGTCGGCCCGGTCGACTCAGTCGGCCCGGACGACTATGCGAGCCGGGTGCTGGACGTGGTCGACGCGATCCCGCCCGGCACCGTCATGTCGTACGGCGATGTCGCCGAGTTCCTGGGACGCGGCGGCCCGCGGCAGGTCGGCCGCGTCATGGCGCTGTGGGGCGGCGGTGTCGCCTGGTGGCGGGTGGTGCACGCCGACGGATCGTTGCTAGCCGGGCACGAGCGGACTGCACTGGCCCGGTACGAGGAAGAGAACACGCCGCTGCGCCGCCCGCCGGGTGGCGTTCCGCGGATTGATATGCGAATGGCGCGCTGGCGTGGCTAACCACTAACTGTCGGCGGCGTCTGCTGGAATGCAAGGCGAGATGGACACCAATCCGCTTGCCTATCGTCTCGTCCGGCTGCCAGGGCCGGTCGCCGAGCCGCCGCGCCTCGACGATGCGCAGCGACGCGTCGTCGAGCACGCGGGCGGCCCGCTGCTGGTGCTCGCCGGACCAGGCACGGGCAAGACGACCACCATTGTCGAGGCCGTTGTCGACCGCGTCGACAGGCGCGGGATCGACCCTGGCCGGGTGCTCGTGCTCACCTTCAGCCGCAAGGCAGCAGCCGAGTTGCGGGAGCGGATCACGCTGCGGCTTGATCGCACGATCCGGCAGCCGCTGGCAATGACCTTCCACAGTTATGCGTACGCGCTGGCGCGGCGAGAGTATGCGCTGGCTGGCGAGCCGCCGCCGATCCTGCTACCGGGTCCCGAGCAGCTGCTCGAGGTACGCAGGCTGCTGCGGGGCGAGGCCGCTGATGGCGGTGGCGGCTGGCCAGAGCGCCTTCGGCCGGCGCTCAGCACCAGGGGGTTCGCCGCGGAGCTGCGCGACTTCCTGCTGCGCGCCGCCGAGCGCGGCCTCGACGGCGGCGCTCTGGCGGCGCTCGGCCGGGCGCACGACAGGGACGACTGGGTCGCGGCCGGCCGCTTCCTCGACTCCTACGCGGCCAGGTTCGACCTGGCCCCGGTGCCGGCCTACGACTACGCCGAGATCATCAGGATCGCGGGGGCACTGCTGCGCCGCGCTGCGGTGCGGGCGCGCGAGCGCGAGGCGTACGACGTGGTGCTCGTCGATGAGTACCAGGACACCGACCCTGCGCAGGAGGAACTGCTGATCCAGCTGGCTGGCGACGGCCGGGAGCTGATCGCAGTCGGCGACCCGGATCAGTCGATCTACGCATTCCGCGGCGCGGACGTGGACGCGATCCGTCGCTTCCCTGATCGCTTCCGCGCACCTGACGGACAGCCGGCTGACGTCGTGGCGCTTCGTACCAGCCGGCGCAGCGGCTTGGCGCTGCTCGCTGCCTCCCGCCGGGTAGCTGACAGGCTGCCGAGGGCGGTCGGGGGCCGGGATGTGGCCTCCAGCCGGGTTCACCGCCAGCTGGTTCCGCTCGATGGCGCCGAGCCGGGCCGGGTTCGGATCATCACCGCGGCCAGCGTGACCCAGGAAGCCGCCGTCATCGCCGACGCTCTCCGCCGCGGGCACCTGATCGACGGCCTTGCCTGGTCGCAGATGGCGGTTCTGGTTAGGTCGGCGGCCCGCCAGGCCCCGTTGCTGCAGCGGGCCCTGAGCGCGGCAGGGGTGCCAGTGCACGTGGCGGGAGACGAGCTACCGCTGACGTTCGAGCCCGGCACCCGGCCGGTGCTTCGGCTGATCACGTGCGCGCTGCGCCCGGAGACCCTGGACGAGCCGGCCGCCGCGGAGCTGCTGACCGGCCCGCTCGGCGGCACCGACGCTCTCGGCCTGCGCCGGCTCCGCCGCGGCCTGCAGGCAGCGGCCCGTACGGCCGGGCAGCCGCCCGCTGCTGAGCCGCTGGCCGGCGCTCTGCGCGATCCGCGCGAGCTTGTCCAGGCTGGCTGGCCGGATGACGGGCCTGACGCGTCACGGCAGCCGGCCGCGTCGGCCGAGCGGTCAGCCGGGCCGGAGGTGGCCGCGGCGCGAAAGGTCGCGGCGCTGCTTGAGGTCGCTCGCCGCGCGGAGCAGGACGGTACGCCGCACGAGGTGCTCTGGGCGGTATGGGAGGCCTCGGGCCTGGCAGCGCAATGGCAGGCGGCGAGCGCGGCTGGCGGCGCACGCAGCGCAGTGGCAGACGCTGACCTCGACGCCGTTGTCGCGTTGTTTGACGCCGCGGCACGGTTCACTGCACGGCTGCCGCACGGGTCGACGCGGCTGTTCCTTGACGGCCTGGCCGGCCAGGAGATTGCCGGCGAAACGCTCGCTCAGCAGGCACCTCGCACCGACGCGGTGTCCGTCCTGACCGCGCACCGGGCCAAGGGCCTGGAGTGGGACCTGGTCGTTGTGGCTGGCGTGCAGGAGGGCACCTGGCCCGACATGCGCCAGCGAGGCTCGATGCTCGGCATGGACGAGCTTGTCGATGTCATGGCCGGCCGCGAGGCTGGTGCCAGCTGGCACGGCACCCAAGCCGCGGCCGCTGTGTCGGCACGGCTGCTGGCCGAAGAGCGCAGACTGTTCTACGTCGCCGTGACGCGGGCGCGGCGCGACCTGATCGTGACCGCAGTCGGCGCGGAGGACGCCGAGGAACGGCCGTCCCGGTTCCTCGCTGAGCTGGCAGGCGATGAGGTCGAGATCGAGCGCGTCGCGGGGGCCGGACGCCACTGGCTGTCATTGCCGGCGCTGACCGCCGACTTGCGGCGATCGGCCGCCAACAGCGCGCTGCCGGCAAGCGTGCGGCAGGCTGCCGCCGAGCAGGTGGCCCGGCTCGCTGCAGCAGGCGTGCGCGGCGCGAGCCCCCGTCAGTGGTATGCACTCACTCAGCTCACCGCGGCCGGCGAGCGGATTCCCGGCAGTGTGCAGATTTCGCCGTCGAAGGTCGAGACGTTCACCAGGTGCGGTCTCCGCTGGCTGCTGGAGGCAGCCGTCGGGGTGCGCTCGCCCGGAGTGGCGCAGCACCTGGGCATCGTCCTTCACGCTGCCGCTGCGCTTGCGGCCGAGGGCGCCGACGACGGTGAGGTCGCCAAGCGGGTCGACGAGCTGTGGCAGCACCTGGACTTCGGCAGCCCTTGGTACAGCGCACGGCAGCGCGCGAAGGCCGAGGCCATGGTCGCCAAGTTCCTGGAGTGGCACCGCCGCAATCCGCGCGAGCTGGTGGCCGTGGAGCATCAGCTGCGGGTGAGCATGGGCGAGATCACGATCACCGGCCAGGTCGACCGCCTTGAGCGGGACGAGGACGGTGCAGCGATCATCGTCGACCTTAAGACGGGAACGGGCAGGCCCTCCGACGCTGAGTTGGATCGCCATCCGCAGCTTGGCGTCTATCAGCTTGCGGTGCTCTTGGGCGCGTTCGAGCAGTTCGGCCTCGCCGAACCGGGTGGGGCTGAGCTGATTCAGATCGGTAACGCGGCACTGAAGGCCAGCGTCCGGGTGCAGGCCCAGCGCGGCCTGCGCAGCGATCCCGATCCGGGGTGGGCGCGGGATCTGGTCGAGACGGTTGCGGCCGGAATGGCAGGACCGGTATTCAGGGCGACCGCGAATCCTGGCTGCCGGGTCTGCCCGGTCGCCGCCAGCTGCCCGGTGGACGAGCGGGGCGGGCAGGTGACGCCGTAATGATCAGAGCTGTCAGGTACAGCCCGGCGCAGCTCGCGCGGATGCTCGGCGCCCCGGAGCCGACGGCCGAGCAGGCTGCGGTGATCGGCGCGCCACTCGGGCCGCTCGCCATCATCGCCGGTGCTGGCTCAGGCAAGAGCGAGACCATGGCCGCACGGCTGGTGTGGCTGGTGGCCAACCAGCTGGTGCGGCCCGAGCGAGTGCTGGGCCTGACTTTCACCAGGAAGGCGGCGGCGGAGCTTGGCCAGCGCGTCCGGACGCGACTGACCGCGCTGAGCAGGGCCGGCCTGTCGCTTCCAGCAGCGACCGATGAGGACGAGCCGCTGGCCGGCGAGCCTGTTATCGCTACCTACCACGCGTACGCAGGTCGGCTAGTGGGCGACCATGCGCTGCGCGAGGGCATCGAGCCGACCGTCCGGCTGATCACTCCGGCCGTTTCCTGGCAGCTCGCGGCGAGCGTGGTTGCCGCCTACGATGGCCCCACCTCGGCGCTCGAGTGGACGCCTGCGACCGTCACCGCGGCGGTGCTGGCACTTGCCGGCGAGATGGCCGAGCACCTGCGGGACGCGCCCGACGTGCTGGCCGTAGGCCGATGGCTGGAGGAGTGCCGGGCGAGCCTGCCCGGTCGGGTGCCTAAGGCCGTCAGCGATGTGATCAAGACGCAGCAGACGAGGGAGCAGCTGCTGCCACTGGTGGCCGCGTACTCCGCGGCGAAGGCCGCCAGAGAGGTTATCGATTACGGCGACCAGATGGCGATTGCCGCCCGGATCGCGGCCCGGCACCCGGCGGTCGGCCAGGCCGAGCGCTCCCGTTACCAGGTGGTGCTGCTTGACGAGTACCAGGACACCTCGCACGCTCAGCTGGTCTTGCTGAGATCGCTCTTCAGCCGCGGCCACCCGGTCACCGCGGTCGGCGATCCCTGTCAGTCGATCTACGGCTGGCGCGGCGCGAGCGCCGGCAACCTGCGCAGGTTCAGGACCGATTTCCCCGAGGCGGATGGCCATCCCGCTCCGGTGCGCGTGCTGTCGACCAGCTTTCGTAATGCCGGCAACGTCCTGACTGCGGCCGGCGCGATCCAGGCGGACCTGCGGGCTGCGGCGCCGGACGTGCCGCTGCTGGTGGCACCGCCCGGCCGGGCTGAGCGGGGATTGGTGCACTGTGCTCTGGTTGATTCAGTACAGGACGAAGCCGCATGGATAGCCAGCCAGATTGTTGGCCTGCTTGATCTGCCGCAGGGACTGGCTCCCGACGGCCGGGCGTGGCCCGATGGGCGTACGGACAAAGTCAGGCCGAGCGATATCGCTGTGCTGTGCCGGAAGCGAGCCCAGTTCGCCGCGCTGCGTGCCGCGATCGAGGCTCGCGGTGTCCCGGTCGAGGTCGTCGGCCTCGGCGGTCTGCTGACCGTCCCCGAGGTCGCCGACATTGTGGCAACTCTGCACGTCCTGCATGACCCGACGGCTGCGGGCCCGCTTGCCCGCCTGCTGACCTCGCCGCGCTGGCGGATCGGCCCGGCCGATCTGGTCGCGCTTGGCAGGCGCGCTCGCGGCCTGGCAAACAGTGCCGAGTCAGCGGCTGGCGTGCAGCGTCAGCCCGGTGAGCGCGACGACAACCTGATGGCCGGCGCCGTCGACGACCTCACCAGAGATCAGGGCAGCCTGGTGGAGGCGCTCGATGATCTGGGCGGCCCGGCCGCCTACTCGATCGCCGGTTACGGCCGGCTGACGGCGCTCGCGACCGAGTTGCGGGCGCTTCGCGGCCACGTCGCGAGACCGCTGGCAGAGCTCGTCACCGAGGTTGAGCGAACGCTCGGGCTCGATATCGAGGTGGCGTCGCGGCCCGGCGTCAATCCGGCGGCCGCCCGGGCTGACCTCGACGCATTCGCAGACGCTGCGGCCGCATTCGCGGGCGACACGCACGAGCCAACGCTCGGCGCATTCCTCGCCTACCTTGCTGCTGCCGAATCCGAGGAGTTCGGGCTCGAGGCCGGACAGGTCGGCGAGACTGACTCGGTCAAGCTGGCAACCGTTCATGCGGCCAAGGGCTTGCAGTGGGCAGCCGTGTTCGTGCCTGGCCTCGCGGGCGGTCCGCAGCGCCATGTCTTTCCTGCCAAGCCGCCTGTGGCGACGCGATGGACCGAGAACGCCAGGCTGCTGCCGTTCGGGCTGCGCGGTGACGCCGCCGATCTTCCGGCCCTCACCGGCCTGACCAAGCAGGAGCTGACCAGATTCAACGAGGCGTGCAGCGCGCGCGACCTCAGCGAGGAACGCAGGCTCGGCTATGTCGCCGCGACCAGGGCGGCCCACCTGCTGGCGTGCTCGGGCTACTGGTGGTCGGATGGCATTTCCCGGCTCGGTCCCTCGGAGTTCCTCACCGAAGTGCGGACAGCCTGCGAAGAAGGCGCCGGAGTGGTTGACCACTGGCAGCCCGAGCCGGAGCCCGACGCGGTGAATCCGGTGCTGGCTGAACCGCCCACCGCCACCTGGCCAGCTCTTGCCGCCGCCGGCGCCCGATACGAGGCGGTCCGCGAGGCTGGCGCGCTCGTCGACGCCGCGGCCAGAGCCCTCCGAGGGCGGGGCGCTGTCCCGTCGACAGGTGGTGCCTACGGGGACCGGGGCTCCGATGAGGGTCAGGACCCCGATGGGGACCTCGACTCAGACGTCGACGACGGGTATCGGGACATGGTGGCGGCCTGGCGGCGCGACACTGACCTGCTGCTGGCCGAACGGGAACGGCGGCATCACGGGCAGGCTGTGCTCGTCGCCTTGCCGCGGCAGCTGCCGGTGTCGTCGCTGGTCACCATGGCGCGGGACCCGGCGGAGCTGGCCCAGCAGGTTCGGCGCCCGATGCCGCGCAGGCCAGTGCCGCAGGCCGCCAGGGGTACCACGTTCCATCAATGGCTGGAGCAGAGATTCGGGCAGGCTCAGCTGATCGACCCAGAAGAGCTGCCTGGTGCAGCCGATGACCAGCTCGCCCAGGACGGGGACGAGGACCTGACGGAGCTCAAGCGGCGGTTCGAGGCCGGTGAGTGGGCCGGGCGCTGGCCCGCCGAGGTTGAGGTGCCGTTCGAGATGAAGGTCGGCGACCGGCTGGTGCGCGGCCGCATCGACGCCGTCTTCGCCGATGCTCCAGGTGGCGGATACGACGTCATTGACTGGAAGACGGGCCGCCAGCCGTCCACGGCAGCCGAGAAGCGAGTAGTGGCGGTGCAGCTTGCCGCTTACCGACTCGCCTGGGGCGCGCTGGCGGGCGTGCCGCTGAGCGAGGTTCGCGCCGCCTTCTACTACGTCCGGGATAACGCCACTGTTAGCCCCGCAGACCTGCTCGACATCGCCGGCCTCGCCGACCTCATCGACAGCGGCGCTGGTGCCGACTAGGGCTGAGCGGCGGGTTACCTGCCTTGCCCCTTAGCCGGGATAGGTAAGATTCCCGGGTCTAGCGGAATGGAGATATGCAGGTGACGGAACGACGAGTTGCCATGAGCGATGGCATCGCTGAGCGCGTCGTGCGGCGGGCCATCTCGCACCTCGCAAACTCCTACGGGCATGCACCCGCCAAGGCCACCGCCGCCAAGGAGATGCTGGTTCATGCGCTCGAAGGTGGCAGTGACCAGGCAGACGAGACCGACGGTTACGCCGCGGCGGCCGCGATGGCGGCATTGGCCCACGGAATTGAGGCCGAAGTCGGCCGCGGGCTCGACTGGCTAGCCGTCGCGGCGCTGCAGGAGTGGGACTTCCACCATCCGGAGAATCCCATTTAGCGGAAGCCCATCGCTACCGGAGCTCCAGCCATTCGACGCTCCCAGCTGAGCCAGCGCGCTCGCCACGACATGTACTTCCCGCAAAAGCCTCAGGCGCCGAACTGGCCCGCGCACTTTTCACGGATCTGGTGCAGTCTGGCGCCCGATTCGTCATGGTTCTGGCGCACCGAATCCGTGAAAAGATCTTTATTGCGGCTCTTCGGGCCGCCGCTGCCGTGGATGAGAATGGCGGTGCGCATGCTGCCCGCCGGCGCCGGCTCGACCTGGCTGTGTGAGGCCGCTGAAAAGATTGG
>Ga0335074_10001637_pt1 | contig 30351 bp, 26 predicted proteins | sample Lox_Sample_23_FD_206715 | JGI IMG/M metagenome (GOLD analysis project Ga0335074, IMG submission 206715) | Soil microbial communities from Loxahatchee National Wildlife Refuge, Florida, United States - Lox_Sample_2.3 | ecosystem: Environmental > Terrestrial > Soil > Wetlands | place: USA... | reverse complement strand
CTCCTCGCGCGAGCGATACAAAGCATTGGCCAGGGCGCGGTAAAGAATGTCGTTCACCAGCGTCGATTTGCCCGAGCCTGACACGCCAGTCACCACCGTCATCACGCCCAGCGGAAAGCTGACATCGAGGTTCTTCAAGTTGTTCTCGCGCGCGCCGAGGATGGTGATCGCTTTGCCGTTGGGGGTTCGGCGTTGGCAACGATCGGTGATTCGCTTCTGGCCGGAGATGTACTGGCCGGTAAGCGAACGCGGTGCAGCTTCGATCTGTTCCGGCGTGCCGCTGGCAACGACCTCCCCGCCGTGACGTCCCGCGCCCGGCCCGAGATCGATCACGTAATCCGCGCGCCGAATTGTGTCTTCATCATGCTCAACCACCAGCACTGTGTTGCCCAGGTTGCGCAGCGATTCCAGCGCCTGCAGCAGGCGATCGTTGTCGCGATGATGCAATCCGATCGATGGCTCGTCCAACACGTACAGCACTCCGCGCAGCTTGGATCCGATCTGTGTTGCCAGACGGATGCGTTGTCCCTCGCCGCCGCTTAATGTCGCTGCCGAGCGGCCGAGCGAGATGTAGCCGAGGCCAACGGCGTTGAGAAAACCCAGGCGTTCGGCAATCTCCTTCAGAATTCGGCCGGCGATTTTTTCTTCTCGCTCGGTCAGCTTGATCTGGGCCGCCGCTTCGACCGCCCGCGACACCGGCAGATCGGTGAACTCGGCGATCGACCTGTCATTCACCTTCACCGCCAGGCTCTCTGGACGCAGGCGCTTGCCATGGCAGGCGGGGCATGTCGTTGCCGACATGTGATCGAGCAACCACTCGCGATAACCCTCTGACGAGCTTTCTTCCATCGACTGGCGGAGATAAGCAAACACGCCGAGGAATCCGCCGCGTTTCTTCTCGCCTTGCTCCGGTCCGTAGAGGATCAGATTTTGTGTCTTGCGCGGCAGCTGCTCGAACGGCGTCTTCAAATCGAATCCATAGGCTTGCGCGGCAAGCTGCAGGATGCGAATCAAGTTCTGTGACGCCGAGCCGGGTCCAAGTGCGCCCTCCAGCAGCGGCTTCGACCAATCGTTGATGACCTTTGCCGGATCGAAATCGTATTTGCTGCCCAGACCGTTGCACTCCGGACAGGCGCCATAAACGCTGTTGAATGAGAACGAGCGCGGCTCCAGTACCGGGACATTGATGGCGCACTCGGGACATGCCAGCTTCGACGAGTACAAGTGCTCTTCGCCATCTACTACGGCGACCAGCACCAGGCCGTTGGCCTCCTTCATCGCGCGTTCTACCGAAGCTTCCAACCTTCCTTCGATGCCGGGCTTGACCAGCAGGCGATCCACTACCAGTTCGATGGTGTGGTTCTTGCGCTTGTCGAGCTTGATCTCTTCATCGGCAATATTGCGCAGCTCACCGTCGATGCGGGCGCGCGTAAAGCCTTGCTGCGCGAGCCTGTCGAGCTCTTTCTTGAATTCGCCCTTGCGCCCGCGCACGATGGGCGCCAGGATCATCACGCGCTCCTCGGGCCTCAGTTCCATCACCCGTTGCACAATCTGATCCGCAGATTGACGCGAGATTTGTCTACCACATTGGGGGCAGTGCGGGACGCCAATGGAGGAATACAATAAGCGTAGATAATCGTAAATCTCGGTGATTGTGCCTACTGTGGAGCGCGGGCTGCGACTGGTAGTCTTTTGTTCGATGGCGATCGAAGGGCTCAGTCCGTCAATGCTGTCAACGTCGGGCCGCTCCATCTGATCGAGGAACTGGCGCGCGTAGGCCGAGAGCGTTTCAACATAACGACGCTGGCCCTCGGCGTAAATGGTGTCAAAGGCAAGCGATGACTTGCCCGAGCCGCTGAGGCCGGTAATTACCGTCAAGGTATTGCGCGGAATCTCGACGTGAATGTTCTTAAGATTGTGCTGCCGTGCCCCGCGTACGCTGATGTTGCTGATGGCCATAGACAAAGTTTGCTTCCCAGCCGACCGACTCTACAGCCAGAAGGCCGATGCGCGCTGGGCAGCGGGCCGAACCCCGGTTTCAGGGTGATGAACGCCTCTGGAAAGTTCGGAAGGGCGAGACTGCAGCTCTACTCACGTATCTTAGTTGTCAACAGCGACCGGCGTCAATGCGCGCTAAAGTAGTACATAGGTAGGGAGTGGCCGATGATACACCCGGGCGCGGGCCCGAAGCATCGGACGTAATTAGCAACATATGATGACACTTCTTGTGACGGCCCTGTTCCTGCTGACCATCGTCGGCTCGTTCGCGCTTGGCGTTGCGGCAGGATATTGGGTGATCCGCGGCTTCCTGAATATTTTCGATCCAGCCCGCACGCGCAATAAGCCGGCACACGCGCCCGCTTTCGCACCGACGCCGAGCGGCGATTGATCGTGGCTTTACAGCGTTCACTAGGCTAGGTTCGGCGTGCGGCGCATCCGCTGCGCCTGATGAGACTTTCATCGGCCGCGTCTTTTGCCGATCCGACGCATTGTTGCAATCCTGAACGATCGTTCAGAATTCTTGCAGTAGTGCGGCAAATTGCCTCAGTTCCCAGCGTGGGCTGCAACCGGCCCTGTTGCGGAATCCATCACGCCCGAAAGTGACTGCTGTCACAGATTCCCCTACATCAATGTCTGACACTGGAAGCGTACCCATGGAAGTCGTACGTGCACCAAGTGCGGCTGCAGCTTGGCGCAACGGGAACATGGGTGGTTGATTCAGCTTTCATAGATGTAACGGGAGAAATCATGAAGAAAGTCATTCTGGCTGTTCTGGTTATTGCATTTGCTCTATTTCTGGCATTGCCCAATCTTTCCTGGGCACAAGAGGACATTTACAAGGCAAAGTGCGCAAGCTGCCACGGAGCGGACGGCAAAGGCACCGTGGCCGGTCTGAAGATGGGAGCCCCGGCGTTCTCGTCTCCGACCGTGCAGAATGCCACTGAAGCCCAGCTGGTTGATTACATTGAGAATGGTGGCCCGCAAAAGAAAGCCACGCATGCTTTCGCCACTCGTGGCGTCAGCGCTGCCGAAGCTGCGAAGCTGGCTGCTTACGTGAAGACACTTAAGTAGTCTTCGCGCTGGTTTGATCCGCTGCAGGCCGGCCGAAGCAGGCCGGTCTGGAGTCGGGTTTCCGACCTTGAATCGCCCGACGGCGCTGTCGAAAGGCCCCGATCCCGCTAGCTGTAAAGCGGGTCTCGGGATCCGGCGCCGATTCACCCGCCGCAATTCGGCCGGCCCGCCTGGACGATCTGGCCTGACCGGCGCTATCCCCCAGCGCCGGCCGACCAAGGAGAGAGTTCATGAGCAAAGGAATCCTCTACGATGCCACCAAGTGCATCGGCTGCAGGCAGTGCGAGCAGGCATGCGCCACCGAAAACGGGCTAGCCTATGACGACAAGATCGCAGCCCAGGAATACACTTCGGCTCACAAGCTGACCACGATCGTTACCAAGGACGACAAGTTCATGCGCCGGTTGTGCATGCACTGCGAAGATCCGGCATGCGCTTCGGTTTGTCCGGTGGGAGCGCTGAAGAAGACGGCGTTGGGCCCGGTGACCTACGACAAGAGCAAGTGCATGGGTTGCCGCTATTGCATGGCAGCGTGTCCCTTCGGCGTACCCAAGTATGAGTGGGAGAAAGCGATACCGGGCGTCCGCAAGTGCATCATGTGCGCCAAGCGCGTGGCCGCCGGAAAGCAGACAGCTTGTGCCGAGATTTGTCCGGTCGGCGCCACCATCTTTGGCGATCGCGAAGCGCTGCTGGAAGAAGCCAAGAAGCGCATCCACGACAATCCCGGCACCTACCTGCACCACATCTTTGGCGAAACCGAAGTGGGTGGTACGTCGGTAATGCTGTTATCGTCGATTCCATTCAACAACTTCGGCCTGAAGACTGACCTGACCGAGCGCGCGCTTCCTCTTTATACCTACCAGGTGTTGTCGCGCATCCCCGATTTCATTCCGCTGTTCGGCACCATGCTGGGCGGCATTTACTGGATCACGCATCGCCGCGAGGACGTAGCCAAGGCGGAAGCGCAGGAGAAAGTCGAACAAGAAAAAGGCGGTGCAGCATGACAGTTCCCCGTATGCGATTCACCTTCTGGAAAGCCGTGTTCATCGTGATCATGGTGGCGGGCGTCTACTGCACGTTCGTCCGCTTCTTCCGTGGGCTGGGCGCGTCAACGAACCTGTCGGATCAATTCCCTTGGGGATTGTGGATCGGCTTTGACGTGATGTGTGGCGTGATGCTGGCGGCCGGTGGATTCACGCTCACCGCCGCAGTCGAGATCTTCAACATCAAGCGCTTCCATTCGATCATCCGGCCGACCATCCTCACCGCGTTTCTCGGCTATCTGCTGGTTTGTGCAGCGCTGATGTACGACCTGGGCCTGCCGTGGAACATCTGGCATCCCCTGATCATGCGCAATCCGCACTCGGTGATGTTCGAGGTTGCATATTGCGTGATGCTCTACACCACCGTGCTGGCGCTCGAGTTCTCGCCCATCGTGCTGGAGCACTTCCACCTGCACCGGGCACTCAAGATCATTCGCAGCGTGATGGTGGTATTCGTCATCCTCGGCGTGCTGTTGTCGACCCTGCACCAGTCGTCGCTGGGCACGCTCTATCTCATCATGCCCAACAAGCTGCATCCGTTCTGGTACAGCCCGCTGCTGCCTGTCTTCTTTTTCCTGTCGGCGATCGCGGTCGGACTGGCGATGACGATCTTCGAATCGTCGATGAGTTCGAAGTACTTCGGTCGCGAGCTGGAGCTTCCGATTCTGCGCGATCTCGGACGCGTGCTGGTCGTCGTCCTGGCGCTCTACGGAATCCTGAAGTTCGAGGACTTCTATCATCGCGGCATTCTGCCCCTGGTCTTCAAATCCAGTTATGAGCAGCGCTTCTTTTTACTGGAGATCTTCCTCTCGGTGGTGATGCCGCTGGGCATGCTGCTGGTGCCAAAGATTCGCGAGAGTGCACAAGGCCTGTATCTTGCGGCAGTGTTGTGCCTGCTGGGATTCGTCACCAATCGTCTAAACGTTGCGATCACCGGAGTTGAGAATGCCGTCGGTGGGCGCTACGCGCCCAAGTGGACGGAGACGGTGATCACGGCCATGTTCGTCGCGCTGGGCTTCGCCATTTTTGGCCTGGCGGCGAAATACCTGCCTATCTTCCCTGAGGAGAAGGCGCACGTACCAGCACTGCGCGAGTCCGTACAAGGAGCCGCTCTCGAACCAGAACTGGTTGGGAGCGAGCTTGCGGTGCCTGTCCATGCTGGTGACTGACAACTCGAGCCGGGCCTCTGGCGAGCCAAAGCGCAGGGGCCTTGCTTCGATCCCGCCGCAATGCTTCCGGCGGCTGGGCCGCAGCGTCAGCGCCAAGCTGATGGTATCGATCTTTGTTGTTCTGATCATTATCTTTTCTCTGTTCGGCTACTTCAGCATTCGCGATCAACGACAACATTTGGAAGAAGCCGCGCGCCTCAGCGCGGAGCGCCAAAGCGAAGTGCTGCGGCGTAGCGCCTCGCGTTACATGCTGCAGAACGATCGCATCGGCCTCTACGAGCTGATGATGAATATGGCCGACCAGCCGGGGATGGTACGGATTCGCATCATGAATCCGCAAGGCGTGATCAGCTACTCCACGGCACCGAACGAGGTGGGTGCGACCGTCGACAAGAGCGCCGAGGCGTGCTACGGATGTCATGAAAAATCGAAGCCACTGGCGCGGCTCAATCGCTCCGACCGCTTTCGGGTTTATCGTGCCGATGGCGAACGCGTGCTGGGCGTCATCACGCCTATCGAAAACGAGCCGGCATGCTCCAACGCCGCCTGTCATGCTCATCCCGCGGGCACCCAAATCCTGGGCGTGCTGGACACGAACATCTCATTGGCCAAGGTGGATCAGGGTCTGGCTCACGAGGGCCATCAGATGATGATCTATACCGCCCTGGCATTATCGGGGGTGGTGCTACTGAGTGGCCTGTTCGTGTGGATCGTGGTCCGTAATCCGCTGCGCGAACTCAAAGCTGGAACCGACCGCATTGCCGTTGGCAATCTCGGTTATCAGATTCCGGTCCACGCCCCTGACGAAGTTGGTGAGCTGGCGCAGTCGTTCAACGACATGAGCAATCGTCTGCAGGTGGCACAGGCCGAGATCACCGCCTGGACCCGCACGCTGGAAGAGCGGGTCGAGAAAAAAACACATGAGCTGAAGCAGGCCCATCAGCGCATGCTGCACGTGGAGAAGATGGCAACCATCGGCAAGATGGCAGCCGTGGTGGCGCACGAGATCAACAATCCGCTGTCCGGAATCCTGACCTATTCCAAGCTGGTGAAACGCTGGATCGAAAAGAGCCCTGTCGCCTCGTCGAAACAGGAAGAAATGAAAGGGTCGCTCGACCTGATCGCCAGCGAAAGCAAGCGCTGCGGCGAACTGGTGCAGAACCTGCTCAGTTTTTCGCGGGTCTCGCCTATGAATCTGGCCTGGTGCGATCTGAACCAGGTCATCGACCGTTGCCTGCGCCTGGTGCAGCACAAGCTGGAGATGAGCGGCATTCAGATGAATCTCGACCTGGAGCAGGAGCTGCCGGCCGCGCACTGCGATCCTGCGCAGATCGAACAGGTGGTGCTGGCAATGGTAATCAATGCGATTGATGCGATGCCACAAGGAGGAAATCTGTGGATCAGCACGCGCGTGATTGCCGGATTTGCGATGGAGCTGGTGATTCGCGACGACGGAATCGGAATTCCGGAGGAACATCTCGCCCACATCTTCGAACCTTTCTATACGACCAAGGAATCGGGCGGGTCGGGTCTGGGATTGGCGATCAGCCAGAACATTGTGGAGCGACATGGCGGGCATATCGAGGTGAAATCGATAGTGGGCGAAGGAACGACATTCAAGATCGTGCTGCCAATCGACAGCCAGAGGCCGGCGGTTTGCGAGGATGTGGATCACAAGCCGGCCGAGGTGAGGTAACGAATGACTCAAGGAAAGTTGTTAATCGTTGACGACGAGCTCAGCGTGCGGGATTCGCTGGCTAAATGGTTCGCAGAAGAAGGTTACGAGGTCGCGACCGCCGAAAGTGCGAATGAAGCGCTGACGCGCGTGGCTGAGCAGAGCTTCGACGTCGCGTTGGTGGACATCAAGATGCGCGGCACCGACGGCATCGAGTTGCAACGGCGCCTGCACGAAATCTATCCCGAGATGCTGGTGATCATCATGACCGGGTATGCCTCGGTCGAGACGGCGGTGGCCGCGCTGAAGAACGGTGCCTACGATTACGTCAACAAGCCGCTGGATCCCGACGAGATCGCGCACCTGGTCGCCAAGGCGATGTCGCATCGGCGTACGCAGCAGGAGAATGCGCGGCTGAAGGAGACGGTCGCGGAAATTGCGCGGCCCTCGGAAATCATCGGCCAAAGCACAGCTATGAAGCATGTCTTCGACGCCATTGAAACGGTTGCGCCCACCGATGCCACGGTGCTGGTCACGGGCGAGAGCGGAACGGGCAAGGAGCTGGTCGCACGGGCGGTGCATGCCGGCAGCCCGCGGCGCTTCCACCCGTTGGTCGTCATTCACTGCGGCGCACTGACCGAGACGCTACTGGAGAGCGAACTCTTCGGGCACGAGAAAGGCGCCTTTACCGGCGCGCAGTATCGCAAGAAGGGCAAGTTCGAAATTGCAGAAGGCGGGACGGTATTTCTCGACGAGATCGGGGACATCAGCCTGAAGACGCAGACCGACCTGCTGCGCGTCTTGCAGGAGCGGGAGATCGTGCGGGTCGGCAGCAATCAGACCATCAAAGTCGACTTTCGCGTCGTCGCCGCGACCAACAAAGATCTGGAGCAGCTGATCGAGGAAGGCAAGTTTCGTCCTGATCTTTATTATCGTCTGAATGTCTTCCACATCGAAATGCCGCCACTGCGCGAGCGCCGCGAAGATATTCCGCTGCTGGTGAATCACTTCGTTGGCAAGTTTTCCAACGACATGGGTAAGAGGATCACGCGGGTCTCGCCGGCAGCAATGAACGGATTACAGCAGTACAGTTGGCCGGGCAATGTGCGCGAACTGGAGAATGCCGTAGAGCGCGCCATGGTCGTCGCGCAGGAACCCGAGCTTCGCGAGCAGGATTTCACTTTGAAGGCGAAGAACGGCGCCGGGCTGGGGGTTGGTGATGTCCGTAGCCTGGAGGACGTGGAGCGCGCCCACATCCTGCGCGTGCTGGATGAATGCAGCGGCAACCAGACGCGAACCGCCGAAGTGTTAGGGATCGATCGCGTGACCCTACACCACAAGTTGAAGAAGTACGGTTGGAATCGGAAGGAAAAAGAGCAACTAGCAACTAGCAACTAGCAACTAGCAAAGGCAAACACCGATGAAGGACTTTCGTCAATTGAAAGTTTGGGATCCAGAGGATGCTCGGCTCTTTGTTGCGGACGGTCAATGGAGCCCGTAGGAACAAGCAACTGGCTAGTCGCTAGTTGCTAGTCGCTAGTTGCTATGAGGAAACTCCACCTACTTCCGATCGGCCCCGTTGATTCCCGGCTGCTGGAGTGGCTAGGGCAGGCGCTGTTCGACAAGTTTCGTATGCGGGCGGAGATTCTTTCGCCGGCGTTCGATCCTTCTTTCGCCCTGCACGCCGAGCGCAAGCAGTATCACTCGTCCGAGATTCTCGCCGGCATGCAGCGCTACATCAACGGCAACACCTGGCGCCTGCTCGGGATCACGCCGCTCGATCTTTACATCCCGATTCTCACTTTTGTCTTTGGCGAGGCGCAGCTCGGCGGGACTTCAGCGGTTGTTTCCTATCATCGTCTGCAGCAGGAGTTCTACGGGCTTCCCCAAGATAGGGACTTGCTGGCAAATCGCCTGCTCATCGAATCGGTGCACGAGTTGGGACATACGCTGCGCCTTACGCATTGTCACGATTATCAATGCGCGATGGCGCCTTCGCATGCGGTGGAGTGGATCGATATCAAGGACAGCGGCTTTTGTGAGGACTGCCTGGCGCGAGCTCTGCAAGCGGTGTGAATTAGCTGCAAGCTGCGAGCTCATGCTCGGACAGCAACAATCATCGTTTGGCCAGTTGCAGTTGTTGCTCTGACCAGTACAACTGCCAACAGCAGTGGTATTGGACTGAAAAGTTATAACACCCTAGTTCTTGACTCCGGCTTTCACCGGCAGTTCGGAGCCCTGGCTCATAGCTCGATCACTGTTTACTGGGCTTGGCTCGTCGCTCCACCTACCGCTGAACAGATGTCCACGGTGCTCCGCGACCGCGGCGGTTATGGCCATTACGCCCATCACCAGGAATATTGCGAAGAAAACTACGGCAATCACCAGTACCGGCATACTGCACCTCTGACTGCATTGTGCGTGGGAACAAACCTTCATTCCGTGATGAGAATCACAGGTGGGAGTGATACAGAGGCACCGAACCTCGGGCCGGGCCGTGACACCTGATCGCTCAGGACAAGAGACTACTTGCGAACAGGGCCGCGTCTTGGATCGCCAAATCAACTCAGCTTGGCAATCTGCGCATCCAGATCAGCCAGAGTGCGCCGCAGCAATTCCGAATAGCGTTCGTTGCTGCTGGTTTCCAGCTGCTGCAGAATCCGCTTGCGCGAAAGCTGCAAATCATTTTTCTTGAAAGCGGTTTGCCGGTCCGCCGCCGATAAGGGTCCGGTATTTGCTGAAGGTTCAGAGTCGGCTTCTTCCATTTGAGCTTCTACAGACTTACTCTCCCAACCACGCGCCATAGCTTCATTATAGCGTCGCTACGGCGGTTCGCAGCGCGTAAAAAGTGTATGAATTGTGCCAGAGTGGTCCTGCGGCGCCGCCGCTCTTAGTGTGCGGGCTAGGGCGTTTGATTCACGATTTAGAGGTCCGCGGCGGAGTAGAATCGTCTCAGCTATGGCTGACCTGTTTGCACCGCCGAAGGAGCAGACGCGGGAGCGCAACTGGATTCCGTTCATGGTTGGGCTGATTACGGTGCTGGTGGCGATCGCCATCATCGTCGCTCTCACCCGCAACCAAGTCAACAATACCGCGCAGCTTAATCCGTATGTCTCCAAGCTGCAGATCTCCAGTCCCAAGCTCAGCGCGGCGGAGAACTATGTCGGCGGCACGGTTACCTATCTCGACGTGACCCTTACCAACACCGGGGATAAGGTGCTGACCGGCGCCAGCATGAAACTTGTCTTCAAGAACTCTCTGGACCAGGTGGTGCAAAAGGAGACGATTCCGCTGCACGTGCTGGTGGAGAATCAGATGGGAGGGTATCCCGATCTGGTCGAACTCAGCCGCTCGCCTATCGAGCCTGGCCAGAGCAAGGTGGTCCGCATGACCTTGGAGCACATCTCCGCCGATTGGAATCAAACCTATCCGGAGATGCAACTGGTCGATCTGAAGCTGAAGGGCTAACTGCGCCCGGCTGCAACCCCTTGAAGCTGCACTCCATTTCCCCGACTCGCGACTGTGTTCTAATTGAATAAGCTTGGAGGATGTTTGCGGCATCCCGGGGCGGAGGCGTCAATGGAAGAGCGCGATTTCTACGATGAGCGGCAAGAGACGAAGAAGGCGATGCTGAGTTGTCCTCATTGTCATCAGTCGGCGGAGTACGACTTGGGCTGGCTGGTGCGCACCAAACGGCGCCAGTTGCCTTCCCGTGCCGACGAACGCGATCGTGCCAAATTCGCCAAGGCTCGCTCGTATATGGTTCGGCGAGACGACCTGGTGGCGTGCAAGAATCCGCGCTGCCGTAAGCGCTTTGAGGTCTCGGGTGTGCAGTCGGTCGCGTTTCTGGATGAGCAAGTTCCCAGCCAGCGTGTGCAATAAGACCGGCCGTAGGAATTTCAATCAAGAACGGGGCGCAGCCAGCGGAAGCCGCCTCGATAGAGGCTGCGCAGCGCGCCGGCTTGACGTTCTATTATCCTGTCTTGCAGAATTCTTTTGAACGCTCCTGCCTTCTATAATCCTTCTCAACTCTTGTGGCCAACTACTCCCAACCCGCGGGCGGGCCCCGGCGAAAAGGCGGGGTCGAAACGCAGGTCGGGAACTTCATGCATCGCCTCGATCGCTTCTGGCAGCGCGTGACCGAAGGGCGAGAGCTCAGCGACATGTGGTCGCAGTTTCGAACCGACGCGCGCTCCAGCTATCAGCTGTACTCGAAGGAAGTGGACCAGACGCGTGTTGCAGGCGTGCCACGGGGACGACATTTTCTCAATATTGTCGGCCAGTTCTTCTGGGCGATCCTGGAGAAGTTGACGCCGGCGCGGCGCGTGCTGCTGCTGCTGGCTCTGGTATTGATTGTGATTCCCGGCGGCGAGTGGACGTGGAGAACCAATTCCGGAGAAATCAGAGCGTTTGCGCTCGACTTCCACTTCTTCGGTGGGTTGCTGATGTTTGCTCTGCTGATCCTGGAGGTTGGCGACCGGGTGGTCATGAAACGCGACCTGCAAATCGCCAAAGACATTCAGGCGTGGCTGCTGCCGGCGGTTCCTCCGCCGATTCAAGATCTGCAGATTGCCTTTACTACGCGACCGGCCAATACCGTGGCCGGAGACTACTATGATGTTTTCGCGCGTCCCTCACGCGACGCCCAAGCCGAGACGTTCCTCATTGCGATTGCCGACGTCGCGGGCAAAAGCGTGCCGGCGGCCATGTTGATGGCCACTTTCCAGGCAAGCCTGAAAACGCTGTCGGCGACACCGGGCTCTTTAACTGAGCTGGTCAGCCGCATGAATCGCTACGCCTGCAGCAACAGCCAGAACGGACGCAGGTTCACGACGACGTTCATCGCAGAGTACGATCCCGCGACGCGCGAGATGACTTACGTGAATGCGGGACACAATAGTCCGATTTTGCGGCGGCACTCGGGTATGATCGAGCGCTTGCAGATCGGCGGCGTGCCATTGGGCGTTATGGAAGATGCGATCTATCAGTCCGCTGCGGTTAGGCTGCAGAGCGGCGATTGGCTGGTGATCTTCACCGACGGAGTGATTGAAGCCGAGAACAACCTGCAGCAGGAGTACGGCGAGGACCGATTGATTGCCATACTGCACTCGGGGGTAGCGCTAACACCGGCGGAGATGCTGAATGCCATCATGATCGACCTCGACCGTTTTGTCGGCAATGCGCCGCAGCACGATGATGTTACCTGCATGTTGCTGAAGGCGGTGTGAATGACTTCGGGATGGCTTCCAGCGCCTCGAGGTGAAATGATGAAAGACCATCGCCGCCTGTTGCGAATCGTCGGGCTTGTCGGCGCGCTTCTCTTTTTCGCCGGCCACACGATACTGCCGGCGCAGACGCCAACGACGCAGGGTTGTCAGGGAAGCACCGTCGATCTTCAGGGCGAAGAGGTTGCGCAAAAATCGCGCGCATTCCTTGCCGAACTCCAGGCCGCCGTCAGCCAAGGAGACAAGACAATAGTCGCCGGTATGGTCTCGTACCCTTTGCTGGTGATTCACGGCTCAACCAGGACGCGGGTGAGGACGCAAGCGCAATTCCTCAGCCATTACGACAGCATCTTCGACGCCCACGTTCGGCGGGCGATTGCGCAGCAGTCAGCGAAGTGCCTCTTCGGCAACTATCAGGGAACGATGATCGGCGACGGCGAGATCTGGTACCGCCAGCAGGAGAACGGAACGATGAAGATCGTGACCGTCAACCCCAGCGCCGGCCGTCCGTAGACGGCATCACGTGAATCATCGGATGGCTGTGCCAGGCTTGATTCCCGCTGAGCTTGCCGCTAGAACAGTCCCAGCTTTTTCTTTTTCTTTTCCTTAGTGGCGCTGGTGTCCGTGCTGGCCGCGGTGGTGTAGATGGGCTTGGTTTCGTTGGGACTGGCGCCGGTATCGATATATCCCGGCTTGATATCGATATAAGCGTCTTCGCGTAACTTGGTGAGATAATCGCGCAGGGCCGGCTGCATCTTGGTCACATAGATCTGCTCTTGAATCTGGTTTTCAACTTCCTTCAGCGGCGGTATCCCACCCGTCTGATGTTCCGTGACCTTCAAAATCACAAAGCCCTGATTGGTGCGGACCGGCTGAGTGTATTGCCCAGCCTGGAGGTCGAAGACCTTTGACTCCAGTTCCTTTGACAAGGTGCCGCGCTTGAAGTATTCCAGGTCGCCGCCCAGCGACGAGGTCGGGCCATTGGAATACTTTTTCGCCAGCTCATCGAAGTTGCCACCCTTCTGCAGCATCTGGTAAATCTGATTGGCCTTGGCTTGGGCCTGCGCCACCACGTCTGGGGTTGGCATTTCCGGCAGTGCCGTCTCGCCCTTATCGGTCTTTACCGCATCAGGCTGTTGGGTCGAGATCAAGATCTCGCTCAGCCGAACCTGTTCCGGCCGCTCCATCTCCGCCTTGTGCTGATCGTAGTATTGCTGGATCTCCTGATTGGAAACCGTGATGTGTCCGCCCACCTCCTGACCAATCACGCGTTGGGTCAGGATGTTGTTCTTCATATTCTGTTTGAAATCTTCAAATGAGATTCCCTGCGACTGCGCTGCCTTCTCCAGATCTTCCATGGAGTCGGCGTGCATCTGTTTGCGCAAATCGTCCAGCCGCTTCACCAGCTCTGTGTCGGCGCTGATGCCCAGATCCTGCGCCTTCTGCAACAGCAATTGCTGATCGATCAAATCGCGCAGTAAATCCTTCTCATGCTCGCGGGCCGATTGTTCGGCAGCCGTGGGGTCCGGCTGCTGGTGGGCTTCGGCATAAAGCTGTTCGCGCGCTTTGCGCAAATCAGCCCGGGTGATGATGTTGTTATTGACGCGCGCGATGATCTCTTCGACCACAGTATCTTCTGCTGACGCGCTCGCGGTCTGCGTCTGAGCCATCAATAGCGGTGTGCCGGTGAGAATTACGGCTAATAAAACGACCGAGGAGGGTCTCTTCATGAAATACCTGATCAGGCGAGCCGCACCTATACCCGGCGTCGCCTTCCATCTGGGACTCGTAATATTTTACTGCTTCCGGCGCTCTCCTGCTGGCAGAAACCTGATCTCAGGCGATTGCCGGACAGGTCCGCTCCAGGTGTTAAGGCGGACTTGAGTTATGCTGATCGCAGCAGCGGAGACTGGGGCATTATTGATAAAGCCTTTGCTAGTCATGCGCAATCGATTTCAGCAGCATACGGACAAACCATGAAACGCATTCTTGTCACTCTCGTCGCGATCGCGGTTTTCGCGGTTATGCCCGCATTCGCGCAAAAGGAGTTTAAAGTCACCAACCGCATCAAGCTGGGCGGTGAAGGTTTTTGGGACTACTTGACCTACGACGAACAAGGCCAGCGGCTTTTCATCACTCGCGGCACCCACGTCATGGTGGTCGATAGCAAGACGCTGAAGGTGACGGGCGACATCCCCGATCTCGCGGCCATTCACGGCGTCGCGCTTGCCCCGGAACTCCATCGCGGCTTCATCAGCAACGGCGGCAACAACACCGTTACCGTCTTCGATCTGAAGACGCTGAACAAGGTTGACAGCGTAACCGTGGGCGATCGGCCGGATGCGATTCTCTTCGATCCCTTTTCCAAACGCGTCTTCACCTTCAATGCGCGCGGCCAGGATTCCAGCGTGATTGATGCAGCCAGCGGCAAAGTCGTGGGAACAGTTGCGCTGGGCGGCAAGCCGGAATTCCCGGCGAGCGACGGCAGGGGCAAGCTGTACGTCAACATCGAAGATAAGAGCCAGATTTCGGAAATTGACGTCACCAAGCTGTCGGTGCTCAACACCTGGCCGATCGCGCCCTGCCAGGAGCCGAGCGCGCTGGCGTTTGATGCAGAGCATCATCGCCTCTTCGCGGGCTGCCACAACAAGATGATGGCCGTCGTCGATTCCAATTCCGGCAAGGTGGTATCGACGGTGCCCATCGGCGAAGGGGTCGACGCCGGGCGGTTTAATCCCAGGACGCAGGAGATTTTTATGTCCTGCGGCGAAGGCGTTCTAACCATCATTCACGAAGACACTCCCGACAAGTACACCGTGAAGCAGAATCTTGCGACGGCCAAGGGCGCGCGGACCATGGCGCTGGACAAGCAGAGCGATGTTGCGTACCTCGTCACCGCACAGCGCGAAAACAAGCCGGTCGCTCCCGGTCAGCGTCCCGCGATGGTGCCGAACAGCTTCGAGCTGATCGTGGTGAAAGCGGAATAAGCAGCGATCGGTAAGCCGAATTGGCTGCGCCAGTGATGCCTACAATGTGGTAGTCCCACATGGCGGGATAAAACTACCTCCCTAATGCTTCTGTGCGCTGGGCGGCAAGAGATTATTCAGCCTTAGATACATGGCTGCCGCAGAATAATGATCGGCCCAACCGGCCGCCAGCCGTATCAGCGCGGCTCCACGCGTTCCGGTCTGGCCCTCATACAGCGTAACCGTCTGGCCCAGCGTGCTGTCGTCGGCTTTGGCGAGCACTTGCTCGCAATAGGAAAATGAATCCTTCAGCGCTTTGCTCAGCGTCTCCTTGGAATCGCTCTCGCTAAGCTTCAATTCGCGCGGTTTCTCCCCCGCGACGGCGGCACACAAGGAATTGTTGGCTTCTGCGGTGTGCATAATCAGGTGAGCGAAGCTCATCTGCTCCGGTGTCGGCCGGTAACCGTACTTCTCGGCGGGCATTTCGTCGGCAGCGCCGGTCAGGTTCCTGGCGTAGCGGCCTTCCATCTGGCGCACCGTGCTGACGATGGGATTGGCAGTAGGAGCAGATGACTGCATGCCCTGTCCCATCAAAAGCGGAGCGACAACCAACAGCATCAGGCTGGTAGCGGCAATGTATTTCACAATCTCCTCCCCACAATCAGATGCAGAGAGCATAGCGCAAAGTGGCAGGTGAGTTGTGTCCATACGCCTGCTGACGTGGATCGTTCCGCGGCACATCGCCGCCAGCAGGCAGCAGAAGCACTTTACTCGCAAAAAACCTGCACGTGCTGGCCCTCGTCAGTTTCAACGTCGACATGCAATTCATTGAGGGCCTCGTCCAGTTCGTCACCCTTCAAGTCCGAGAGAAAATCCAGGTTGACACCTTTGTCGTTGAGCTTCTGCGCGACCCGCGGCGGAAGCACCCCCAGCAGCTTTACTCCCGCGCGAATGAAGCCCAGGGGCACTTTGACGTTCACGTCATGTCCTTCGCCGGTGTCCACCTTGACGCGCAGGAACTTGAACCTTGACGCCAGCGGGCGATTGTCCTTCGCGCCGGCGCCATTTCCATTGCTGCCTTCATCCGGGGACTTCCCCGAGGCAAGTTTGTCCAATAATCTTTCCGCATCCTCGGAGGTGATCTTTCCCTCCGCAAGCATCTCCAATACCTTCCTGGTCTCAGCAGACATGGTTATCTCCTCGTCGTGATTTCAACCGAGTCTCTCCAGCGCTTCCTCCACCGTGATCTCGCCGCGCGCGAGCTGCTCCAGCACATAAGCTCGCGGCGACGGCGCCTGCATCGACTTGTCCAGCGTCGCCGCGATTGCATTCAGCCGGTTCTTCACCGTCGGATAGCTGATGCCGAACAGGCTTTCCATCTTCTTGATCGAGCCGTGATGACGTACGAAGGCCATCACGAAGGCCTGATCTTCAAGGGAAAGCTGTGCCAGGACGGGCAGCTCAATCTGCCCTTCCATGGTGACGTTGCAGTTCGGACAGCCCAGCCGGGTGATCTTGAAGGGCTGATTGCATTGCGGACAAGAGGTGGGGGTTGGCACTTTGAAGATCCTCAGCTACATGGCAATTATGCGGACAGCAATTAATTTTGTCAAGTATAAAATTAATTTACTTAATATATACTTCAAATATAACAACTAATACTTGCTGTTTATTCGGTTAACCGACGAGCACGGCTCCCCCGTTGACGTTCAGCACCTCGCCGGTGATGAATGCCGCATGTTGTGTGCACAGAAACAAGATGGGAGCGGCAATCTCGTCCGGCGTAGCAACTCGCCGCAGCGGAATGGTGGAGTGAATTTGCTCTTGCCGCTGCGGATCAGCCAGCGTGCTCATGGTCATCGGCGTATCTACCCATCCGGGGGCCACGCAATTGACGCGAATGCCGAACGGCGCCAGTTCAGTCGACAATCCTTTGGTCATGCTGATGAGCGCTCCCTTGGTCGCGGCATAATCGCAGTGATTCGCTTCGCCGCGCTGCCCGGCAGTCGAGCTGATCAAGACGACGCTGCCGCCACGTCCCTGCCGCTTCATTTGTGCGACCGCATGCTTTGTGAGCGCAAAGGCGCTGTCCAGATTGATGGCAATGGTGTTGTGCCATTGCTCATCGCTCATCGCGTCAATGCCGACATCTTCCGGCGGCCAGATGCCGTGATTGACCACCAGGGTGTCCAGAGCACCGAAGCGTTCGACCGTGGTCCGCACCAGCTTTTCGGCAGCAGCGGCATGGGACAGATCGGCCTGCAGCGGATGGCAGAGATCGCGGCCGCATGCTTGCGCGATTTGCTCGGCTTCGTCTTGGGCGCGCAGATAATTGAAGACGACGCGAGCACCGGCGCGCACGAACAGCTGCACCGTGGCTGCGCCAATTCCCTTCGAGCCTCCGGTGATGAGAGCGATCTGACCTTGCAGGGACAGCTTGGGTTCAGCGGGCATCATGCCAAAACGTTAGCACACGAGTTCGCGCGCCAGCTGCAGGAGGCGGTTCACGCGGGTTGCGAGTATGCTGTGGTGAGCACCAAGTTCAGCTAGAGGCTCGCAGCGCAACCGCAAGCGCAGCGGTTCCGCCCGGCGTGTTCCCAAGGTCGTGAATAAGACCAGAGTGGACGGAAGCTTCCGCTGCCAAGGAAATTGACGATGGACATTGACGCGATTCGCCGCTACTGTCTTCAGTTTCCACACGTCACCGAGAACGTGCAGTGGGGGTGCGACCTGTGCTTCAAGGTCGATGGCAAGCTGTTTCTGGTGATGCCGCTGGAGCCGGCGCCAGTGCGGATGTCGTTCAAAGCCAGCGCCGAAAACTTTGCCGAGTTGTGCGAGCGGCCGGGCATTCGTCCAGCACCGTACATGGCGCGAGCGCAATGGCTCGCCTTGGAGCAGCTCAACACGCTGCCGGACTCCGAGCTGCGCGGGCTCCTCGCCGAGTCTTATCGCCTGGTCTACGAACGATTGCCAAAGAAGCGGCAGCAGGAGCTGCAAGACGGCGCGCTAGCGGCGCGGCGTAAGAACCAGGATTTATCTGTTAAGAAAAGTGCGCGCGGGCTTGCTCGTAAGACAAAGCGGAAACTTCCCACCAGCAAGAAAAGATCAGCCAAAGCGGGCGGACGAGGATGAAGGTCGCCGGTTATTCCCTCTATTGCTGGCTGGCATTCGCTGTTGCGCTCGCCGGCACCGGGCGCACTCTGGCACAGGCGCCTTCTGCGAAGTCTAATTCAGAGACATCGGTAACGCCTGCCGCCTTGCAGCATGATTTCTTCGATGCGATTCGCGCCGGTGACCCACACACGGTCCTCTCCTACGTTGCCAAGGGCGGCGTAAACGTTGGCTCCGAGACCCGGCACTTCACCCAGGATCAAATCGAGCAGGAATTCCTCACACATCGCGGGCTGTACTGCAAGCTCTTCGACAGCTCGTGCATTCAAGCGCCCATTAACCTGGAAAACAGCGTGCGCACCTGCTCGTATCGTGAGCTGCTAACGCATTCGAAAGAGGTTCACACCGCGGCTTCGGAGATCACGCGCAACGGCGTCCGGCAGGCGGTGCTGGTCGCCAGGATCAACAACGATCAATGCCCGAACCAGAAGCTGATCGACTTGGTGTTCAATCTGGACGCCGATGGCTGGAAGGTGTTTTCCATACCGTGAGAGCGTCACGCCGACTGGATGGATCCATGAAACCTGCAACGAAGCAGTTTGGCTGGTTGGTTGTAGTTGCAATTTTTTTCTCGGCTCTCGTCGCGCCGGCGAGAGCGCAACAGCTTCAGAATGGCGAGGCGCTGATTCGCGCCATGCACGACCGCTATCAGGACAACTGGTACGAGACTCTGACCTTCACGCAGAACAGCATCACCCATAAGTCCGATGGCACGACCTCGAGCGAGATCTGGCGCGAAGCGATGATGCTGCCGGGAAAGCTTCGTATCGACATCGGCCCGCTGAGTGACGGCACCGGCGCCATCATCGCCGACGGCACCTTGACCTCGTTTCACAATGGACAGGTCGCCGCCAGCCGTCCCTTCGTTCATGTGCTGATGGTCTTGGGTTTCGATGTGTATCGCCAGCCGGCAGAGACCACAATCTCCCAACTCAAGCAGGAAGGTTTCGATCTCACCAAGTTGCACGAGGATAGCTGGCAGGGCGAGCCTGTCTATGTCGTCGGCGCCGACAAAGGCGATTCGAAGACCAGGCAGTTTTGGGTTGAGAAGAAGCGGTTGCTGCTTCTGCGGCTGGTTGAACCCTACCAGCACGACCCCACCAAGACCGCAGATACGCGATTTGTGGATTATCGGCAGCTTTCAACCGGCTGGGTTGCGGCGGGCGTCGAACTCTATGTCGACGGCAAAGAGGTCTTCAGCGAGGAGTATTCGGACATCCAGGTGAATCCCAAGCTCGATCCGGCAATTTTCGATCCCAAGCAGTTCACATCACGGCATTGGGAAAAGTGAAGCCGGCCCGAAGCCGGCTTCACGATACCAAGGAAATTCCGCACCAACGACGCTTTACCTTGTTTTCCGTCCGCTGCTGCAGCTTCCGCCCTGCACCAACGTAATCTGTCCAGCCGACGCCTTCAAGGTTTCATTCCAGCACGCGCCATTGGAATTGGAGTACTGATAGGTTTCCATATTCGTCTGGTTGCTAAGCGTGTAATTACCGGAAGCGTCTACATTCAAGGTATCCGTCGGGTAGACCTTATCCAGAAAGGTGCTGGAATACGTAGGCGTGCCATTGAGCTCGACCAGCACATTCTTACTGAATTCCTGAGTAATTTGGGTCGACTGCACCCAGGAGCCATCGGAATTGGCGGTGTAGGCGTAGTTGAGGCCGAGCGGCCACGAATACTGCGTGTTATTGGTGGTGATGTTGCTGCCTGCCGTAGTGGTGGTAGCAGAAGAGATGTTGGTGATTTGCCCGACAAACTGGTTGTCAACCGAGCCGTCCAGCAGCACGTAATAGCGTTGGCCGTTGTTAAAGTCGATGCTCTGCACGACCTTGGTATCCACCAGGCCATGCGAAGTATTGACGTAGCCTTCTACGGTGAAGCCGCGGGTGGAATTGATGGCCAGCGGTCCAGCCGCGTAGGTGCCGTTGTTGACGATGTTCTGATTGATCACCGGATCGGGTGGGTTGATGGTGTCGGTAGTCAGCTGACCGGTCACCTGCGTGGAACCCAGATCCTGATACAGGAGCAGATTTGCGGTTGCGGAGAAATACTGATCGGCGTTGTAGACGCTGACCGCGACCGTGTGCGCCTCGCCATTGCTCAGGAGCGCAGCGAACGGCGTGAGGTCCACGCGATAGGGCTCAAAATTCAGCGTGTGGACGCCGGGAATGGGCTGCCATAAAAATGGATCGATGCCGCCGGTAAAGATCCAGGGGTAGATGGGCGCAACCCCCGCCGGCGTTCCGTCAATGCTGACTTCCGCCTCGCGAAAGCCGGTGGATCCACAGGTGTCGAGCTCGGCGGCAAGATTGTTAGGCGCACATGTGTACCAGAACTCGTCATCCTGTTGGCCTTGCGCGAAAACGTCCAGGTAGGCACGCTCGACATTGGCTGGAAAAGTTGAGGTTAACGTGAGCTGATCGCTGGGCGTGTTCAGCGCGACCGTTCCTCCAGTAGGCCCGGCCGAGAGCGGCAGAACCATGTTCGCCGCCGGCGGCGGACTCTGACCTTGCGCCAGCGGATAGAACTGCAGATAAGCGCTGCCGTGATAATGACTGGTGTATTGATTGTTCACCAGGTTAAACAGAATCGCCGTGCCTTGCTGCGGAATGGTGAACAACGGGCTTAGCTCGGTAAGATTGCTCTCGGTGTGCCAGTGGCGGATGAAATTCTGCGAGGGCTCGGCGGTGGTGCCGAAGAAAATCACATTGCCGCCCAGCCAGATGTTGGTGGTGCGATCGTATTGCACGCCGGCATCAACCCACCAGTCCGCTTCAAACACAACGGCAGCCCAAGGGCCGGGACACCCGGTGGGTGGCGTGTAGTTAAATGAACGCGGATTGAAATCGTCAAAATCGAAGTCCTGGAACAACGTCACTGTGCAGGGCGTAGTAGTCGGCCGCGGCACCGGCGCGTTGGCCGTCACGGTATTGTAGTCGCCAACTGTGGGCATGCTGGGAGCTACGTAATTCTGCGCCGAGGCGGCACAGGAGAACAGCAGCACAATTGAGGTGAACACAGAAATGCGAATTGCCTGGAACAACGAAGACCGGGACATACGAGCACTCCTTGCCGGACGCGGTATCAGGCGCGCAACGGATTACAACAGGATAGTGCCTTCCTGGCAGCTTCCACAAGGCAGCGAAGGTAAGGGCCGGAATTTAAAAATACAGCAGGTTTAGGCAATCGGGTAGAGGTGGAGTTTACGCGAATCGACGCAGCGGCCGCGACTAACGACGCGGGCGCTATTTTCCTGTCCAACACGCAGGCCGCTTCTCCAGAAATGCCGAGATGCCTTCCTGCGCATCCGCAGCCAGCGCATTCATGCTCATCACTTCTTTGGCATAGGCGTACGCCTTCGGCTGCTCAAGATCGATCTGCGTATAGAAAGCCTGTTTGCCCAGCGCGACCGTCAACGAACTGGCTTCGGCAATGCGCAGGGCAAGCTTACGACTCTGTTCTTCCAGCTCAGCGGCGGAGACAACCATGTTGACGAGTCCCCACTCCGCCGCGGTTACGGCATCGACCATTTCACCGGTGAGCAGCATCTGCAGCGCGCGCTTGCGTCCGATCGCGCGGCTGAGCGCCACCATCGGGGTCGTACAGAAAAGTCCGATCTTCACTCCCGGCGTCGCAAATGCCGCCTGCTCGGAGGCGAGGGCCAGATCGCAGGTTGCGACCAGCTGACATCCCGCCGCGGTCGCGATGCCTTGCACCTCTGCGATCACGGGCTGCGGAATCGACTGTACCCGCGTCATCATTTCGGTGCAGACGTCGAAGACCTCGCGGTATTCATTGATGTCGCGTCCCACCATTTCACTCAAGTCGTGGCCGGAGGAAAAAACCTTGCCCGCGGCTTTCAATAACACCACGCGGAGGTTGCGATCCCTGCCAATCTCGCTGAGGCAGTCAATCACCTCGCGCATCAACTCCAGCGACAGTGCATTGCGCCGCTGCGGTCGATTCAGCGTGAGGACAGCAATGGGGCCGTCGGTCTCAAACAAAATACTGTGGTATTTGGCGACGGCGTTCAACGCTTGCGACATCATGAAACTCCTTGTGCCAGGCTCTGGGCTTGCTGGCGCAGCACGTTCTTGCAGATTTTTCCCGTCGAGGTCTTGGGCAGTGGTCCAAAGTGTACGGCCTTTGGACACTTGAAATGCGCCAGCTGCTCGCGGCAGAACTCGATCAGCGAAGCTTCGCTCACCATCGCGCCTTCCCGCAGCAGAACATAAGCATGTGGAACCTCGCCCCACTTCTCGTCCGGCTGCCCCACAACCGCCGCCTCCAGGACATCGGGATGATCGTACAACACGCGCTCGACCTCGATGGTAGAAATGTTCTCTCCTCCTGAGATGATGATGTCCTTCGCCCGGTCGCGCAATTCGATATAGCCATCAGGATGCATGACGGCCAGATCGCCGGAGTGAAACCAGCCACCGGCGAAAGCCTTGTCGGTGCCTTCCGGATCGTTGTAGTAACCCAGCATCACATTGTTGCCGCGCATCACCACTTCGCCCACGGTCATGCCATCGGCGGGCACGTCATGCAGGTTTTCATCCACCACCCGCATGTCGGTTCCGAAAACCGTATACGGCACACCCTGGCGCGCCTTGAACTGCGCGCGTTTCAGTTCCGGCAGCAGGTCCCACCCCGTGTGCCAGGCGCAGACGGAATGCGGGCCGTAGGTTTCCGTCAGGCCATAGACGTGTGTCAACTCAATGCCGACAGCTTCAGCTGCGCGAATCACCGCGGGCGGTGGCGGGGCCGCTGCCACCATCATCTTCAAGCCACCATCGAAACGGATCTTGCGCTTGCTGCAACATTCCGTCAGCGTGCGCACCACGATGGGCGCACCGCAGAGATGCGTGACGCTCTCCTCCTCGATCAGCTTCAGCACGCGTTCAGCATTGACCTCCGGCAGACAGACATGACGCGCTCCGACGGCTGTAACCGCCCACGGATAGCACCAGCCGTTGCAGTGGAACATGGGTAACGTCCAGAGATAGACGGAACGGAACGATAAACCGTGTTCGATGATCTCGCCGATGGCGTTGAGATATGCGCCGCGATGCGTGTACATCACGCCTTTGGGCAGGCCAGTGGTGCCGCTGGTGTAGTTGATGGAGATGACGTCTTGCTCGTTGGGCGGATGTGGCGCGACCGGCTTGCTGCCTTCGCAGAGAAAAGCTCCGTAATCGGTGACGAAACGCTTCACTTGCGGAATTGCATCCCGTACCGCGGAGAGCGGTGCGACGAGGTCGGCGTCGCCCACAAGAAGCTTCGCGCCGCTGTGATTCACGATGGTGGCGAGCTCGCCGGCTTTCAGGCGGATGTTCAGCATGACCAGCACGCCACCGATCAATGGAACCGCGAAATGCGCTTCCAAGGGAAGCACGCCGTTGCGCGCAAGCACGGCAACGCGGTCGCCCGGTGCAATGCCGGCGTGCTGCAAAGCAGCGCCGAAGGCATGCACGCGACGCTGCATCTCGGCATAGGTAAAACGCTGATGATGATCGACCTCGGCAGTGCAGTCGTGGTAGGCACTGGCAGCGCGGGCTAGAAATTCCAAAGGAGTGAGTGGAGAAATCATAAGAACCGCCTGATTGCTGATTCCTGGCCGCATTATAAAGCGGCGTTTTGGCCCAACACTGTGATGTATAACTCGAAAACACAAGTGGAAAAAGGCCCTAAAGGGCGGGCGATTCGCGCCCGGAAGTGCCGTGGCGTTGGCTCTTATCACCCTGTCCCGTGACTGCCATCACCGACGTATTCACCTTCTTGCGGTAGAGGTGAGGATATGGGGATGGGTCCTTTCGACCGAGGTGTATCATGGCCTCTCCCGCGAAACTTTGCCGTGTAGCTATCGACAACATCCTGCTGGCAACCGATTTCTCTCCCGAATCGGAGAACGCTTTCCACTGCGCCGTGTCACTGGCAAAGCGCTACAATTCCACCGTCTTTCTCACACATGTGCTGCCTCCTGAGGGCTCCATGGGAGTCGGGGAGTCGTGGGCATCTCTTTCCGACACGGTGCGCCGGAGCGTCGAAAAAAGCATGGCCCAGTTGAACGCTGCCGGCGAGCTGGAGTCGATTGCTCATGAGATCGTCATCAAGTCCGGCATTACCTGGGAGGTGATCTCCCATACCCTGGAGGAGAAAAATGTCGACCTGTTAGTAATGGGAACGCACGGTGACAAAGCCGTGAAGAAGCTCTTCCTGGGATCGACAGCGGAGACTGCCAGCCGCCATGCCGGCTGCCCCGTTCTGACCGTAGGACCGCATGTCGAGCTGGGTCCGTGCGATCGCTTTCACCACATCCTTTATGCGACCGATTTCTCCTCCGGATCGCTGCGCGCGTTGACCTACGCCCTCGCGCTGGCCGAAGACGACCGCGCCGAACTGACGCTATTTCACGTTATCGAGAGCAAACCGGCATCCGACAAGGAGCTACAGGATTGGAAGCGGGGAGATCGCGAACGGCTGCGGCAGATGGTACCGCCAAGAATCGATTTGGCATATCAGCCAGAAGTCGAAATCGAAATTGGAATTCCCGAAGTCGAGATCGTACGACTCGCCGATACCCGCAAAGCCGACCTGATTGTCATGGGCTGTCATATCGCCGGAGCAGTGTCCACGCATATGCCGTGGACGACACTGCATCATGTGCTGCGAAACGCACATTGCCCGGTGCTCACCGTTCGCAACAAGTAGGAACGAAGAAAAGTCTGATTAAGTACCTCAGCGGCTAAATCCGCGCTTGAAAAAGCGCCTTCTTACGGACGGCCTGAAGGCCGTCCCTTTCAAAGCACGTAATCAGAGTTCTCCTGAAAGACACAAATGAAGTCAGAAAAAGGCGGCCCGAAGGCCGCCCTTTAAGTGAAGCAGATTGCACTGACTTAGAAGACGATCTTGCCTTGCAACTGGATGATGCGTCCGGCAGGCGAACCCGCAAAGAACGATCCGAAAGGACCGGTCGGCGGGGCCGTCTGTTCAGTGACTACACCGAAGGTGGACGCGCCAAGGAAGTTGCCCGGCTCGGCGAAGTTCGGGTGGTTGAACACGTTGTAGAAGTTCGCACCCGCACCGAAGGATATCCGCTCCGTGAGCTTGAAGTTCTTGTTGACGCTGATATCAGAGTCGAAGAACCCAGGACCACGATAGATGTTACGCTGCTGGTTGGGATAGCCAACGACGCCTGCAATCGGGCTAAACGCCGCGGAATTCAGACACGTCTGATAGTAGACTCCGCAGCTACCCTGACCCACGCCAATTACCTGCGCCGGCATGTACGGGTTGCCATTGTAGTTGTAATTGCCGATCGCATCGTAGGCGTCAAAGACTGTCAGAGGCAGTCCGGAACGAGCGAAGAAGTTCTGCGACAGTGTCCAGCCGCCAAAGGCGCCCTGGGCGAACTTGTTGCTGAACTTCCAAGGAGTGTTCCAAACATACTGGGCGTTGAAGGAACTACGAATGTCGTAGTCCGCATTCCCGTAGCTGGACGCTATGTTGTAGGGGTTCAGGGCAAAGGTTGCGCTGGTCGAGCTGTAGGGCAGAACTCCGCCGTTAGAGATCTCGTCCAGAGCATGAGCCCAGGTATAGCTGGCCTGGATGGTGAACCCGTAGGTCAAACGGCGCTGATAACTTGCCGTCAACTGGTTGTCGTTGGAAACGGCTCCCGTGTAGACCTCAGTTACGCCGGCAAAGTTGCCGTTCGGCGCGGTTGTCGGAAGTCCGCCAAAGGAAGGAGATGCCCCAGTGAAGGCATTGGGGAAGTTGGTGATTGGTTCGTTGACTCCGTGGTTACCAATGTAAGCGAGAGTCACCGAGCTCTTGCTATCCAGCTGCTGCTCGAGTTGCAGACTCCATTCCTGGTAGCGCGGAACGTGGAACTGCCCAGCCATGGTGCCAATGTTGGGTGCGCTGAAGAGCGGATTGGCTGCGGTCAGCGAAGCCAAGGAGGCGCCGCTGGCGAAGCCGCTGCGGATCTGCGACGCCGTGTTGGAGCCGATAATCCACGGGCTGGCCGCGGTGGTGGTGTCGGCCCAAGGAACGCCATATTGGCTGACAGGCACCACGTTGGGTAAGTTGGTCATGAAATCGTCGCCGAGGAAGGCCGGGAAGGCATCGTAGAAGAGGCCGAAGCCGCCACGGACAACGGTTTTGTCACTGCCACCCGGCGACCAGGCAAAGCCAAAGCGAGGCGCCCAATCGATCGCATCCACTGACCGGAAGACCTGATGCCGATTGGCATCGACCAACTGGTTGTAGGGAGTGCTGGCATCGTTGCTGGTGGACCAGAAGTTGTTAGCCAGCAGAGCAGAACAATCGGTCTGGCAAACCGGGTTGGAATCATGCTCCGCACGCATCGCAAACGTGAGCTTCAGGCTCTTGGTAATGCGCCACTCGTCCTGAGCGTAGAGACCGATACCCCAGAGGGCCACGGGCTCGCTCAGCCGGCTCGGGAAGCTCTGCGAGAACTGGACCGCGCTGCCATTGTAGAAATCGGTCACCGAGTTCTCAACTACCAGAGGGTTAGTATTCGAGCTGAAAGCATAGTCGGTGATGTCATAACGGCGGAAGTTCGCCCCGAACTTCAGGTTGTGGGCGCCCTTGGTCACCGAGAAGTCATCCACGAACTGATACTGGGTGGCGTTGCGTCCCTGCGGGAAAGCATAGCCGAGGGTGTTCAGCGCGTTCATACCGATCGGAAACAGATCGAGTTCAGCCGGGAAGGTCGCTGCCGCATCGATCTGATCAAAGATCGCGCGATAGTAGCTGCCGGCATAAACGAACTGGTTGGTGGCGTTGCTGCCAAAGCTGTGCGTCCACTGCCCCTGGCCGTTGTACTGCGGCTGATAGCTGGCAGCGCTGAAGTTAGTATTGATCGGGTCGGCGTAGGTGGCCTGCGTACCATGATCGAAGCTGACGCTCCAGAACAGGTGGTCCTTGTCGGACAGGTTGTAGTCCACGCGTCCGGTGAGCAGCCATTCCTTAGCCGGCAGCGACGGGCTGGCAAGATACGACTGCGAGCAAGCACCCGAGAAGAGGCTCGGGGACAGATCGCCGCAGCTGCCCGCTACCGGCGTTCCGCCGGAATAGCCAGGAGCTGACTGGTACAGGCTGAAGGCTTTGGAGTACAGCCCATACTCAGCCGGATTGGTGGCCGCGATGTTGGCCAAAACGGAATCGGCAAACGGTACCGTCGGCGAGTACACCACCTGGGTCGAAGGCACGATATAGCGGACGCCTTCCCAGTCGGCGAAGAAGAACAGCTTGTCCTTCTTAATCGGGCCGCCGATGTTGGCGAACCACGCATTGTTGTTGGTGAACGGGGTTGGAGTCACCGGCGTCTGCTGCCCGGCGAACCAGCTGTTAGCCTGGATGCTGCTGCCGGTCCACTCGTAGTTGGCATTGCCGTGGAAGGCGTTGGTGCCGGATTTGCTGACGTAGCTAACCTGCGCGCCGGCCTGCTGTCCGTACTGGCCGCCGTAGGCGTTGGTGGTGACCGTCGCTTCCTGAACGGCGTTCTTGCCGAGCATCAGGTTGGTGGCGCCCGAGTTGTTCAGGTTGAGGTACGGATCCATCTGGTTCTCGCCGTTCATGGTGAACACGTTCGAAGTAGCGGGAAGACCAGAGGTCTGGAAGTTACCGTATCCCATACCGGTATTCATGTTGACGCCGGGAGCCGTCTGCGCAATGTAGGTAAGATCGTTACCGCCATTAGGCGCATTGGCCACGACGTTCTGATCGAAGTTGGTCGACAGGTCGGCGTTATCGGCCTGCACGAGAGGAGCGGCGGAGGTGACTTCCACCGTGGTCGAGCTAGCACCAACTGCCAGCTTGATATCCGCCACGGTCGCCTGACCGACGTTGATGTTGGCCGTGGTTTCCGCCTTGCTGAAGTTACTCGCAGTTGCGGTTACGGTATAGGAACCGGGCGGCAACAGCGAGAAGCGATACGAGCCGCTGTTCGTCGAGGTTGTAGTACGTGACTGCCCAGTGCCGTTGTTCTTCAATGTGACCGTGGCGTTGGGCACGACCGCGCCGCTAGGATCTGTAACCGTGCCGGTAAGGTCGCCCGAAACCAACGACTGCGCCACAAGTGACGGCGTCATCAGCAGGGCAATCACCAGGACGCTTAGCAATCCGATGATCACTCTCTTTACTGTCATATATCTCTTTTCTCCGCTCGGGATGTCCTTCTGAGTGTTGTTCCTACCTATCCACAGACTTGACCACCGTACGAGAGAACAGGAAGGCAGGCTTCTCACACGGAAGAGCTATACCGCAAGCCAGTGACCACTTTCAGACGTGATTTTTCCACTTTTGAACCAATCTATCTCATAGAAAACATTGATTGTAGATCACACATAGGGCCTCAGACGGGCGAGGGGCATACAATTTTTCATATACCTGCAACCTGGGTATTCAAATTCTGATATTTTTCGCCCGCCTTAGGCAACCTTTCCCAATTTGGTTCTGGGGAGTTTCGTCGATGCAGGCGCGCGATTCGGCCTTGTGGCTGTCCGCGCCGTGGCGCCGAAGGTGTCTAGTCAGGTTCTGGCGTATGCCTTGGAATTTCTCAGATCTTACTAGTGACCTCGACGCCTACGAACTGGCGTGGGAGTCCTCTGCCCGGGCGGTTGTGGACTTGCTGCCGAGAGAGCTGTTTGAATGGGCATCGACAACGCTCAGACTGGATCAGAGTGGAAGGGGAAATGGTTTCGGTTGCGCTATCGACAGCCTGAGAGCTGCCTGCGCTCGAGTTTGACAGCGCGAAACAGGTTGCCCACACTCGCGTGGGGCGCCTGGCGCCACTCGTGGCTGCCAGCCGATTGATTTCTGAGACTGACGGTCAGGTGAGCAGAGCCGTCACATTGTGCTGATCTTGATATAACGCCCCATATCGGGAATTGAGGTCACGAGCACATACCCGGCCAGCAGCAGACCAGCCACGCCCACAATATTTCGTGTAACGACGAAGGCTTTCTTCACAGTTCCTCCCCTGGTGTTTCGCTCAGTAAGATGGCGCACGCAGCCGCCGGGAGGCCCGCGGGACTTTGTTCCAGGCAAACTTTCCCGCTGGTCAAGACCACCGGTCTTCGAGCGCACCACAGACTGGCCAATACGAACATTGCAGAAACCACCGCCGCATGCGGTGAATTCATCGCGTAAGCGGCGGATGCGCGTTTGGACATGTCGCTCGCAACGCTTTTCAGACAGCACTACATCGTCAAAACGACGCGGAATTCTGCCTTACCGCTCAACATTCGCTGGTAGGCTTCAGCCGCTTTTTCCAGCGGATAGGTTTCGATCATGGGACGTACGCCCGACAGTTCGCAGAAACGGAGCGTGTCCTCGGAATCGGTAGGGATTCCCGACCACCAGCCTTGCATCGTTTTGCTTCCGGCGATGAGCTGTAGCGGGGCCACTTCAATTGGATCGGTTGTGGCGCCAACTACTATGAACTTGCCGTGTGGTGCCAGGCCGTCGATCAGTTCGGACATGGCTTTGGAGTTTGGCGCGGTGGCCAGGATGATCTTGGCGCCGCCCAGCTTCTGTAGTTCCTGGGCCGCGTTTGTCGCCTGGCTATCGATGTAAGCGTGCGCGCCCAGCTTCTTGGCAAGCACCCCGTTTTGCGACCCGCGTCCGACAGCCGCGACCTTGTAGCCAAACTGGTTCGCGAATTGAACTCCGAGGTGACCCAGGCCGCCGATACCCTGTACTGCGACAAGATCGCCGGGAAGCGCGCCACTGTGCCGCAACGCGTTGTAAGTGGTGATTCCGGCGCAGAGCAGTGGGGCCGCTTCGGCATCAGCCAGACTATCGGGCACTGCCGCCAGCGCTTCAATCGGAGCAATCATGTACTCCTGATATCCGCCGTCATAGCTGATACCGGTGACTTTCACATTCTGGCAATTGGCAAAATCGCCGCGCCGGCATTGGAGACAGGTATTGTCCTGACCGCCGTGCCAGCCGACACCGACTCGCTGACCCTTCTTCCACGTCGCAACACCCGCA
>Ga0335074_10001636_pt1 | contig 30365 bp, 20 predicted proteins | sample Lox_Sample_23_FD_206715 | JGI IMG/M metagenome (GOLD analysis project Ga0335074, IMG submission 206715) | Soil microbial communities from Loxahatchee National Wildlife Refuge, Florida, United States - Lox_Sample_2.3 | ecosystem: Environmental > Terrestrial > Soil > Wetlands | place: USA... | reverse complement strand
GAGAGGCGGGCAGGATGGAGGCACTCCGGCGGGATCCGCCGCCGCGCCGAGATGGAGACCACGCCCGTGCCCGAAGCCGACGGCCTGTCCCGAGCCGACCAGATCGCCGCCACGATGCCGTACGCAGCCGCTCTCGGCATCGTGCTGGAGGAGGCTACCCCCGAACTGGCCCGGGGCAGCCTGGCGTGGCTGCCGGAACGCTGCACAGCCAGCGGGGTGATGCACGGCGGCGCCATCATGTCGCTGGCCGACACGGTGGGCGCGGTCTGCGCGTTCCTTAACCTGCCCGAAGGCGCGGGCACGGCCACAGTGGACTCGTCCACGAACTTCTTCCGCGGCGTCCGCAGCGGGACGCTGCACGCCGCGGCCAGGCCCTTGCACGTGGGACGCTCGTTCATCGTGGTCCGCACCGACCTGACCGACGACGACAGCCGCCCGGTCGCCCAGACAACCCAAACCCAGGCAGTGCTAACCCCCCGCCCGCCCGCTGGCTAGGCCCGCTGCCCCGCCCGCCTGCCTCCGCCCAGCAGGACCCAACCTCCAGCGGCATGGATGGGCCCCCGATGTTGCTCCGGCGCTCCTCCAGCAGCATGGGTGGGCCACCGATGTCGCCCCAGCAGCATGGGTGGGCCGCCGATGTTGCTCTGGCACGTTCCTGCGGTGTGGATGGCCCTTCATGCTGCCAGCTGAGCGGGCGATCAGCGGGTTGTGAAGGCTCCGCCGTTGACGTGGATGGTCTGGCCGGTGATATGTCTGGCCCCTGGGGATGCGAGGAAGTACGCGGTCTGCGCGATGTCGTCCGGGTTGCCGGGCCGCTTGTCGTGGGTCGCGGAGATCAAAGTTTCGCGGCGCTGGGCAGTGAGCCGGTCGCGGAAGAAGTTCGTGCCTTCGATGTAGCCAGCCGAGATGACGTTGGCCGTGATGCCCCGTCGGCCGATGTCCGCGGACAGGCAGACGTTCCAGGATGCGAGTGCGGCTTTGGCGGCGCCGTACGATCCGCCGCTTCGCTCGGCGCCAATGGTCCCGATGCTGATCACCGATCCGCCAGGAGCGATCCGGCCGACGACGGCCTCAGTGGTGAGCACGGCGGAAAGGAGGTTGGCGTCGAGGTTGGCCCGCCAGCTCGCGGCCAGGCGCTCAAGGCTGGCGTCGTTACCGTTCTCGTCGTCGGTGGGGCTGACGAAGTCCGTGTTGCCGCCGGCATTGTTGACTAGCACGTCGAGCGCGGCCCCCATCCGGTCGCCGAGGCTGGCAGTGAGCGCGCTGACGTGCACGGGGTCAGTGGCGTCGCAGACGATTCCGTGTGCACCGATTGTGGCCGCAGCGACCGCGAGGCGGTCGGCGTCGCGGCCGGTTATGACGACCGTGTCGCCATCGGCGGCGAACCGCGCCGCGATCGCGTGCCCGATGCCGCCGCTCGCTCCGGTGACAAGCACATTCCTGGCCACGAATCCTCCAGTGCCGCGTAGGTTTAGGTCTAAACGTAGCATTACGTTTAGACCTAAACGAAGCTGCCAGGAGTCATGGGGGCGGTCGAAGGCGGAGGAAGGCGGTGCCGGCGTGGGTGACGAGCCGGCGGGGAGGCGTGTGGCGGCCGAGGGGTCAGTGGGAAGCAAGGCCGTGGCCGAGGGGGACGCGTATCCGTTCGATTCCGCGTCTGCCTACCCGGCGGCCGAGATCGCTGCCGCGTGGCGGCGCGAGCGGCCGGGTGCTCCGGTGTCGTCGATCGAGATCGTGACCCCGATCTGGCGGCTCGCGAAGCTGTTCGCGGACGACCGTCGCCGGGTGCTTCAGGCATGCGGGGTCGACCCGGCGACACTCGACCTGGTCAGCGTGCTGCGCCGGGCGGGGCCGCCGTATCAGCTCACCACCAGGGAGATCGCGCAGCGGGCGCTGGTTACCGCGGGTGCGGTGTCGCAGCGGGTCAGCCGGGCCGAACGCGAGGGGCTTGTCGAACGCTCGCCGGCGGCAGCCGGCAGCAGGTCGGTGACCGTGACGCTGACCGCCGCTGGGCATGAGCTCACCGAACGCGTCGTCGACCAGGTTCTCGGCCGCGAGGCGTACGTGGTCGCGGGCTTGCGGCCAGCCGACCACGCGATGCTTGCCGGCCTGCTGGACCGGCTGCTGAACGACGTGACCAACCGGCTTGCCCCAGGCAGCGGCGGATAGGAGATTTGACGCGTACACCAGGGCGACGCGGGGAGGGCGACATGGGCGACGAGGTGGCGGCGGTTGAGGGCTACGTCCCGTTCGAGGGTTACCGGACGTGGTACCGGGTGGTGGGGGAGGCCGAGGAGAACGGCAAGTTCCCGCTGCTGTGCCTGCATGGCGGGCCGGGGGCGACGTGGCACCACATGGAGCCGTACGCCGGGCTCGCGCAGGGACGCCGGGTCATCTTCTACGACCAGCTTGGCTGCGGCAACTCGGCGGTCAGCCAGGAGCACGACCCGTCGATGTGGACCACCGAGCTGTTCATGCGCGAGGTGGATGCGGTCCGAGAGGCCTTGGGGCTTGAACGATGCCATGTGCTCGGCCATTCCTGGGGTGGCATGCTTGGCATGGCCTACGCCGCGGGCCGGCCGCCCGGCCTGGTCAGCGTCGTTGCCGAGTCATCACCGCCGTCGGTCCCGTTCTGGCTTACCGAACTTGACCGGCTGCGCGACGCGCTGCCAACGGAGGTCGAGGCGACGCTGCGCCGGCACGAGGCCGCGGGCACTACGGACAGCGACGAGTACGAATCCGCGATGATGGTGTTCTACGACCGGCACGTGTGCCGCCGGCGCCCGTGGCCGAACTGGCTCCAGCGGACGTTCGACGGGATCGCCGCCAACCCCGAGGTGTACAACACGATGAACGGCCCCAGCGAGTTCCACGTGATCGGGCCGTTGAAGGACTTCGACGTCGTCGCGGACCTGGCCTCGATCTCGGTGCCGACGCTCCTCTTCTGCGGCGAGTTCGACGAGGTCACCCCGGCTACCGTCGAGCTGGCGCACAAAGCCATCCCGGGCTCTCAGTTCAGTGTGACGCCCGGCTGCTCGCACATGTCGCAGGCCGAGGAGCCAGAGCTGACCCTCGGCCTGCTCCGCGGCTGGCTCGCCGGTGTCGAGGCCTCTCTGGTTCATGACGAGGCGTGACGCGGCAGCAGCTGGACGAGGGCGGCGGTCAGCGTCGTCAGGATCGCCAGCACGACCAGGCTGACCGCGAAGGCGTGCGGGAACGAGCTGGCGTGGAGTTCGCGGAAGAACACCACGCCGATGACGGCGACCCCGAGTGCGCCGCCGGCCTGCTGGAAGGTAGCCAGCACGCCCGCGGCCGAGCCGGCCTGCTCAGCGGCCACGTCGCGGAGCACGGTGGCCGACAGCGGTACCAGCACCATGCCTATGCCGAATCCCGTGACTGCCAGGCCTGGTAGCAGATCGGTCGGCGACGGCGCGCTCGCTGCCAGCGCCATGGTCAGGCTGCCTGCCGCCGTGACCAGAGCCCCGAGCGCGAGGATCTGGCGGCCAAGCCGTGCTGTCATCGCCTGGGTGAGCAGCATGGCGGCGAGGAATCCCGCTCCCACCGCGCTGAAGATCGTGCCCGAGAAAAGCGCCGACAGCCTGCGGCCGTCTTGCAGGTAGAGGGCCAGCGCGAAGAAGAAGGACGGCGGCACCAGTGTGTAAGTGAGAGCTGTCACCGTGCCGACCCCGAACGCGCGGTTGCGGAACAGGCCCAGGTCGAGCAGTGGTGCCCGGCCGGCCCGTTTGCGGCGGGCTTGCTGCGCGGTGAACGCGCCGAGCAGCACCGGCGCCGTCGCCAGGCACAGCCACGTCCACGCTGGCCAGCCGTGTTGCTGGCCTTCGACGAGCGGCAGGATGACAGCGGCCAGGCCCACGCTGGCCAGCGCGGTGCCTGTCAGGTCAAGCTGGGACCTGATGCCGCGCGATTCCGGCACTACCCGGTTGCTCAGCAGCAGCCCGGCCAGGCCGACCGGCACGTTGATCAGGAAGATGCCGCGCCAGCTCGATCCAGCGATATCAGCCTGGATCAGCAGGCCGCCGAGAAGCTGGCCGAGCACCCCGGCGATGCCCATGGTCATCCCGTAGGCGGCGAAGGCCTTGGCCCGCCGCTCGCCCGCGTACACGGTGCCGAGGATGGCCAGGACCTGCGGCGTCATCATGGCGCCCGCGCCACCCTGCAGCACCCGGGAGACGACAAGGAACAGCGCGTCCGGGGCCAGGCCGCAGGCAGCAGAGGTCATCGTGAACAGGGCCAGCCCGATCATGAACAGGCGCCGCCGGCCGTACAGGTCGCCGAGCCGCCCGCCGGTGATCATGCCCACGGCGAAGGTCAGCCCGTACCCGGCGACCACAAGCTGGATGGCGGCGGGTCCCGCGTGCAGGTCGCGCTGGATCGACGGCAGCGCGACGTTGACGATGAAGAAGTCGAGGAAGGTCATGAAGGTCCCGGTAAGGACCACGAGCAGCGGCCCCAAGCCGCGCTCGCCCGTTTCAGGGCGGCCAACAGCCTGGAAATTCTGTGTTGTCGTCATGAATAGCGCACTCTCTTTTTAGCCATTCAGCTTGAATGACGTTTTTGGCGTTACCCGGCCTGATTCCGAGAACGGGATCCATACTGCGAACCAGAGTGCGGACTGTCGATTACTCCGGAGGTAATGCAGCAGCATTACCTGGGAGGTAATCGCGCAGCGTCGGCCCCAGCGGCTAGCGTCGGGACCGTGAGCATCGTGACTATGCGCGAGGCCGGGAGCCGGCCGGTCGGCGAGCTGCTGCGCCAGTGGCGGGAGCGGCGCAGGCTCAGCCAGCTCGACCTGGCCATCCAGGCCGATATCTCGGCCAGGCACCTGAGCTTCGTGGAAACCGGGCGTTCCCGGCCGACCGCGGCGATGATCGTGCGGCTGACCGAGCAGCTCGCTGTTCCGCTCCGGGAGCGCAACGTGCTCCTGCTGGCCGGCGGGTACGCACCCGCTTACCCGCAGCACAGCCTCGACGCCCCGGAGATGGACAACGTGCGGGCCGCGCTCCGGCAGGTCCTGGCGGCTCACGAGCCCTACCCGGCGGTGGTGGTGGACCGGTGGTGGGAGCTGCAGGACGCCAACTCCGGTGTCGCGATGCTGACCGACGGGTGCGCCGCTGAACTGCTCGAGCCACCGGTCAACGTGCTGCGCCTCAGCCTGCACCCGGAAGGGATGGCGCCGCGGATCGCCAACCTCGGCCAGTGGCGGGCGCACCTGCTCACCCAGTTGCGGCACCGGGCCGAGGCACTGGCCGACGGCCGGCTTACCGAACTGCACGCGGAACTGGCCGCCTATCCCGGCGGCACGGATTATCCCAGCGGAACGGATTTTCCCGGCAGCACGGGTGATTCAGGGCCGGCCGGGGGAGTGGTGCTGCCGCTGCGCTACCGCCGGGACGGTCAGGAGCTGGCCCTGTTCAGCATCAGCGCCGCCGTGGGCACGGCTACCGACGTGACCGTCGAGGAACTTGCGATCGAGTCGTTCTACCCGGCCGACGCGGCAACTGCAGCTGTCCTGCACCGGCGAGGCTGACTCCGCGCCGGCAAACGGGCGGGCCGGTCGTGTGCCGTTGCTAACCTTTTGGGTACCGTTAGCTGGTTCATTGCTGCATATAGTTAATATGTCACGAAACAGCTAGTTCCAAATGGGGGCGTTGCATGCGACGGATCGTCGCCGTCACCGCTGCGGCCGTGCTGCCCGCGGCCGTGCTCATGGGCTGCGGCTCGTCGGGCAGTCAGCACGCCAGCTCCGCTTCGGGCGTGGTGACCATGACCGTGGCCCGGCAGGTGCTCAGCCGGTATGTCACGGTCAACAACCAGTCGAACAAGGCTCGCCAGGACAGCCTGCTCGCGACCTACGAGGGCGGCTCCAGTTACCAGATCGACGCCGGGAACTACCGGTGGACGCTCAACAGCGACCCGTCGAACACGGACTACAGCGCCCTCAGCTACACGAACCCGCAGTTTTACATCCCCATGCAGTCGGGGTACCCGGCCTGGTTCGCGGTCCGCGCGCTCCAGGAGGACGTCCCGGCGCTGACCAAGAAGGCGCTGGTGTACCTGGTCTTCACCAGGGCATCGGCCAGCGCCCCGTGGCTCGAGGTCCGCGAGCCTACCGCTTACGGCATGCCGGCCGGGCCGCAGCCGCAGATCGCCGCCAAGTCCGGCTACGCCACACAGGTCAGCCCGTCGGATGCGACGGGGCTGGCGCTGGCGCCGGACAAGCTCCCGGCTCAGGACGTCAACTACCTCGACGTCGGCAACATCCCGACGACACCGGCGCGCCCGGGTCTGCCCGTGCCCAAGCGGCCGAAGGTGATCAACTTCGTCAACGGCACGACCGGCTTGGGTGATGAGTCGGACACATCGTTCTGGCGGTCGCACATGCCGTCCGGGTCGGGCGTGCTGGACAGTCACCAGACCACGCCGGACCAGATCTATGCGCTGCGCACCACGAGCGGAGGCGTTCTGGTCTTCTACGACCTGACCGCGAGCCTGACGCTCGGCGCTCCGTACGCGCAGTCGTTCTCGATCACTATCCCCGGCTTCTTCAACAACAGCGAGCAGTCGACGTCGTTCACGCTCAACTATGACGACCAGTTCGCCGTCTACGAGCCGCCGGGCACGTCAGCCACTCCGCAGGTGGTGGCGGACGAGACCGGGCCGGTGTCCGGGGAGTGCGACGGAGGCCCGTGCAGCTAACACCGTGCAGCTAACACCGTGCAGCTAACACAGTGCAGCTGACGCAAACGGAAGACAGCGGGAGGCTGCGCTGTTACCTGTGGGGTATCCGTGCCCTGAGAGCGAAGGAACCTGCCACGTGAGCGTGTATGACTTCCCGGTAAACACCCTGACCGGCCAGCCGGGGTCGCTGGCTGAGCTGTCCGGCAAGACGCTGCTGATTGTGAACGTCGCGTCCAAGTGCGGCCTGACGCCGCAGTACGAGGGGCTGGAGCGGCTGCATGAGCGGTTCGCCGACCGGGGGTTCTCGGTGGTCGGGTTTCCGTGCAACCAGTTCGGCGGACAGGAACCGGGCACGGCCGAGGAGATCGGGCAGTTCTGCTCGACCAGCTATGGGGTCACGTTCCCGATGTTCGAGAAGATCGAGGTGAACGGCGCTGCCCGGCACCCGATCTACACCGAGCTGACCGCGCTGCCCGACGCCGACGGGCAAGCCGGTGACATCCAGTGGAACTTCGAGAAGTTCCTGGTCGGCCCGGACGGCAAGATCCTGGGCCGGTTCCGGCCGCGCACCGATCCCGAGGACCCGGCCCTGGTCGCGGCCATCGAGGAAAACCTTCCCGGGTAACTCCGGCGGTTTTGTCCGCGAAGTCCCAGCGGCATGCGCCAGAGTGACTGGTGCTATTGGTGCCGACTGGAGTGGATTACAGATGCGTCAGCGGCTGGGCCGGTTTTTGCGTGCGCACCCGCGGGGAACCATTGCCGCGACCGCGGCAGTAGCCATCGCGGTGACGGTCTCCGTGGTCGCGTTGCTTCCCGCGGGCCCGCCGCCGTCTCCGCGGGCGCCGTCTACGCCGGACACCTCCCCGCCGGTGTCCGCTTCACCGGCCGCCGAAGGGCGCGGCCACCAGTCCGCGCCGCCGGACGCGGGCATCGCGTTCCCGCTGCGGACCAGCGGCGCCTCGATCGTCGATGCCAGCGGCCGCCCAGTGAAACTTGACCTGGTGAACTGGTATGGCTTCGAGTCCCCGGACTACGTGGCCGGCGGCCTGAGATACCAGCCGGTCTCCACGATCATCAGCGAGATCAAGGCGATGGGCTTCAACGGCGTCCGGCTGCCCTGGTCGAACGAAATGTGGGAGTCAGACCCGCTGGTGTCCGGCAGCCTGGTGGCCGCTAACCCGCAGTTCGCCGGGCAGCACGCGCGCGACGTCTTCACTCAGGTGGTGCTCGACCTCGCGGATGTCGGGCTGTGGTTCTCGGTCTTCACGCGCTACCTGCTCTACCACAACCTGAACTGGTCGTACTGGGCGCTGAACGGGACCAAGTCCGACGGTGCCGCCGGGCAGGGCATCAGTTACGGCGAAACCGAGAGTTACGGGGTGCTGGACACCCAGTGGAACGTGCCCTCGCTGGCCTCGCTGCTCGGCGCGCTGCACCAGATCCAGGGCCAGTGCCCGGGCGGCTCACTACCGAGTGGAACCTATGAGATCCGGAACCGCTCCAGCGGCGACGTCATCGACGTCCCGCAGTCGAACTCAGCGCAAGGCACTGACCTTGATCAATGGCCGCCGAACAACGGCGTCAACCAGCACTGGCAGGTCACAAGCCTTGGGTGCGGGCTGTACACGATCACCTCGGCGATGGATGGAGAGGCACTCGAAATCTTCGGTCAGTCGACGAGCAGCGGGGCGAAGGTTGACCAGTGGGAGTACTGGGGCGGCGGGAGCCAGCAGTTCCTGATCACCCCGGCCGCCACCGGCTACTACACGATCTCCAGCATCAACAGCATGGAGCCGGTCGAGGTGCCCGGCGGCTCCAGCGCCGCTGGGGCTCTGCTCGGCCAGTCGTCAGCGAACGGCTCGGCCAGCCAGCAGTGGAGCTTCGCCCGCGCCTGAGACCGGCGTCGCGCCGCTCAGTCGGCTTCAGCAGGCTCGGCGACGATGGCCTCGGCCGTGACCGGCTGGGCGGGCTCTCGGTAGCGGTACTTGCCGCCGCGCAGCCAGGACATGGCTGCTGCCGCGAGGCACGCGGCGACGGCGAAATCGAACGCGGTGTGCAGGCCAGCGGCGAACGGTGGCGAGATCAGCGACGGGAAGAAGCCGCGGCCGGTCAGAGTCGCTACCTGGTGGGCTGGGAGACGGGCCAGCGCCGACGGGCCGAGCAGGTGCTGCACCGGGCTGTAGCCCAGGAACGCGGCGAACAGTATCGAGACCGGCGGCAGGTTGGCGGCCGCGGCCGCGTCCCGCGCCGGCACGCCGTGCGCCTCAAGCCCGTGCAGCAGCGCCGACGGCAGGGTGGCCGACAGCCCCACGATCATGAGCGTGAAGAAGATCCCGATCGAGAGCACCTGGGCGCTGTTCTGGAACGTCGAGTTCATGCCCGAGCCGACTCCGCGATGCTGCGGCGGCAGGCTGTTCATCACACCTGCCCGGTTCGGGGCCGCGAACGCCCCCATGGACAGGCCGTTCAGCAGCAGGATCAGCCCAAAGGCCCAGTACGGGAAGTCGATCGGCAGCAGTTCGAGCAGGAAGAAGGAACCCGCCGCGACGACCATCCCGCCGGAGGCGAACGGCCGGGCACCGAACCGGTCCGACAGGATTCCCGACACCGGGCCAGCCAGCAGGAACCCCGCGGTCAGCGGCAGCATGTAGATCCCGGCCCACAGCGGAGTCTGGCTGAAGCTGTAGCCATGGCGAGGAAGCCATATCCCTTGCAGCCAGATGATCAGCATGAACATCAGCCCGCCCCGGCCCACGCTGGAGAGCATCGAGGCGAGGCTGCCGAACGTGAAAGCCCGGATCCGGAACAGCGACATCCGGAACATCGGGTCGGCCGTCCGGTTCTCGATCACCGCGAACGCGGCCAGCAGCGCCACCCCGGCCGCCAGTGAACCGAGCACCAGTGGGCTGGTCCAGCCCATCGTCGAGTGGCCATACGGCTGGATGCCGTAGGTGATCCCGACCATCACCGCGATCAGGCCAAGGGCGAAGGTCACGTTCCCGGGCCAGTCCAGCCGCGCCCCGGCCTTCCGTGGCACCTCCCTCAGCATCCGGTACGCCCACACGGTGCCGAACAAGCCGACCGGAACCGAGACCAGGAAGATCAGCCGCCACTGAATCGGCGCGAGAATACCGCCGAGTACCAGGCCGATGAACGAACCGCTGATTCCTGCCACCTGGTTGATGCCCAGCGCCATGCCCCGCTGGTTTTCCGGGAAGGCGTCGGTCAGGATCGCAGCCGAGTTCGCCATCAGCATCGCCGCGCCAACGCCCTGGAAGACGCGCATGATGACCAGCCACAGCGCGGCCGCCGTCCCGTTCAGCCACGTGATCGTCAGGAGCAGTGAGAAGAACGTGTAAACGACGAAGCCGAGGTTGTACATGCGTACCCGGCCGTACATGTCCCCGAGCCGGCCCAGGCTCACCACAAGCACGCTGGTGACGACCATGAAGCTGAGGATCATCCAGAGCAGGTAGAAGCTGTTGCCCGGGGCCAGCGGGTCAATGTGGATGCCGCGGAACACGTCTGGCAGGGCGATCAGCATGATCGAAATGTCGATCGTCGCCATGAGTACGCCAAGCGTGGTGTTCGACAGAACAATCCACTTGTACCGGTCCGGGCGCATGCGCTTCAGGCTACAGCCGTCAAACCTGCCCGATCGGCCGGCGGAGCCAGGTGCCGGCCGGTACCGTAGGCGACTGGTGGGCCAGGACCGGCCATTCCCCGCAGCCGTTGTCCTGTGCGTTCGACGCTCCGGCTTCCGAGGATGGACAAACATGAGCCATCGGAGCGCGCCTGCGGGGCGCGGCAGTGGTCTCCGCTGGAGTCTGCGCGTCCGCCCGCGAGTCCTGCTGTCCATGACGACCGCGATCGCGGTCACCGTGGTGGGGATCCTGCTGGCGTCGCCGGATCGCGGCGGCATCGTGGCCCTGCATCCGGGAAGCAAGAACCCGCAGGGGCCGGGCTCGGCGGCGCCGGCGGGGCCGGGCACCGGGCCGGTATCGGCGGGGAAGCTCGCTCACGATGAGGCGCCCCGCACCGCAGCGTCGGTGGCCGCTCCACCGCCTGCGCTCCCGGTGCCGGACGCGACGATCGCGTTCCCGCTGCACACGCAGGGCTCGTCGATCGTCGATGCGAGCGGCAGCCAGGTCAAGCTGAACCTGGTGAACTGGTATGGCGCCGAGTCACCGGACTATGTCGTCGGCGGGCTCAAGTACCAGCCGGTCGCCTCGATCGTCAACCAGATTGTGTCGATGGGCTTCAACGGAGTGCGGCTGCCCTGGTCGGAGCAGATGTGGCAGGCCAACCCGGTGGTGTCCGCCGGGCTCCTCACGGCCAACAAGCAGTTCATCGGCCAGCATGCGCGGACGATCTTCGAGGCGGTCGTGAAAGACCTGGCCGCTGCCGGGCTGATGGTGGTGCTCGATAATCAGGTCAGCAGCGCCAACTGCTGCACCAGCACAGCGAACAACCTGTGGTACAGCTCGGGCTACTCCCAGTCACAGTGGCTGACCGACTGGAAGTCGATGGCGTCGGCATTCAGGAACGTTCCCCAGGTAATCGGCGCTGACCTGCGCAACGAGCCGCGGGGGGCAGCGACATGGGGCGGCAGCCCGGCCGACGACTGGCACGCGGCCGCCGAGCGCGGCGGCGACGCGGTGCTGAGCGCCGACCCGCAGCTGCTGATCTTCGTGGAGGGTACGGACTACGCGACCGACCTCTCCGACATCGCCACCCTGCCCGTCGTGCTCAGCCAGCCCGACCACGTCGTCTACTCGGTGCACGACTACAGCTTCGACACCGCGGTCACCGGCTACGACCAGTGGGTGCAGAAGATCCAAGCCAGCTGGGGCTACCTGGTCGGCCGGTACCCGCTGCTGGTCGGCGAGTTCGGCACCTGCGACTCCGCAGGCAGCTGCGTTGACAGCCCGAGCTCGGGCAGCCTGGGCCCGTGGTTCACCGTTTTCACCCGGTACCTGGCCGCGCACAACCTGAGCTGGTCCTACTGGGCGCTCAACGGCACGATGTCGGACCAGGACCCTTCGGCGGACTCGCACTACGGCGGCGACGAGAGCAACGGCCTGCTGAACCCGACGTGGAGTGGGCCGGCGCCGTCATCTGTGCTCAGCGCCGTGCAGGCGATCCAGCCCTCGTGCCCGGTCGGCACGCTGGCGGACGGGACCTACTACATCCGCAACCAGGGCAGCGGCGACGTCATTGACATTCCCGCTTTCAAGTCCGCTCAAGGTACCGACCTGGACCAGTGGCCGCTGGACAACGGCATGAACCAGCGGTGGCAGGTGACCCGCATCACCTGCAACCTTTATACGATTCAGTCCGTTATGGACGGCGAATCGGTAGACATCAACGACCAGTCTGCGGCGCCTGGGGCAAAAGTCGACCAGTATCGTTACTGGGGCGGCGGGAACCAGCAATTCGTTATTTCACAGAACGAGGCCGGCTACTACTCGATCACGAGCATCAACAGCACGGATCCAGTGGCAGTCCCCGACTCCTCGACCAGCAAGGGAACCCTGCTCGAGCAGTCCGGTGCCACTGGCGGGGCTAACCAGCAGTGGAGTTTCCTCGCCGCATAACTCCGGCAGGAGAGCGCAACCGGCGCCAGCCAAAGGCAGCGGCCCGCCAGCCGAGCAGGAACAGACCGAGGAACGCCAGCGCGACGCCGATGAAGGCGGGAGCGGTGCCCTGGCCTGCCACCACGCGCAGCAGCATGCCGACGGCTGCAGCGCCGAGCCACGCGCCCAGGCCGGCCGGGGCGATCGCGGTCGGCCGCCGCCAGGCGCGGGTGGCCGCAAGGCCGACAGCGAGCCCGGCGAGGAACGGCCATGAGGTGCTGGCCAGGCCGGCAACGGTCTCGCCGTCGTGATGGGTGGCCCGGCCGATGGCGACGAACGCCAGTACGCAGCACGCGTCGACGCCGGTGCTGATAACAACGGTGCTGCCGACAACAACGGTGCGGCCGCTAACAGAAGAGCCGGTAGGGGATGCTATGCGCACCTGGTCAGGGTAACCTGCGCCGCGTGATCGTCACCGTCACGCTCAACCCGGCGCTGCAGGTCCGCTACGAGACACGGCAGGTCATGCTGGGTACCCGCAACGAGGTCAGCGGCGTCCATTACCGGACCGGCGGCCGGGGCCTGGCAGTGGCCAGGGTCCTGCACACGTTCGGCCACGAGGTCGTAGCGGCCGGGCTGGCCGGCGGCGCCTCCGGCGAGGTCATCCGGGAGGATCTGGCCCGGGCCGGGGTGCCCGCGCAGTTCACACCGATCTCAGGGGAGTCCCGGCGGGTCCTCGAAGTGACCGACTTCTCCGACGGCTCGGTCACCTCGTTCAGCGAGCCCGCGCCGTATATCACCACCGAGGAACTCGGCAGGCTTGCTGCCGACTACCGCTCGCTGCTGACCGACGCAAGCGCCGCTGTGCTGTGCGGCAGCCTCCCGGCCGGCCTGCCCGACGAGACGTATGGCTCGCTGGCCAGTTACGCCTCGGACGCAGGAGTTCCGGTAGTGCTCGACGCGGGCGGAAGCGCGCTGTGGCACGCGGTAACCAGGCGGCCGGCCCTTGTCATCCCCGAGCCGGCCGATGCGGCCGACCCGCAGGCGCTGGTCGCCAGCGGTGCCGGGGCTGCGGCTGTCGTGTCGGATGGCGGCGTCAGTGTGGTCACCCGCGACCGGACATGGACCGCCACGGTCACCGGCGAGCAGCTGATCGCAGCCTCTCGTGACGCGCTCGTGGCCGGCTTTGTGCCGGGTACGGTGCTGGGATGGTCGTGGCCCGAAACCATCGCGCACGCGCTCGCGCTGGCAGTGTCATCCGGCCCCGCCGGGGATGTCGATCTTGAGGTTTACGAACGGCTGCTGACGTGTGTGACAGTCCAGTCAGAACAGACATAGAGAGCGAAATTCCCACGAGATGACGTTAGGCTAGGCGCCGTGAGTCACACGGGCGGGGAGCTGGAGCGGCGTCAGCGAAATGACCCGAACCCATACCAGCACGGTCCGTACGGCCCTTCCGGTCCGTACGGACCTTCCGGGCCATATGGCCCCTACGGCCAGCATGGTCAGCACGGTCAGCACGGCCAGCACTCAAGCGGGACCATCGCCGCCGTCGTCGACTGGCCGGAGCTTGCGACGTGGGCGCGTGGCCGCGGCGTCCTCGTGGTCGGCGTCATCCTCATCGCGCTCTCGCTGGTCTGGAAGGCTATCTTCCTCGGCCATTTCTACTTCTGGCAGGACGACTTCCATTTCGTCGAGCTGGCCCTGAGCAACAAGCTCAGTTATAACTACGTGACATTTGTCGGGGCCGGGCACATGTTCCCGGCCGTCTATTTCATCATCTGGGTGTGGGCCAGGGTCAGTCTCTTCAACTGGGCATCAGCGTCCGCCATTACCCTGGTCATGATCGCGGCCTCCGGCCTGGCCGCACTGCGGCTGCTGCGAACGCTGTTCGGCAACCGGCCGGCGGTGCTGGTGCTCCTGCTCATGTACCTGGTGTCCCCGCTGACCATGCCGGACATCCGCTGGTGGTCGGCTGCGATCGAGACCGTGCCATTGCAGGCAGTGATCTTCCTGGCGCTCAACGCGCAGGTGCACTACGTGCGGACCAACCGCTTCTGGCATGCGCTCGTCGCGATCATGTGGCTGGTAGTCGGGCTGCTGTTCTTTGAGAAGGCCCTGGCCCTGCCGATACTGCTGTTCTTCGTCACTTCCGGGTTCCTGCTGGAGGGGCCCTGGCTGCGGGCGTCCTGGGTGACCCTCGTCAGGTACTGGCCGTCCTGGCTCCTGCAGGTGGGAGTCCTTGGCGCCTACGCGTTCGTGCTCAAGCACGCCCTGAGGACCTCCTCGGTGCAGCCCAGCGTCCCGAGTTCGCCCGGCGGGGTCATCGCCTTCGCCTGGGACCTGCTGCGTGACAGCCTCATCCCGGGTGCGATCGGCGGGCCCTGGCAGTGGTTCCCGTCGCCGGAAACCGGCGGCCCAGAATATGCCTACGCCGCTCCGCCGCGGGCGCTGGCCTGGCTGTCCATCATCGTGATCGCATGCATCATCGGGGCGAGCATCTGGGCGCGCAAGTACGCCTGGCGCGCCTGGGCCATCGTGGCGATCTGGTTCGTCGGCGCTGACGTCTTCCCCGTGGTGCTCGGCCGGATCGGTGCCCTGACCCCTGGCGCCGATGCGCTGCTGGGACTGGAAACCCGCTACGTGTCGGACGTGCCAGCGGTCCTGGCGGTCTGCATCGGCCTGGCGTTCCTCCCGCTCGCAGACGGGCAGCCGGATGTCCGGCAGCGCAGGCGTCTCAGCCCTGCCCAAGGCTTCGGTATGCAGCCCGGGCGCTTGGCCGCCGCAGCCATGGTTGGCGCGTACCTGATCGGTTCGGTGTTCTCAGTTCAGGGCTTCGTGGCCGACACGACGAGCCTGCCGAACCAGTTCTTCATCGAAGACGCGAAGGTGGCTGTGGCTGATGCGCCCGCCGGGACGGTGGTCTTCAACCAGAAGGTGCCCGAGAACGTCATGCTCGCCACCTTCGGGAAGAATGCCATGGACTCCAAGGTGATCGGGCTCATGATGACCACTGCGGAAAAGGCGAACATCCACTGGACCACGGTGCCGCAAGGGACCATTGACCGTCTCATGATTTTCGGCACCGACGGCCGGCTGCACCTCGCCGCTATCTACGGCCAGAGAAGCGTACCGTTGCCAAAGGGGACGCAGCGGGAGTGCTACCCCGGCAGCAACGGGCAGAGTGTCATCAAGTTCACGGCCAAGACCTTCAAAGCCACCAACATGCTGCGCTTTGGCTACCTTGCCGCCGAGACGGCCAAGGGCGAAAAGATCACTGTCAGGTACGGAGACAAGTCGGAGCAGGTAACCCTCCAGGCCGGCTTGCACACCGTCTACATTCCCGAGAAGGGCAGCGAGCGCAGCGTCACGTTCTCCGGAATGCTGGTTGGGGGGGCCGCGCTGTGCATCGGCAGCGCAGCTGCGGGCATCATCGTGCCCTCGTCGACAGGACTGACGATCCCGGGCGCGCTCTAGGAAAACGATCCCAGGCGCGGTCTAAGAATCTGCCGACGTCTGGGCGGCATCCCCGCTGCGGGCCCGCTCGAGCAGGCGGGCGTGCTCGTCGTCGGCGACAGGCGCGGCGTGGTGCGCGAGCATGACCGGGATGTCGTTCTCTATCCGGTAGCTGCGCCGCAGCCGCGGGTTGTAGAGCAGAGCCTCATCCGCGAAATAGAGCAGGCCACGCTTGTCGATGGGGCAGACCAGAATATCGAGCAGCGTCTCATCCAGAGCCATGAGCCTCTCCTTCGTTGCGCCAGACTCGCGGCCTCACCGCTGCCGGTGCTGCGACTGCCGGTGCTGCGACACGCTTCCGCGGCGCTGGCGGCCGTGCCGAGCCGGCCTGTCTGGACAGCTGGACCACACCAAAGCACGTGATGAGGATGCCGCCGAGGCGGAGTCCCAACTGCGCCGGATCCGAGGGCAGCTTCTCATGGAAGATCCAGGTGCCGACCACCATGAAATAGACACTGCCCAGAACGTTGGACACCGGGGCGACGATCGAAATGCGGCAGCGCTGAAGAGCGATCTGGAACAGCAGCATGCCGGCCGCCAGGCATCCCCCCATCAGGTACAAGTACGGGGACGACAATAGCGCGACAAACGTACCTGCGACCCCATGACGGTGCAGAATGGCGCCGGACAGCGCTTTGATGGCCAGCGCCGCTACGCCATACAGCATGCCGGTGGCGAAGCCATAGGAGACCCCGAGAACCGGCACCCGGTGCTTGCGCGCGCCTGCCCGCAGCGCGCTGGCTCCGGCGAGCAGCCCGGCGATGCACGACGGGAAGGCAACAGCGGCCAGCAAGGCGCCGTTGGCGCTGTGGCCAACCTCAGCCGAGGCATTGCCGGCCGAGGCCACCAGCATGATGACGGACACAGCCATGATGACGACACACAGATACTGCGAGCGCCCCAGCTGCTCGCGCAGCACAAACCGGGACAGCACAAGCACGATCGCCACGCCAGCGGCGATGAGCGGCTGTACCAGGGTGACCGGTGCCAGTGTCAGCGCCATGACCTGCAGGCCCAGACCGATCAGCATCAGCGTGAACCCGGACAGCCACCGCGGCGACGACAGCAGCGTCACGACCACGGAAAAGATCCTGCGGCCGGAGATCGCGGGAAGCCGCCCGAGCGCCTGCTTCTCGATGATCAAGCCCCAGTTATAGGACGTCGTGGACAGCAGGGCGAGACCAAGCCCGATGTACGTGCTACCGGTCACTGTCAGTCACTGTCAGGCTCCGAGCTCGGGGGGTGCTGGCGGGGTTGCGCGGACGCCAATTGTGGCGTCTTGGGTGACGTCGCCAAGCGCGGCAGTATAGGCGTTTGCGAAGTTCGACGCCGCTGGCTCAGCAAACAGCGCACGCCGGTATCGCAGGCAGAGGTGAAGTTGCCCGCCGATCGTGACGGCGCCTACGGACAGCCCGCGCGGCATGTGAGCGTACGTGGAGAACCACATCCCGGTAGCGGGCGCATGACCGAACCGCGGTGGGTCGGCCACGCTGCCGAGGTTGGAGACCAGGGAAGTGTCGCACAGCAGCGGTCCAGCCGCGCGCAGGGCGAGGCGGAGCATCAGCGCCTTAATGGCGGGCGGACACGGCGCCACGGCCAGCGCGCGGCTGACCGGGTCGACCTGCGGCCCGGCATGGTCCTTGGCCCACCGCGTCTGTGCCGCCACATCGGCCAGCAATGGCCGCAGCCTTTGTCCGTCAGCAGGCACGCTGGCGGTGATGGCGGCGAGCCTGGAAAGGTTGCCGACGGCACCGCTGACGCCATGCGGCCTTGTGTTAATCGGCATCGTGATCCGGATCTGGCCGCCTGGCCGCGCGTGGCTGGCGTTCCACCGGGCAATGGCCACGATGAGCGCGGTGAGAAGCACGTCGTTGACTGTCGGGTGCGGCTCCTGCCCCGAGCGCGGGATCGCCGGCACCGGCAGCACCAGGAGCCGGAACCCATAGCCGGACCGGTCGCTTCCCCGCTGCGTGCCGTCGCCTCGAAGATCAGGGACGATCCGGGCAGCGGGCCTGGGCAGCGCGGCCAGCGGCCGCGACCCAGCCGGGGCGGCCGCAGCCGGGATGGGCGCAGCCGCGGCGGGCGCACCCTGCCGGACTGGCCTGGCGGTCGGTGTGGCTGGCTGAACCTGAACCTGCGCCGGCCCAGCGCCGACTGCCTCCTGGTAGTGCTGCGAGATGCTGCCCAGCAGGTCCAGGCATGACATGCCGTCGAGCGCCGCGTGGTGACCATTAAGGATGATCCGGTCCTCACCAGGCCCGGTCGCGAGCAGGATCCGGACCGGCGGCGAGCAGTCCAGCGGGGGCGAGAAGCCCAGGAACCTGGCCCGCTCCCGTCCAAGCTCTTCCTCATCGGCCCACGTGGTGACAGCGACCGGGTCGACGTCAGGCAGCGGCGTCTGTTCCCAGTGACGGCGGTGCTGCCACCAGCCAGCCGCAGCCAGCCGTACTATCGCCCGCGGATGGGCAGCGAGCGCCCCGGCGGCGGCCAGCCGGAGCGCATCGGGGTCCACGTGCCCACGGACCTGCACCTCGATATGCACGGTGCAGGGTTCCGCTGGCACGTCGAAATAGCAGGTCAGCTCGTCAGCCACGCCGAACGGCGTGCGCGGAAGCGACCCGGGCGGTGGCGCGATCCGAGGATGCTGCCGGGTCGCATCGGGCTCGGCGGTGAAGCCAGCGCGGCGCATTTACCATTCACCGCCGGTGTCCGGTGGCAGGACCCGGCCAGACGGACTGCTCCGCCGCCCGCCGGCTTCTGGCCAGGGCGGGCCTTGTGTGCTGTGTCCGCCGCCAAGGTCGTCGCCGTCGTCCGCGGATGCCTCATACCCGGCGTGAGGGTCGTACTCCTCATACGCGTCATACGCGGCGGGCGAGTCGTACTCCTCGTCTGGTGCGGGTTCGTAGCGGGCTTGAATGCTGTGCCGCCCGGATGGGCGTGACTCATAGCGGGCCGGACGGTTGTATTCCTCGGGTTGCTCGTAGCTGTCGGGAACGCGGCGCCGGCGGCCTGCGGGCGGCTCGTAGCGGGCCCGGTTGTCGTAGCCCCCGGCCCGGCGGGACTCGTAGCGGGCCGGAGGGTCGTATTCCCCGGCCGGGGGTGGCTCGTAGCGGGCCGGATCGTCGTATCGCTCGGCTGGACCCGGCCCGTACCTCGCGGGAGGGCCGTACTCGTCGTCTGGTGCGGGCTCGTAGCGGGCTTGAGTGCTGTGCCGTCCGGACGGGCGTGACTCGTACCGGGCCGGAGGGCCGTATTCCTCGGCTGGGGGTGGCTCGTAGCGGGCCGGGACGTCGTAGGTCTCGGCGGGGGGGAGGGCGTACGAGTCGGCTTCAGGCTGCTCATACGGGTCATACCCGCTGGGAAGGCTGTAGGGCTCGTCCGCGAGGAGACCCTGACCGGCGCCGATAGCCAGCCGCGTCTGTGACCGCCCGGCCGCACCCATCGCTGGCACGGCAGTAGGGTCTTCCTGCCTGGAGCGGCCCGGGTACAGCGCGGCTGCCAGCGCCACGAGCGCGCAGGCCTGCGCATTCGGGCCGAAGGCACCCGAGCCGATAGCAGCGGGCGATGAGGAAAGAGCGGCGATGATTCCGGCGAGCAGCATCGCCACCAGGCTGACCAGCGGAAGCAGCCGGGGCTTGAAAGCCGCGACGAAGGCCAGCATGGGCACAGCGATCACCGCAGGTCCGCCGACGAGCACCATGAGGACGGCGACGGCGGCCAGGCCAGCCCAGCGGCCCGCCCAGACCTGCCGCGACAGGAACGACTGACCCCCGGCCCAGGTCAGCCTGCCGGCGTACCCGGAAAGCTCGGTGGCCGCCCGTTGCCTGATCCGCGTGGGCATGATCAGCGACCCGTGCCTGGAACTCCGGCGTCCGCGAATGCGCCACCACCCGGCAGCGACAGCGATCAGGCCGATGACCAGCGCGGCCGACAGGAGCAGGCCCGCGTGATACACGCCTGCGGGGGCGTACGACATCGTGATGACCCCGCCCGCGCCGGCCGGGACGACGAAGGCCTGCTGCCAGCCGTCCAGCACCGCTGAGGCGAGCGGGTGCCCGTTCAGCGAGGCCACCCAGCCGGGGTTGGCGTTCTGGTGGACCTCGAGGTAGGTCTGACCTCCCGGGCCGATCTGGACCGCGCGGCTGTCGGACTGCCAGCTTTGCACCCGGACCGTGCGTGTGGGCGAGGCGGCCGCCGAGCCGGACTGGCTGGCCTCCGGTGTCTGAAGCATGACGTCGGTCGTGGTGAACAGGCCTGGCGTCGCCAGCAGGTTGTGGCGGCCGCTGCCCAGCGTCACTACCCCGCCGGGTGTGCTGCACGACTGCACCTGAACGGGCAGGCCGCCCTGAAGATCGCCGAGCGTGCCGCTGACCGCCGTCTGGATGGTCTGCCCGTCCAGCGTGATGGCCGGTCCTTGCCCGCACGGCAGAGTGAACGTCGTCGACGCAGCCGGCCCGCCAGCGTGCAGCCCGTTCAGCGCCGGGATGCTGAGTTCCGAAAGCCCCAGCGCCGGAGTTCCGGATCCGCTGCCCGGCTGCTTGGCGGCGGCCCAGCCAGGGAAGCTGATCGTGATCTGGTTGGTGGTCAGCGGCGGCGACACCGTGACCTCTCCGCCGATACGGACTGGCGCCGTGCGTGTGCCGTCCGGGCTGTTGATCTGGATCTCCGGAGGCGAGGCGACGAACCCGAACCCGGGCTGAACCACAAGCTGGGAGATCGTCCTGCTGCCGAGCCAGCTCAGCGTGATCGACGGGTTTGACGAGCCCGATATCCATGGCGTCGGACTGTTGTCGAACAGGTTGTCAGGCCCGAAGTACTGCAGCGATCCCCAGGTCGAGCTGGCGCTTACCTGCAAGCTGGACTTCCCGAGCGGCTCGAGCCTGGCGAGCAGGGAATTAAGCGCGCCACTCGGCTGGGCCACGGCTGAACCGGTCAGCTGCAGCGGCATCGCCTGGCTCAGGCTGAACGTGCGGGCCATCGTAACCGTTGCCGCGCTGTTGCCGCTTCCGGCCGGGGATGGTGCTGACTGGTGGAAAGAGAACGCGACCGAAGAAGCGGCTGACCCGGCGCTGGACTGCGCCGGCTGCAGGTACCTGGTCACCGTGACCCCAGGGATCAGCACTTCCCTGATGCCAGCGCCTGGATTGCCCGGGACGTCGTTGCTGGCCCCGAGGATGGTGATCCTCAGCCACGTCGTCTTCCCCGGGCGTACCAGCAGCTGCTGGGTGTCGTTCGTCGGGAGCACCGTGGTCGTCGCCTTGCCCTGAGCGGTGCTGACCTGCAGTTCGTTGGCGACCGAGCGGTCGATGTTGTCGAGAAGCAGCTGGATGCCGATGCTGGAGGGCAGGTCCAGAGTGTGGTTGAAGGTGATCTGGATCCACTGCCCGACCGGGGTGTTCGGGCTGCCCTCGGTCCAGGCGGTGTTGCTGTTGCCGTCGAACGCGTTGACCGGGTCGTACTGGGGCTCGTAGGTGAGCCACGAGCCGTACGACGAGGCTGTGACGCTGGCCGCACCATGCAGAACCGCCACGGTCTGATGCCCGGCCGCGGGTACCGGGAGGATTTGCCGTGGCGGTGCGCCGCCTCCGCCGAGCCCGTCGTCAATCGGGTTGGTGCCAGCCGCCGTATACGTGAACGAGACGTTGTCGTTGATCAGCCCGAACGCGTTGTCAGTCCGGCGCTGCCCATCGGTCACCGCCCACACGGCTGGCCGACCAGCGAGCGAATCGCCCGCGATGACCGCCGGCTGGTCGCTGCCGAGGATGCCCTGGCCGTCTAGCTGCAGCAGCGAGTCCGGCCCGCCGTTGACGTACGCCGTCTGGCTCACCGGCAGCGTGGCGACCGGGGACGTCGTTCGCTGGGCCGCATTGACCGCCTGGAATATTTCGACCGCCGGGTACTTCGGCAGGTAAGCCTGCACCTGGTGGAACGCGAACGGGTTCGTTTCGGAACCGGTGATAAGCGGGCCGAACGAGGCGACACGCCTGAACCCGGAGAGCGAGAGGGTCTGATGAACGATCTCCGGTGACGTATAGCCGATCTGGGTGGTGCTGAGGTCGTTGCGCACCACGACGTACCTGACGCCGGCCCGCGCCAGGTAAGCGGCCAGGCCCGGGACGTCCTGCCCAGACTCGAACGCGGTCTCGGCTGTGTCGAGGTAGACCTGTGATCCGGCCCCGCCGTAGGGCACCAGCGACCGCTCGGCCCACGGCGAGCTGGCCAGCGGTTCGAGAGGCTCATCGATGGAGTCTCCCCACATGTAGATCCCGTGGCTGTCACCAGGGACGACGAGAGCCGTCTGGTCCGGGGAATGAGCGAGCAGGTACGCGGCTGCCTTCGACCAGTAGCTCGGCACCTGCGTGAACGAGCCGGGCTGGAGGATCTGGTCGCTGAGGTACGGCCAGCCGAGGCCGGTCAGGGTCAAAACGATGACGGGTGCCAGCGCGAGGGTGAGGACGATGCGGCCGTTGCGGCCTGCGCGCTGGAACGGCAGGCTGCCGCGCCCGAACGCGTGCGCTATCCCGAGCACCAGCACCGCCGCGATGACCGGCTCGAACTTGCTGACATTACGGAACGGGGCGAAAGCGCCGTTGAGCAGCGTGCCAACGAGACCGTGCAGCGGCCCGCCGAGCGGGCCCGGGTAGCCGATCATGGCCAGAGCGGCGACGCCCATGCACAGGCACAGCCACAGCCGCTCGGGTATCTCGCGCCGGGCGACGCCGTAGAGCCCTACGGCTGCGGCCGTGGCGGATGCGAGGATCGTCCCCGGGTTGGCCACCATCGCCCAGCCGGCCGACAGGAACGGGCCGCCCAGGTCGAAGTAGGCGGTCCAGTTGCCGGCCCCGCGCAGGAAGGCCGCGGCTGACATGGTCTGCGTTGTGGTGGCGGACTGCTCGACGAACGGAAGGAAGTTGAAGGAGTAATGGCCCTGGAGCAGCAGCGGGATCGCCCACCACGCGCTCGCTGCCCCTACGGCCACCCCCCAGTACGCCAGCGTGGTGACCCGGCGCCTGCCGCGCGCGTGCGTCAGGATGTACAGCCCGGGCAGCAGCAGCACGGCGAGCGTGGATACCGCGTTCACGCCGCCCATGAGCAGCACGGCGACACCGGAACGGGCACAGCTGACGATGAGAGACCGCTGCCCGCGCAAGCCGCTGATCAGGGGCAGGACCGCCCATGGTGCCATCAGGCCGGGCAGGGCCGCTGCCGACGTCGAGCCGATGACGATCGTGAACGTGGGCCAGAGCACGAACACCACGCCGGCCAGCAGCCGCGAGGATTCGGAGCCGATCCGCAGGGCCGCGGCCAGCCGTGTCATCCCCCAGAAGCCTGCGGCGATAATGAGCGACAGCCACAGCCGCTCGATGAACCAGATCGGCATGTGCAGCGTCTGCCCGATGAGGAAGAACGGGCCCATCGGGATGGCGTATCCGATGTACTGATCCTGCAGCGTGCCGAACCATTCCAGCGGGTTCCACAGCGGCCACAGGCGGGCGTAGAAGCGGGCTGCGTCGATGTCCACGCCGAGCTTGGTATCGAAGATCATCCGGCCGCGATCGTTCGCGGCCAGCACGATCAGGGCAATCAGCCAGACCAGGAAGAACCAGCGTCGGCTCGAGGCGGCCCACGGTGACGGTGCCGCTTCAGTCGGCTCATCCCACCGGGCATCCGGCTCGCCATCCGTCCCGGGATAGCCGCCAGGCAGCGGCCCGGAGTACGCGTCTCCGGCGCGCCGCAGGTAGCGCGCTAGTCCGCCCGGGATGGCCGGTGCATTCACTCGGTGCGCCTCAGGATGACGAGGAGGTTCCAGGTGGCGATCTCACGCAGCCAGGGAATCCGGACGATCAGCCGGCACCAGCGCGGGTAGTAGCGCGGCAGCGCGTCCACGACCTGGACGTCGCTGCGCGCCCTGAGCAGACGCAGCACGCTCCCGACATGGACCTGGAACAAGGTGCTGCCAACGCGGTTCTTGGGCAGATTCCCGTGCCGCCGGACGTAGCGGCGCTCGGCGAACCCAGCGCCCAGGTAATGCCAGGGCGCCATCTCGTGCCCGCCGTGCGGGGAAAACCAGTTGGTGTACGACAGGTAGATCAGGCCACCGGGCCGGGTAGCGCGCACCATCTCGTCGATCAGCCCGCGCGGGTCGCGTACGTGCTCGAGGACGTTTGAGGACAGGCAGAGATCAGCTCCGCCGTCCCGGACCGGCAGCCAGTAGCCGTCAGCCAGGACGGCACCGGCAGGGGCGGCCCCGCGGCTGAGCATTTCGTCGGAGTCTGGCTCAAACAGGTAGCAGCGGGCGCCGCGCTCGCGGAACGCCGCCGTGAAATGCCCGGCGCCTCCGCCGATGTCCACGACCGTGCTGCCAGCCAGATCGCAGTACCGCTCGAGCTGGCGCACGGTGTCCTCGGCCAGGCCGTTGTAAAAGCTCTCGGGGTCTGTTTGCTCCTTGCGGAACAGCCGGAACAGCCGGATGGACCTGAGCACGCCACGCGGGTAACGCCGACCGGGATCAGCCGGGCCGGCATCGGCCGGTCCTGCTGCTGGGGTATCCGCCACGGGGTCAGCAGACCCCAATGGCCGACGAAGAGACGGCGACGGCAGGCTCAATTGACGTCCTCTGGGTAGCACGCTGGCTCCTGAGTGGCCCGACGACGCAGCATGCTGCCGTTGGGCATCCCGTTCTGGCTGTCCGGCGGCATGTATCAAAATCAGCCGGAACCCACCACCATGAGTCTAGGCCCGGCCGATTCTTGACTTATCGAAATTAGCAGAATGATGACCGATTGTCCGGTAGAAATTACCTTCGGGTCACGGTCGCTGCAGGACGTGGCTCACATCTGAGGGGCGGAGCGTGGTGGAGTGAGTCAGCAGCCGGGCAGCCCGCGCATGGCTACGGCGGCAGGACCAAAAGCTGCGGCGGAGGCGGAGCCACCGGTGCCGCCGGAGCAGGCGGCGCCACAGCCCGCGCAGCCGGCCACGGTTGTCCCGCCCGCCAAGGGCGCGGAACGCGCGCCGCGCCACATTCTGTTCGTGGCTTGGCGTGACCTTGCCAACCGCAGGGCGGGCGGTTCCGAAGTGCTCGTCGACCGGCTGGCCGAGGGAATGACGGCCCGCGGCGACCGGGTGACCCTGCTGGCCGGCGGGCAAGTGGACACGCGCCAATATCAGGTCATCAAGAACGGCGGCAGCTACACCCAGTTCCTGCGGTCGGCGGCGGCGTACCGGCTTGACCGGCGGCTGCGCGACTGCGACCTGATCGTCGAGGTGTGCAACGGGATGCCGTTCTTCGTCCCGATGTGGTCCAGGCGGCCCACGGTCTGCCTGGTGAACCACGTCCACACCGACCTGTGGGGGGTGCGGCTGCCCCGCCCGCTCGCTGCGGTCGGCCGCTACACCGAGAGCACCCTTATGCCCCTGGCCCACCGGAACAACCTGTTCCTGACCGTCTCGGCGTCGACCGCAGCGGCGCTCGCTGAGATCGGTGTCAGGGAGGACAGGATCCGGATGGTGACCAACGGCGTTGAGCAGCCTCAGCCGCTGACCCCAAGATCTACGGAGCCGCTGTTCCTGGCCCTCGGCCGCCTGACCGATTACAAGCGGATCGACCTGCTGCTGCGGGTGTGGGACCGGGTGCGGCACGTGGTCGGCGGCCAGCTGGTGATCGCCGGGGACGGGCCGGAGCGGGCGCGTATCGAGGCGCTGGCTGGCCCGGGAGTGGTGATGACCGGGCGGGTGTCCGAGGAAGAGAAGCACCGGCTCCTGTGTTCCGCGTGGATCCTGCTGCACCCGGCGATGATCGAGGGCTGGGGAATTGTGATCAACGAGGCCGCGATCCGCGGCACGCCTGGCATCGGCTTCGACGTGCCCGGCTTGCGCGACTCTGTCATCGACGGCGAGACCGGGGTGCTGGTCCGCAGCGAAGGTCAGTTTGCCTCCGCGTGGGCGTCGCTTGCGCTCGACCAGCGGACCCGCGAAGTGCTGGGGCGCGCCGCCCGCGAGCGCGCGCTGCGGCTGCACTGGTCGGCCGCTGTCGAGGGTTTCGCCGAGGTCGCCGACGAGGCGATCGCCCGGTCGGACGAGCGGGGCCGGGTTCTGAAGGCCAGCCGGTGAAGAAGGCCAGCCGGTGAACGGAGCCCATTCTCAGGAGGGAGCTGCGTGTCAGCCGTGACCGCGCCAGGACCGCTGCGCGAGTTCTACGAGAACCCCGAGGTCCCGGCCAGTTCCGGCCCTGACCGGGCGCAGCGGATGGCGCGGATGCTCGCCCGGGCGCTGGACGGCGTGCAGGCTCCCGCCTGCATCCTGGACCTGGGCTGCGGCGACGGCGCGGCCACGGCGCTCGCCGCGCAGCACAACCCTGGACATCACATGATCGGGATGGACTGGTCGGCCGGCTCGCTGAGCCGGGCCCGGCAGCTCGGCATCACCGTCGTGCGGGCGGGCGTCGGCCCGCAACTGCCCGTGGCTTCCGAGGCCGCCGACGTGGTCATCATGAGCGAGCTGATTGAGCACCTGGTCGACACCGATTCCGCGCTGGACGAAGCTCGCCGCGTGCTCAAGCCGGGCGGGTCGCTGTTGCTGTCCACGCCGAACCTCGCTGCCTGGTACAACCGCGGGCTGGTGGCACTTGGCGTTCAGCCGGTATTCTCCGAGGTCAGCCTCCGCGGTGTGTACGGCAGGCCCGGCAGTGTGGTGGCCGGGCACCTGCACCTGTTCACCCGGGGAGCGCTGACAGGCCTGCTGGATGCGTGCGGGTTCGAGGTGGTCCGGGTGAGCGGAGCGCGATATCACGACGTGCCGGCGCCGCTGCGCCCGATCGACCGGGCCTTCTGCGCTTGGTCGGCGGCGGCCTCGATCCTGCTGGTGCACGCGCGCAGGAGATGACGCCGCAGGCCGCCACGGGCGGATGACATCCTCCACGCTTGCGCCCGCGGCGCCGGGTTCGCCAGGCTCCGCCCGGTCACGCTGGCATGCGGTGCTGGCGAGACCCATCACCTGGCCGGCCCTGGCTGGCCTCGGCCTCGGTCTGCTCGCGCTCGGACCTGGCCTCGCCCCTGGTTTCCTGCTCAGCTACGACATGGTGTTCGTGCCGCGGATGCCATTCAGTGCCGCGCTGATCGGGCTGACCGGCGGGCCGCCGCGTGCGGTACCCAGCGACGCGTTGGTGGCCATCGCTTCGCTGGCGATACCGGGCGAGGTGGTGCAGAAAATCGTTCTGCTTCTGATCTTCGTCCTGGCGTGCTCAGGTGCCGCACGGATGCTGCCTGACGGCGCGCCGCTCACCGCCCGGCTGGCTGCCGGCGTTTGCTATGCCTGGAACCCGTACGTGGCCGAGCGGCTGCTGATCGGCCAGTGGGCGCTGCTGCTCGGCTACGCCGGGCTCCCGTGGGTGGTCAGGATGCTGGGCACAAGCCCGGCCCGGCCGCCCGGGCTGGCCTGGGCCACCCGGCTGCTGTGCGTTCTGCTTCCTGCCGCCGTTGGCGGGTTCGCGGCAATGGGGGTGACAGCTGTCGCTGCGGTGCCGGCCGCGTTGATCAGCGGCGGCGGACGGGCCCGGCGACTGCTGATCGTGCTGGCCGACATGGCCCTGCTCAGCCTCATCTGGGTGATCCCGGCGCTGGTCGAGGGGGTTACCACCGACCCGCGGGGTGTCGACGCTTTCGCCGCGCGCGCTGACACGCCCTTCGGGCGGCTCGGCAGCCTGATCATGCTGTCCGGAATCTGGAACTCCCAGACAGTGCCGAGCGGCTACGGGGGCTGGGGATCGGCTGTCTGGCTGCTCGTCGTGATTGCCTCGCTCGGCGGGCTCATACTGCTGGCGCGGCCCCGGCAGTTGCGGGACAGCCTGGCCGTCGCGGGTCTGGCCGGCCTGGCGATCGCGGCCATCGGGATAACCGCGCCGGGCCGGGCCGCACTGCGCGGCCTCGTGACCGCCTGGTCCGGCTTCGCTGTGCTGCGTGACGGTCAGCAGTTCCTGGCGCCGCTCGCGCTGGCCGTGGCGACCGGCCTTGGCGCTCTGGTGATGTGGCTGGCTGTGCGGCCAGAGCGGGGTCAGCCCGAACAGGGCCAGCCCGAACAGGATCAGCAGAGCGCAAGCCGCCCGAGGCGGCCGCAGCGGGCAGTGACGGCGCTGACCGTGATGGCGGTGCTCGCGCCGGTCGTGCTGCTGCCCGGCATGGCATGGGGGTCCGCCGGGCGGCTGCGGCCGGCGGAGTACCCGGCCGACTGGTCCAGGGCTCAGCGGATCATCGACGGCGACCCGGCCAGCGGGACCGTGCTGCTGCTGCCATGGGGTGCCTACCGCCGGTACCCGTGGAACGGCGGCGAGGCAGTGTTCGACCCGTGGTCGCGGCTGCTGGGCCGTGAGGTCATCTTCAACGACGGGCTGCAGGTCGGGCGGCTGTCCCTGAACCAGGAGAGCCCCGACTCGATCCGCCTGAACCGCATAGTCACCCGTCCGGGCCCGCTGACGACGCCGCTGCGCTCGGCTGGGGTGCTGTTTGTGATCATCGATGCCGGGCCGCTGCTGGGCCGGGCTGCACGCGGGCTTGCGGCCCGGGCGCAGCTGCCAGGGGCTCAGCTGGTCCTGGCCAGCCAGGACCTGGTGGTCTTCCGGCTCCCAGCGGCGGCGGGGCGGCCGGGATGATGTTAGCCATTGCGGAAACGAAGTATCGCTTCTGGCCATGGGCGGAGGAACGTTACTATTAGCATGGTTGTTGCGTTTTCGCCGGCAGCTCCTAGCCTCTTGCGGCGAGTGCTGCCTGGTGCATTGACCTGCATCCCGTGCCGGAGTGGCCCGGGCCAAGGAGGACACCGTGTCACGTCTCACACTGATCGTTGCATCACTGGTGGTTGGCGTGGTGCTGGCGGTCGGAGCTGCGTTCGCGACCAGCGGCGTGCTCTCCTCCCCGCCTGCCCCGGCGAACAAGGCGCTGTACAACTACGGTTCGCCGTGACATCCGCGGCCGGGCGGTCCGCCGACCCGGCAAGCTTCTGCCCTCGGGCAGCCCGCCGCGGTGAGAGGGAACGATGCGTGGCATCGTCGGGCTGACGCTCACGGGAATAGGGGCTTTCTTCATCGCGCTCGCATTGCTGCTGCGCTTCTTCGTGGCTGGCCAGGCGATCAAGTTCCCGCTGGACGAGTTCTCCACGACGACGTTCGCCGGCAACAACGTCAGTTACTTTTACTTCAAGCAGCTCATCGACGTGACTGGCGTCAAGGCGCAGGAAACGGAGTTCTTCGAGGGTGACGTGGAGGCCGGCTCGTCGTCGACAGCCGTCTGGGAGGAAGCCACGTCGATCCAGGACGAGACCAACTTCCGGACGATCAGCTCCACTGCGCGGCGGTCCGCTTTCAACCGAACCACTGGCGCGCTGGTCAACTGCTGCGGTGAGTTCGTCGGCGGCAGTACATCGGTGAACCAGTCCGGCCAGGGATTCCTCTGGCCGATCGGCACACAGAAGCAGACCTACGACGTGTTCGACCCGGCAACGCTGCAGCCGGAACCGTTCCGCTACACCGGGACAGCAACCGTGGAAGGCAGGCTGACCGACGAGTTCGTTGAGCAGGTCAGCAACCAGCAGATCGGCACCAGGTCCGTGCCGGCCTTCCTGGTCGGCGGGAGTGCCAACTCCAAGGCCATCGTCAGCGTTCCTGAGTTCCTCTCGGAGACGACCACGGTCTGGGTCGACCCCGGCAGCGGCATCCCCGTGTATGAGATCCAGAACCAGACTCAGACGATTCAGTCCGGCGGCACCGTCCAGCTGGTTCTCTTCCAGGGCACGCTCACCGAGACGCCCGCGAGCGCCGCGAGCGCCGCCGCCACCGCAGGCTCGTTTGACCTGCGCAAGGAACTCCTCAAAGACATCCTCCCGCTGGTCAGCCTGCTCCTCGGCCTGGCGATGCTCATCGCAGGCGTCGTCCTGACCGGCAGGCGCCTGCAGGGCGAGCGGCCCGACTACGAGGGCGAGGAGGCGGCCGGGCTCCCGCAGTACGCCGAGAACGGCTACTACCAGCCAGGCCTGCTGGAGAACGGTTACCAGCCGGAGCTTCCCGCGGCCAGTTACCAGCCCGCGTTGCCGCAAGCCGGCCCGCGGTGGCAGGCCCAGGGCGGCTACCCGCCGGGGCCGCCAGAGGTCGGCTACGGGCCGGGGCAGGCAGACGCCGGCTACCCGCCGGTGCAGCAGGAAGCGGGTTACCGGTCGGGTCAGCCGGAGGAGGTCGGCTTCTGGCCTGGTTTCCCCGGCACCGGCTACCCATCGGGGCAGCCAGAGACCGGCTACCCGCCGGCCCCGCCAGACAACGGCTACCAGTCAGGGCAGTATCAGCAGGCCGGTTACAACCAGGGACAGTTCCAGGCCGGCGATTACCAGTCAGGGCAGTTCCAGCAGCCCAGTTACCAGCCCCAGGCGCCGCAGAACGGGTACCAGCCCCAGGCGCCGCAGAACGGGTACCAGCCCCAGGCGCCGCAGAACGGGTACCAGCCCCAGGCGCCGCAGAATGGGTACCAGGCCGGGCCGGTCAGGGACGACGGCTACTGGAATGGGTCAGCGGCGACCGGCTACCCGGTGGGGCCG
>Ga0335074_10001635_pt1 | contig 30369 bp, 22 predicted proteins | sample Lox_Sample_23_FD_206715 | JGI IMG/M metagenome (GOLD analysis project Ga0335074, IMG submission 206715) | Soil microbial communities from Loxahatchee National Wildlife Refuge, Florida, United States - Lox_Sample_2.3 | ecosystem: Environmental > Terrestrial > Soil > Wetlands | place: USA... | reverse complement strand
AGATGCTATGGCTGGCGAAGGAGCGCGGCTGGCAGGCGCCTTACATTTCGCAGCCCATGTACAATCTGCTGGCGCGCGGCATCGAGCAAGAGTATTTGCCCATGTGCAAGGAGTTCGGCGTCGCGACAATCGTTTACAACCCGCTCGCCGGCGGACTGCTGACGGGCAAGCACAAGCAGGAGAAATTCACGCCCGGCACACGCTTCGATAACAACAAGCTCTATCAGGATCGCTATTGGCACGATCAGTACTTCCAGGCCGTAGAACAGCTACGCAAGGTCGCAAAGTCGGCCGGACGTTCGCTGGTAAGCCTGGCGCTGAATTGGCTCTTGCACCACACCGCCAGCGACTGCATCATCCTGGGCGCGTCACGGATGGAACAGTTGAATGAGAATCTGGCGACCATCGACGACGGGCCATTAAGCGATGACGTGCTGAACGCCTGTGACGAGATCTGGCGCAATCTGCGTGGGCCGCTTCCGGTCTACAACCGATGAGACCATTACCAAATTCGGCGAATGCCGTAGGCGTCAAACAGGTGTTCGTTGCTGACTAACGGCAGATTCTCGGCCTGCGACTGGGCGATCAGCATGCGATCGAAAGGGTCGCGATGCTCGCCTGGCAGTGCTCCCGCCCGTTCGGCGTGGCCGAGCGAAATCGGCAGCGGCCGGAAGCCCAACTGCTCGACGATGGCGTTGATGTTTCCTGCCAACGCACCGGCAGCCGGCAATTTCCCCAACCTGTATTTGGTCGCGATTTCCCAGGCGGAGGCTGCCGAAACAAACACCTCGTTTTCGAACGATGACAGAATGCCGTGCGCCGTGCGCGAGAGCTTTTTGTCGCCCCCCACGGCCCATAGCAGAACGTGTGTATCGATGAGGACACGCATCAGCGATCCCAAGCGTCGAGTTCTTGCTTTGGTAAAGGCTCAAAAAACTTGCGACCGACCTTCACCTTGCCTTGCAGAATGTTCAAACGACGCTTTCGCGCTGTGGCTAAAATTGGAACCACCTTGGCCACTACTTTCTTCCCCCGCGCCAGGAAAACTTCCTCTCCGCGCTCCGCTTGCTCAAGGAGCCTGGAAAGGTTGGTCTTTGCCTCATGAATGGTCGCGATCCGCATATGAAGAGCCTTAGCTAACATCAGTATAGCTAAGTCCAGTTCGATATGCAAAAGACTAGAGTGGGGAAGCATTCCTCGAAAGGGGCGCTCAGCCACAAGCATGAAAAACGCTCTATTGCTCGGGCAATACCGGCAGATCCAGCGTATTCACCGCCGAGCGGTCGTCGCGCAGCCTGACATACAGCTCCTGTCCGCTGGGATGCGGCACGTTGAGAGCCGATCCGGCGAAGCCGTCAGGCACCGGCGTGCTCTGTTGGAACTGCGGATCGGTGGCAACCGAATCCAGCAGATACAAGCTCGATCCGCTCAACGTGCATTGCTTGTCAGGCGAATCAGGACAGCGCAACTCCTGGAGCTTGGGCAATCGCACCAAAGTCGCCAGTGGCTGCCAATCTCCCTTCTCGCCGTCGGCGGCAATCGGCCGGAAGCGCAGTAGCCCGAAGGCCGATACTCCCAGGCTCTTTGCCGGATCCACGACGGCGAGCACCGTCTGTGCATCCTGCATCGTCAGGGTCCCATCCGCGACACTGAGCATGGTGTGCACTGAGTCATCGGCGGTAGCAATCTCGATCATCTCATCTCGCGGAAACAAAGCCGGAACCTGACTCTTCAACGCAAATGATAGCTGCGCGTTCTGCGGCAACTCATCGGAATCTTCCAGGTGAATCGGCGAAGAAGACGACGACGCATCCGACAGGATTGTCTTGCTGATGAGTATGACTTTCGGGCGCGGGGGCGCAATCGTTGACGCCAGCTCCAATGCGCGGCCATCTTTCAAGGTAACGCGTGCAGTCTGCATGCTGCCGGCATGCAGTCCACTTACGTCGGCGTCGGGTGCGGACATTTGCAGCTCATCCTGATTATCGGCGCGCGTCAGGTTGCCGGGCGTGAACTTCAGGCCGTTGAGCTCTAGACTGGCGACCTCGTCCAGGCGCGTTCCCTTCAATACCCCCGCATGATCGCCGGCGTCGATGGTAAAGCTGTCGAGATGGCCTGCTTCCGCATAGCTGTGCAGCGCTACGTCGTCGGACTTGGCCAGGCCGTACTGCTTCACCTGCATCGTCAGCGGTCCGGGCTTGGCGTCCTTCAGAGAAATATCAACCTGCAATTCGCCGGGCTTCACTACTTTGTGGGTCGTCTTCAGCTTGCTGCCTAGCTGGTCCTGAACGGTCACTTTATCCACGCAGACCGCGGAGTCGGAGGTGAAATGTAGTGTGTCATCGCGGCCCACCACCAGTGCGCTCTGGTCGTCGGAGGCCAGCATCCACTTGCCCGCCTGCGAAGTTCGCAAGGCGAACGTTGGGCCTTCGAAGGAGTCGAATCCCCACTGACCGCGTACGGTGCCGCTGGCGTCAGGCCCGAGCTTCGCAAAATCGGCTGCAGTCGGGAGCTGAGGGGACGAAGAATCCATGTCGGTCGATCTCCGCGGTGCGCTATCGATGACCAGCCCGCCGCGCGCCGCATCGGCTTTTAATGGAATCTCCATCGAGGCCCCAGATTTACTCCAAACATGCAGCACCAGACTGTGGGCCAGCGGGGTAGAAAAGACCAGCGGGGCGTTATCGACCGGAAGTACCAGTGCCGAATTCTGCACGCAAAAGACGCCCTTGGAGTCCACTTCGCGCAACGGCGGCAATTTCACCGCTTCTACCGCCGGCAACGCAACCACCATCACCGACTTCGGCTTCTCGAACGACGGCGGAGAGTTCAGTTGCAAATTGAGTTGATCAGCCTTGGGAAGCGCCAGCGCGGGAATGTATTGGTACTCCGGGTTGCGAAAGCTAGTCAACAGCTTCACCACGTCCACCACCGCTCCGACGTAAGGGCTGTAATAGCCGGCGCCCGCCCACGGGGTACTGCTCATCTGCCCGGCGATGTCGGCCGAGGGACCATTAGCCAACTCCGCAACCATCGACTGGCTGTGGGCATCGTCGAGCACAAGATTGTCGCCCTGCTGCGTCAAACACGCGGCCTGCTCGTCCAGAGGCTTCTTGAAACAATCGTCGTCCAGCTTGATATTCAGGCTCCGCGCCAGCAGCGTCGTTTCATCCTTGAGTTGATCAGGATCGTTGTTGGAGAGACTCCGGACAGCATTCAAATAAGCATCCAGACGAGAACGATCGAGAGTTGCACGATTGAGATCCAGCGAAGCGCGCACAAAAGCTCCCGGCCTGCCACGTACGTTGGAGCGCAGCGTGCTGAAATCGCCTCCGCTCTCCGGAGCCAGAAACAGCAACACCTGTTGTGCGCCTTTGGGGACGGTTACCATCACCCCCTCGTCCCGCACACGTTTGTTCCAGGCCTCGATTCTGGTAAACCAGTTTTCCGGAGGCGGGTTGGTGGTGCCGCGCAGGAACGCGACAATGACAAGATAGTGCGCGCTCTGCGTCTCCGGAAAAGCTGGATGCACCCAAAGCCTATCGCCCTCCTGCAGATTCGGCACCTGGGCGATGGGCAATTCCGTGCCTCCCCGCGTTACGCGTACTTCGACGCGCGGACCGGGCAGGTCGAAAGCGGCGGTATCGGCGCGGAGCAAAGTGGGCAGCAACCAGAGAAATAGGAGAACGATACGCACAAAGCCACGACGCAAAACCATGTCACTATTTTAGAAGCAAAAAGCCGGTCGCTGGGTTGATGGAGAAGTGTCACTATCAGCCCGATCTCGATATTTCAACTTTGACTGAAACGTGTTAATGCCCTTCCGTCTATGCTTGACGTATGAACACCAAGTATCCGCTTGCCTCGGCCGCCGCGCTCATCGCCGATCCTGCCCGGGCGGCCATGTTAACCGCGCTACTGGATGGCGGCTCTATGCCCGCCGGCGAACTCGCGCGCGTTGCCGGCGTCTCCGCGCAATCGGCCAGCATGCATCTCGCGCACTTAGTTCAGGGCGGATTTCTGGCGGCCACGCAACGCGGCCGGCATCGCTACTATCGCCTGAGCAAGCCGGAGGTGGCGCATGCCGTCGAATCGCTGGGCGTTATCTCGACGGTGGAACGGTACAAGCCCAACGGCGCCGATCAGGCCCTCTGTTACGCGCGCACCTGCTACGACCACCTGGCCGGTGAATTGGCAATTCAGCTGAGAGCGGCTTTCGAACGAAACGGCTTGCTGGTATCGCGCGGCGAAAGGGATTACGAGCTTACCGGTCGAGGCGAAGATTTCCTTGAAGAGTGGGAGATCGATGCCGATGCCCTGCGGCATTCGCGGAGAAGCTTTGCGCGTCGCTGCCTTGATTGGACCGAGCGCCAGGATCACCTCGCTGGCTCGCTGGGCGCCGCTATCTGCCAAAAGCTCCTGGAGTCGCACTGGATCACACGCGACAAGCACAGCCGGGCCGTGCATCTCTCACTCGCCGGACGGCAACAGTTAACCAAGCTGTTGCAGCTGCGGACACTGTGAACCGGCGGCTTGCGCTGTGTTCCAGGGATACTTCACGCGCTGCTGAAACCTGCTCTCCCGCCACGAACTATTTTCAGTAGTGAAGGAGAGAAAATGATCACCGTCTGCATTCGCTATACGATCGATATCAGCAAGCACCGCGATTTCGAGCGGTATGCACGTAACTGGCCGGAACCGATCCGCCGCTGCGGTGGGGAGCTGCTCGGTTATTTCCTGCCGACCAAGATGGCTGGGCCCACAAATATCGCCTGCGCACTGATCAACTTCGCCAATCTTACGGCGTACGAGAAATATCGCGAGGCGCTCATGCAAGACGAGGGCGCGAAGGAAAACTTCGCGCTGGCCGAGAGCTCGGGCTGCATTTTGCTGGAAGACCGCTCAATCCTGCAACAGGTCAGCTGAGTAGAAACTAACTACGTTCGTATGGGTTCGCCGTTCCTGCTAGATGCAGCGGTAGAGGAAAGATCAGCGACAGCTGGAGGGAAATGGAAAAGGCTGCGACTTTGGTTATGCTCTAGCCGCCAACTCCTGCGAGGGAGTCACCGGCATGGATGCATGCACCGTCGCAGCCTCTTGATGCGATCACCGCTTTCGCGGTTCCGAACCCCGGCTGACACCTCGCAGTGCAGTCGGTTTTTTCGGGTCCGGCAGTTGCCTCGAGTCGCCTCGCTCAACTGATCGCCCAGCTTACTTCGGGCTGGCTACGATTTGTTGCCCGCCCTTTTCTGCCGTCGACGAGAGCCATCCTAACCGAGGATTCATAATTGTCAACGCCCAAGGTTGGTGCAAACACAACTTATTTCAATGTGGGAATTTTTTCCGGCAAACAAAAGAATGCAGTGCAGTTTCGGTTGCGCTCAAGAAATATTCAACGTCAATTCACACCTTTTTCACAGAAAGCTGGCGCTCCGCTAACGCGATTTGGGGAGAATCGAATCTGTTTCTTGACGAACCCTGCGTTCTGAAGCATCTTTAGATGGAGCGCGTTCAATGTCCGATCTGATTGCTTATGTTGACGGCGGATCCCATGGAAATCCGGGACCATCGGGCATCGGCGTGGTCATCGAAGGCCCGGGTGGCGAGACCACCTGTATCGCCAAGTGGATCGGGCATCAGGACAACAACGTCGCGGAGTACGTGGCTTTGCTCGAGGCTCTGCAACATGCCGTCGAAATAAAAGCCAAGAAGCTGCGCGTGTTCTCCGACTCCGAGGTGGTGGTCAAGCAGATGACCGGCGAATACTGCTGCCGCAGCGCGCGCCTTCATTCCCTGAATTGGACCTGCCGCAAGTTGGCTCGGGCGTTTGATTTCTCGATTTCCTACATTCCCCGCGAGCAGAACCGCCAGGCCAACCAACTCGCCAACCAAGCCGCGAAGTACCGATAGTAGCCGGCATTCGCCGAATCAGTGGAAAACGGCCTTCTCCGGCCGTTGGGAGAAAGTGCCATGTCTGCGTACGGCGCTTCCGCCGATCGTCGAAATTAGACCCTGTGCTCATGGCGCACACGCCACTCTGGCATCCACTCTTGTGGCATGCCGCTTGTGACCCTCGTCACTGCGGTTCGGTTCGGAAAACGACAGCATGGAGCTTACGCAAGGGGATTTCCATGCCAAGCAAGACCATCATCGAACCGTTTCGTATCAAGAGTGTGGAACCGATCCGCTGGACCACGCGGCAACAGCGGGAAGAGCTTCTGCGTGCCGCACACTACAATCTGTTCCTGCTTCCTGCGGACGATGTGCTTATCGACCTGCTGACCGATTCCGGCACCGGCGCGATGTCTACTCGGCAGTGGGCTGCGATTATGCAGGGCGACGAAAGCTACGCCGGCAGCCGCAGCTTTGATCGTTTCCGCGACTCCATCAAGGACATCTTCGGCTACCATCACGTGATTCCGACTCACCAGGGGCGCGCTGCCGAGCGAATTCTGTTCAGCGTTGCCTGTAAGAAAGGTGATGTTGTTCCCAACAACACCCACTTCGACACGACCCGAGCCAACATCGAATTTATCGGCGCCGAAGCCGTAGACCTGCCAATCGCGGAGGCGCGCCAGCCGGCGAAGTGGCATCCCTTCAAGGGCAACATGGACGTTGCCGCCCTGGAAGAATTGATCGGCCAGGTAGGGCGAGAGCGAATTCCGCTGGTGATGATCACCATCACCAACAACTCCGGTGGCGGCCAGCCGGTGTCGCTGGAGAATGTTCGTGCCGTAAGCGCCGTGTGCCGCCAACACCGCATCCCGCTTTACTTCGACGCCTGCCGCTTCGCGGAGAATGCTTACTTCATCAAGCTGCGCGAAGACGGCTACGCTGACCGGACGCCGAAACAGATCGCGCAGGAGATGTTTGCCCTCGGCGATGGCTGTACCATGTCGGCAAAGAAAGATGGGATGGCTAACATCGGCGGCTTCCTCTGCACCAATGATGGCGTTTTGGCCGCGCATGAAAAAGACCTGCTAATCCTGACCGAGGGCTATCCCACGTACGGCGGATTGGCAGGCCGCGATCTGGAAGCGATTGCGGTTGGAATCCAGGAATCGCTGGACGAAGACTATCTACGCTACCGCATCGCTTCCACCGCCTATCTGGGTAATCACCTTGCCAGGGAAGGCGTACCGATTATCCAGCCGCCGGGCGGTCATGCCATTTATCTCGATGCCCGCGCCTTCCTGCCACATATTCCACTCACGCAATTTCCCGGCGTAGCGCTGGCGGCTGAGCTGTATCTGGAAGGCGGCATCCGTTCGGTGGAAATTGGCACACTGATGTTTGGTGCTGCTGCCGCCATGGATCTGGTACGACTGGCGATTCCGCGTCGTGTTTACACCCAAAGTCATGTGGACTACGTGATCGAAGCGGTGCTGGCAGTGTGGCAACGTCGCGAGCAAATCCGCGGCATGAAGCTGACTTATCAAGCGCCGTTTCTCAGGCACTTCACGGCTTACCTCGAGCCGGTGAAGGCCGAAGCAGCGCAATTGGTAGAGGCGTAGATTCCCTGTGATAGCGGTGACAGGCTGCCTTTCTGAAAAGCCTTGACGAGCGAAGTACACATGAGGTTTTCCGGAAAATAGCGGCTTCACTCGGACTATTTTTCGGATGAGTCCTTAGGGGGCAAGCTGTTGCAGTTTCGCGTATTCGGCCTTGGCCTCTTTGTAGATGGGGAGGCCGGGATCGGCATCTTTCCAGAGCGCAAGAAAATCCTTGTATCCGGCGAGGGCACGACTGCGTGCCGCGTCGGCATCTGCGCCGGTTGAGTTCTTTGCCTGCAGCGCATAGGCGCGAGCCAAGCCCAGCCGGGCCAGCGCTCCCCAGGGGAAGTTCACTGCTCCATTGGCCGGACTTTGACTCCACCACTTTCGGTCCCGGCGCGGCAATCGTCTTCGACGTTACCGGCACCAGAAAGCAGCGTGTGCGCGCATTATACCCGCTTTTCGCTTGCCCGCAGGCTGATTGCTTCGGTCACCAGAGAAAGCAAGTCTCGCCCCAACAATAGGTTAGACGGTCACCTGGAAGTCATCCGCAAGTTATTCGCTGAGCATTGATCGCCGCCGCGACCTGCCGCATTGTGTGCCCACCGAAGCGGGAAATCGAGCCAACTCGACCGACCGCTGCAGGGGGACTGCCGGGGGTGGGACAAACCACCCGCCTCCGGCAGCAAAGGAGACGTAACCCGGCGCCGTATCTCACAGCCGGGAGTTGGGAGGCCTTATGACGCCGGACATGTGGCTTTTCACCGGAATCGCCCTCGTGAGTGCTCTGTACCTATATCGCCGCGCAGTCGATAGCGGCGATTTCGACAGAAGGCAGTAGCTGTGCGAGTGCGGGCGCAGCCAGGCAAGACAGCGAGCAAGCAAGAAGGAGGTCGTCATGGAAAAGCAAACGAATAACGCAACTGCACCCAAGCCTGGACCGTTCCTGACGCTCTTGTTGTTGTGCAGGCGCGGGCCTCAACAGCGTCGCTCAAGCCAGTGCGCAGTATCCCTGCCGAGCGGATGCGCCTTCGCCGTGCGCTTCAGCTCGCGCTGAACGAGTGGCTGGGATCGGAGGCTGAGCTTTTAGCCAAGTACCAAGTGCCAACTCCTGATGTGAGAAGTAGCTAATGCGGTGAAGCTGCTCCTCACTAATAAAAGATTAATCGCCGCCCTAACCCAAATCCGGAACTGCACGCTACAGTGCGGCTGCCGACTGAGAGAAGGAGAACGATATGTTACGCAATTGCAAAATGACCCTGCCGGCGTTACTGCTCGGCTTGTCGCTGTTTCTCGTCCCGCGTGCGGCGCTCGCGCAAAACGACGCGCCACAGACAAATCAATCGCAGCTGCCGCCGGGCAGCCTCAGCATCACCGTCCCGTGCAATGGCGGCGGTACGTTTATCGGTCGAGGCGTGTTGATCGGTATCAAGGTGACCTTTGTCGTCAACCTCACCAGCTCTGGTTGCCCGGTAAAGCTGTCCTGCCCGGATATCGATCCCACAGGCCTTCAATCCTTCGTATTCCCGCGTGGAGAAGGCCCAGTCGTTTTCGGCTGCGGAACCGGCAGAATGCAGCTGACCGGCTTAAATGGCGCCGGCGCCGCCCGTATCTATATCGGCGGAGCCGACTAATCGCCACCGGCTCTGCCTAACGAGATGCCCACCCAAGCCGCTGTTGCCTTGGGTGGGATTTTTCCAAGCGACCTCGGTTAATGGAAGCCCGGTCTGCATGTGTTTCGCAAGCCGGGCAGGGTTGAAGATGGAAAAGGAAATCATAAGAAGAAAGAGGCTCGCCATGCGTATAGGAATCTGTGATCTCCGTCAGGGCGGTGTCATACAATGCCAAGTCCGGGTCGAACGAATATAGCGCGTCGCGGGGCAAAGGTTCCAGCCAACAAGGATTTCCATTGATAGAAATCACCAGGCTTTCGCCGTCGTTCGGGTTGCATCATCCGCCCACCTCGACAGCCGTCGACGTACATGGCTACTGCTGGGAGACGAAGGCCTCGGGCGGCGCAGCAGCTGCAACCCTAACGCGGCATCAGTAGCTATGTTCAACCCCGTGATGCAGTGAGGGGGTTGCTATCTATGGAACGGTTGCAAGGATTGTCGGGATTCAACATCAACGACGTGGCTGATTCTGTCGGCTCCGACCCGGATGTGCTGCGGCTGGAAAACCTTGACACCGACCTACGTCCACCGCAGTCTGCCATAGACGCAACTCTGGCAGCAGTCGTGCAGGATGACGCGAACAGCTATTTGCCTTTTACGGGCTCTTTGGCATTACGCGTTGCCATTGGTCATCGTTTGTCAGCGCAAACCGGACAGGCGTGCAGTCCAGATCAGGTGGTGGTGACGTGCGGAGGAACGGAAGGCATGCTGGATGTTCTGCTCGCCATCATCGATCCCGGGGACGAGGTAATCGTGACGGATCCAACGTACGCCGGGATGATTAACCGCGTCCGTCTGGCGGGAGGAACTCCGAGGTTTGTCCCGTTCGTCCGGGATGGTGGAACATGGCGGCTGGGCGTGGATGCGCTCCGACTTGCAATCGGCCACCGGACGCGAGCCATTTTCCTGATGAACCCGTCGATGCCATCTGGAGCGTGGCTTGATCGGACCGAATGGGAGACGGTTGAAACTCTCTGTGATCGCCACCATCTTTGGCTGATCTATAACGCAGCCATGGAGCGGATCCTCTTCCAAGGAAGGTCGTATTTCCATCCCGGGTCGCTGCCTGGACTGGCGGCGCGAACGATCTCAGTGGGCTCTGTTTCCAAGGAATACCGCATGATTGGCTGGCGCGTCGGCTGGGTGGCAGGACCGGCCGAGGTCATGTCTGATATCGGGCGGGTACACATCTACAATGCCGTTACTCCGGGCGGAATCGGACAAGCCGGCGCCCTCGCGGCGTTGACCTGTGCCGATGATGGGTTGGCGGAGTGCGTGCGTGAGTGGGAGAAGCGCCACGACTTCATGGTTGAGAGCCTCCGCGGCTTGCCGCTCATTCCCGCGGCCGGAGGCTGGTCGCTGCTTCTGGATTGCGCTGCTATGGGCCACGACTGTATGACAGCCTCGAAACTCTTGCTGGCGCGTGGAAAAATTGCGGCAACGCCGATGCGTGGCTGGGGTGCTCAGGTCGCCGACAACATGGTACGCTTCGTTTTCAGTAACGAACCGCTCAGTCGGCTCATCGGCATCCGCGACCGCGTGTTAGCGGCGCTGTGACTGAACTCGTATCGCGAGTCCGAATTCTGGCTGCTGCTGTTCCAATGAGTTGGAGATCGTCTCATTTCCTTCCGCTCACCCCTCGCGACACGCCCCGAAGTGATAACGCTCACTGACAGCCGCTGTGGCCGGACCATAATCTGAAGCGTCTGGGTGGGAGCCCTGTGCTTTGGCCAGGTGGCTTCCGAAACAGCCGATTTCGCGATGCACGAAGGGGCTTTCTCATGACACTGGAGCAGAGAGCGCAGCAGGTTTGGTCGGTTCTGGCATTTGCAGCAAAAGAACAGCGCGTTGTCAGCTATTCAACTTTGTCGCAGCTAACAGGATTCCCCGAACCAGGCATCGTTCTGCAATACCTCGACTGTTATTGCAAACAGCACGCTCTACCACCGATCAGCGTGATCGCGATTGATCCGGATACCGGGCGGCCTGGCGATGAGTTTCTGCGCGATGTGCGCGATTTGCCGGCGCAACAGTCTCGCGTCTTCCTCTATGACTGGCTCAACCACTCGGCGCCGACCGACGAGATGTTTAAGGAGGCAATGACAAAGGAAGAGGAGCTGGAGACAGCAAATGCGGAATGCTTCGAGGTTCCCTGTCGCTGCTAACACGTCGGAGGATCAGCCGTGCCCCCTGATCACCGTAGCTGTCTGGATTTCCAATTTGCACAAGGAGGGTAGGTAAGCGTTATGAGCCTTAGTCAACTCGCCCGGACCATCCGCGAGTCGGCGACTTTGAAGCTGAACGAAACAGCCTCTCTGCTCCGCGAAAAAGGAGAGCCGGTCATCCATTTGGGAGGCGGTGAACCCAAGAGCAAGGCCCCCCTGGATGCGGTGATTAACTGCGCGTCGCTGCTGAATACGGGAGAAGTCCGGTACACGCCGCCCGACGGAATTCCCGCGCTCAAGAAAGCCATTATTCGCTACACGGAAGAGCATTATCGCAAGATTGTGTCGGCGGCCAATGTGATTGCCTCCGGAGGCGCGAAGCAGGCGCTTATGGTATTGCTGCACGCCATCCTCGACCCCAAGGAAGAAGTGATCTTCCCGGCGCCCTACTGGGTGAGTTATCCGGAAATGGTGAAGCTGGCCGGTGGCGTTCCCGTTCCTGTCACCGCTGAGGATGGAAGCTTCACCCCAACTGTTGACGAGATCGTCGACGTGGTCGGTTCGTACACCAAAGCAATCATTCTGAACAGCCCCAATAATCCTTGCGGCGTGATGTATTCGAAGGATTTCATCCACGAGATGGTCGAGTTTTGCGCGAGCAAAAGTATCTATCTCATCATGGACGATATCTACAACCGGCTGGTGTTCGACGGCAAGAGTGCACCAATTTGCTATGACTTCATGAAGGAGCCGCTCGAGGAATCGAAGCTGGTGGTGATCAATGGCGTCTCCAAGATGTATGCCATGACGGGTTTCCGCATCGGCTGGGCCATCGCCAATAAACGGTTGATCGAAGCCATGGCGACGATTCAGTCGCAGCAGAATTCCGGGCCGTCGTCGCCCGGACAGTGGGCTGCTGTGGGCGCGCTCAACGGCGTGCAGTCGTCCATTGAGAGCCTGCGGGTGACGCTGGAGAACAATCGCAATGTGATGGTGGAACGTCTGCGGGCGTTCGACGGTGTGAACCTGCATGTGCCGGACGGAACGTTCTATTGCTTCCCCGATTTCAGCGCCTATGAGAAGAACTCCCAAAAGCTCAGCGATATGCTGCTCGACAAAGTACGGGTGGTCACCGTGCCGGGCAAGGAATTCGGCTTCGAGGGGCATCTGCGCCTTAGCTATTGCGGAACCATGAAAGACATAACCGAGGGGCTGGATCGCATCAAGTGGGCGCTGGATCCGAACTCGCCGAATGAACTGTATTTGGGCGACCACAAGCTGGTGAGGGAGTACGTATGAACATCTATCTCGATGTCCAATCTCCCGCAGTCAAACAGGCCGGGAAGCTGGCCAGCAGCTACGGCTTGCAGAACCATGGGCTGACAAGCCTCCGGCGCGCCTATTGGAACCTGCCGACTCCGGCGTTGTATGAGGAAAGCATTTTCCGCTCCGAAGGAAGCCTGTCGCACCTGGGGCCTCTGGTGGTCGACACCGGCAAACATACCGCACGGGCGGCAGCCGACAAGTTCGTCGTGCGGGAGCAATCCACCGAAGACAAAATCTGGTGGGGCACCTACAACCGCCCGTTCACCAGCGAGAGTTTCAGTTCATTGCTGGCACGTCTGCAAGGCTACCTGCAAGGCCGCGATGTCTTTGTGCAGGATTGTTACGCGGGGGCAGACGAGGAGTACCGGCTTCCCATCCGCATCATCACGCAAAAGGCATGGCACAGCTTGTTTGCGCGCACCATGTTTTCCAAGATCCACAGCCACGACCTGTTGCAGCGGCACGTGCCGGAATTCACCGTGATCGCAGTTCCGTCGTTCCAGGCTTCGCCCATGGTGGACGGCACCCGGAGCGAAACCTTCATCATCATTAATTTTCGCGAGCGACTGGCGATCATCGGAGGCACGAGTTACGCGGGCGAGATCAAGAAGACCATATTCACGGTGCTCAACTTTCTATTGCCATTACAAGGCGTGCTGTCCATGCACTGCTCGGCTAATGTGGGCGCTGATGGTGACGTTGCGATCTTCTTTGGGCTCTCGGGAACCGGTAAGACCACCCTTTCCGCCGATCCCAAGCGCCGCCTGATCGGAGACGACGAACACGGCTGGAGCGACAACGGAGTGTTCAACTTCGAAGACGGCTGTTATGCCAAGGTCATTCGCCTTTCGCCGGAAGCCGAGCCCCAGATCTATGCCTGCACGCGCATGTTCGGCACGGTGCTGGAGAACGTCACGCTCGATCCGCTCTCCCGTCATCTGGATCTGAACGACTACACCGTGACGGAGAACACGCGGGCCGCGTATCCGCTTTCTTACATCTCCAACTGCCTTGCGGAAAAACACGCGGGACACCCAAAGAACGTCATATTTCTCACCTGTGACGCGTCGGGCGTAATGCCTCCGATTTCGAAGCTGAATCCCGATCAGGCCATCTATCACTTCATTTCCGGCTACACCAGCAAGATCGCAGGCACCGAAATTGGTTTGGGCATCGAGCCGGAGATTACCTTCAGCACTTGTTTTGGCGGCCCGTTCATGGTGCACCATCCGGTTGCCTATGCGGAGTTGTTGAAGCAGAAGATCCAGAAGCATGGAGCCAACGTTTGGCTGGTTAACACCGGCTGGACGGGCGGACCCTTTGGCGTTGGCAAGCGCATCAGCATTCATCACACCCGCGCTTTATTGAATGCCGCTCTGAGCGGGTCGCTGCTCCATGTCAAGTACAGGGCAGACGCGGTTTTCGGCTTCGAGGTGCCTGTCGAATGCGAAGGCGTGCCGTCGCAGATTCTTGATCCGGCAAATACCTGGCCCAGCCGTGAGGAGTATTTCAGCAAGTACGACGCACTCGCGGCCCGCTTCATCGAGAACTTCAAGCTGATGATGGCCGAGTGTCCCGAGCATATCCTGGAGGCCGGACCGAAGCGCCTGGTAACCAGCTGCGTTCGATAAACCGCCGAAGCACCTGACACTGCTGCGACCAGCGCCCACGCCAACGTAGTGCACACCACACACCACGAACACACGTCCTTGCGGCACGGCTAACGTCCTGCCCTGACTCAAGGCGCTCGGCAAACCGATCTCTTCGACAGCCCGCTGAAGCCTCATCAGCGGATTTCCCGGAGATGCCAATAGAAACCACAGTCCAAAGAGTTCGCCAGATACTCTCCAGAGACAAACTACAGCTGGCAGTGGGCCAACGGGGACAATGCAATTGCCGTCGGCGCCTCGTACACAGTGTGGGAACGGGGACGCCACAGTCTCGACGCCTCGGTCAGCCTCGAACGCAATGTAACGGCCTCGGAGACATCGATCAGCTTCGAATTGGGTTACGGGTTCAGCTTTTGAACCGTTGGCAGGCGTCACTCCCTAAATCAAGGCGCAAGTGGCCACCCGTGCCCGTCCGGCGATCACCACCTGATTCCCCGCGGCGTGAATAGCTCCGGCCAATCCCTCTTCCGCGGCCGGTAATCTTATCGCACGAGCATCGTAAGCCGGGGAAACACAAAGTGTCCGGCGGCATCATCGATTACATTGATCTGGCAGGTGTAGAAACCGGGTTTCAGTTGGGAGAGGGGAACGTCCAGTTGAAAAATGGCCGCGTGCCGATCAGGTACGGCAACTTCGTGAACCTCAGTTAGCGAAGTCTCGTAGGCCTTTACCTCGCCTTTGAAGAAAGAGACGTTACTCAGCAAGCGAACGCCGTTCTTCGCTTCTCTAGCGCCGTTATTCTCGCCGTTCGCCTTCTTGCCGGTCGCGGCTTCATGGTCGGTGTTCCGGCTGCGCGCCGGATCGTACACTTCATAGTAGAAATACAGATGCTGACCCGAGGAGAAGACGCGCGTCACGCTGGGTATGATCTGGGAGCCATTGCGGATCAGAGGATCGTTCGCATTCTCGTGCTTACCGGCAGGCTGAATCTGGCTGGCCATGACGATCGAGCTCATCTTCAGCGGAGTCGATTTGAGATCGGGAATCGCGAAGTCTGTCTCAAACGCACCCATTTGCCCATTCTCGTTTTCCCGCACCACGATCTTCAGGTGATACTTCCCCGGCGGCAGGACCACCCCGTTGTCGTATTGGACATTCTTGCGCTGCACCTCATTGGCCGCGTTGACCGCGAGTTTCACCGTATCGCGAATGCCGCCCATAGGAACTTTTCGTTCGTCCGTCACCAGTCCCAGGATATCGAGGGTTGCCTTGTCCTGATCACGATTGCGAGTGAAAGGAATCGCCGAACCGGGGACGATGAGCGAAATCGGAATATAAAACCGATTGTCGGTGAGGCGGAAATATCCCGTCGCGAGATAGAGCGGAAGATCGGTCGAGGGCAGATCGGATGCCAGCTCTTGCTGCAACTGGCGCTCGCGGTCTTCCTTGTTGGAATGCCTGAAGTCAGCCTCGGCGTAATAGCCTTTGCGGTATTCCAGTTTCACTCCCGGCCGGTTCACGCGCACGGTGATCTTGCGGAACTTGCCATCGCGTGCGGTATTCGTGCTGTGGTAGCCCAGCAGATAGTACATGTCCATGTCCTGCTGCACCCCGCGAAAGACGCGGCTGAAATCGTTGGAGTCGAGATAGGCACGGCCCCCAGTATCGACAGAAAGCGAGACCAATGTTTCTTGTGTGGTGAAGTTGGAATTCAGATCGTTGAGCGTCGATTGGCCGTTGTAAGGCGAAATTCCACGCAGGCTGGCGTTCTGCGCCGCGCCGCCGGGTGGCAGCGCCTGCAAGCCGCGAATATCCATCGTATAAATGGCCATATTGGCCAGCACCGCTGCGTTGGTGGCTGAGCGCAGCTCGGATTCATTCTCGATGCCGGTACGGTCCATGCCGCTGGAAAAATAAATCAGCGCCTTTTCTTGCGGAACGCTGGCTACCTGCTGCGCCACGCTGCGAATGGCTTCCAGCCGGCGGTCGGTGTTGAAGATGTTGTACTCGGTGTCGTCCACCGTAAAAGAATTGGCGTTGTCGGGAGTGCCTTCGGTGGTGCCGACACTGCCTTCCTCGAAACCTGCACCCGCGCCCAGATTGAAGCTCTCCAGCACCTTCTTGAGCTGTTTGCGGTCAGAAGTGAAATCCTGATTCAGCACGATACTGTTGCCCAGCGAGACAACCGCAACCAGGTCGGCCGGTTGCATCTGCTTGTCGACATAGTTCTGTGCCGCAATCGCGGAACGCTCGATTTCATCCGGCTCCATCGCCGAGAGATCAAAGAACAGGATGATCAGCCGCCGATCCTTAATGGCTTGCGCTTGCGCCGAAAGCATAGGATTTGCCGGAACCGCGGTCGCCTTCTTCGGCGGCGTGCTGAGCAGATTTACCTGCTGCGCCGCAGTTTCCACAGCCGGTGCGTTCGTCATGTTCTCAATGTCGAAGGTGGAAACCTTCTGCGGCTTGCCGTCTTCCAGAATGGTGAAATCCCCCGGCTTCAGATCGCGCACCAGGTTTCCATTGTGGTCGCGCACCGAGACGTTCACCAGCACCAGTCCAGCTTCGGTCTTGAAGGTGTAGCCAGTCTGTTGGGCAAGGCTGAGATCAGGGCACAGCAAAGCAGCCATTACTGCCATGGCCATCAGCTTGCGCCGCAAAAGTTTTTCAATTCCTGTCATAGGTCAGAACCGGAACCTCGCCGTCATTAATACGGTGCGCATCGCACCAACGGAAATGACGCGTCCAAACGTCGGTGAATTTACCACGGTATCGATGGCGGTGAACTGGGGGTGGTTGAAGACATTCGTGGCCGACATGCGCACCTCGAAGAAGCGATTCTCTTTCAGCGGGAAGACCTTGGTCATGGCCATGTCGAAGTCGACTTCACCCGGTCCTTCGATACTATTACGAGGAGCATCGCCATAGGTCCCGGCGGGCGGAATAACAAAGGCATCGACGTTGAACCATTCCGCTATCGAGGGATTCGACAGCGCAATCGGGGCGCCGGTGAGGTTCGGCCGCAGGGTTCCATTGACGCCACTGTTCACATTGGCGAAGGCGCCGAGAATTCGCGGCGTGAATGGGTAGCCCGAAGCCAGGGTCCAATCGCCGCTGCATTGCCAATCCCCCAGCACATCCCGCAAGACGCCGGCGTTAGAAAGCCAGCGCTTCTCGTGGCCAAAGGGCAGCTCCCACAGGTAGTCACCAATGAATTTGTTGCGCTGGTCGAAGCTGGAAAGCCCGTACTCCGCTTTGAGATTGTAAGGATTCTGCGCCACCAGGGTCGTCCCGGTCACGGTGCCGTTGGGGCTTACCAGCGCCGAGCCGGCGCCGATCGTGGAGGCATCATCCAGCGACTTCGACCAGGTATACGTACCACCGATCGAGATGGCATGGGCCAGTCGTTTGCGCAAACGAACCGTGCCCGCATTGGCATTGGAGTCGGCGACCGAATCTTCATAGTAGAACGCCGGTACCAGAGGATTGAGCAGGCCCAGCGGCGTTCGATTGGGCGCGTCCAGCAGATCGAGGTGCGTTCCCTTGGTGCCGGTGTAGTCGAGGTTCAAGACTAATGTAGGCGTGATGGTTTGCTGGATATCGAGGTTCCAGATCTGCACGTAGCCCAGGGGGTAATCCACATTGACTGCGTAATTGTTGGTGATGGTATTCACCGGAACGACGGGGAATCCGTTCTGCAAAGTCAGGTGAGTGGTTGCTGACTCGACGTTGGTTTGCGTGAATGAAAAGGGCGGCTGGAAGGCCAAATCCTGGGCGATATTCGCGTAAGCCGTAGTGTTGTAGTTGATGCCATAACCGGCACGCACCACCGTGTTGTTATACGCCTTCCAGGCAATGCCGACCCGCGGCGCAAAATCATGATGATCGGGATTTACCAAAGTGACGGGGTAAAACGTTCCCGTCAATGGTCCCACCTGACCGGGCAAGACCGGAGCAACGGCGCTGAGCCCCGGCGCGATGTCCAGGTTCACCATCTGGTTGGCAGTCTCGCTAAAGGGAGACACGTATTCGTATCGCAATCCGACGTTGAAGCTCAAATTGCTGCGAAAGCGCCATTCATCCTGCGCGTACAAGTCCCAGGAATTTCCGCGGAAGTGATAGCCGGAGGGGTTGATTCCGTACTGCACCGAAGTCTGTTGCGGCAGGCCGAGCAGAAAGTCGGCAAAGTCGAAGCCCGTACCCGCAACCGGACTGCCATTGACCATCTGGGATGTGTTGAGGCCGGTGAACACGAAGCTGCCACGCGGATTGCTGGCGGTTCTGGAATTGATTTGCAACCGCCGAAAATCTCCGCCCCAGCGCAGCGTGTGTTTCTTGTGAACGTAGATCATCTGATCGGTTAGCGTCACCGTTTGATTGCGATCGTCAATGGGAACGGTATCGGCCAGGCTGCCAAAGTTGGTAAACGAAAGATTGGGCAGGCCCCAGTTGGCAGGGTTCTGCGAAACTCCATTGATCCCCAGCGTGCCGGTTATGTTGGTGTTATTCGCGTAAAGGTTTTGCGTGTCGATGGTGCTGAGATTGTATTCAACACGGAAAGTGTTGATCAGCCGGCCGAAGCTCCGAATGTAGCCGATGGGCACATCGTAACCGTGGGTAATCGTCTCGCCGCCGACACTGGGATAGGAGTTGGTCAGCGTCTGGTCGGATTCGTGGTAGTGGAAGGCAAAGGTCAGATTGTTCTGCGGGCCGCGAAAACGTCCCGGGCCATGCTGGCTGGCTGCACCCAGCGCCTGATTCAAGCGGAAGTTGAGATCGTTGCTGTCATTTTTGGCCGCGGTGACGAAACGAAAATTCTGCACTGTGCCCGGCAGGTTGGGCAGAGGGATGTAATTCAGCAAGCCTTCCGCCGCGGGACTGATCATGCTCTGCGGAATCGTGTCGTTCGCAAAGGGCTGGCCGGTTGCCGGATTAAAGATTTGTACCGGCTTTCCGTTCACCAGGGTCTGCGAGAAGTTTCCGCTCCGCTCCGCCAGCGTGGGCACGGTCGAGTAATAGCTGTAGGGAGTGTTGCCCAGTGTGCCGTTGTAATGCAGAAAGAAAAAAGTTTTCGAGCCGTTGTAGACCTTAGGAATGACCAACGGGCCGCCGACGTTGGCTCCGAAACGCTGTTGCAGATAGGGAGGATTGGGCGATGGCTCGCCAGTCAGCGAATAGGGAGCGGCGTTCAGCACGGCATCGTTAGCGGAATAGTAGATCGTGCCATGGAGCTGGTTGTGGTTGGATCCGCGACCGCCGAGCCGGCCGCCACCACCACCAAATCCACCGCCCCCGCGTCCACCAAATCCGCCGCCTCCGCCAAATCCACCACCGCCCATCTGACCCGGCGCTCCGCCTGGGATGCCGCCTAACTGGTTACCGAATCCGGCGCGCAACTCGTCCTGCGCAAATCCGCCGAGGCTCGGCGAATTCGAACCAGAAACCGCTACCGATTCCGTGGCAATGGTCGGCGGAACACCGGGAACCGGCATGCCAGAAGGTGCGACCTGTTCGCCTCCATTCACTCCTTGATCTGTCCCGGCGTCGCTCTGCATCACCGACAACGCCTGAAATCCCCGGTTGCCGGCTCCGCCGCCCACTCTTCCCGGGAAATTTCCGCTCCCGGATTCGGAGCGCGACAGTAGTACCAACTCGAGGTCGACGTGCGGATGCTGATTGGAAGGACTAACCGTCACGCGCGCCATAGCGGTGGCGAACGCCGCCATTTGGGCTCGAACAACATATTCGCCATCGCTGGGTAGAGTGAGCTTGAAGCTGCCGTCAGGTTGCGTCCAGCCAACCATCTTCTGGCCGGTGCTGCGGTTGGTCGCGGTGACGGTGACGCCGGGAAGAGGTGTCTTGCCGGACTTCACTTCACCTCGCAAGCTGCGCGGCTGAGGGGGTTGAGCATTCGCAGGTTGATTAGCAGAAGTTTGCGTATGAGAGAGTTGAGCACCACCAGCCCCCAGTCCCCACCCCAAGCTGCAACCGGCTACGAAGAAGGTCACAACCACGAGAGGCCGAGTCCGTCTCCGAAGGACGGACGTTTTCCAGATCGCTAGCAGCATGAAAACAAGGCACATTAATTTGTCTGAGTGATCCGCTCAACCGCACATTCGGGTGCTCTCGCTTACACGCCTACAGTGCCCATTGCTTATAGGGGTCCGTTCTACTTTCCTGAAAACCTCGTGGAAAGTTCCTGGGACAAGAGCCCGTCCTGGAGTCAGCCCCTCCGCTTACGCCAACCAGTCTGCTGCCCTCCCTGCGCTCGCGGTTGCGTCCCAGTGTGTCACTGTCACTGTGAGGAGTAGCACAGGTCACTGACAGAGGGTCGCCGTAGCGTGTGAAATTCTGGAGGGTGTTTCGGGAGAAGCCTTCCGTCTACGGTTGACGCACGCGATCGTGGAAAAGGACTCCGACCCACCCTCTCTCAGGGGTCCGGCGACCGCTTCCTTCAAATCGTTTATCAGCGTTTGTTTTTGAGTTTCCTTGGCGAGGAGGGCCAGACAATGCATAGCAAGGCACATTCTCACGGTTCAACCTTGGGCCTAAGCTGGAGTCCGGCGAATGCGGCGCTGACTCTCCTGCTTGTGCTGTTATTTCTCATTTTCCTCATCCTGTTTATGACGGTTACCGCCGAGCCGGTCCAGGGGCAGACGTTCACGGTAATTCACTCCTTCGCGGGTGCTGATGGGGCCAATCCCTACGCCGGATTAACCATGGACGCCTCCGGAAATCTCTATGGAACAACCCACTATATGGGCGCTTACGGGGCCGGCAACGTCTTCAGACTCAAGCATTACAGCGGAGGATGGGTACTGGCGACACTGTACAACTTTACCGGCGGGAACGATGGTTCCCAACCCACCGCTGGGGTGACGATAGGAAGAGATGGAACGCTCTATGGCACTACCCAACTGGGAGGCCCTTACCAATGCGGGCAGGTCGGAGTCAACTGCGGGGTGGTCTACAACCTTAGGCCTCCAGCCACGGCTCCGAGATCAGCCGTGTACTCCTGGAATGAGACGGTGCTGTGGAACTTCACTGGCGGTGCGGATGGCGGCTATCCGAATGGTGAACTCATCTTCGACCAGGCGGGCAACATCTATGGTACCGATGGGTGGGGAGGTTATGAAGGTTATGGCAATGGCGGCGCTGTCTTTGAGTTGACGCCCTCAGGCGGCACGTGGATGGAAACCACCCTGTATTCACCTACCAATAATGGCGAAGGGCAGACTCCATCCGGCGGAGTAATCCTTGATAACTCTGGAAATATGTACGGCGTGTTTACAGGCGGCGGGTCCAACGGCGGGGGTGCAGTGTATGAGTTGTCGCCTTCCGGGAGCGGTTGGAGTATGCAGTACCTCTATGCCTTTTCCGGTCAAAACGGCGGGGCGGCTGCGGTGGGAGGACTGATTTTCGATCCCTTGGACAACCTTTACGGCGCGACCGCTGCTGGTGGGGTACACAGCGGTGGCATGGTCTTCCAACTCACGCCAGACAGCAGCGGTTGGATCTTCAATCTGCTTTACAGCTTTCCCTCGCCCACTTGCACTACCGGAGGGTGTGGCCCGCAGGACAGGTTGATGATGGATGCCGCCGGCAATCTCTACGGTACGAGTTGGGGTGGAGGCGCTTACGGATTCGGCTCAGTCTTTAGGCTATCGCCCTCAGGCTCGGCCTGGACCTACACCTCGCTGCACGATTTCACCGGCGGCAGCGATGGCGCCAATCCAAAATCGAACGTTGTTCCCGACGCGCAGGGCAATCTGTACGGCACAGCAGCTTACGGCGGGATAAACGGTGATGGCGTTGTGTGGGAGATTACGCCATAGGCTCGGCCTCGCAGTAGGCACGCTGGATAAGGGTTTCGTCGTTTCGTCCGTTCATCGCGGCCGTCTGTTCCTCAGCCGTGGTGTCCGAACAGTCCGGCGAGACCGAGAACGTGATAGAACACCAGTGCAATCATTAAGATCAGGTAGCCGCGCAGCGCAATCAGCGAGAGCTTGACGCTCAGCGTCATGGGCATGGGACCGAGCTTGCTCGTGTCTACTTTCTTTTCCCGCAAATCATCGAGGGACCTGACCGCTTTTTCTATGCTGGAGGACCGCCGAGGCTCCTCGGAGGCTCCGCTCCAAACTCGGTGTTCATATGTCCTTAAGTAATCCCGACAGGAGAATTCTGGATTTCAGGCCGCGAATCTTATAACATACCCCGGTAGGGTATGGTGAGAGTGACAAGTTCATAGTGGGGCGAAAAATATGCAAGACAAGATTTCGGAAATCTCGCGCGAAAAGCAAAAGCTGCTGTTTCGCATCAAACGCCTGCGTGGACAGTTTGCGGCGGTGGAACGGGCGCTTACTTCCGGCGATGAGTGTGCCGACATCCTGATGCTGCTGGCGGCCATTCGCGGCGGAGTCAATGGACTTATGGCAGAAATTCTTGAGGACCACATCCGTCTGCATATGATGAACCCCGAGCAGAAGATGGACTCACCCGAAGAGCTGGGCGAAGACCTGATCGGATTGGTCCGTGCGTACTTAAAGTGAATCTCGGGCGAGTCGAGGTGCGTTGCCGAAGGCGCGACTGCGTTCGAACCCTAATCAGAAGGACTGGAGTCCCCTGTCGGAGATGGCCCCAAAACGCCCTATTGCAGCTTCGCGTACTCGGCTTTGGCTTCTTTGTAGATGGGGATGTCAGGGTCGGCATCTTTCCAGAGGGTGAGGAAGTTTTTGTAGGCGGCGAGGGCGCGACTGCGAGCGGCGTCGGCGTCAGCGCCGGTTGAGTTCTTCGCCTCTAACGCATTTGCGCGGGCCACGCCGAGGCGCGCCAGCGCACCCGTCCAGCAGTTCCAGACGCCGCCACTGTGATCAAGGATCTTCTGGAACTCGGCCGCGGCTTCCTTACCCTGCCCGGCTGCAAGATAGGCTTGTCCCCGAATGTAGGTGGGGTATAGGCACGACATTTGTGCGATGAAGTCGATCTGCCCATACTCGATGGGCGGCAGCGCAGCCTGGAGCTTATTGATCGCCTGAGCCGGGTCCTTGCGATTCAGTGCGAGTTGCGCCTGGATCGCGGGCAGCCACAGCGATTGCATCTGGGTGTCGAGCGGGTAACGCTGGTTCAGTTCTTGCGCCAGCGATTCGGCCCTTGCCGCGTCGCGCGCCATCGCGAATGCCAGAGCTGCCTCCGCCTCAACCCCCTGACTGGCGGGGTAGAGTTTTTCACCCTGCGCCGCTTCCTGCTTCGCTTGCGCCAGGTTGCCGAAGGCAGCTTCGCTCAGGGCAGCATTCTCCCACCAGATGGCCCCGTTTTCCTTACTGTCGGCGCGTACGGCGGAATCGACGGCACGTTTCGTCAGCTCGCGTGCTTTGCTTAAGCGCCCGCCGTACGCTACGGTATCCGAGGCCAAGGCAAGTCCGAAATTCTCGACCGCCGGGTTTGCGGCGATCCACTGCTGTTGTTGCGCCATGGCTGTCGAGTCCGCTGCGAGAAAAGCCATACCGTAAAGCGCGAAATGCAGACTGGGATCGTCCAGGTTGCGCGCCTGGGCCTCCTGGATGGTTTGTCGCGCTTCTCCAGGGAGCCCGAGGGCAAGAAGGTAATTGGTTAGGTCACCGTAAGCGTAAGGCGTTACGCTGGCCGGGCTGAGTTGCATCTGCTGGCGGATCAGTTCCGCGGCCTTTTCGTAGCTCCCCAGAGAGGAGTAAACATTGCCCAAGTTCAGGTAAGCGGTGTCATCCCGGGGAAAGGCCGCAATCATCTCCTGATAGGCCTGTACTGCCTTGTCCAGTTCTCCGGTGACCTCTGTGTAGTAGCTGGCCGTGATGAGAAGCTTCTCGTGCGCGCTAGTGTGCTCCCGCAACTCAAAAGCCTTGGTATGGTACTCACGCGCGCGCTCCAGTTCGCCCAAATTCGAGTAAACCACACCTAGCGCGTAGTATCCACTGGCGAAGCCGGGGTCGAGTTGAACGGCCCGCTGATAATAGGGCAGCGCGGCCTCCGAATCCTTTTCGTTGCGTGCCCTGTTGCCCAGGCTGAGAGCTTGTAGCGCCTCGAGCGATGAGGTGGTTAGCTGCGCCAGTGGAGCGTCAAACTCCTGCACCGATGCCAGCGACTCGCCCAGTTGTCCGCGCAGTTTGCTCGCCGCCTCACCCAATTTCGGCAAGACGTTGTCCTTGCTTGTGGCCATCACCTGCTCCTGGGCCAGCGTCTTTCCGCTCTGGCAGTTCACCGCGTTCAGCCACAACGCATATTCGTTGCCCAGACTGTCAATGGCTCCGGCAATGTAAGCCTTGCTGCCGGCCCGCAGGCAAAGCTCGCGCGCTACATCGGGCGTGAGTTTGGTATCTACCGGACGAGTCATTCGCTTCAGGGTGCTCGCGATCTTGCGGTCGGACAACACGTTCAGGAAAGGAGACTGCCCCAACGAGACACTGAGCGCAGTTCTCAGCGAGTCATTGAAAACGGCATCGCCGGTGCTGTTGGCAAAATCGGCGAGAACGACGGTATCTTTCTCGGTGAGGCGCTGGGCCCGGCGGGCGCGATAGTAAAGGCCGGCGGCAGTAAGGGCTGCGAACAGCAGGACAGCAATCGCGGCCATCCAAACTTTCTTCGTTTGCGCCGCGATACTTTTCAGCCGCCGTAAGCTGTCCCGCGGGGCCGTATAGCGGCCTCCGCCCGCGGAATCTTGCTTCAAATTTTGCAAGTCGGTGCGCATGCCAGCGGCGGTCTGATAGCGCTGCTCGCGGTCTTTCTCCAAAGCTCTGTCGATAATCCGTTCCAGTTTTGCTGGAAGCGCGGCATTCAGCTGGTGTACCGGGACCGGCGTTTGCGTCAGGATGGCGCTATAGAGAAGCTCGGCTGTTTCGGCCCCGAAGGCTCGTTGCCCGGTGGCCATTTCGTACAGCACCAGCCCGAAGGAAAAGATGTCGGTGCGGGCGTCGAGTTTCTCGCCGCGGACCTGCTCGGGCGACATGTAGCCGACGGTACCCATGGTTGAGCCGAGACGGGTGAGGGTGGCGTCGGGGGTTGCGGATGGGGCGAAGAGCTGGGCTGTAGCGCCGCCGCCGACAATCTTGGAGTTGTCATCCTGAGCGGAGCGCCCGCCTTCTTCTCCATCCCGGGTCGTTTGCGGGATGAGCGGGAGCGCAGTCGAAGGACCTGCGGTTACTCCCCTCGAAGCAACCGCAGATTCCTCGACTTCGCTCGCCGCGACCGCGACTCGCTCCGCTCGGGATGACAAAGGAAGAGATTCGCCGGACGCGGGCCTGAAGGCCTGCTCTACCCGAGTGGCCGGTTCCTCCACCGCAGCCTTGGCGATGCCGAAATCGAGAATCTTCACCTGGCCGGAATCGGTCAGAAAGATGTTGGCCGGCTTGATGTCGCGATGAATGATGCCCTTGGCGTGCGCCGCTTCCAGGCCGGAGGTGATCTGAACGGCAATGTTCAGCAGTTCGTCGACTGGTAGCGCCTTTTTCAGACTCACGAGCGCAGCCAACCGATCCCGCAGCGTTTCGCCAGCGAGCAGTTGCATCGCGATGAACGGCTGGCTTTCGTGCTCCTCCACTCCGTAGATGGTGCAGATGTTCGGGTGATCGAGTGACGACGCGGTGCGAGCCTCGCGCTCGAAGCGTTGAAGTGCGACTGGATCTGACGCCAACTCCTCCGGCAGGAACTTCAGTGCCGCCTGCCGGCCTAGCTTGAGGTCCTCGGCCTTGTACACCAGCCCCATCCCGCCGCCGCCAATGATCTCCAGCACTCGGTAGTGCGAGACCTTCTTGCCAAGCAGACTCGGCTCGGGCTGCAGGCGAACCGCATCTCCATGGGCAACGGCGGCGATCTCGTCGCAGGAGTCGTCCGAAGCCATCCGTTCCACGGGAACCATCAGCCGATAGCCCCGGCGGGCCAGGGTTTCGATGTACTTGGGTTGGTCGGCGCTGTCGCCTAGCGCGCGCCGCAGGTTTTTGATGGCGGCGTTGATGCTGTGGTCAAACTCGACAATGGTGTCGTTCGGCCAGAGCTTTTTCCTGATTTCCTCGCGGCCGACCAGTTCGCCTTGGGCTTCGATCAGCAGGCGCAGGACTTGCAGCGGCTGCTCCTGCAGGACGGTCTTCTGATCACCGGCTCGCAGCTCTCCGGTCCGCAAATGAAGTTCGAAGCTACCGATGCGCACACGGACTGGCTGCGTCTGCTTCATGGCGCTCAGGGACCCAAGTGGCGCGAGTCTAACCTTTTTTACCCTTGAGCACCAGTCAATTGGAACTTCTTCGCCTCGGCTGGGTCGCGGGCGTCAGGTGCCGGGGGAAGTGAAGACAGCCAATCCATTTGAAATCAGCTCATTATCGATTTGATCTCTATTTCACCCATGCTTCACCGCCAGTGCATCGACCCTGCAAGCGAATGCGCGCACACTCGCCTTGTTTTTGAAACACGTCCGCAGAGCTCGATGGCGAACCTGCCCGGCGAAGACTTCAAACGAGGAGAAAGAAAATGAAAAAGACGCTCGTATTGCTCGCTTGCCTGATGGCCCTGGCCGCTGGCGCTACCGCTCAGGAACAGCTCAACTTCTCTAACCTTCCTCTGGTGAACAGCCCTTCGTTGATGCCTATTGGCTACGGAGGCCTGAACTGGGGCAACCTCTTCTATGTCGATCCCTATGAGTGGTCGGGCGCCGGTTCTGGCTATTGGTTGGGTCCGCAAGGCCAGGACGTTGCCTTCGTCGGTGGACTCTATTGCCGGCTCAACGGCAACGCCTGCTACGGGGTCCTGAACAGCTCGGACGGTTTCGAACTGGTCAGCGCCCAAGTGGCTGGCGGCTACGGCCCGGCCGCCGTTACCGCGACCGCCTATCACAATGGCACCTACGTCGGCAGCATGAACTTCTTCGTGGGCACGGACATGCGGACCGTGACCTTCCCCTCGTCCTGGGGCATTGTTACCGAGGTCCAGCTACAGGTGAGCGGGCAAACGAATGACTTGGTCGTCTACGAAGTAAGCCTGTACCAGATCGTTCAGGATCCGCCGCCGGGCACGCCCGTTCAGGATCCGCCGCCGCCGGGTAACTGAGCACCGATGCGGCAGGTCGTCAAGAAAAATTCAACAGGGGCGATGGCTCGGCATCGCCCCCAACTCTCAGCAAACGATTTTCCGGCGCGGCTGGAATGGGTCTTAACCGTGTTCCCGCTCACAAAAAGCTTCTCGGCGACCTCGCGGTTCCTCAGGCCTTGGCTATCAGTTCAAGGATCTCAAGCTCACGGCGCGTGATGCCCCGACGTGAAAAGGCGAAGTGAAGCGCGTGAGAGGACGGATTTCCGGATCTTGCTGACGTCGCCTGCCACGTTCTCGCTGCACCACTCGTGTTTCATCCCATAGCAAATAAGTCATTGCAAACACGGCAGCTTGCTTGGTGCGAAAGGGGGGACTCGAACCCCCACGGTTTTACCCGCCAGATCCTAAGTTCCTGACGCACGGCGAATCAGTAACTTACACGGAGAGCGACCGACTGCGACGAAGTGCGCTCAAGGTGCATAAACAGCGGGCTTTCGCGTCGCGCCCGACAATCGGTCACACGTGGTGAGGTTTGGTGGTGGGCACAAAATTGGGCACAACGCCATCGCACTCGCCCCTTCAAAGGGAACCCAATCATGCGCGGTCAAGCCCCCGCCTTCCCACTGCCGGTTACGCCGTTGCGTGTGCGCAAGCGCCCGGATGTCTGAGCTAGGGCCGCAGTCATAATAGAAGTAATTTTCTCCGAAGGCCCCGGCTGGGATGCAGCGTTGCTTTTTCACGGGGTGGCCCTTCGGCGCGATCAACCCTGCCCCGCTTTCTCACTGTCCGCGCCTTGGCGTCGGCCAAGTGCTCGTGTGCCTGATCCCAACCCAGAGTCATAATAGAAATTGTCAGTGGCTAGCGAGCCACAGTTGCCGGGATCGTTTACTTGGTACAGCAACCTTGATAGGCTTGGGCGTGGGGCCACTAGAAAAGCTGCGGGCCAAAACCAATCGGGCCGATCAACACATTGCAGAACTCGACGCAGCGATCCACGCTTTTCTGAATAGCCACCCCTACGAAGTTCGGCCCAATCATAACCATCAGACGCGGCAGATGGAATGGTATCTCACCAAAGCCGATGAGATTCCGCTCCCGATTTCTGCCATTGTTGGGGACATCGTCCACAATCTCCGAAGCGTTCTTGACCATATGGTTTGGCAACTCGTGCTCGCCAATAATGGGACGCCCATCGGCGGGATCACGGGCTTCCCTGTTAGCGAGAGTCCCCAAGAGTACACATCGGCCAAGTTCAGAAGAAAAATAGAGGGACTGCGGCAAGATGTCAAAGATGCCATCGACGCGCTCAAACCGTATCACGGTGGGGATGAAGCGCTGTGGCGTCTCCACCGTCTCAACAATAGAGACAAACATCGACTCCTGCTCTCCTCCGTCTCTGCCCTCACGCATCATCACCTGCTACCCAGTCAAAGAGAGCGATTGATTGAGGGCTACTTCGGGAGCTACCCTGACGCCACAGATGCCCCCGACTTGAAGGGCGTCTTCATCAAACCTACAACCGCTCGGTTCCCGTTGGAGGTGGGCAAAGTATTCCTGTCCATTCCAGAGTCGGAAATGGAGAACAATTTCACATTCAGATTTGGAGTAGCGTTCAACGAATCTGGGGTGGTCCAGGGTGAACCTGTTCTCGAAACGATCAAGCTCTTCTATGTCCGTGTTGACCAGATTGTTTCTGCCTTTGCTTCTTGGCTTTAGGATGGCATTTACATCGACCGTTCTGCCCCGCTGTGGTAACCTCCGAGTGAGCGCAAACCGTGCTAGGATTCCGCCATGATCTGGCGACGTGCAAAAAAAGCGCTGACAGCCGACGAAGAGCGGCAATACCAAAGGCATCGCATCCGGCTGCTTAATAGGCACTGGGTGCACCTGACCCCCTCCCTCATGCGCTGTCTGGAAGCCAACGCCAGCAGACTCGCACGGCACCCTGAATTACTCACTCGGGAGTGGGGATTGAACATGCGTGGCAAGCGCGCAGCCAAAGCCGCACATGCTGCTGTCCGCGAGAAAGGCCGCACCCCGGGCGACAAGGGACGGGCTGCCATTGCTCGCAACCGGGAACAGCGACGACAGCAGCGGGACTATGAGGCATTCATGCAGGTACTCAGTCAAGCTGATCCGAAGAAGCAAAATAAGATGATCTTGCAGCGAAAACAAGCAGAGGAACAGGCTCGCGTGGAGCGACTGGCGCAAGAATGGCAGGCCAAGCTAAAGCGATTGAATGCGCCGCGAAACCCCGCACGCGATTACGTGACAACCGTGGACTCGGGGCAGGAGATATAACTGTCGCAGACCCACCTCCAAGGAACCTGAAAGCGTCACGCTGCGTTGTGCCTTTCATCACTGCTGTGGTGTGACTGGTAAGCCAATAATTCAAGGTGTTCCGGCCCTTAGAGGGTAAGCACATGAAACCCGCCATTCTACTCGTCACAGTCATTTCTTTGCTGCTCGCTGCGGGTGTGGCACAAGACCCCAAAGCGCTTAGCCCTTCACAGATAGCCCAACAAACGGCCCCCGGTACTGCGAGCTGGCGATCTGTCATTGATGCAGCGCGTCCGGCGGTTGTTGTCATTCGGACTGACAAGGCTCTAGGTAGCGGCTTTCTTATAAAGTCTGATGGCACCATAGTCACGAACGCACATGTCATTGCTGGCAGTTCCGCAATTGAAGTCAAGCTCTCAACTGGTGAGATTTATCGTCGGACATATGTTCTAGCCTCTGACGAAGCAGAAGATATTGCTTTGCTGCGTATTGAAGCTGCCGATGTCCCTGCACTCAAATTGGGTAGTTCTAGCGATGTGAAAGTGGGCGACGATGTGATGCTTGTCGGTGCCCCACTTGGCTTAGAGGAGACCATCTCTACTGGTATCGTAAGTGCCATCCGTGTTTCCGAAAGCGGTAATCGCGTTATCCAGACTACTGCTGCGGCAAGTCCCGGTAGCAGTGGGGGGCCACTCCTGAACAACAAGGGAGAGGTCATCGGTATCATATCAGCCAGCATTGTAAAGGGGCAGAACCTCAACTTCGCAATTCC
>Ga0335074_10001634_pt1 | contig 30389 bp, 31 predicted proteins | sample Lox_Sample_23_FD_206715 | JGI IMG/M metagenome (GOLD analysis project Ga0335074, IMG submission 206715) | Soil microbial communities from Loxahatchee National Wildlife Refuge, Florida, United States - Lox_Sample_2.3 | ecosystem: Environmental > Terrestrial > Soil > Wetlands | place: USA... | reverse complement strand
GCGCCGGCCGGGCCCGGGCGGGCGGCAGGCGGTGGTGTGGACGGTGCCGGCCACGATGAGCGCGGTGACCGCGCTGGGCGCGCAGCTGGCGGAGGCGGGCGTGGCCAAGGTGACCCTGGAATCGACCAGCGACTACTGGCGGATCTGGTATTACGTGCTGGAGGCCGCCGGGCTGGAGGTGCAGCTGGTGTCCGCCAGCCAGGTCAAGCAGCTGTCCGGGCGGCCCAAGACCGACAAGCTGGACGCGATGTGGCTGGCCCGGCTGACCGAGAAGGGGCTGCTGCGCCCCTCGTTCGTGCCGCCGGCCGAGATCCGGGCGCTGCGCCACTACACCCGTGCCCGCACCCGCCTGACCCAAGACCGGACCCGGTGCTGGCAGCGGCTGGAAAAGCTGCTCGAAGACGCCCTGATCAAGGTGTCGGCGGTCGCCTCCACGCTGACCACCCTCTCGGCCCGGGACATGATCGAGGCGCTGATCGCCGGCGAGCGCGACCCGCAGGTGCTGGCCGGGCTGGCCCGCGGCCGGATGAAAGCCAAGCACGACGCCCTGGTGGCGGCCCTGACCGGGATGTTCGAGGACTACCACGGCGAGCTGGCGCAGCTGCTGCTGGACCAGATCGCCTTCATCGACACCCGGATCACCCGGCTGAACATCCTGACCGGCGAGCAGCTCGCCACCATCCGGGCCGCCTGGGGCGTCGACGCCGACGGCACCGCCGGCCCGGGCGCCGGCGCCGGCCCCGGCGCCCCGGTACTGCCCGCGGCCGCCCGCCTGGATGAGGTCCCCGGCATCAGCGCCGAGCTCGCCGTCTCGATCATCGCCGAGACGGGGCTGGACATGACCCGGTTCCCGACCGCCGGCCACCTGGTGTCCTGGGCCGGGCTGTGCCCCCGCGCCATCCAGTCCGGGCCCCGCACCCGGCATGGCAAAGGCCAGGGCAACACCTACCTGCGCGGCTACCTCGGCCAGGCCGCCACCGGCGCGGCCGGCACCGCCACCTTCCTCGGCGAGCGTCACGCCCGCATCGCCCGCCGCCGCGGCGGTGCCAAAGCCCAGGTCGCCGTCGCCCGCTCCATCCTGGTCATCATCTGGCATCTGCTGGCCGACCCCGAAACCCGCTACACCGACCTCGGCCCTGGCTACTACGAAACCAAGATCAATAAGAACCGGAAAGCCCGCAGCCACATCCGCCAGCTCGAAGCCCTCGGCTACACCGTCACCATCACCCAGGCCGCCTGACCCCGCAGCCCCCGTCACCGGCGAGCCCTCCGGGCCGGCTCCGCCGGCGCTGCCGCGCGCCCAGCTGAGGTGGATTATTTTCCGGTCAGTCGCGGTGATCTTGATTTTGGCGGGCGGTCGGCTCGGCGCCAGCCCTATGGATGTAGGGATGGGCGTGCTGGAGGGCGCCCGGAGGTACATCCACGAGGCGCCCCGGGAGCTGGCGCGGGCGATATGGGGTCGATGTCCGGAATCTGGGTCGGCGGAAGCGAGACGGCGGCGGGATGGGCGGGCGGGGGCGGTCTTCCCCCAGGCGCCGGCCCGCGGAATGGCGGGCGGATTGGCGGGCGGATTGGCGGCGCCGGGGGCGTAACACTGCCCGCCGGCTGGGTCAGCTTGGTACCGTTCCGTATTGGTATGCGGCATTGGCGGCGGGCGGGTGAGCTCGTCGCGGTCGAGGCTGGAGTGGAGCGGTGGGGTCACCTGACGTTGGTGCGGGTTTTGCCGCGATCGTGTTCGCGCCCGCGCGTCCGGATATTCGCCCGGGCCACGAGACCGATGTGATCTTCGAGGTGCACGAGACCGGCGACGGCGGCCGGGCCTTGCCGGTGTTCACGACGATCGAGCGGCTGGTGGCCGCGCTCGGCCCGGACCAGCCGTGGGTGGCGCTGCCGCTCGCGAACGTCCAGCGCATCATGGGCGGGGCCGGCGTCGACAAGATCGCGCTCGACCCGGCCGGGCAGCCCGGCGCCCGGAGGTGGCAGGAAAGCGACCTCGAGACGCTCGAGGCGGCGGAACGGAGGCTGTGATGCTGGTCGGAGGCGGCGGTGGCGGCGCCGGCAACGGATTCCAGGTCGTCATGTCGGACCTGGTCGACGCGGCGGCCACGTTCAAGTCCGAGGCGGCCACGTTCAAGGCGATCATGCCGGACAACGGCCCGCCCTGCCCGGACGGCGGCGATGCCGCGTTCGACCAGAACCTGTCGGTCGTGGTCCAGATGATCGGCACCCTGCACCTGCAGGCGGCCGGCGTGATGGAAGACGATTCCGCCAAGCTGACGAAGGCGCACGCCAACTACGCCGACACCGACGAGAGCCTGGCCCGGCTCTGCAGCCAGATCATCTCCCCAAGCAAGATCAACTGAAGGAGACGTCGTGGCTCCGACCAGCACGCTGCCGTCGACGGCCCTGGGCAAGCTGGCGTCGTTCTCCTACGACTGGGTGGGCGGCGACATCCACGGTCTCGCCGCGTTCGCCGGCACGCTCTACGGCTACGTCCCCCAGATGGAGGACGTGATCACCGCGCTGAACAAGAAGGTGAGCCAGATCGTCGGCGATGCGGGCTGGGAGGGCTCGGCGGCATCGGCGTTCACCGCCAACTGGGAGAAGGTGTCGGCCGAGACCAACGCCATCGGCCTGGTTGTCATTCAGACCGGGAGCATCGTCGACCAGCTGGCCGTGGACCTGTCCAAAATCGAGAATGCGCTGGAAAAGGCGGCTGACCAGACCGCCGCGCACGGCGTCCAGATCGGCAGCAACGGCCAGCCGCCGCAGGCCTGCTACTCCAACCAGACCCAGGAGGAATGGGCGGAGGGGTACGCCACCTTCTACCAGCAGTGCATTGCCGCGGCCAACGACGCCCGGGTCCAGGCGGCGGGCGCTCTGCAGAACGTCTTCAGCGCGATCACATCCGGCAAGCCGTCCGCGGGGGGCGACGGCGACGACGATTCCGATATCCCGACGAAGGTCGGCGAGGGCACGACGCTCGGCGACCTGCTGGCCGACCTGCTCGCCTCGCCCACCGCCTACGCCGGCCAGGTCGCCGACAAGGTGGCCGAGCTGACCGAGAAGGCCAAGGGGGCCAAGTCCGCATGGCTCGCCGCGCAGCGGGCCGCGCGGGGGGCCGACGGGCGGTTCGGGAAGATGCCCGACAACGTCAAGACCGCCCTGAAGGACGCCAACTCCGAGCTCGACTCGGCCAAGGCCGACCTGGCCAAGGCCGAGGACGGCGAGAACGCGTTCACCAAGTTCTTCGGCACGACGCTGGAAGACCTGCCCGGCGCCAGCAAGCTGGCCGACGGCCTGGACAACGCGAAGCTGCTGAGCAAGGTGCTTGACGTGCCCGTGGTCGACGTGGTCGCGGGCGGCGTCGCCACCTACCTGAACGCCCAGGCCGACATCCAGAAGGGGGTCCCGGCCTGGGCCGCTTATCCCCTCGAGACCGGCGCCACCGTGGCCAGCATCGCCGCGGGGACCGCGGTGGCCGGCGTGGTCACCGGGGCGATCACCGTGGGCGCGCCCGTGCTCGGCGTGGCGGCGGGTGTCGCAGCGGGTGCGGTGGTGGCGTACGGCGTGGGCGACTACATTCACAACTACATCGCCGATTTCGGTCAGCAGATTCACGAGCACGGCTGGGTGGGCGCCTTTACTGACTTCGGCGCGGCCGGGGTCAGTACTTGGGACGACACCAAGGGGCTCGGCGAGGACGTCGGCCATCTCGCGAGCGATGCCGGGAAGACCATCTGGCACGGCATAACGTCGATCTTTTAGCCGGAGGAGCGGATGGGCCTGTTTGACCGGTCGAAAAGCAAGGAGCTCTCGACCCGGCCGTCCTTGCTGCTCACCGGGGATCCCGGTGACGCACTGCTGGACGCCGCGCGGCGGTACGACCCCGAGGTGCATCCCTGGCACGGCCGGCTGGTGTTCAGCAACGGGGTGCTGCTGTTCGGGCCCATCGAGGTGACATCCCAGATCGAGCAGGACGCCGCGCTCCCGGCCGGGGCCACGGTGGCCTATTACACGGGCGTGGCCGCCCAGCGCACCAGCGAGCGCCGTGCCGAGTCGGCCAAGCAGGACGACGCGCAGAAGCTGCTGCACGGCCTGGCGGTGCGGCTGGGCGGGAAGACGCACCTGGTGGACTCGCCGTCGAACCTCGCCCTGCTGGCCTCGGTGTACAGCGAGCAGGCTCCGGCCCCGGACGAGGTCGTCGCGGCGCTGCGACCCTACGGCGGCGAGCCCAAGGTCGAGGACCAGAAAGAGGACACCTACAGCATCAGCGGCAAGGGCACGTATTTCTACACCGCCTACTGGTCTCCGCGGCTGTTCGTGAACCGGGAGGAACCCGCGGCGCTGGGCAAGCTGCGCTCGGGCAAACTCCACCACTGGGACCTCAATACCGGGGTCGCGGCCAAGAAGGCCGCGCGCGAGCTGTGCCTGAAGGTCGGCGAGGCCGCGCTGGCCCTGGCCGCCACGTCGGGCGGCATGGCCGTCGACTGGCTCGGGTTCCGGATCGACGCCCCCGGGGACATGCTGCTGCGCTGAGCGCTACGTCCCAGATGTCTGGTTGCCGGGGAAAACCCGTTGCGGCGCGGCGGCGCCGAGCGGGACGCTGCTGTGGTGGATCTCGGCCGCGCCGCGCACGAGTGGCGGACGCACGGATTCGTTGTTCTCCCGGGCTACGTGCCCGCCGCGGAGCTGAAACCCGCGCTCGGTGAGCTGTCGGTCATGTACCCCACCGCCGAGGGCTTTCATGACGACACCGACGAGCGCCGGGACAGGTTCACCGCGGACGAGTGGGCGGGGATCGACGACTTCCCGTTCCGAAGCGCCGAGCTGAGCCTGCTCGCCGCCAGCGATCGCCTCATCGATCTCGCGGAGACCCTGCTCGCAGACAACGATTTACGGCTCTACTCGGCCGAGGCGTGGGCCAAATACACCGGCGCCGCCGACTACGACCAGCCGCTGCACCGGGACTATCTCAACCACACGCTGATGGTCCCCACGGATGACCCGCGGTTCGCTCAGCTGGAGATGTTCGTCTACCTCGTCGACGTTCCCCCGGAACTCGGGCCGCCAAGCATGGTGTCCCGCACCCGGACGACGGGGCTGCCCGCGAAGCCGAACTGGTACCCGCGCGACGGCGCCGCCGACGCCGGGGGCGGCTGGGTCGAGACCGCCGCAAGCCCGGATCTTTACGACGGCGAGATCCGCGCCGCCGGGGCCGCGGGCACGGTGGTCGCCTGGGCGCCGGGGACCTTCCATCGCGGCACCGCCCTGACCCGGCCCGGCGGCGCCCGCTACACGATCCACCTCGGCTTCCGGCCGGCCCGTGCCGAGTGGGGCCAGCGGGCGCCGTGGGCCAACCGAAGCCACGACCTCGAGTGGTACTGGTTCGCGCACCGGGCGACGCCGCGGCAGCTCGCGCTCTTCGGTTTCCCGCCGCCCGGACACCCGTACTGGACCGAAGCCACCCTCGCCGGCACGGCGCAGCGCTACCCCGGGCTGGATATGACGCCGTGGCGGCGGGCGCTGCGGGGCGAAGCGTGACCCGGCCACGCGGCGCGGAGCCGGGACGCCGGCGTTCGTGTCGCCCCCGGTCCCGGCGTCCCGGCCGGGGCGGCCCGGAATGTCAGACGGCCGGCCTATGGTTGAACACGTGGACATGTTCGCGTCATCATCCACGCCTGTCCGGAAGGGGGAGCCATGCGTCCGGTGACCGACCTGCAGCGGCGCGTCGCCCCCTTTGAGGTGGTTACCGACATGGTGCCCGCCGGGGACCAGCCGCAGGCGATCGCGGAGATGGAGAAGCGCATCCGCTCCGGGGCCAACGACACCGTGCTGCTCGGCGCCACCGGTACCGGCAAGACCGCGACCGTGGCCTGGCTGGCCGAGCGGCTGCAGCGCCCGGCCCTGGTCATGCTGCCGAACAAGACCCTGGCCGCCCAGTTCGCCAACGAGCTGCGCGAGATGCTGCCGCACAACGCCGTCGAGTACTTCGTCTCCTATTACGACTACTACCAGCCGGAGGCGTACGTACCGCAGACCGACACCTACATCGAGAAGGACTCCTCGATCAACGACGAGGTGGACCGGCTGCGGCACTCGGCGACCAACTCGCTGCTGACCCGCAGGGACACGATCGTCGTCGCGTCGGTGTCCTGCATCTACGGTCTCGGTACCCCGCAGGAGTACGTGGACCGGATGCTGAAACTCAACGTGGGCGGCACGATCGACCGGGACGCGCTGCTGCGCCGGCTGGTCGGCATGCAGTACGCCCGCAACGACCTGTCGTTCACCCGGGGCACGTTCCGGGTGCGCGGCGACACGATCGAGGTCATCCCGGTCTACGAGGAGATGGCCGTCCGGATCGAGATGTTCGGCGACGAGATCGAGCGGCTGATGACCCTGCACCCGCTCACCGGCGAGGTGATCAGCGAGGACGACGAGCTGTACATCTTCCCGGCCACCCACTATGTGGCGGGCCCGGAGCGGATGGAACGTGCGATCGCCGGGATCGAGGCCGAGCTCGAGGAGCGGCTCGGCGAGCTCGACCGGGGCGGCAAGCTGCTCGAGGCGCAACGGCTGCGGATGCGCACCACCTACGACGTCGAGATGCTGCGCCAGGTCGGCAGCTGCTCGGGGATCGAGAACTACTCGCGGCACATCGACGGCCGCGAGGCTGGCAGCCCGCCGAACACGCTGCTCGACTACTTCCCCGAGGACTTCTTGCTGGTCATCGACGAGTCGCACAACACGGTGCCGCAGATCGGCGCCATGTACGAGGGCGACGTGTCCAGGAAGCGGGTCCTGGTCGAGCACGGGTTCCGGCTGCCGAGTGCGATCGACAACCGGCCGCTCACCTGGGAGGAGTTCGGCGACCGCATCGGGCAGACGCTGTACCTGTCGGCCACGCCCGGCCCGTACGAGCTGCAGCGGGTGCAGGGCGAGGTGGTCGAGCAGGTGATCAGGCCGACCGGGCTGATCGACCCCGAGGTGATCATCAAGCCGACCAAGGGCCAGATCGACGACCTCGTGCACGAGATCAGGGACCGGGCCGAGCGGTTCGAGCGGGTCCTGGTGACCACGCTGACCAAGAAGATGGCCGAGGATCTCACCGACTACCTGCTCGAGCTGGGCATCAGGGCCAGGTACCTGCACAGCGAGGTGGACACCCTGCGCCGGGTCGAGCTGCTGCGCGAGCTGCGGCTCGGCGAGTACGACGTGCTGGTCGGGATCAACCTGCTCCGCGAGGGCCTGGACCTGCCCGAGGTTTCGCTGGTCGCGATCCTGGACGCGGACAAGGAGGGCTTCCTGCGGTCCGGCACGTCGCTGATCCAGACCATCGGGCGCGCCGCGCGGAACGTCTCCGGGCAGGTGCACATGTACGCCGACCAGGTCACCCCCTCGATGCAGCGGGCCATCGACGAGACGAACCGGCGCCGGGAGAAGCAGATCGCGTACAACGTCGAGCGCGGCATCGACCCGCAGCCACTGCGCAAGCGGATCGCCGACATCCTGGACCAGATCGTCCGGGAGGACGTGGACACCGCCAAGCTCCTGGGCGGTTCCGGGCGACAGCAGAGCCGGGGCAAGGCACCGGTGCCCGGCCTGTCGTCGCGGGCCAGGGCGGCGGCGTCGGCCGCGGCCGGGGCAAGGCTGGGCGGCGAGCCCGCGGAGTCCGGTCCTGGCGAGGGCGGGCCGGCCCGCGAGGACCTGGTCGGGCTCATCACCGAGCTGACCGACCAGATGCACACCGCCGCCGCGGAGCTGCAGTTCGAGCTGGCCGCACGGCTCCGCGACGAGATCAAGGAGCTGAAGCACGAGCTGCGCGGCATGCAGGCGGCCGGCGTCTGACCGTTTGTGGAACCGGCGCCTGCGCGGGGCCGTCCAAGAAGCATGGGTCATCGAAGCGTTGCGGGCCACCTGAGGGCCGCGTGCCGCGCGCGGTCGCTGCCCGGCGCCGTCGTCGCGGTGTTGTCGATCTCGCTGGGGTCGGTCCTGCTGGCCGCGTGCGGAAGCGTCCCCGCTCCCGGCTCCGCCGGCGCGCCGGCCGCGTCCGGCGGCGCGGCGGGCGCCCCGGCCGCCGCGGCCAGCCCCAGCCCCAGCCCCAGCCCCAGCACCGGCGCTGGCTCCGGCGCCGGGCAGGCGGCGCTGTGCCGGGACGCCTCCACGGTCAGCAGCCTGCGGATCGTCCGCGCTCCCGGCCCGCGGATCCCGCAGGAGCAGGCCGTGGTGCCGGGCGAGGTCACGGTGACCAGCGCGGCGCACGCGCGGGAGGTGGCGCGGGCGCTCTGCGCGCTGCCGACCATGGCGCACGGCCTCATCAGCTGCCCGGCGATGTTCCCGGGCACGAACTACCAGCTGACCTTCACCGCGGACGGTCAGCAGCTGCCGCCGGTCACGATCGAGGCCACCGGTTGCGCCACCGTCACCGGGGTCGGCCCGGTGCGGCAGGCTCTCTCGGCGAGTTTCTGGCGGGTGCTCGCGGTCGCGGCGGGCGTCAGCCCGCCCGATCAGGCGACGTTCGCCAGCCCGAGCCCGGGCGCGGGCTGCCCTCCGCCGAAGTCAGGAGTTAAGATCAACGGCTGCCCCGCGCTGAGCCAGCCCGGCGGGGCGCAGTCCGGCTCGGCGGCCGCTTCGTAACTCAGGTCGCCGCCACCGACCGCGGGAGGGCCGCGCGTGACCTGGGTGATGTTCGATTACGGCGGCGTGATCTCGCAGCCGCCCTCGGCCGAGGACCTGGCGCTGCTGGCCGGGGTCGCCGGCGTGAACGTTCCGGCGTTCCTCGCCGAGTACTGGAACTGGCGGCCCGCCTACGACCTGGCCGAACTGGACGCCAAGGGGTACTGGCAGCAGGTCGGGAGCGGCCTGCGTCGCGACTTCGGCGGCGGCGAGATCTCCGAGCTCATCCGGCTCGACAGCGCGTCGTGGCTGCGGCTGCAGGCGGGCACGGTGGCGTTGATCGAGGACCTGGCCAAGGCCGGCCAGCCGCTGGCGCTGCTGTCGAACGCGCCCGGCGAGCTGGCCGCGGAGATTGCCGAACTGCCGGTAGCGGCACATTTCGGTCACCTGATTTTCAGCTGTGAGCTGAAGCTGGCCAAGCCGGACCCGCGTTGCTATAGCCGGGCGCTCGCCAGGCTCGGCGCCGACCCGGACGAGGTCATCTTTATCGACGACCGCGGCGAGAACGTGGCCGCGGCGGCCGCGATGGGCCTGTCAACGGTGCATTTCACCAGCCCAGACGAGACGCGGGCGGCCGTGACCCGGCGGCTGGCCGAGCGCGGCTGAGCCTGCGGCGGCCGGACCCGGCGGAGTCCGGGGTACCCCGCCGCCCGACCGGGGGGAATTCGTTTCCCGGCGGTCGGCCGGCCAGGGTGCGCGCGCCGATCGGGCGTGCTGTGGCGGCGTAGGGTCGTAGTCATGTGGGCGAGCCTGGTCGCGGCGCTGCTCTCGGCCCTGTGCTACGGCGTGGCCGCCGTCATGCAGGCCGTGGCCGTCCGCGCGGCCAGCCGGCGGTCGGACCGGATCCAGGACGGAGACCCGGCGGCGGCGCGGGTGGATCCGGGCCTGCTGGTCCGGCTGTTCGGGCAGTGGCGCTTCCTGGTCAGCCTGTGCATCGACATCATCGGTTTCCTCGCCCAGCTTGTGGCCCTGCGACGGCTGCCGTTGTTCGCCGTACAGGCCGTGATCGCCGCCAACCTCGCGGTCACCGCGGTGTTCGCGGCCTGGCTGATCAAGGTCAGGCTCACCTGGCGGGAATGGCTGGCGGTGGCCGGCGTGGTGATCGGGGTGGGCCTGCTCGGGTCCTCGGCCGGCTCGGAGGGCGCCGCCACGGTGGGCGCCGCCTTCGAGATTGGGCTGATGGTCGCGGTGGCGGCCGTGGGCGTCGCCGGGGCGGCCGCGGCCCGGCTGCCCGGCCGGGCGCGCACGCCGGTGCTGGGCGCCGTCGCCGGACTGGGTTACGCGGTGCTCGCGGTCTCGGCCCGGATCCTGCCCGGTTTCTCCCCAGGCCAGCTCGTGCGCAGCCCGGCCGCGTACACGCTGGTGGCGGCGGGCATCGTCTCGTTCCTGATGTACGCGACGGCGCTGGAGGGTGGCAGCGTGACCGTGGCCACCGCGGCCGTGGTCCTGGCCGAAACGGTGCCGCCGGCCGTGGTCGGCGTGGTGTTCCTCGGCGACACCACCCGGCACGGGCTGGCCGGGCTCGCCGTGGTCGGCTTCGTCCTGGCGGTGGCCTGCGCGGTGGCCCTGGCCCGGTTCGGCGAGGCGGGCGAGCAGTCGCACGGCGGCACGGCGGGCCCGCAGCCGGGGCGCGCCCGGGACCGGTCGCGCGCCGGCGCGTCCGCGTAACCCCGGTATCGGTAACTTTGTTCCTGGTCAGCGCGTTGTGCGCGGAGACCCATTGGGTGTTGCTGCCCGGATGAGTCCCTCACGGCTGATATTCTGAGACCCCGTGGACCGGCGGATTTGCCGCCGGGCGATCACCACGGGAGCCTTACTTTGGCCACGGCAGCACGTTCATCACGGCCCGTCTCGACCAGGCACCTCTTCGTTACCGGGGGAGTGGCTTCCAGTCTCGGCAAAGGCCTCACCGCGTCCAGCCTGGGTCGCCTGCTGAAGCTGCGCGGGCTCCGGGTCACCATGCAGAAGCTGGACCCGTATCTCAACGTCGACCCCGGCACCATGAACCCGTTCCAGCACGGCGAGGTCTTCGTCACCGACGACGGCACCGAGACCGACCTGGATGTGGGGCACTACGAGCGGTTCCTTGACACCCGGCTGAAGGGCTCGGCGAACATCACCACCGGGCAGATCTACTCCAGCGTGATCGCCAAGGAGCGGCGCGGCGACTACCTGGGCGACACGGTCCAGGTGATCCCGCACATCACCAACGAGATCAAATCCCGCATCCTGGACATGGGCGGCCCCGAGGTCGATGTGGTCATCACCGAGGTCGGCGGCACGGTCGGCGACATCGAATCGCAGCCGTTCCTGGAGGCGATCCGGCAGATCCGGCATGAGATCGGCCGAGACCGGTGCTTTTTCCTGCACGTGTCGCTGCTGCCTTACATCGGGCCGTCCGGCGAGCTGAAGACCAAGCCGACCCAGCACTCGGTGGCGGCGCTGCGCAGCATCGGCATCCAGCCCGACGCGATCGTGTGCCGCTCGGACCGGGCGATCAGCGGCGGGCTCAAGCGCAAGATCAGCCTGATGTGCGACGTCGACGAGGAGGCGGTCGTCTCGGCGGCCGACGCCCTGTCCATCTACGACATCCCCAAGGTGCTGCACTCCGAGGGCCTGGACGCCTACGTGGTGCGCCGGCTGGGCCTGCCGTTCCGCGACGTGGACTGGAGCGACTGGGACGAGCTGCTGCGCCGGGTGCACCGGCCCGCCCGCAGTGTCACGATCGCCCTGGTCGGCAAGTACGTGGATCTGCCGGACGCCTACCTGTCACCGGCCGAGGCGCTGCGGGCCGGCGGGTTCGGGAACGACGCACGGGTCAACATCCGCTGGGTTCCCAGCGATGAGTGCCAGTCGCCGGAGGGCGCGGTCCGGCATCTCGACGGGGTCGACGGCGTGCTGGTGCCCGGCGGATTCGGCGTCCGCGGCATCGAGGGGAAGATCGGGGCCGTCCGGCACGCGCGGGAGAACGGCATCCCGCTGCTCGGCCTCTGCCTCGGGCTGCAGTGCATGGCGATCGAGGTCGGCCGGCACGTGGCCGGCCTGGAGGGGGCGAACAGCGCCGAGTTCGACCCCGGCGCGCCACATCCCGTGATCGCCACCATGGCCGGCCAGGAGGACGTGGTGGCGGGGGAGCGGGACATGGGCGGCACGATGCGGCTCGGCCTGTACCCGGCGCTGCTGGCCGAGGGAAGCCTCGTCCGCGAGCTGTACGGCACGGACGTGGTACAGGAACGGCACCGGCACCGCTACGAGGTCAACAACGCCTACCGTGACGTCCTGGAGCGGGCCGGCCTCGTCTGCTCCGGCCTGTCGCCGGACGGCATGCTGGTGGAGTTCGTGGAGCTGCCGCGCAGCGTCCACCCGTTCTTCGTGGCCACTCAGGCTCACCCCGAGTTCTTGTCCCGGCCGACCCGGCCGCATCCGTTGTTCAGCGGGCTGGTGGCCGCGGCGCTGGAGCGCTCGCGCGCGGTGTCGGCCGCCGATCCGGTGGCGACGGCCGGCCACCGGGCCGCCGCCAGCGCATGACCGGCGTAAGGTGCAGAGCGGGCCATCTGGTCCGCGCGTGCCGGTTGATGACCGCGGGGTGGGAGAAGCGAGCGTGAGCGGAGCCACGGAGGAACTGGAGATCGGTGACGAGGCCGAGCGCTGGCCGGTGACGTCCTCGGTCACGCTCGGCGAAGGCCGGCTGGTGCGGCTGCGCCAGGACATGGTGCGGATGCCGGACGGCGATGTGGTCGGCCGCGACGTCCTCGAGCACCCCGGTGCGGTGGCGGTGGTCGCGCTGGACGCCGACGAGCGGGTGCTCATGATCCGCCAGTACCGGCATCCGGTCGGCCGGCTGCTCTGGGAGATACCGGCCGGCCTGCGCGACGTCGCGGGCGAGCCGTTGCACGAGACCGCGCGGCGTGAGCTGGTCGAAGAGGCCGGGATCCGGGCGGTCACCTGGTCGGTGCTGGCCGACGTTTTCACGTCCCCGGGGATCAGCACCGAGCGGCTGAGGATCTTTCTGGCCCGGGACCTGACCGAGGTCCCCGAGGCCGAGCTGTCGTACGTGCGCGAGCACGAGGAGGCGCACCTGGTACTGGCCAGGATGCCGCTGGAGACGGCCGTGGCCCGGGTTCATGCCGGTGACCTGCACAACGGCGTGACCGCACTAGGTATCTTGTCCGCGTATGCGGCGCGTCAGGACGGCTTCGCCATGTTGCGGGACCCGGATGCCCCCGAGCACTGACCGACGGCCGCGGCGCAGGCCCGGAGCGGACCTGACCGGCGATGGGGCCGGCCGGGCCACCTCGACCAGGAAGGACTGGATGCCATGAAGGTCGGCATTCCCAAGGAGATCAAGAACCACGAGTACCGGGTGGCGTGCACGCCGGCCGGCGTGCACGAACTGGTCCGTTCCGGGCATGAGGTGTTTGTCCAGCACGACGCGGGAGTCGGCTCGCGGATCCCCGACGAGGACTTCGCCGCGGCCGGGGCGACGATCCTGGCCGACGCCGAGGCCGTGTGGCAGACCGGGGACCTGATCCTCAAGGTCAAGGAGCCCATCGCGGAGGAGTACCACCTGCTCCGCAAGGGCCAGGTGCTGTTCACCTACCTGCACCTGGCTGCCGACCGGGCGCTCACCGAGGTGCTGCTCGGCTCGGGCAGCACCGCGATCGCGTACGAGACGGTCCAGCTGGCCGACGGCTCGCTGCCGCTGCTGGCCCCGATGTCCGAGGTGGCGGGCCGGATGGCGCCCCAGGTTGGCGCGCACCACCTGCAGCGCGACGGCGGCGGCCGGGGGATCCTCATGGGCGGGGTCTCGGGCGTCTACGCGGCCAAGGTGGTCGTGCTCGGAGCGGGCGTGTCCGGCATGAACGCCGCCGCGATCGCGCTCGGCATGCAGGCCGAGGTGCTGCTCATCGACAAGAACGTCGCCCGCCTGCGCTCGGCGGACGCGATCTACCAGGGACACCTGCAGACCATCGCGTCCAACGCCTACGAGATCGAGCGGGCGGTGATCGACGCCGACCTGGTCATCGGGGCGGTGCTGGTCCCGGGGGCCAAGGCCCCGACCCTGGTCCCCAACGACCTGGTGGCGCGGATGAGGCCGGGGTCGGTGCTGGTGGACATCTCCATCGACCAGGGCGGCTGCTTCGAGGACTCCCGCCCGACCACGCATGCCAGCCCGACCTACAACGTGCACGACTCGGTCTTCTACTGCGTCGCGAACATGCCGGGAGCGGTGCCGCACACCTCGACGTACGCGCTGACCAACGTCACGCTGCCGTATGCGGTGGAGATCGCCAACCGCGGCTGGCGCGAGGCGCTGCGCAGGGACGCGGCCTTCGCGCCGGGCCTGAACACGCACGAGGGCGTGCTCACCTGCGAGGGCGTCGGCGAGGCACACGGCATGGCGTGGACGGCCGTGGGCGAGGCGCTCAACTGAAAGCCGCGCAGCCGGTCACGCCCGACGAGGCGATCACCCGCTACCTCGACCACCTGATGGTCGAGCGCGGCCTGGCCGAGCTCACGCTGCAGGCCTACCGCAGGGACCTGCGGCGCTACGCGGCGGTGCTCGGCGCGGCCGGCCGGACCGGGATCGGCGACGTAACCACGCAGGACGTCGCCGCGTTCCTGGCCGGGCTGCGCGAGGGAGACGACGAGCACCCGCCGCTGGCGGCCAGCTCGGCCGGGCGGGCGGTGGTCGCGGTCCGCGGCCTGCACGCGTTCGCCATGGCCGACGGGCTGGCGCCGTCCGATCCGGCCCGGCCGGTCCGGCCGCCCGCCCCGCCGCGACGGCTGCCCCGGGCGATCCCGGTGGCCGACGTCGAGCTCCTGCTGGACGCGGCCGGGGCCGGTGAGGGGCCCCGGCCGCTGCGCGACCGGGCCCTGCTCGAGCTGCTCTACGCGACGGGGGCGCGGATCTCCGAGGCGACGGCGCTGGACGTCGACGACCTCGAGTCCGCCACCGTCCGGCTGTCCGGGAAGGGCGACCGGCAGCGGATCGTGCCGGTCGGCAGCTTCGCCCGCCAGGCGCTGGACCAGTACCTGGTCCGGGCCCGGCCCGCGCTGGCCGGCGCGGCGCGGCGGACCTCGGCCAGCCCCGCCGTGTTCCTGAACGCCCGCGGCGGGCGGCTGACCCGGCAGGGAGCCTGGGCCGCGTTGCGCGCCGCGGCCCGGCGGGCCGGGATCGCCGAGGTGTCGCCGCACACGCTGCGCCATTCCTTTGCCACCCATCTCCTCGATGGCGGTGCCGATGTCCGGGTGGTACAGGAATTGCTCGGCCACGCCTCCGTGACCACGACGCAGGTCTACACTCTGGTGACCGTGGACCGGCTGCGCGAGGTCTACGCCAGCGCGCATCCCAGGGCGGGTGCCGCGCGGACCATTTCCATGCAAACGGTGAGTCGGCTTGCCGCCGACATTCCCAGGCCCTAGCCTCGCGCTAGGGTCCGGGTTTTTGGCGGGCGCATCACGGGCGGTCCGAGTACGTGGGTCACCGCCGGAAAGGGGCCCCCGCCAGGGAGGTGCAGTAACTTTGGCAGCGTCCCGAGTGCTGGAGGTCAGGCCCGGCAGGCTTGGCCCGACTAATAGGCCGATACCGGTCTTCCCCGACCCCGAACCCCTGTTGCGACACGGCCCGGCCCGGATCGCCGCGGTGTGCAACCAGAAGGGCGGCGTCGGCAAGACCACCACCACGATCAACCTCGGCGCCGCGCTGGCCGAGCAGGGGCGGCGGGTGCTGCTGGTCGACTTCGACCCGCAGGGCGCGCTCTCGGTCGGCCTGGGCATCCAGCCGCACGAACTCGACGCCACGGTCTACAACCTGCTCATGGATCATGGGCTGTCCGCGCGTGACGTGCTGATCAAGACCAACGTCAACGGCATGGACCTGCTGCCCAGCAACATCGACCTGTCCGGCGCCGAGGTGCAGCTGGTGCACGAGGTCGGCCGGGAGTTCGTGCTGGGCCGGGTGCTGCAGCCGGTGGTCCCCGACTACGACATCATCCTGATCGACTGCCAGCCGTCCCTCGGGCTGCTCACGGTCAACGCACTGGCCTGCGCGGACGGGGTCATCGTGCCGCTGGAGTGCGAGTACTTCGCGCTGCGTGGCGTGGCGTTGCTGATGGAGACGATCGACAAGGTCTCGAGCAGGATCAGCCCGAAGCTCGTGCTGGACGGACTGCTGGCCACGATGTACGACTCGCGCACGCTGCACACCCGCGAGGTGCTGGCCGGGGTGGTGAAGGGCTTCGGCGACAAGGTCTATCACACGGTGATCAGCCGGACGGTGCGGTTCCCCGACGCCACGGTGGCGGGGGAGCCGATCACCCGCTTCGATCCCACGTCCAACGGGGCCAACGCCTACCGGGAGCTGGCGAAGGAGGTACTGCATCGGTGGCACCAGGCAGGCCTCGAGCTCCACGGTCACGGCGGGTAAGCCTGCCGGGAGTCGCCGAGCTGCTCCGCCCGGCGAGCCGGGGCCCGGCCGTCGAATCCCGGCGCCAGGCCAGCGGCCGGGAGCGTCACCCGCAGAAGATCACCGTCTACCTGTCCGGCAGCGAGCTGCTTGACCTGGAACGCGCCCGGCTCACCCTGCGCGCCCTGGGCATTACGGTGGATCGGGGGAGGATCGTGCGCGAGGCGCTGGCCTTGCTCCTGGCCGACCTGGACGCCGAGGGCGACAAGAGCCTGGTGGCGCGCCGGCTCTGCGACGGGACGCTGGCGGATTGACGAGCGGCGTCGCGGGTCGGCGACGAACAGGCGGTGCTGGGTAGCGAGGGCGAGGGTGGTTTGAGCGAGCGCGGGTTGGGCGAGGGCGGACTGGGCGGGGAAGACCAGGGTCACGGATGACCACGACAATGATTGACGAACCGGGCGAGACCAGGGCGGCGGGCGGATTCGAGGTCCACCTCGACGTCTTCGAGGGGCCCTTCGACCTGCTGCTCGGCCTGATCTCCAAGCACAAGCTGGACATAACGGAGATAGCGCTGTCCAGCGTCACCGACGAGTTCATCGCCTACATCCGGGCCAAGGCCGACGGATGGGACCTGGACCAGGCCAGCTACTTCCTGGTCGTGGCCGCGACCCTGCTCGACCTCAAGGCGGCCCGGCTGCTGCCCGCGGGCGAGGTCGACGACGAGGAGGACCTGGCCCTGCTCGAGGCGCGGGACCTGCTCTTCGCCCGGCTGCTGCAGTACCGGGCGTACAAGGAGGTGGCGGCGGAGCTGGCCAGCCGGATGGCCGCGGCCGGGCGCCGGTTCCCGCGCCGGGTGCCGATGGAGCCCCGGTTCGTCGAGTTGCTGCCGGAGGTGCTGCTCGGCCTCGGCCCGGTCGAGTTCGCGGCGATCGCGGCCCGCGCCCTGACGCCGAAGCGGGCGCCGGTCGTCTCCACCGAGCACCTGCACATGCCGCTCACGAGCGTCCGGGAGCAGGTGGCCCTGCTGTCCGGTCGGCTGGCCCGGCTGCGCCGGGCCACGTTCCGGCAGCTCACATCCGACTGCGGTGGGACCTATGAGGTGATCGCCCGATTCCTCGCGATACTCGAGCTGTTCCGGCGCGGCCGGATCGCGCTCGATCAGGTGGCCCCGCTCGGCGACCTGTATGTGAGCTGGACCGCGCCCGAGGAGGACGAGGGCGAAGCAGACGACCAGAAAGCCGGCGTGTAACCGATGCAGAACGGATCTGGCCCCGGCCCGGAGGACCCGGGCGAGGTGCCCGAGCAGCCAGCCGCCCAGGAGGCCGGGACGGCCGAGACGGCCGAGACGGCCGAGACGGCCGGGGAGGAGGCGCCCGGGTCGCCGCCGGGCGGCGGCAACGGCGGCGGCCCCGGCCTGCGAGCCAGCCTGGAGGCGATCATGCTCGTGGCCGATGAACCGGTGTCGGAGGTGGTGATCGCGCAGGTCCTCGAGCGGCCGCGGGCCGAGGTGGCGGTGGCCCTGCGCGACCTGGCCGCCAGTTACGGCGAGGAGGAGCGCGGCTTCGAGCTGCGCGAGGTGGCCGGCGGCTGGCGTTTCTACACCCGCGAGGAGTGCGCTCCGGTCGTGGAGCGGTTCGTGACCGACGGCCAGGAGGTCCGGCTCACCCAGGCCGCCCTGGAAACCCTGGCGGTGGTCGCCTACCGGCAGCCGGTGAGCCGGGCCCGGGTGTCGGCCGTGCGCGGCGTCAACTGCGACGGCGTGATCCGCACCCTGGTGCTGCGCGGGCTGGTTGAGGAGGCCGGCACCGATCCCGAGACCGGCGCGATCCTGTTCGCGACGACCGGGTACTTCCTGGAACGGCTCGGGCTGCCCAGCCTGGAGGCCCTGCCGGACCTGGCCCCGTTCCTGCCCGAGCACGTTGACGACGAGCCTGACGCGGGCCATGAGTCAGCGGCATCGTGACGAGGAGCCCGAGGAGGGCCACGACTCGCTGATCGACGTGCCGGGCGGCGTCCGGCTGCAGAAGGTGCTGGCCGCCGCGGGCGTGGGCAGCCGCAGGCACTGCGAGGAGATGATCGCCGACGGCCGGGTCGAGGTCGACGGCGAGGTCGTCCGCCGGTTCGGCGCCCGGGTCGATCCGCAGCACCAGGTCATCCGGGTGGACGGGCGGCGGATCCCGGCCCGGGAGGACCTCGTCTACGTCGCCCTGAACAAGCCCGCCGGGGTGCTGACCACGATGTCGGACGCCCGTGGCCGGCCCACCATCGCCGACTACCTCGGCGACCGGGGGGAGCGGCTGTTCCACGTGGGCCGGCTCGACTTCGACACCGAGGGCCTGATGCTGCTGATGAACGACGGGGAGCTGGCCCACCGGCTGGCCCATCCCCGGTACGGCGTGCTCAAGACCTACCTCGCCGACGTATCCGGACCGCTGCCCAGGGACCTGGGCCGGCAGCTGACCACCGGGGTCGAGCTGTCCGACGGGGTGGCGACCGCGGACCGGTTCCGGGTCGTGGAGCGCGCGGGCAACCGGGCGCTGGTGGAGATCACGCTGCACGAGGGGCGCAAGCACATCGTGCGCCGGATGCTGGCCGAGACCGGGCATCCGGTCAGCCGCCTGGTCCGCACCCATGTCGGCCCGGTCGCGCTGGGCTCGCTCCGGCCGGGTTCCACCCGCCGGCTCACCACGAGGGAGATCGGGGAGCTGTACGCGGCGGTCGGTCTATAGCCTGTAACCGACTTGTCTGCCTATGGGGCAGGCGGGGCGGGAGGCAGGAGCGGGACAGGCCGCGACGAAGGGCGGGCAGGTGGCAGTCAGGGCGATCCGGGGCGCGGTGCAGGTGGAGGCGAACGAGAGCGCCGCCATCCTCGAGGGCACATCAGAGCTGGTCACCGAGGTGATGCGGCGCAACCAGCTCACGACGGCCGACGTGATCAGCGTGGTGTTCACCGCCACCCCCGACCTGAACGCCGAGTTCCCGGCGCTGGCCGCGCGCAAGCTGGGATTCCAGGACGTGCCGCTGCTGTGCTGCACCGAGATCGACGTGCCGGACGCGATGCCGCGCGTGGTCCGGCTGCTCATGCACCTGGAGACGGCCGCTCCCCGCTCCGGGATCCAGCACGTGTACCTGCGCGGTGCCGCGGCGCTGCGCATGGACATCGCGCAGTGACCGGATCCGCCGCCGGGACCGGCGCGCCCGTCCCCGGCCAGGTCGTGGTGATCGGCACCGGGCTGATCGGCACGTCGGTGGCGCTCGCGCTGCGCGAGCGGGGCGCCGTGGTCTGGCTGTCGGACGCCAACCGGGTGGCGGCCAGGCTCGCGGCGGACATCGGGGCGGGCACGGAACTCCCCGACGCCGGCCCGCCGGGCGGCCCCGCCGACCTGGTGGTGCTGTCCGTGCCGCCCGAGGCGGTCGCCCCGGCCCTGAAGACCGCGCAGGCCCGGGGCCTGGGCCGGTGGTACACCGACGTGGCCAGCGTCAAGGAGCTGCCGCTGGCCGGCGTGCGCGCGCTCGGCTGCGACCTGGCCACGTTCGCGGGCGGGCATCCGCTCTCCGGCCGCGAGCGGTCCGGGCCGGCCGCGGCCCGGGCCAACCTGTTCCTCGGCCAGCCGTGGGCGATATGCCCGCTGCCGGAAACCGCGCCGGGCGCGGTGGATGCCGTGGCGAGCCTGGCCCGGGCGTGCGGCGCCCAGCCGGTCCTGATGTCCGCCGACGACCACGACCGCGCGGCCGCGCTGATCTCGCACGCGCCGCACGCGGTCGCCGCGGCCATGGCCGCCCGGCTGGAGCGGGCGCCGGCGGGCGCCCTGGACCTGGCGGGCCAGGGGCTCCGCGACGTGACCAGGATCGCGGCCGGGGACACCGGCCTGTGGACGCAGATCCTGGCGGCCAACGCGGCGCATTCCAGCGAGGTACTGGCGGCGGTGGCCGCCGATCTGGCCGCGGCCGCGGCGGCCCTGGCCCGGATCGCCCGCGGCGACGAGGAGTCGGTCAAGGACCTGGCCGGGCTGCTGGAGCACGGGGGAGCCGGGGTGGCGATGATCCCGGGGAAGCGAGGCGGGCCCGCGCCCGACTACGCCATCGTTCAAGTGGTCATCGGCGACCGGCCGGGCGAGCTGGCCCGGCTGTTCCAGGCGGCGGGCGAGGCGGGGATCAACATCGAGGATGTCCGGATCGAGCACTCGCCGGGGCTGCCGGCCGGCGTGGCCGAGCTCGCGGTCAGGCCGGAGGCCGCCAGCCGGCTTGTCGAGGCCCTGGCCGCCGGCGGCTGGCCGGTAGCATCGCCTTCGTGATGAAACACCCCGCCGAACCCGCCGCCGAATCCGCCGACGACCCGGGGGACACCGCACTCGCGGGCCTGGTGATCGCGGTCGACGGCCCGGCCGGCTCCGGCAAGTCCACGGCGGCGCGAGGGGTGGCGCGCGCCCTGGGCCTGCGCTACCTGGACACCGGCTCGACCTACCGCGCGCTGACCTGGTGGCTGCTGGCCCGCGGGACCGACGTGTCCGATCCGGCGGCGGTGGCGGCCGAGGTCAGCCCGGTGATCGAGGCCGGCACGGACCCGGACGATCCCGCCATCCGGGTGGACGGCCGCGACGTGGCGGCGGAGATCCGGACCCGCGAGGTGTCCAACGCGGTCAGCGCGGTCGCCTCGATCCCGGAGGTCCGCAGCCACCTGGTCGCGATGCAGCAGCGGATCATCGCCGACACGCTGGCGGCCGGGGCCGGGATCGTGGCCGAGGGCCGCGACATCGGGACCGTGGTCGCGCCCGACGCCCCGGTCAAGGTGTACCTGACCGCCACCGAGGGGGTCCGGGCCCGCCGGCGCACCGCCGAGCTGTCCGCCGACTCCGGCGCCACGGTCGCGCTGACCCAGGCCGAGCAGGCCCGGCGGGACCGGTCCGACGCCCCGCAGATGGCCATGGCGGACGACGCGGTGGAGATCGACACCACCGGCCTGGACCTGGATCAGGTCGTTGGCGAGATCGTCTCCCTGGCCAACAGCCGGACGGCGGGCGCGTGGACCAGGTAAGCCCCCCGGCCGCGGCCGGGCCGGCGCCGGTCCTGGCCGTGGTCGGCCGGCCGAACGTGGGCAAGTCGACGCTGGTGAACAGGATCCTCGGCAGCAGGCAGGCGGTGGTCGCGGACACCCCCGGCGTTACCAGGGACCGGGTCGCCTACGACGCGAGCTGGCGCGGCCGGGCGTTCACCCTGCTCGACACCGGCGGCTGGGAGCCCTCGGCCGAGGGCCTGGCCGCCCAGGTGGCGGCCCAGGCCAGGATCGCGGTGGAGGCGGCCGACGCGGTGCTGTTCGTCGCCGACGCCGTGGTTGGCATCACCGATGCCGACGAGGCGGTGGCCGCGGTGTTGCGCCGGTCCCGCAAGCCGGTCGTGCTGGCCGCCAACAAGGTCGACGACGCGCCCGCCGAGCCCGCCGCCGCCTCGCTCTGGTCGCTGGGCCTCGGCGAGCCGATGCCGGTGAGCGCGCTGCACGGCCGGGGCAGCGGCGACCTGCTGGACGCGGTGCTCGAGGTGCTGCCCGAGGCGCCGCGCGAGCAGTTCGACGTCGACGGCGGGCCCCGGCGGGTGGCCCTGCTCGGCCGGCCCAACGTCGGGAAGTCCAGCCTGCTGAACAAGCTGGCCGGGCAGGAGCGGGTGCTGGTCGACGCCGAGGCCGGGACCACGCGCGACCCGGTCGACGAGCTCATCGAGCTCGGCGGGCGTGAGTGGCGGTTCGTGGACACGGCCGGGATCAGGCGCCGGGTGCGGGAGACGCAGGGCGCCGACTTCTTCGCCGCGATGCGCACCGAGCGGGCCCTGGAGCGGGCCGAGGTCGCGGTGGTGCTGGTGGACGCGAGCGAGCCGCTGGCCGAGCAGGACCTGCGGATCATCGGGGCGGTGATCGAGGCGGGCCGGGCCCTGGTCATCGCCTACAACAAGTGGGACCTGGTCGACGAGGACCGCCGGCACTTCCTGGAGCGGGAGATCGACCGCCAGCTGCACACCGCCCGCTGGGCGCCGCGGGTCAACATCTCGGCCAAGACCGGCTGGCACGTGGACCGGCTGGTCCGGGCGCTCGACCTGGCCCTGGCCGGCTGGGAGACGCGGGTGCCGACCGGGCGGCTCAACACCTGGCTGACCGCGCTGATCGCGGCGACCCCGCCGCCGGTGCGCGGCGGCAAGCAGCCGAAGATCCTCTTCGCGACCCAGGCCGGGATCCGGCCGCCGCACTTCATCCTGTTCACGACCGGCTTCCTGCAGGCCGGTTACCGCCGCTTCATCGAGCGCCGGCTGCGCGAGGAGTTCGGTTTCGACGGGAGCCCGGTGCACCTGTCCATGCGGCTGCGGGAGAAGCGCGCCGGATCGCCCGGCCGTCAGGCCCGCGGCGCGAGCCGCCGCGGCTGAGTTCCGCGCGGGCGAGCGCGCGACGCCACGCTACCGGCGCGGACTTCGGCATATAAGGATTCCTGAACGCGCCGTCACGGCGAAATCGCCCTCCCGGTCGACGACGTTGGTGACAAGGTCGCTGGCGGCGGCGAGCATCGCGTCCCAGGTGACCCCGGCCGGCAGCCGGTCCGCACGGGTGGCCCTGGTGCTGTCCAGGTAGGCGATGACCGGCCCGGGCTCCGGGATCCGGATCGCGGTCTCCCAGGCGACCGGCTGCACCGATTCGAAATGGCGCCCCAGCATGGCGGCGCCATTCTCCAGGCGGAACCGGTGTCCGAATACCGGCTCCTGGTCAACGGTCGCGTCCGGCCGGACCGCCCGCACGGCGTCGGCGAACAGCACACCGAATTGGCGCATGTGCCCGTCGCGGTTGGCGGCGGCCAGCGCGGTCCCGTCCGGGCTCAGCACCCGGGCCATTTCGGCGATGGCCCGGTTGATGTCCGGGACGTGGTACAGCATGTGCATGGCCAGCACGGCCCCGGCGCTCGCGTCCGGCAGCGGCAGCAGCTGGGCGTCGGCGACGACGGGCGGGCCCATACCCGGCGACAGGTCGAGGCCGAGCACGCGCAGGTCCGGGCGCCCGGCCGCGAGCCGGGTCAGGTACCGGCGGTTGCCGCAGCCGACGTCGACGACCAGGCCGGCCACGTCCCGCAACCGGGCCAGAGCCAGGCCCGGCAGGTCAACGGGAGGCCGCTGCCAGCGGTAGATGGCCTGCCGGGCCGCCAGCGGCCGCGAGTCGGCGTACGCGCGGCGGACGAGTAGCTCGCGATCAGTCGGGGACGTCATCCTGGGCAGGGTAGCCCCGGCCGCGCTGGAGCCAGAACCAGACGGTGGTGCCGAACTCTTCGCGCAGGTACCCCCACTGGTCGGCCAGGGTCTGGACCAGGAACAGCCCGTGCCCGCCGGAAATGCAGTTGTCCGGCTTGACCACCGGGGTGCTGCCCGGCGAGCCCGCGTCGGTGACGTCGATCCGCACCCCGCCGCCGATCTCCAGAGCGGTGATCGTCACCGTCCCGCCCGTGCGCCGCGAGTTGCTGTGCAACACGGCGTTGGTCACGGTCTCGGAGGCGAGTAAGACGGCGACGTCCGTGGCGGGCTCATCCTCGCCCAGGACCTTGGTGATGAACGCCCGGGCCGCGCCGACCTGATCCGGGCGCCCGGGAATCGTGAGGCTTCCGATGACCGCGGCCCGCGCCATCATGGCCAGGTCCTCAGCTGAGTCGCTGGCGCGGGCGGCCACTGCTGCCATCTAGGTCGGCTCCCTCCCCGGCGCGTTGCCGGTCACGGCGCGGTCATTCGTCGCTGGCGTGACCCGCGCCGGAGCGGAACGGCGCGGACGCGGAACGCTACGACTCATCATGGTCTGGGAGTGCATGCCACGCAAGTGCGTGGAACAAATATGGCAGACGAAATCTCAATTGGGATCCCATCTGAGCTCGTTTTCCCTTATCATCGTCTCGAGCCCAGTAGCCGGAATGGCAGGGCCCGGGTCACCGAGGCCGGGAACCGTCCCGGCGTGCCCTCCAGGAGGGGAGGCCGAATGACCGCGTCAATCGGCCCGACGGTACGCCGACGTCGGCTTGGCACCGAGTTAAGGCGCCTGCGCGAGGCGCATTCGCTCAAGCTCGAGGAGGTCGCTGACAAGCTCGGCCTGGCTGCCTCCACGCTCTCCCGGATCGAGACCGGCAAGGCACCAACCAGGACCGCTTACCTGTCGGCAATGCTGGATCTTTACGGCGTTGACGATCCGGGACAGCGCCAGATCCTGGTGAACATGGCCCGCGAGGGTCATCGCAAGGGCTGGTGGGCGGCATGGGACGACGTGCTGCCTACCGGCTTCGGCGTCTACGTCGGCCTGGAGGCCGAGGCCGCATCGCTGCGCGCGTACGAGTCGCAGGTGGTGCACGGCCTGCTGCAGACCGAGGCCTACGCCCGCCTGGTGATGACCACCGTCCGCCGCCGGCAGACGCCCGAGGAGATCGAGCGCCTGGTCGAGCTGCGGATGCACCGCCAAGAGGTCATTCTCCGCGCCGACCCGATAGAACTGTGGCTCATTCTCGACGAGGCGGTCATCCGCAGGACCATGGGCGCGCCCGAGCTCATGCGCGCGCAGCTCAACCACCTGTCCGACGCCAGCCAGTGGCCGAATGTCACGCTGCAGGTGCTGCCGTTCAGCAGCGGACTGCACCCGGCCCTTAATGGGCCGTTTGCGATCATCGAGTTTCCCGAGCGATTCGACCCCGATGTCGTGTATACCGAGGGTGTGGGCGGCCAGGACTACCTGGAACGAGAGAGAGACGTGCGCGCCCGCTCCGAGGCATTCGACCTGCTGCGCGCCGCCGCCCTGTCCCCGGCGGACTCCACGGACCTTATAGCCGCCCTAGCCAGGGAGATTGTGTAGAAAAACCCTACGAAAGGAACCCCGATGACACGCGATCTTAGTGCGGCCCAGTGGGTCAGGAGCCGCGCCTGCAGCTCAGATGGCTGCGTGGAGGTCGCCCAGCTGGGCGACGGCAGCGTGGCGCTCCGCGACTCGAAGGACGTCGGCAAGGCGGCCCACATTTTCGACCGCGACGAGTGGGCCGCGTTTGTTACCGGCGTCAAGAAGGGCGAATTCGACCCGGCCGGCTAGACGACCGGATTTTGTGCCGCCTCCCGCATCCCCTGATGTGCGACCAGGCATGCGGGAGGCGGCGCGTTAAAGACAATGCGTTTTAGCAAGGCCAGCCGTTGACCTGGCGCGGCCGCGCGACGGCCGGCCCGGCGTCAGGATGGGACGGGCCCGGCGAACTCGCCGCTACGGGCGCCGCCGAGGAAGGCGTCCCACTCGGATCCGGTGAAGATCAGCGCGGGCCCGGCCGGGTGCCGCGAATTGCGCACCGCGATCTGGCCGTCGCCGAGGAAGGCAACCTCAACGCAGTTGCCCCCGGTGGGGCCGCTGCGGCTGCTCTTGACCCACGTCACGCCGGCCAGCGCGCTCGCGTCCATGCCGTTGCGGATGCAGCTCATCGGGATCACTCCATCTCTTCGCGAAGGGCGCGGATTATCTCCTTCGTCTGCTCCGGCGGGGCGCCGGAGGCGCTGAGCTTGTCCATGACCGTCGCGTACCGCTCCACGTCGACCGGCTTGTCCAGGTACATGGCACTGGTCAGCTGCTCGATGTAGACCACATCGGGCAGGTCGGGGACGGCGAATTTGAGGATGCTGAAGCTGCTCGGGGCGACGTAGGCGCCCTCGGAGTCCGGCACCACCTGGAGCGCGAAGCCCGGCTGGTCGCATACCTCGTACAGGTGGTCGAGCTGAGCGCGCATGATCTGCGCGCCGCCCACGCGGCGGCGCAGCGCGATCTCATCGACGATCGCCCACAGCCGCAGGCCTCCGGAGTGGAACCGGCGCTGCCGTTCCTTGCGCAGGTAGACCAGGCGCTCGGCCTCCTCGAGGGTGAACTCGCCGAACGCGAGCACGGCGGCCGCGTACTCCTCGGTCTGCAGCAGCCCGGGGATGAACTGGGAGTCGTAACTGCGGATGGAGTCGGCGGACTCCTCCAGGCCGATGTACGCCTGGAACCAGCTGGGCAGGACGTCTTGGTACTGGTGCCACCAGCCCGGCTGATTGGCCTGTCCGGCCAAGGTGAGCAGCTCCTCGCGTTCCGCGGGGTCGGTGATCCCGTACAGGCTCAGCAGATCGATGATGTCCACTTCCCTGACGGAAGTCCGGCCGAGCTCAATGCGGCTGATCTTGGACTCGGATCCTCTGATCGCCCGGGCCGCGTCCTGTGCGGTGATCCCGCGCGCCTCACGCAGGCGGCGAAGCTGTGTGCCGAGGAGGATGCGCAGTACCGTGGGCCCGCCAGCCCCATCCACCATGAGTCCCGTCCCTCCTGCCAGCCCCCGGCCCGTCCGGGGGTCTCTGCGAGCCGGTCCTTCTGCTGTCCCGGGCAGCAGCTGGCGCGCGGGGGAGTTCAGGCTAGCTGCGCTTTTACAGATGAGTTTTCCGGAACAATTGCGTCAGGGATGTGCCTCAGTTTGCCGCTCTTACGACATGATATCGCATATGCGATTTCACGCTACCCCAAAAAGTCTGGCGTGCGAGCGAATCTCGCTGGTCTTACTCCGGCTGGCTCGCTGACCTCGCCGTTCCCTGGACCGGGAGGGTCTGCCGGAGTGACGGCTGCGACCGGTGGTGCCTCGGTGAGCCTACGCGCGGTTTCGCCGGCGCGCTCGGCTATCGCTACGATCGGCAAGCATCCACTTCGCACGCGCAGCGGGAGGGCACGCGGGTCATGCGCTACAGGTCTCTGGGCAATTCCGGGCTCGTAGTATCGGTGGCCGGCCTAGGCTGCAATAACTTTGGCCGCAGGCTGGACGTGGCCGCCACCCGCGCCGTGGTGGACGCCGCCCTCGAGGCCGGGATCACGCTGCTGGACACGGCCGACAGCTACGGCGGCGCCGGGCGGTCCGAGGAGATCCTGGGCGAGATCCTGGCCGGCCGTCGCGATCAGGTGGTGCTGGCCACCAAGTTCGGCCACCGCAACGCGGACATGGGCTACGGGCCCGCCGCCGGGGCCAAGGGCGGCCGGGGCTACATCACGCGCGCCGTGGAGGGTTCGCTGCGCCGGCTGCGCACCGACTACATCGACCTCTACCAGCTGCACACGCCCGACCCGGCCACGCCGATCGAGGAGACCCTCGAGGCCCTCACCGAGCTGGTCGCCCAGGGCAAGGTGCGGTACCTGGGGCACTCCAACTTCTCGGGCTGGCAGCTGGCCGAGGCGGCGGGCGTGGCCCGGGCGCACGGCCTGACCGGGTTCATCTCGGCCCAGAATCACTGGTCGCTGCTGGAGCGCGGGGTCGAGGCCGAGGTCGTCCCGGCCGCCCGGCACTTCGGCCTCGGCGTGCTGCCGTACTTCCCGCTGGCCAACGGCCTGCTGACCGGGAAGGTCCGGCGGGGCGTCCCGCCGCCCGACGGCAGCCGGCTGGCCGGGCGGCGCGACTACATCACCGACGACAAGCTGGACCGGGTGGAGGCGCTGGCCGACTGGGCCAAGCGGCGCGGCGTCACGATTCTCGACGTGTCCATCGGCGGCCTCGCCGCCCAGCCGGGCTGCTCGTCGGTGATCGCCGGGGCGACGTCGCCGGAGCAGGTCAAGGCCAACGCGGCGGCCGCGGAGTGGGTGCCGACGGCGGACGAGCTCGCGGAACTGGACCGGATCGTCCGCGGCCCGGCCGGATCAGCCTGACCCGGGCGCGGGGAGCGTCGCGGCCGATGCCGTGCTGCCCGCGACCGCGGTTTCGTAGAGGTTCCTGACGTTGGAGTAGAACCGCGGCGAGTATGAGATGTCCGGGCTGTCTCCGCCTTCCTGGTAGCCGCCGATCACCCCGATCACCTGCCCGTCGCCGGTCCTGGAGTTGACGTGAGCCAGGAACGGGCCGCCGCTGGTGCCGTTGGTGTAGTCGTCGCAGTCGAAGACCATCTGGTGGCCGTGGTCAAAGTCCCGCGCACGCGCCGTGCAGGTGATCGGCCGGCTGGTGGCGTTCGGGTACCCGATCACCCGCACGACCTGCGGCGGCTGGCCGATCGCTAATGTCTCCGCCCCGGTGTACCGCTGAATCCGGCTGCCCGGCCGGCCGGCGACCAGGAAGGCCACGTCGTCGTTCTGGTTCCGGTCGTCCACCCAGGCGCTGTTGACGTAGACCGCTCGGATGAGCCAGATGCCGCGCGGGAACGTGCCGTCGTGATAGCCGGGCGCGAACACGATGTCGCTGAGGGATCTGCCCTGCACGCAGTGCGCGGCGGTGACGAGCAGGTTCTTACCCGGGCTGGCCACCACGCTCGCCGTGCAGAAGTGCCTGATCAGCTTGCCGCCGGACTCGGTGAACAGCGCCCCGACCGCGGCCGTCCCGTTGAACGCGACCGGCACGCCGAGCTTGATCCGGACGGCCGGGCTGCCGGCCGCCTGGGCGAGCGGGGTCAGCACGTAGGCGGCGAGCGCGGCCGCCATCAGGCCCGCCAGCCAGGCCGCCCGGCGGATGGACCGCACCGAGATCGAGTGCACGCCAGCCCGCGGGTACCCGATGCCTCGGCGCATCCATTTCCTCCGTCTCGCCGGTCGGTCACCCGCGCCGCCGTGCGCGAGGCATCCTTTGCCATCTTTGCTAGCGCTTTAGCCGATTCTGCCGATCGCGCGCCCAAAGGGCCAGGGTCCTTGGCTGGGAGGTTGCTGAGACATGAATGTGCGCCGGGTTTAAGATGCCCTGCCATTGGTGCCCGCCGGCCCCCGTCCGCGCGGCGGGACTCACATTAGCCGGGGAAGATCCCGAGAGCACGTTCATCGGCCTTGCGTTAAGTCAGGTCTTGACCACCTGTTGTTGCAGACTGTTCCGGGATTGAGCAATCATGTGGCAACGGCTCGCATGCCCGACAGGATCTGGAGACCGTGGTGGAAAGTGCGGGATCGACGGCCGTGACCCGCACCGCACCGGAAACGGTCCGGCCCACGTACGGTCAGGTTTTCGCGAATCCGGAGTTCCGTGCGCTCTGGCTGGCCCAGCTGCTGTCGGTCGCCGGCGACCAGCTGGCCCGGGTGGCCATGACCGTGCTGGTCTACGACCGGACGCACTCGGCGCTGCTGACCGCGCTGACCTACGCGGTCACCCTGCTGCCATGGGCGGTGGGCGGCGTGGCCCTGTCCGGGATCGCGGACCGGCTGCCCCGGCGCGAGGTGATGGTGGTCTGCGACGTCGGCCGCTTGGCGCTGGTCTGCCTGATGGCGCTGGTGAGCCTGCTGGCGGCGGCCAGCACCGGGCTGTGGATCATGGTCGCGCTGCTGTTCGTCGTGACCCTGCTGGACTCGCCGTTCAAGTCGGCGCGGTCCGCGACGATGCCCGACATCCTGCCGGGCGAGCGGTACGTGCTCGGTACCGCGGTCAACCAGACCACGCTTCAGGTCGGGATGGTCTCCGGGTTCGCGCTCGGCGGGCTGGTGGTCGCCCTGCTCGGGGTGCGCACCGCCCTGCTGGCCGACGCGGCCACGTTCGCCGCGTCGGCGTTGCTGATCTGGTTCTTCGTGCGCCACCGCCCGGCGGCGGCCCGGCCCGCCGGGGGCAGGCCGGATCAGCTGGCCCAGATGGCCGCCGGGGTGCGGCTGGTCTTCGGCGACCGCACGTTGCGGACGCTGATGCTGCTCGGCTGGCTGGTGGCGTTCTACGTGGTGCCGATGGGCCTGGCGGCACCGTACGCCGCCGACCTGCATGCCTCGCTGGCGATCCCGATCGCCACCGGGCTGGTGTTTGCCGCCGGCCCGTTCGGCACGGCGGTGGGCTCGGTGGTGTACGGCCGGCTCGTCCCGAAGACGGCCCGGCAGCGCTGGATGGGCCCGCTGGCGGTGGCGGCCTGCGGCGTGCTGCTGCTCTGCGGCCTGCGGACAGGCTTGATCGCCGCCTTGGTGATCATCGCCGTTTCCGGGGCATGCGCCTCCTACCAACTGGCGGCCAACGCGGCTTTCGTTGCCGCTGTGCCGGCCGAACGGCGTGGTCAGGCCTTCGGCCTGGCCAACGGAGGCATGCAGGTGCTGCAGGGCCTGTGGATCGTGCTGGCCGGAGCGGCCGCCACGGCACAGGAGATTTCACCGGCGATAGCGATCGCCGTCAGCGGCGGACTCGGGGCAATCTCGGCCGCCGCCCTGGCGATGAGCTGGCGCAAAGCACACTGAGTCGGGGTGCGGACGGGGGCTGCGCCCCGCGTTCGCGGTGTCGCCGGTTAGAGCCACTCGACGCGCATGGCGGCCTCTCCTTTCGGGGGCTGGATGGTCGGGTGCGGGGGGTTAGAGCCACTCGACGCGCATGGGGGCCTG
>Ga0335074_10001633_pt1 | contig 30391 bp, 27 predicted proteins | sample Lox_Sample_23_FD_206715 | JGI IMG/M metagenome (GOLD analysis project Ga0335074, IMG submission 206715) | Soil microbial communities from Loxahatchee National Wildlife Refuge, Florida, United States - Lox_Sample_2.3 | ecosystem: Environmental > Terrestrial > Soil > Wetlands | place: USA... | reverse complement strand
GGCCGGTGACATCGACCTGGCCGTGCACTCGCTGAAGGACCTGCCGACCGCGCAGCCGGACGGCATCGAGCTGGTCGCGGTCCCGGGCCGGGACGACCCCAGGGACGCGCTCGCCGCCCGCGACGGGGCCAAGCTCGCCGACCTGCCCCCGGGCGCGCGGATCGGCACCGGATCGCCGCGCCGCGCCGCGCAGTTGCTGCTCATGCGGCCGGACCTGTGCCCGGTTCCGGTCCGCGGCAACGCGGACACCCGGCTGGGCCGGGTCGATTCCGGCGAGGTCGACGCGGTCGTGCTGGCCTACGCGGGCCTGGCCCGGATCGGCCGGCTCGACGCGGTGACCCAGATCTTCGAGCCCGAGGAGATGCTCCCGTCCCCGGGCCAGGGCGCTCTCGCGGTGGAGTGCCGGTCCGACCGCCCAGATCTCGCCGGGATCCTGGCCTGCATTGACGATCCGGCCAGCCGCGCGGCCGTCACGGCCGAGCGGAGCCTACTCGCCGCCCTCGAGGCAGGTTGCAGCGCCCCCGTCGGCGGGTATGCCGCTGGGACGGATGGTTTGCGGCTGCAGGCGATCGTCGTTGCGGCTGACGGGGAATCGGCACTGCGGGCGAGCGCCGGCGGACCGGCGGCCGAGGCCGATCGCCTCGGCCGGGAGGTCGCCGCCGAGCTGCTCCGGCGCGGTGCGGGAAGGTATACGGCCGTGTCTGCTGAGATGGCGGGACACATCAGTAACGGGGACGATGCTCAGTGAACCCACCCGCGACAGACAAGAAGCCAGCGGAGAAGCAGGGCTCGGCGAAGCACGCGGCCGGATGGGTCGCGTTCGTGGGCGCGGGTCCCGGAGACGAGGGCCTGCTCACCGTGCGCGCCTCGGAGTTGCTGGCCAAGGCCGACCTGGTCGTGGCGGGTCCTGAGCTGACGGAGCAGGTCGGGCGGCTGGTGCGGCCCGAGGCCGAGATCGCCGACACCGACGCGCTGGCCCAGGACCCGAAGCTGCTGGTCAAGGCGGCCCGCTCCGGCCAGCACGTGGTCCGGCTGGTGCGCGGCGACCCGTTCCTGTTCGGCCCGGCCGCGGCCGAGGCCGCGGCGTGCGCCAAGGCGCGGATCGGTTTCGAGATCGTGCCCGGGGTGCCGACGGCGACCGCGGTGCCCGCCTACGCCGGGATCCCGCTGACCACCGACGCCAGCGGTGACGTGCGGATCATCCACGCCTCCGAGGTCAGCCGGGTGCAGGTCGGGCCCGGCAGCCTGGTGATCCTCGGCGCCGAGACCGGGCCCGCCGACCTGGCCAAGATGCTGGTCGCGGCGGGCTGGGCCGACAACACGCCGTTCGCCCTGACCTGGGACGGGACCACCACCGACCAGCACACCGTGACCGGCGCGATCGGGTCCGTCACCGCCGACCTCAAGGCGGCCGGTGTCAGCCTGCTCACCGCGCACGGCCCGGCGGTGATGGTGGTGGGCGACGCGGTCACCGCGCAGCGCGGGCTGTCCTGGTTCGAGACCAAGCCGCTGTTCGGCTGGCGGGTGCTGGTGCCGCGGACCAAGGAGCAGGCGGGCGAGGTGACGGCCCGCCTGCGGACCTGGGGCGCGGTGCCGGAGCAGGTGCCGACGATCGCGGTCGAGCCGCCGCGGACGCCACAGCAGATGGAGCGCGCGGTCAAGGGCCTGGTCACCGGCCGGTACCAGTGGATCGCGTTCACCTCGGTCAACGCCGTCCGCGCGGTGCGGGAGAAGTTCGAGGAGTACGGCCTGGACGCGCGGGCGTTCGCCGGCATCAAGGTGGCGGCGGTGGGCGAGCAGACGGCCGCCGCGCTGCGCGCGTTCGGCATCATGCCCGACCTGGTCCCGGAGGGGAGGCAGTCGGCCGAGAGCCTGGCCGACGCCTGGCCCGCCTACGACGAGGTGCTCGACCCGATCAACCGGGTGCTGCTGCCCCGGGCCGACATCGCGACCGAGGGCCTGGTGGCCAGGCTCACCGACCTCGGCTGGGAGGCCGAGGACGTGACCGCGTACCGGACGGTCCGGGCCGCGCCGCCGCCCGCGCCGATCCGCGAGGCGATCAAGGGCGGCGGGTTCGACGCGGTGCTGTTCACCTCCTCGTCCACGGTGCGGAACCTGATCGGCATCGCCGGCAAGCCGCACGCGGTGACGGTGATCGCGGTGATCGGGCCGGAGACCGCGAAGACCGCCGCCGAGTTCGGGCTCCGGGTGGACGTGACCGCCCCCCGGCCGTCGGTCACCGCCCTGGTGGACGCGCTGGCCGAGTACGGGGCCGGGCTGCGCGATGCCGCGGTCGAGGCGGGCGAGCCGGTGCGCAAGCCCAGCGAGCGTCGCCGCGGCGCCCGCCGCAGGATCAGGTAGCAGCAGGCGGCGGCAGCCGCCGGAACGAGCGAAGGACCAGCGAATGAGTGCCGGATTCCCCACCGCACGCCCCCGCAGGCTCCGCCGGACCGCCGCCCTCCGCCGCCTGGTCGCGCAGACCAGCGTGCGCCCGGCCGATCTGGTCCTGCCGCTGTTCGTCAAGGAGGGGATCGACGAGCCGCAGCCGGTCGCCTCGATGCCCGGCGTGGTCCAGCACACCCGGGAGAGCCTGCGCAAGGCGGCCGCCGAGGCGACCGAGGCCGGGGTGGGCGGGCTCATCCTGTTCGGCATCCCGGCCAAGAAGGACGCCCGCGGCTCGGCCGCGGACGACCCGGCGGGCATCGTGCAGCTGGCCCTGGCCGACCTGGCCGCCGAGGTCGGCGGGGACACCGTGCTCATGGCCGACCTGTGCCTGGACGAGTACACCGACCACGGCCACTGCGGCCTGCTGACGCTGACCGGCGAGGTGGACAACGACGCGACCCTGGAGCGGTACGCCTCGATCGCGGTCGCGCAGGCCCAGGCCGGGGCGCACGTCGTGGCGCCGAGCGGGATGATGGACGGCCAGGTCGCGGCGATCAGGACCGCGCTGGACGGCGCCGGCTTCGGCGAGGTGGCGATCTGCGCCTACTCGGCCAAGTACGCCTCGGCGTTCTACGGGCCGTTCCGCGACGCGGCCGAGTGCGCGCCGCAGTTCGGCGACCGCGCCTCCTACCAGCAGGATCCGGCCGGCGCCGACGAGGCGCTGCGTGAGGTGCTGCTCGACGTCGACGAGGGCGCGGACATCGTGATGGTCAAGCCGGCCCTGGCCTACCTGGACGTGATCAGCCGGGTGGCCGCGGCCGTGCCGCTGCCGCTGGCCGCCTATCAGGTCAGCGGCGAGTACGCGATGGTGGAGGCGGCCGCGGCGAACGGCTGGCTGGACCGCGACCGGGTCATCATGGAGACGCTCACCGCGATCCGCCGCGCGGGCGCCGGCATCATCCTGACCTACTGGGCCGTCGAAGCGGCCCGCCGCCTCCGCTAACGCCGCACCGCCCAGCACCCCCCGCCGCAGCACCCCCCGCCGCACCGCCCAGCGGCCCCACCGCCCCCAGCCCCAACAGCGCCGCGAACCCCCAGCAGCACTGCTTGCTCCAGCAGCACCGCGCACCCCAACAGCACCTCCGCCCCATCGAGCCCACAGCCCCTCTGGCCCAACAGCACCGCCCTCCCAAACAGCCCCGCGCACCCCAGCAGCACTGCTTGCCCCAGCACGCCACTCACCCTTGCGGCGGCGGCGGTCGCGGGGAGTCCCGTTATAACCCATTTGCCCGCTTCATTTTCATGATCATTCCGACTCTTTACGGGTTCGGTGCAGTTGATGACCTGATTTGGGATGGCCTGTCCCAACCGAACCAGTGAAATGTCAAGTTGATCAAGGACGGTCGAGGGGCGGGGACGCGAGCGGAGGGTGATTGGTTGACCGAGCGAACATCACTTTGCAATCTCTGTTGGACAACGCATGGGTCTCGTCGCGGGGGCGCTGAGCTGGCCGTGAAGCCGGCCCGGCATTATCGATGAATACACATCCGCGAGCGGGAGTGGAGCCGATGGTGGAGACGGTACTGCGCCGGAGCCGACGCAGGGCCGTCTCGCGGATGGCCGTCGCCGCCGCCGAGTATGCCGGGATGGGCTGGCCGGTGTGCATGGGCGCCTTCCCGCCGACCCGCCCGCACCACGGCGAGACGCCGCGGGCCTGCTCTTGCGACCGGATCGGGTGTCCCGCCCCCGGCGCGCATCCGCTCTCCCCGGCCTGGCAGGTCCAGGCCAGCGCCGATCCCGAGCAGGTCGGCCGGTGGTGGGTGGCGCGGCCGGACGCCAATGTCATCCTGGTCACCGGCCGGGTATTCGACGTACTGGACGTGCCGGCCGGCGCGGGCGCCGCGGCGCTCGCCCAGATGGAGCGGTCCGAGGTCCCGCCGGGTCCCGTCGCGATCAGCGCGGGGAGCCGGGCCTTGTTTTTTGTCGCGACCCGGGGCACGCCCGCCGATGAGCATGAGTGGTGGTCCTGCCAGCTCGACTGCGAGCCCGAGGTCAACCCCGAGGTGGCCGGCCTGCGCTGGCACTGCCGCAACAGTTACGTGCTCGCCCCGCCGTCGCGGGACGCCGGCGCGCACAAGGCGCACTGGCTGCGCGCGCCGGACGGGCGGCCGCTGCCGGACGCCCTGCGGCTGCTAGGGTTCCTGGCCGACGCCTGCGAGGGGACGAGCTGATGACCGACGAACCGGGCAAGCTGTCGGCCGAGCTGTTCGAGCGCGGCTGCGCGGTCACCCCCGGCGGGGTGAACTCGCCGGTCCGGGCGTTCGGCTCGGTCGGCGGGACCCCGGTGTTCATGGCCTCGGGGCGCGGGCCGTACCTGACCGACGTGGACGGGCGCGAGTACGTCGACCTGGTCTGCTCGTGGGGGCCGATGATCCTCGGGCACGCCTACCCGGCGGTCATCGAATCGGTGCAGCGCGCGCTCTCGCTGGGCACCTCGTTCGGCACGGCCACCCAGGGCGAGGTGGAGCTGGCCGAGGAACTGGTCGCGCGCACCCCGATCGACAAGGTCCGCCTGGTCAGCTCGGGCACCGAGGCGACGATGTCGGCGCTGCGCCTGGCCCGGGGCTTCACCGGCCGGCGGCTGGTCATCAAGTTCGCCGGCTGCTACCACGGCCACGTGGACGCGCTGCTGGCCGCGGCCGGCTCCGGCGTGGCCACGTTCGCGCTGCCCGACTCGCCCGGCGTGACCGGGGCGGCCGCCGCGGACACGGTGGTGCTGCCGTACAACGACGCCGAGGCCGTCCGCCAGGCGTTCGCGGCCCGGCCCGGCGAGATCGCCTGCGTGATCACCGAGGCCTGCCCGGCGAACATGGGCGTGGTGCCGCCCGCCTCCGGCTTCAACGAGCTGCTCGCCGGGCTGTGCCGCGAGCACGGGGCACTGCTGATCATGGACGAGGTGCTGACCGGGTTCCGGGTCACCCGCTCCGGCTGGTACGGGCGCGAGCGCGTGGCCGGCGACCTGATGACGTTCGGCAAGGTGATGGGCGGCGGGCTGCCCGCGGCCGCGTTCGGCGGGCGGGCCGAGATCATGGACCGGCTGGCCCCGGCCGGGCCGGTGTACCAGGCGGGCACGCTGTCCGGCAACCCGCTGGCCACCGCGGCGGGCCTGGCCACGCTGCGGGCCGCCACGGCCGACGTGTACGAGCGGGTCGACCGGGCCTCCGGGGGCGTCGCCGGTCTGGCCGCCGGGGCGCTGACCGCCGAGGGAGTGCCGTTCCGGCTGCAGGAGGCGGGCAACCTGTTCTCGGTGTTCCTGGGCGTCAGCGGCCCGGTGCGGGACTTCGGCGAGGCCCGCGGCCAGTCCTCGGCCGCCTACGCCGCGTTCTTCCACGCGATGCTCGACCGCGGCGTGTACCTGCCGCCGTCGCCGTACGAGGCCTGGTTCCTTTCCGCCGCGCACGACGACGAGGCCATCGGCCGGATCGCCGAGGCGCTGCCGGCGGCAGCCGCGGCGGCGGCCGCCGCGCTCGGCTGACCTCTCGGGTGATCGATTCACCCCGCGCCGTCGCGTAAAGGACACATGTTCGTGTCCGGTTCGGGGACATACCGCGCGCAGTGCCAGGATTGCGGTGAGGCCGGGCGGCAGGCCCGGGGGACACGCCCGAGGAGGCCGTCATGGCCCTGCGCAACGTGATCAGCACCCTGAACCACGACGGCACCGAGGTCATGGGACCCGGCATCCTGATGTACCACTATCCGAACAACGACATCATGAACGGCAGCCTGCTCACGGTCGAGAACAACCACTTCTGCGTGCTGAAGTCGCGCGGCGCGGTGCTCGACGTGTACGAGACCGGCCAGTACCAGGTGTCGACCCCGCAGCGGCCGCTGATCGGCAGCATCCAGCAGAGCTTCTACGGCGGCCAGTCGCCGTGGCAGTACGAGGCGCTGTTCGTGTCCCGGGCCAAGAGCGTGGCCAAGGCGCAGGGCCTGGCCCTGTCCAAGGAGCTGGCCGAGCTGGTCTACGACGTCGACTACTACGTGCACATCGACAGCAAGGACGACGCGGTCAAGCTGGTCACGCACATGCCCTACCAGGGGCACGTGCTGACCGCGGATGCGGTGAACGCCTACGCGGGCCCGGTGGTCGAGCAGTCGGTCAACCAGCTCGTCCAGATCACGCCGCTGGAGCAGGTGAACGAGCGGATCCACGAGATCACCGAGCTGGTCCGCGGCCACCTGCAGGATTTCCTGTCCATCTACGGGATCATGCTCAACGACATCAAGGTGCTGATCCGGCCGCGGGACGAGCGGATGCGCGAGCTGATCTCGCTGCGCGCGTTCGGGCTGTCCGAGCACGAGGCGGTGCGCTACTACGTGGCCATGAAGATGGCCGAGCACGGGTTGCTGTCCGCGCCCAACATGGCCTGCGGCGAGCCGTTCAACATCGGCATCACCTCGGTCCAGGCCGCCGTGCCGCCGGTCAACGGCCTGCCGTCCGTGCCGGACGTCGCGCCGCTGCCGGGTCTGGCCGACGGCGGCCTGCGGTGAGCGATCGCGTCGGGGACAAGCTGCGCGGCCTGCTCGCGTCCGACATCTACTCCCATAAGGGGCGGTTGCGCGCCGACGACCTGCTGGTCCGAGAGCGGGTGGGCCGTGGCCTGGGCGAGGCCACGGCGCACGTGCGGGTCCTGATCAGCCGCTGGCGGGCGGACCGCGTGCCGCCGTCCACCCGGGAGCAGCCGTTCCCTCCGGCCGCGGCGATGGACCCGATCCGCCGGGCCGAGCGGCTGATCCGGGCCATCGACGACGCCTCGGCCACGGTGCGCGGGCTGCCGCTGCTGAACCAGGACAAGGTGTGGGACCGGGTGCGCCGGATGGGCCTGGACGAGCTGCTGCAGTTCGACTGGACGCTGGTCGGCGAGTCGGACGCGCTGTGCGATGAGATCCGCGCGGCCGCGGTGCTGGACGAGATCGACGTGCCCGCGCACGAGGCGCGGCTGGGGGCCATCCGCGGGGTGATCGCCGACCGGAAGCGCTACCTGGAGATCCAGGCCTGAGGGCCGCCGGCCGCGCCCGATAGTCTGGCGGGCGATGGACGTCACGCCCCATACCCCGGACACGATCGTGCACCTGGTCCGCCACGGCGAGGTGGAGAACCCGCGCCGCGTGCTCTACGGGCGGATCCCGGGCTTTCACCTGTCGGCCGAGGGCCGGGTGATGGCCAAGGCGGCCGCGGACTTCCTGGCCGGGCGGGACGTCACGCTGCTGCGTTCATCGCCGCTGGAGCGGGCGGTGGAGACCGCCGAACCGCTGGCCGCCCAGTTCGGGCTCCCCGTGCTGATCGACGAGCGGCTGATCGAGCCCTGGAACCACTTCGAGGGGATGACCTTCGGTGTCGGCGACGGCTCGCTGAAACGGCCCCAGCACTGGCATCACCTGTGGAACCCGTTCCGGCCGTCCTGGGGCGAGCCGTACGCCGAGATCGAGGCGCGGATGCGGGCCGCGATGGCGGACGCCGCGAGGACGGCGCACGGGCACGAGGCGGTCTGCGTCAGCCACCAGCTGCCGATCTGGGTCGCCCGGCGCAGCGTCGAGGGCCGCAGGCTCTGGCACGACCCGCGCCGCCGTGAGTGCGCCCTGGCCAGCGTGACCAGCTTCAGCTACCGCGACGGCGAGATCATCGGGGTGAGCTACGCCGAGCCGGCCGGCGGGAGCCAGCGGCAGGTCGCCGGGGCGTGAGGCACCGGGGCGGCCCGGTGGCGAGATCAGCCAGCCTGGCCCGGACCTCGGCCGCGTTGCGATGCTCCAGTTCGGTGAGGATGGCCAGCGCCTGCTCCAGGCAGTCCCGGGCGAGGTGAGCGTCGCCGCTGGTCTGGTACGCGGCGGCGAGATGGGTCAGGATCTCGGCCTGGTTGTACCGGTCGCCCAGCTCACGGAACGCCGTCAGCGACTGCCGGTAGCAGGCGATCGCGTCGCCGGTGCGGCCGAGGCGGTGATAGCCGTCGCCGAGGCTGTCCAGCGTGCTGGCCTCGCCGCGGTGGTCGCCCAGCTCCCGGAACGCGGCCAGCGCCTCCCGGCAGCAGTCAAGGCCGCGTTCGTAGGCCCCGAGACGGAGGTGGTAGAGGCCGATGTTGTTCAGCGCGCCGGCCTGTCCCACCCGGTCACCCGACGCGCGGTACAGCTCCAGCGCCCGCTCGGCGGACTGACACGCCTCACGGAGGCGGCCTTCCCGCCAGAACGCCTGGCCCGCGCGGACGCAGGCCCGCGCCTCGCCGGACTGGTCGCCGAGCTGATGGAACAGTTCCGCGGCCTCGCCGAAGTGGGCGCGACCGTCCTCGTAGGAGCCCTGGGAGACGCAGGACCAGCCGATGCCGCAGTGCGCGTGCGCCTGGCCCGCCAGGTCGCCGGCCTGGCGGGCGGCGCCGAGTGCGAGCCGCTGGACGTGCGCAAGCTCCGGCCAGCGGCCCCGCCGGGACAGGAAGATGTCCAGGGCGCGGGCCAGCTGCCACGCATGGCGGGCGAACCCGGTGTCTGCCGCCACCGCCACCATCGCCAGCAGCACCGGGCACTCGGCCTCGGCCCAGGACCAGGCCTGCTGGTAGCCGCCGAGGTCCTCGCGCAGCGCGCCCGGCTGCGGCGGCGCCAGCCTGATCGCATCGCGCGGCGGAGACAGCAGCCGGGACATCGCATGCGCCGTGTGCAGGTAGTAGTCGAGCACCCGGTGCGTGGCCGCGTGCCGCTCGGCCGCCGTCTCGTCGGCCTCGGCTCGTTCGAGAGCAAAGGCCCGCAGCAGATCATGCAGGCCGAAGCGGTCGGCCGCCGGTTCGGCCGCGATGTGCAAGCGGGTGAGCTCGCCCAGCATCGCGCGCCCGCGCTCCAGGGAAACGCCGGCCAGGCTGGCCGCGGCGCCCACCCCGATATCGGGGCCCGGGTGCAACCCGAGCAGCCGGAACAGCCGGGCGGCCGGCGGGCTCAGGCTGCGATACGACCAGGAGAGCACGGCCCGCGCGCTGGACACCGGTTCCCCGGCGTCCAGCGCGTCGAGGCGGTCCCTGGCGTCGCGCAGCTCGGCGGCCAGCTCCGCCATGGGCAGCGCCGGACGGGCGGCCGCCCGCGCCGAGGCGATGGCCAGGGCCAGCGGCAGCCGGCCGCACAACTCGGTGATCTGGGCCACCGCGCCCGGCTGCGCGGCGGCCCGCCCATCGCCCACTCGCGCCACGACCAGCGCCCTCGCCTCCGCTTCCCTGAGTACCTCCAGCGTGAGCAGCGGAGCGCCTTCGGTCACCGCCAGGCCGGCCAGCCGGTCCCGGCTGGTGATCAGCGCCATGCAGCCCGGCGAGCCAGGCAGCAGCGGGCGCACCTGATCGGCGTCGCGGGCGTTGTCCAGGATGACCAGCAGCCGCTTGCCCGCCGTCAGGCTGCGGTACAAGCCGGCCCGGGCGTCCAGCCCGCCGGGGATCCCCGCGGACGGCTGCAGGGCCTCCACCAGGTCGGCGAGCCCCTCGGCGGGCGTCATCGGCGCGTCTTCGGGGCCGAACCCCCGCAGGTTGACGTAGAGCTGCCCGTCCGCGAACCGGTCCGCGGCCCGGTGCGCCCACTGCACGGCCAGCGCGGTCTTCCCGACCCCGGCGGTGCCGCCGAGCACCGCGATCACCGCCGCGCCCGCGGACTCGCCGGCCGCGGCCGCCACCGCGTCGAGCTGGCTCAGCTGCGGTTCGCGCCCGATGAAGTGGGTCGTCGCCGGGGGGAGCTGGCGGGGCACGACGAGCGGCGCGGGCGGCGCCGGCGATGCGGCGGCCTGCGGCGGGGGCGCGGTTACCGCGGCGAGCGCGCCCAGGGCCGGATCCCCGTCGAGGATCTGCTGGTGCAGCCGCCGCAGCGCGGGACCGGGTTCCACCCCGACCTCGTCGATCAGCACCCGGCGGGCATCACGGAACGCGGCCAGGGCGTCGGACTGCCTTCCGTCGCCGTAGAGCGCGAGCATCAGCAGGCCGTGCACCCGTTCCCGTAGCGGCTCGGCGGCGACCAGCGCCCGCAGCTCGGGCAGCACGTCGGACGGCCGGCCGCAGCGCAGGTCCGCCTCGATCCGGGCCTCGAGCGCCTGCCACCGCAGCTCCTCCAGCCGCGGCCCGTGGCGCACGACGAGGCGGTCGCAGGGCACGTCGGCCAGCGGCTGGCCGCGCCACAGCGACAGCGCGTCCCGCAGCTCGCGGGCCGCCTGCTCGCACCGGCCAGCGTGCAGTGCCTGGCGCGCCCCGGCGAGCACCATCTCGAACCGCGCCATGTCTACCTCGCCGGGAGGAATCCGGAGCAGGTAGCCGTCGGCCTGCGTGGTGACGAGCGTGCGGCCGGCATCGTCCAGCGCCTGGCGGAGCCGCTTGACGTAGTTGTGGATCGTGCCCCGGGCCGAGGGCGGGGGGCCGGCCTCCCACAGCAGGTCGGCGAGTTCGTCCGGGGGCAGGGCCCGGCCCGGGCTGAGCAGTAAAGCGGCCAGCAGCACGCGCTGCTTGCCGGCGGGGATCGGCACCGTCCCCTCGCCGCGCCGCACCAGCAAGGGCCCGAGCAGGCCGAATTGCGGTTCGAGCGCCATCGGGCGCATCTCCCCTCACGACCCAATGCGACCGTTCGCGCGCCAATCCTAGGCGGATTCTTCCTTAACGCCGGGGCAAACGGTCACAAAGGGCGGCACACTTGGACCCCTCGGCGCGGCCATGACGCCCCGCGGCGGGCGCTGCGCGCCGGCCCGCGCCACTATCGTGAGGGGAGTGCGCCGTGCGGAGATCCATGGTGATGGCGGCCATTGCGGCGATTGCCGCCTGCGGGCTCGGGGCCAGCCCAGCCGCCGCGGCAACGATCCGCCCGGCGCCCGCCGCGTTGTTCGGAGTCGCTCAGGGCACGCGGTGCACGACCGTTGAGTCGCATTCCCCCGCCCGGATCGGCGCGATCTGCGTCACCGTGGTCAGCCGCGGCCCGCTGTGGCGAGCCGAGGTGAGCTTCAAGGCGGTCTCGGGATCCCTGCGCGAGGTGTCGGTCAAGAACCTGAGATTCCTGGTGGCCGGCGGCGTCAAAGAGAGGACCGGCCGGGTTCTCAAGGACGTTACGGGAAAGACGGACTTCGTTCCTTCCAACTGGTGGGAGGACGATCTATCAGGTGTTTTCGCCCGGGCGGGCGTTTACAACGCATGCATAGAGTGGGCCGATGGCGCCCGGGCCTGCACCGGAAGTCACTGGTTCTACAGCCTGCGCGTCCGCGTGTGATCCGGCTGACGTAACGCTGACTGGCGGGCTGGTCGTGCCAGCCCGCCAGCGCGCTAGATGGTCACTGCGATTGCCACACGTTGTACCAGTACGTGGTCTTCTTCCCGCCGAACGCGTTCTGATACGGAGAACCCTTGACCCGGCCGAGCACGTAGGACGCGCTGTTGAAGGGGTGCGGCATGGCCGGGTTGACGGTAACCAGGTTCTCGCTCTCGTGGGAGTTGTTGGTGATTCTCACCATGTAGCTGTTGTAGACCTGGGGCGCGGCGATGGTGCCGCGGACAATGTTGTCGTACTGGCGCTGTGACCAGGCTCCGCTCCAGGTCGCATCCTCCGTCGACACGAACGTCACCCCGGGAAGCGTGGCGGTCTGGTTGATCGCGTACTTGTTCAGCGAGGTGACCGAGGAAGCGGAGAACCCGAAGTTGGGCTCCTCGTCCAGCATGACGCCGGCCCAGTAGTACTTGGCGTCAGTCGGCGCCTTGGACCTGACGTAGCGGATCAGCGAGTGGATCATCGACCTGTACGACTTGAGGCTGGCGCAGTGTGACTGCGGGCTGAACTCGGTCCAGACCGGCTTCTTCGCCCTGACGTACTTGAGCGTGGCCTTCTCGATGGAACTGAAGGAGTAGGCGCAGGCTCCCGAGCCCACTCCCTCCACCACGACGCCCTGCGACGACTTGGTGTCAAAGACGCTCGGGCGCCAGTCCAGGAAGTGATGGTTCGGCTTGGGTGACTGGGCGAAGGCCAGCGACGCCGGCCCGGCCACGGCCCACAGCCCGCCGAGGGCAATGGCGGTCATTGCTATGGCCCGGCGCCCGCGCCGGGCCGGCTTACGACGTGTCACAGTCATGTCAGCTCTCCATTTCGGACGAGAAGCGATCATTCGCGATGTTGAAGTTCATTTGCTGTCCGCCGACGTCCAGAATCAGCGTCGTGCCGTTGACGGCCAGAATCGTGGCTCCGCCGGTGACGCCGGCGGGCTGAAACCAATGCCAGTGCGCGTAGGTGGCTGGGTTGCGCACGCCCGCGGCGCAGGCGGCGTTGCCGCCGCACCGCAGGACCGCGACGCTGGCGGAGCCGGCCGCGCCGCCGACTGTGGTGAGCACCCAGTCGGTGCCGACCAGAACGCAGTCTCGGATCGTCCGGCCCGACACGACAGCGGTCGCCGCCGCAGAGCCCTGCTGCGACCAGGTGCCGCAAGACCTCGGCGGGTGAGCGGCGCTGGCGGCCGTATTCGCCGCCGGGCTATTCGCCGCGCCCGCGCGAGCACCATTGCCGGCCAGGGACGCCCCGAGTAATGCCACGACGATGAGGGCCGCGCCGGCGGTGAGCGCGATCCACACCTTTCGCGACTTGGCGTGATCCATGTACCTGCCTTTCCTGAGTCGAGATCGCCTGCTTCGAGGGGCTCGACGATGGCGGCCATGGCTAGCGCCCGGCGGGCGCGCGAGTGCTAGCGCGGTGCTAGCGAGCCGTGCTATCCGGCGGCATCAGCGGGCAGGGCCGGCCCAAGGCCCGCCGGCCAGATGCGATACGGCACAATAGGGCGCGGTACTACTGGGTGTAGGAGATCACTGGGCCGTAGGAGAGTTGCACCGTGTTCCGGCTGCCGAGCACAGCGCGACGCGCCGTCGCCGGCGCGGCGGTGGCGGCTGCCCTGGCGCTGGGCGCGGCGGCCTGCGGTGGCGGCGCGACCGCGCAGGACACCGCGGTCGGCAACGGCAGCAGCTTCGTGTCGGGCAGCTACGGCACCACGCAGTATCAGCCCGGGTCCCGGCCGCGGGCGCCGAAGGTCACCGGGACCACGCTGACCGGCAGCCGGTTCTCCCTGTCCGCCGACCGGGGCTCGGTCGTCATCATGAACTTCTGGGGCTCGTGGTGCACGCCGTGCCGTGCGGAGGCGCCGGTCCTGGCCCAGCTCGCACGGACCTTCTCCGCGCCCGCCGTCCGGTTCATCGGCGTGGACATCAGGGACGACCCGGCCAGTGCCGAGGCGTTCATGCGCAACTTCCGGATCGGCTACCCGAGCCTGAATGACCCGAACGACGCGGTCGCACTGGACTTCAGCGGGACCGTGCCGCCCGCCGGCATCCCGACCACGCTGGTGATCGACCGGAGCGGCAAGGTCGCGGCCCGCATCATCGGCCCGGTGTCCTACAACGGGCTCAAGGCGCTGATCAAGCAGGTTTCGGCGGAACGCACGTGACCGGCCTGCGCACACCTCCCGACACCGGGCCGGCCACGCCGGCCGGCGACGACTTCGCCGAGCCCGAGGCCGCCGCCGCCATCGCCAGGAAGCCCGGCGTCCGGCTCGGGCTGATGGGCTGGTTGCGCTGGGGCTGGCGCCAGCTGACCTCGATGCGGACCGCGCTGATCCTGCTGTTCCTGCTGGCCGCCGGGAGCATTCCCGGATCGCTGCTGCCCCAGGAGGGCAGCAACCCGGCCGCGGTGTCGCAGTACTACACCTCGCACCCGGTGCTGGCCAAGGTGTTCGGCGGCCTGTCGCTGTTCAACGTGTTCGGCGCGCCCTGGTTCGCCGCGATCTACCTGCTGCTGTTCGCGTCCCTGCTCGGATGCGTGCTGCCGCGCACGCTGCGCCTGGTCGGCTCGGCCCGCCAGCCCCCGCCGAAGGCGCCCAGGTACCTGACCAAGCTCCCGTTCTCGGCCAGCTACGCGGCGGCGGCCGAGCCCGAGGCAGCGCTGCAGGCGGCGGCCGCTCTGCTGTTCGGCAAGCGGTTCCGGGTCCGCACCGGTCCCGGCTGGGTCTCGGCCGAGAAGGGCTACCTGCGTGAGGTCGGCAACCTGCTGTTCCACCTCGCGCTGCTGGGCTGCCTGGTGTCGATCGGCCTGGGCGGGCTGTTCGGCTACAAGGCCGACCGGCTGCTCGTGACCGGCACCTCGTTCGACAACACCATCACCGCGCTGGACGAGTTCCATCCGGGGCGCATGGTCTCCCCTGGGGACCTGCAGCCGTTCACGGTATCGCTGGACCGCTTCAGCGCGTCGTACGTCACCTCGGGGCCGCTGCTGGGCCAGCCGGCCTCGTTCAACGCCGCGATCCGCTACTCGGACAGGCCGGGCGGCCGGACCCGGCCGTTCTCGCTGAGCGTCAACCACCCGCTGGTGGTGGACGGCGTCCGGGTGTTCCTGATCGGCCACGGGTACGCCCCCACGTTCCGGATCACCGACGGCGCCGGCCGCGTGGTCTTCTCGGGTGCGGACCCGTTCATCCCGGTGGAGACCTCCGGGCTCACCTCCGAGGGCGCGATCAAGGTCCCGGACGCGCAGCCACAGCAGCTGGGCTTCATCGGCGTGTTCCTGCCCACCGCGGTCGACGCGGGCGGCCAGCTCGAGTCGAGGTTCCCCGCGCCGCTGAACCCGGTGGTCAGCCTGGTCTCGTACGCGGGCAACCTGGGCATGAACTCGGGCCCGTCGCAGTCGGTGTACACGCTGGACACCTCGGGCCTGCACCGGCTGCCGATCGCCCCGCGGCCGCTGTCCGTGGGCCAGTCGATGAAGCTTCCGAACGGGCTCGGGACGCTCACCTACACCGGCTACCAGCAGTGGGTCAGCCTCCAGATCACCTACGATCCCGGGCAGCTTCCGGCGCTGGTGTCCGGGATCGCGGTCCTCGCCGGGCTGCTGCTGTCCTTCTTCGTCCGCCGCCGCCGGGTGTTCGTGCGCGCCGAGGCGACCGAATCGGGCGAGACCGCGGTCGAGGTCGGCGGGCTGACCCGCTCCGACGCGGCCGGCGGTTTCGAGGACGAATTCTCCAGTTTGGTCGCTGACATCAGCGGCCAGGCCGCTACGGAATGAGGCTCAGATGCCTGTCAACACCGGGCTCGCGCAAGTGAGCAACGACTTCTTGCTGGTGGCCGTCGTCATCTATGCGCTCGCCATGCTGGCCTTCGCCTGCGACTTCGCGTTCGGCAAGAAGCCGGCCAAGGCGGCCACGGCGGCGCGGGTGCCCGCGCCCGCGCTTGTCGGCGCAGCGGCGGGGTCCGGCGACGCGCCAGCCACTGACCTGCCCGCCAGCGATGGGCCGGCGGCCGGCGTGGGGGCCGCCGGGGCCGGCGGCGGCGGCTCCGCCGCGACCACTGGCCGGACCGGTGTTGGCCGGTGGGTCGCGATCGCGGTGACGCTGGTCTGCCTCGGCCTGGCCGCGCACACGACCGGGGTGGTCCTGCGGGGCGTGTCGGTGCACCGGCTGCCGTGGGGCGACATGTACGAGTTCGTGACCGCGCTCACCTGCGTGGCCGTCGCGTTCTTCGTGGTCGCCATGATCCGGTACCGGGCCTACTACCTCGGGCTGTTCGTGATGGTCGCGGTCGTGCTCGTGCTCGGGCTGGCCGAGACCGTCATCTACACCCCGGCCGGGCAGCTCCCGCCAGCGCTCCAGTCGTACTGGCTGGCCATCCACGTGACGGCGATGACCCTGGCCACCGGGGTGTTCTTCGTGGCCGCCGTGGCCGGGATCACGTACCTGTTCGTCGACCGGCACGCGAGGCGGGTCGCCGCCGGCCGCCCGGCCGGCTCCGACGGGATTCTGCGGCGGCTCCCCGGCCCCGAGGCGCTGGACCGGCTCGCCTACCGGACGGTGGTGTTCGGCTTCCCGATCTGGACCTTCGGCGTGATGGCCGGCGCGATCTGGGCCGACCGGGCCTGGGGCAGCTACTGGAGCTGGGACCCGACCGAGACGTGGGCGTTCATCACCTGGGTGGTGTACGCGTGCTTCCTGCACGCCCGGGCGACGGCCGGCTGGCGGGGCCGGCGCGCCACGGTCATCCAGCTACTCGGCTTCGGCTGCCTGATCTTCAACGTGATGGTGATCAGCCTGGTCGTCCCCGGCCTGCACTCCTACGCCGGACTGACCTGATCAGGCGTCGTCTTCCTCGCGGGCGTCGCGGATCCGGCGGGTGAGCTCCTGCAGAAACTCCTCGTCGTCGTCGGGGCCCATCGGCCGCTGGGCCGCCTCGGTGGCCGCGGCCGCGCCCCGTCCCGACGCCTCGATGCCGGGATCCCAGGCCCGGCCCGCCGGGTGCCGCCGCAGCGCGTCCTGCTGGCTGAACGTCGGCCCGTCCAGCAGGCTCCGCGGGAACTCGACCCGGCTGCGCCGGTCCGGCCGCCCGGCCACCAGCCAGGCGGTGGCGCCGAAGACGGAGAGGAACACGATGATCGCTGCCCAGGCGGGTTTCGTGAGGCTGCGCACGTCATGACGCGGCGTGACCGCAACGTCGATCAGGCATGGCACCACGAAACCGACCGTGACCAGGCCAAAGAGTACGCCCACCAGCAACATGGCCGCAGCCTAGCTTCTGTCTGCCCAGCTCGCGCCCCATTTCGGGCGAGTCATCCGGCCTCGTCCGAGCCAGCCGTAATAGATTGCGTTCAGTGACGGCATAGGAGGATCGCCGGATCCGTCATAGCCTGGCGGCCTGTCGACCAGGGAGATGCGGTATGCGGCTGCGGTTACTTGATCGCGTCCGTCGTTCACGCCGGCGCCGCCAGGCGGAAGAGACCGAGGTCAGGAAGCGGCCCGATCCGGTCGCCGGCCCGGCCGCGGGTTCGGTCTCGGGGGCGCCGGGCGCGCACCGCAGGACCGGCAGGCCCGCCTCCGCGGCCGGGGGTCCTCCTATGGCGCAGGAGGGGCCGGCCACGCGGGCCGGCCAGCCGGGCGGGCACGCCCTCCCGCGCCGGTGGGGGATCGCCCGGGCGGCCACCCGGGCGGCGCCCAAGACGGCTCAGGCGGCGCAGAAGGCACAGGCGGCGCAGCCGGGGCGACGGGCCGCCGGGGCGGACCCGGCCGCGCAGGCCGCTCGATCGCAGGCCCGGGCCGACGCCCGCCAGGCCGCCGCGGCCCGGCCACCGTGGTACGAGATCGCGCAGACCAACCGGACCGTGGTGGGCCGCCGGCACTGCGGGCGCCTGGAGCCGCTGGTGCACCGGGAGTGGGCGCAGGATGTGGTGCCGCCGGCCGAGGTGGTGCGGGCCGTCGACCGGCTGGCCGAGCTGCCCCAGCTGATCAAGTCGAAGCTGGCCCAGGGCCTGGACGCGATCTATGTCGGCGTGGGCGGCGTTCCCGAGCTGGACGACATGGGCCGCCTGCGCGGGGTCCCGCTGCCGTCCGGGCGGGCGACCTGGGACGCGTGCGCCGGCGCCTATGGCGAGCGCAAGATCATCGTCGGCTCGCGGCCGTCGCCCTCGCCGGACGTCATGTGCCACGAGATCGGGCACGCGCTCGATGACATCGACGGCGCCGGCGATGAGTGGCAATCCGACTCGGAGGACTTCCAATCTCTTTACGATCAGTGCCGGCCGCATATGGTCAGCGCATTTCACCGGCAGCCGGGTCTGCTCGGCCGCCGGGAGTTCTTCGCGGACGCCTTCGCGGCGATCGCGTCCCGGCAGCGGCCGGCCCTGGTCGAAATGCTCGGCGGCGACACGAGGGCGGCACTGAACGTGATGCTTTACTTCAACGTGCGCTACGGCATCTAGGGTGGACACGCGATGTACGTAATACGGCTGCCCAACGGCAATCTGCTGGTGCCCGAGTCGGTCATAGCCGACGGCGGCACGATCATCAGCGATGCCTACGTGGAGATCGGGCCGGACGACGCCGACTACGCACGCCTCGCCGAGCAGGCGCTGACCCAGGAGGAGTTCGACGAGCGGCGGCGGCGGTGGCAGGAGGGGGACGAGTCCATGCGCCGGCAGTTCCTCGACTTCCTGGCGCGCCGGGGTCAGCCAGGTGGCGGCGCAAACCCGTGACGTCCTGCGGAAGGCGCCGGCGTAAGCCGCGGAGGGGGGAGCGGCTGAACCGGCCGGCGCCTACGTGCTCAGCGAGCCGATTCCCCGGCTGTGGTGTCGTCTCCGAGCAGCGCCCGCACCTCTGACTCGCGGAACCGCCGGTGCCCGCCCGGGGTACGGATGCTGCTAATGCGCCCCGACGCCGCCCAGCGCGTGACGGTCTTCGGGTCCACCCGGAACAGGGCCGCGACCTCACCTGGAGTAAGCAGTCGCTCACTGTTACCGTCCATTTCTCGCTACCCCTCCTGATCTTCATGGAGCCTGTCCTAAGTGTCGCGACAAGAACGGTTTTTATCCCTAGTTTCCGGAAAATCTGGTCTGGGGATTTCCCTCGTTCGCCTCCCAAGGCGGACCCACGTGGAGCGGGAGCGAGGGCGTTCATAAACTTGGTCTGTCATGCGTGCCACGTTCGCCTATACCGTCGCGAGATTCCTGATCTTCGCGGCCATGTTCGGGTTGCTCTGGGTCATCGGCGCCCGAGGTTTGCTGCTGGTCGGCCTGGCCCTGGTCATCAGCGGGATCATCAGCTTCGTCGTGCTGTCCCGGCAGCGCGACGCGATGTCCGGCGCGATCACGTCGAGAATCGGCGGTTTCCGTCAGCGGCTCGATGAGGGCACGCGGGCGGAGGACGACGACTGATCGCTAGCCGGTCTCGGCGGGCAGCCAGCCTCCCGAGGTGAGCAGCTTCAGCACGGCCTCGGTGGCCTGCTCGCGCGTCATCGTCGACGTGTCGATGGTCAGGTCGGCGTCGAGCGGTTCCTCGTACGGGTCCGAGATCCCGGTGAAGTGGTCGATGATCCCCGCGCGCGCCTTGGCGTACAGGCCCTTGCGGTCGCGTGCCTCGCACACCTCAAGCGGCGTGGCCACGTGGATCAGCAGGAAGTCGCCGACCTCGGAGACCATCCGCCGGACCCGGGCCCGGGCCGCCGCGTACGGCGCGATCGGCGCGCAGATCGCGATGCCGCCGTGCCGGGCCACCTCGGCCGCGACAAAGCCGATCCGGGCGATGTTCAGGTCCCGGTCGGCCCGCGAGAACGTGAGACCGGCCGACAGCAGCTGGCGCACCAGGTCGCCGTCGAGCAGCGAGACCCGGCGGTCGCCCCGCTCGGCCAGCACGTCGGCCAGGTCGCGGGCGAGGGTGGACTTGCCCGAGCCGGACAGGCCGGTCAGGAACAGCACGAATCCCCGCCGGGCGCGCGGCGGGCGGGCCCGGCGCAGCTCGGCGGCCACCGCGGGCGGCGTGAACCAGGCCGGCACCTCGGCGCCCGCGTCCAGCAGGTCGCCCAGCTCGCCGGGGGAGAGGTCCTCCTGCTCGGTGCCCGCCTCGATGAGGGCGAGCGGCCGCCACACCTCGGCCACCCGGTCGTAGGCCCAGTCGCCGGCCCGGACCACCGGGATCGTCACGGCCCCGCCGGCGACGTCCGCGGCGGTGGCGTCGATCATCAGGTGCGACGCCCCGTAGGCGGCCGCGACCATGGCCCGGGACGCCACCTCACGCTCGGGGCCGACGCCGGACTGGGGGTCGCGCGGGGCCAGCGGCACCGGGATGACCGTGGTGCCGGCCGGAAGGTTGGCGGCCGCGGCCAGCATCGCGCGGATCAGCGCGTCGGGCCTGGTCACCACGTCGGCCGGGCCCGCCGTGAGCGGCAGCAGCAGCAGCCGCGCCTTGAGCTGCCCGGCCATGTGCCGGAGCTGCCCGATTTGCCGGCTGTGCACCGGGCCGCGGGTGGCGTAGGCCAGCACTTGGGCGTCGCCGAACGTCGCGCGCGCCTCGGTCGGCGCGATCATGAGCCGGCGGAACGGGCCGTGTTCGGGCTCTTTGAGGCCGGTCACCGGGCCGGCCAGCCGGACCATCGGCTGCGTTCCGGCGCGTCCGGGCCGCGGCGGTACCTCGCCGCGCTCGGCGATGTCGAGCAGGGCCAGCGGCGTGCCCTCGGGATCGGCCAGCACGACCCGCTGCGCGTCGCCCGGCAACGCGTCCTCGCGCACATCGAGGGTGACCGGGACCGGCCACGGCGTCCCGTCGGCCAGGGTGGCGCGCTCGATCACGGCGGCGACGTCGGCGGCGCCCATGAACCCGGTCAGCGGCGCGAACACCCCGGACAGCAGCAGCTCGACGTCCCCGAGCTGGGCCTGATCCAGGGTAAGCGACGGCACCCCCATGAGGTCAGCGGACACGTCTGTCTTAGCCTCAGCAGTCATCGACCCCTCCGTGCCGGCACCCCGCCGTGTCCGGCCTCCCCGAGGCTACAGCACCCGCGCGTACCCGCATTCCGGCCTGCGGATGACGTAGCGCAGTTCGTCGTGGGCGGAGCTCAGCCGCCCCCGGGACAGCCAGGCCACCAGCCGGCTCGCCAGCAGCAGCCCCGGTGGCCTGCGCCGGCCCGGCAGCAGGTTCAGCGCCTGGCGCCGGGCGATCACCAGGCCGCGGCGGGGCGCGTAGGACTCCAGGCCGCGCGCGGACACCAGGCGCTCGTAGACCGCGGGGAAGGGTCCGGTCTCGCCCGGCCGCGCGCGGCGCCATACCATCGCGCGCAGCGGCCGCGGCAGCCTGCGGTCCAGGAATCCGGCCGCGCTATCCCGGTCGGTGAGCTGCAGCAACAGCAGCCCGCCGGGCTTGAGCATCTCGACCAGGCGGTCGAGCACGAGCTCGGCGTGGCTGATCCGCTCCAGCAGCAGCGCGCAGTGCACGATGTCGAAGGACCGGGGCACGAGCGGTGCCGTCCGCACGTCGCACAGCGTGCACATGGCCAGGTCGGGCCGTGCGGTGACCGTGGCCCGCGCCACCGGGTGGTCGTCCTCGATCAGGCTGACGGCCAGGTCGAGTCCTGCGGAGCGCAGGCTGGCTATGTCCGGGTCGCCGCCCGCGGTGGCGCAGCCCGCCTGGAGCACGGCCAGCGGCTGCCCGGGCCGCTGATGGGCGTAGTCCAGCACGGCCCGGGTAAACAGCGTGGCATCGGCGTCGCCGGGGCGCATCGCCGTGATCGTCGCGCCGCCGCGGCTGCTGGCGTCCGCCCGGTGTCGTCCAGACTCGTTCACAAATCCATAGCGTAGCCCCACAGCTACGTTTAGTTAATAAGGCGCGCGTGCGTTGGCCGCTTGTCGTCAGGCCGGGTGGGGCCAGCCGATAAACTGGAGGCATCTTGTGTTCCCCGGCGGGCCGCCTGCCCCGGAATACGAGCGTTTCGTGCTGTCAGCATTTCGTGTTGTCGACAATTAGGACGCAATGAGCCTGCCGGGACTGCTGCCCGTCATCAGCGATGATCCCCAACTCAAGGCTGCGCTCGAGGAGGCCGGCTCGCCCGCCTCGCCGGGCGGAGACCTGATCGCTCCGCCCGCGCTCCGGCCGTTCCTGGCGGCGGCGCTGGCCAGCCGCGCCGCCGGGGCTTCCGGCGAGACGCCCGGGGCCGGCGGATTCGTGCTGGCCGTGACCGCCACCGCCCGTGAGGCCGAGGAGCTCACCGCGGCGGTGGGCTCGCTGCTGCCCGAGGGCGCGGCCGCCTACTTCCCGCCCTGGGAGACGCTGCCGCACGAGCGGCTCTCGCCGCGCTCGGACACCTCCGGGCAGCGGCTCGCCGTGCTGCGCAGGCTGGCCCACCCCGACCCGGCCGACCACAGGTCCGGACCGCTGACCGTGGTCGCCACCCCGGTCCGCTGCCTGCTCCAGCCCATGGTCGGCGGCCTCGGCGAGCTCGAGCCGGTCCGGCTGCGCCAGGACGACACGGCCGACCTGGACGACCTGGTGGTCCGGCTGGTCGACATCGGGTACGCCCGGACCGAGCTGGTCGAGAAGCGCGGCGACCTGGCCGTGCGCGGCGGCATCCTCGATGTGTTTCCGCCGACCGACGAGCACCCGGTGCGGATCGAGTTCTTCGGCGACACCGTGGAGGAGATCCGGTTCTTCCGGGTGGCCGACCAGCGCAGCCTGGGCGTGGCCGAGAGCGGCCTGTGGGCGCCGCCATGCCGGGAGCTGCTGCTGACCCCCGCGGTGCGCAACCGGGCCAAGCAGCTCGCTCACGAGTGGCCGGGACTGTCGGACGTGCTCGGCAAGCTGGCCGACGGCATCACGGTCGAGGGCATGGAGGCCTTCGCCCCGGTGCTCGCCGACCGGATGGAGCTCCTGCTCGACTACGTGCCCGCCGGCGGCCTGGTGCTCGCCTGCGATCCGGAGCGGATCCGGACCCGGGCCGCCGAGCTGGTCGCCACCAGCCAGGAGTTCCTTGAGGCGTCCTGGGTGAACGCGGCGGCCGGCGGCGAGGTCCCGATCGACCTCGGTGCGGCGGCGTTCCGGCCGATCACCGAGGTCCGGGAGGTGGCCGGGGCGGCCCGGCTCCCGTGGTGGACCGTCACGCCGTTCGCCACGGACTCCGATGCCGCTCCCGATGAGGATTCCGGGCGGGAGGCGTTCCCGATGGAGGCCGCCCCCGCTCAGGCCTACCGCGGCGATACCACGCGGGTGATCGGGGACGTCGGGCAGTGGCTCGCCGACCGGTGGCGGGTGGTCCTGATCACCGAGGGGCACGGCCCGGCGCAGCGGCTCGCCGAGCTGCTGCGCAGCGAGGGCCTGGGCGCCCGGCTCGACGACGCCGGGGATCGCGGCGCGCCGCCGGCCGACGGCGTCGCGCTGGTCTCCACCGGGATGATCGGCCACGGCTTCACCTGGCCGTCGGTGCGGCTGGCGGTGCTGTCCGAGGCTGACCTGGCCGGGCAGCGCACCGGCCCGGCCGGCCCGGTGCGGATGCCGAGCCGCCGTCGTGGCGGCATCGACCCGCTGCAGCTGGTTCCCGGCGATTACGTGGTGCACGAGCAGCACGGCGTCGGCCGGTACCTGGAGATGACCAGCCGCACCGTCGCCGGGGCGACCCGGGAGTACCTGGTCATCGAGTACGCCCCGAGCAAGCGGGGCCAGCCGCCGGACCGGCTTTACCTGCCCACCGACCAGCTGGACGAGGTGACCAGGTATTCCGGCGGAGAGGCACCGGCCCTGCACCGGCTGGGCGGCGCCGACTGGGCCAAGACCAAGGGCCGCGCCCGCCGGGCGGTGCGGGAGATCGCCGCCGAGCTGATCCGGCTGTACTCGGCGCGCACCGCGTCGCCCGGCCACGCGTTCGGCCAGGACACGCCCTGGCAGCGCGAGCTGGAGGACGCGTTCCCCTACGCCGAGACGCCCGACCAGCTGGCCGCCATCGACGAGGTCAAGCGGGACATGGAGAAGCCGGTGCCGATGGACCGGCTGATCTGCGGCGACGTCGGCTACGGGAAGACCGAGATCGCGGTGCGGGCCGCGTTCAAGGCGGTCCAGGACGGGCGGCAGGTCGCGATCCTGGTGCCGACCACCCTGCTGGCCCAGCAGCACCTGGCCACGTTCAGCGAGCGGTACGCCCCGTTCCCGGTGACGGTCAGGCCGATGTCGCGGTTCCAGAGCGACGCCGAGGTGGCCGACACCCTGGCCGGGCTGGCCGAGGGCAAGGTCGACGTGGTCATCGGCACCCACCGGCTGTTGTCGCCCGAGGTCAGGTTCCGCCAGCTCGGGCTGGTGATCATCGACGAGGAGCAGCGCTTCGGCGTCGAGCACAAGGAGTTCTTCAAGCGGCTGCGGACCGAGGTCGACGTGCTCTCGATGTCGGCCACCCCGATCCCTCGCACGCTGGAGATGGGCGTGGCCGGGATCAGGGAGATGTCCACCATCCAGACCCCGCCCGAGGAGCGGCACCCGGTGCTGACGTTCGTCGGGCCGTACGACGAGAAGCAGATCGCCGCGGCGATCCGGCGCGAGCTGCTGCGCGACGGCCAGACGTTCTTCGTGCACAACCGGGTGTCCTCGATCGGCCGGGTGGCCGCGCGGATCGCCGAGCTCGTGCCCGAGGCCCGGGTCGCGGTGGCGCACGGACAGATGAACGAGCACGTGCTCGAGAAGGTGATGACCGAGTTCCTCGACCGCAGCCACGACGTGCTGGTATCGACCACGATCGTGGAGTCCGGGCTCGACATCCCGAACGCGAACACCCTGATCGTGGACCGCGCCGACGCCTACGGGCTGCCCCAGCTGCACCAGCTGCGCGGCCGGGTCGGCCGGGGCCGCGAGCGCGGCTACAGCTACTTCACCTTCCCGCCGGAGAAGCCGCTCACCGAGACCGCGCACGAGCGGCTGGCCACGGTCCAGCAGCACTCCGGCACCGGGGCCGGCATGTACGTCGCGCTGAAGGACCTGGAGATCCGCGGCGCGGGCAACCTGCTCGGCGGCGAGCAGTCCGGGCACATCGCGGGGGTCGGCTTCGACCTGTACGTGCGGATGATCGGCGAGGCCGTGAGCGAGCTGCGCGGCCAGGGGCCGGCCGAGCGGGCGGAGGTCCGGGTCGAGCTGCCGGTCAACGCGCATGTCCCGCACGACTACGTGCCCGGCGAGCGGCTGCGGCTCGAGGCCTACACCCGGATCGCGGCGATCGATTCCGAGGACGACATCGCCGCGGTGCGTGACGAGCTGACCGACCGGTACGGCCCGCCGCCGCAGCCGGTGCTCAACCTGCTGGCGGTCGCGCGGCTGCGGGCCAAGGCCCGCCGGGCCGGGCTGACCGATATCGCCCAGCAGGGCAACCACATCCGGTTCGCGCCGGTGCAGCTGCCGGAGTCGCGCGAGGTCCGCGTCCAGCGGCTGTACCCGAGGACGCTGCTCAAGCCGGCGGTGCGTACCATGCTCGTACCGGTGCCGAAGGCCGACGGCGCACGGACTGGCGCCGGCCGGTCAGGCCCGGCGCGGTCGGCCGTGTCCCTCGGCGCCCCGCCACTGCGCGATCAGGAGCTCCTCGCCTGGTGCGAGGAGCTGATCGACGCCGTGCTCGGCGACGTCGATGTGACCGGACAGCAGGCGTAAGGAAAAAGGAGCTTTCACGTGCCGCGCACCCCCATAAAGCTGGCCGTCGCCGTCCTCGGCGTCGGCATCGCGGTCACCGCGTGCGGGTCGGTGAAGCTGGGGGCCGCGGCGATCGCGGGCAACCAGCGGATCTCGTCCACCACGCTGTCCAACGAGGTGAGCAACCTCAACGCGGCGTACCAGGCCGACAAGAAGCAGATCCAGCTGCAGTTCCCCGCGTCGCAGATGCCGCAGCAGGTGCTCGGCTGGCTGGTCCGGTTCCAGGTCCGGGACCGGCTGGCGCAGCGGCAGGGGATCACCGTTACGCCGGCCAACGTGCAGCAGGCGCTGAACGCGATTGCCGCCTCGATCAAGCAGAGCGGGGAGTCCGCCACGCTGAAGCAGGTCGCGGTGGCCAACGGCCTGCCGCCGGACCAGATCAGCGCGCTGGGGCGGTACCAGGCCATCGAGACCAAGCTGCTCGACCGGATGGACGGCGGGAAGGTGCCGAGCAGCGCGTCGGCCCAGCAGACCCTGGAGAACAAGTTCGACAAGTCGCAGTGCCTGGCCGCCAAGAGCCTCAACATTCAGGTCAACCCGCAGTTCGGCACGCTGAACTACAGCGACTTCTCTATCGTCCTCGCCCCGACCACGCTGTCCAAGCCGCAGTCGACGGCCCCGACGCCCGCCGCCTCCAAGCCGGTGACCACCCCGCCCTGTTAGCGGTTTGCGCCGTTCGGACGCCTCGCCGTTCCGGTGCGGGTCAGGTGCGGGTCACCAGCCCCGGAACTGGCCTTGCAGGCTCCAGTACGCGGCTAGCGCGGTGGCGAAGGCCAGGCTGGCCGTGACGGCCTGCGCCCGGCGGGCGGCACGGCCCGCGGACCAGCGCCGGGCCAGGGTCGCGACCCGCCGCGCCAGCCGGGCCGAGATGTAGAGCGAGCCGGCCAGCGGCAGGATCACCAGGACGGCGCCGATGCCATCGACTCCGCCCAGCGCGTAGTGGTGTCCGGCGACCGCGGCGGACATCAGGTGAGCCTGCGTGCGCGCGGAGTGCCACAGCGCCCGGTCGAACGCGGGCAGGTGCAGCAGGAGATACCCCATCGTGACCAGCAGCAGGGGGATGACGCACAGCACCCAGCCGGTCACCACGATCCGGGCGCAGCGTCGCATGCCCGCGACGCGCGGGTCGCGCCGGCCCGCGGGCAGGGCGCTCTTCACGATGGGTGCGACGCGGGCGAACAGGTCCGGCACGCCGACGAAGTCGCTCAGGATGAAGTAGCCGTCGAAGCGAACGAACGGGAGCAGCTGGTCCAGCATCTCCAGGTGGGTGACGGCGATGACGAGGAGCAGGACTTGGGCCGAGGTGGCCGCGTAGACGCAGGCCAGGGCCAGCATGAAGATCAGGTTGAAGTACAGGCCGCCGAGGTCGGTCCGAAGCCGGCCGGCCCGGCTGAGCCGGTAGGAGTCGGTGACGTTGGTGAAGAACGAGGGCCAGACCAGGTAGATACCGACGCCGATCCGGCCTGGCCGCGCGCCGCCGTACCGGCACCCGGCGGCGTGCCCGCACTCGTGGAACACGGCGGAGACCAGGGAAAGCCCGAGTACCACGAGCAGTTCCACCGGGTCGCGCAGCACCTGCTCGATTCCGCCGCCCAGCCCGTGGACGGCGAACAGCCAGTAGTCCACGGCCAGCACGCTGCCGACGACGGCCACGATCACAGGCCACCGGAACAGCGGGCGGAGGAACGCTCCCGCAATGTTCACGACGCGTCCCGGCAGCAACGTGCCCCGCGCTCGCAGTGAGAACAGCGGGTTGGCCTTGGGGAGCGCGCGCGCGACGCCTCCCGTCGCGACGATGCCGAGGGGGAGCAGCTTCACGGTGATGAGATAGCGGACCTGCTCGGCGTTCAGCGACCGGCCGAGGTCGGCGCTGACCGAAGACGCGATGGCGTCCGGACCACGGAGCCCGTCGATTCGGCAGGCCACCTGGTACAGCAGCGGGGACATCTGGATGACCTGGCCGTCGGCCCGCCGGACCAGCGACGGCGGCTGGCTGTAGCCGGAGTCCTTGAACTCGCCGAGTAGCTCGACCCCCTCGGCCAGCCGGGGCGGCCAGGCCAGCCCGGTGGTGTCGGCGGGATGCGGTGCGGGTGCCGGGCGCCCGCTGGTCACGTGTCCTGTGACGGCGGTCACGGGCCCGCTCCTTCCTCGCATGCTCGCCGGGGACGCGAGGTTCGGCTCGGCGCTTGGCCCGGCGCGCGGTTCCGGTGTCGGACAGCAGGCGGGAGGGCCGCCCAGAGGCGGCCGGGCGGCCCTCCCTTCCTGCTGCGCATGCCCCCCCGTATGCGCAACAGGCCAGGGGTGCGATGCGAGAGGTGAGTACTAGCCGACGATGATCGTGTTGCCGTCGAGGTCGCCGTCGAGGTTGCCGCTCAGGATGCTCAGCAACCCGCCGTTACCGTCGTTGTTGCCGTCGCCGCTCCCGGTCACCACAGTCGTCGTGCCGCCGTGGCCGTGGCAACCGCAGCTGCTGGACCAGAGGGTCTCGCGGCTGGGGAGCAGCTCGGCGGTCTCGAGCTCGAGCTCCTGCATCGTCAGGTCGGTGGACATTGGTACCCCCTTCGGGCGTTCTCCCCGGGTCCGGGGTGGCCCGGGGTTGGCCCGCGTTTCCCGGCCGCACGAGGCGGCCGGGACTGCCCAGCACCCCGGTGGCGCCGGGCCGCGGGCCGGGTGTGCGCTTTTTGGCGCACAGATTGTACGGTGACCACCGTACAATGGGATTGCAGGCGCAGTCAAACGCCGGCGGATTGTGACCGGGATCATGGAGCCAAGACGGACTAAGTTGGTGGCTATGACGGCGCACACGACGGGTGACAGGCGGGACTCCGCCCCGGAGCGGCCGAACGCGTCGGCGGCGCCGGAACAGGCCGTCAACCCGCTTCAGCGGCTCATCCTTCAGCGGCTGCGCGAGCGCAAATGGTCCTACGGTGAGGTCGCCCGGCGCGGCGGATTGCCCCGCTCCACCGTCTACACGCTGGCCACGACGCGCAACCTGGGCCGGCCACCCCGGCCCGCCACGATCGACGCGTTGGCCAGAGGGCTCGAGGTGCCGGTCTCCGCAGTGCGCGCCGCCGCGGCCGAGTCGACCGGGCTGCACTACTACGACGAGGTCCCGGCGGGGCCGCGGCAGCCGGCCGACCGGGAGCGGGAACTCCTGATCGCCAGCATCGACGAGCTGACCCCCGAGGACCGGCGTCACGTGGCCGCCCTCGTCGAGTCGCTGCGTAACCGGGCTTCGGCGGAGCCGGGCGACGGTTAGCACCCGCGTGAGCGGCGCCGCCGGGATGTGGTGATTTCCGAGGCTCGGGGGTGCCGCCAGCGGAGAGTCTCTGGAGGGTCTCGTGCGGGCCTGGGCCTCCGCCCAGGCCCGCCGTCACGGGCCATCATCCGTTCCCCAGAGGCCAGCCGGCCGGTATCCCGAGCTGGTCGGCCAGCTCGGCATACGCTCCCTCGGGCAGTACCAGCCGGGCGGCCCGCAGGACCGCCCTCGGGTCCTCGCCGGGCGGCCGTAGGACGTAGGCCGTGTCATCGTGCTTGCTGCAGGTCACAACGAGCCGGTCATAGTCGGCCACGACGATCGGCCAGGTTGCGGGGACACCCAGCCGGTCGGCCAGTTCGGCGTAGCGGTCTTCGGGCAGGATCAGCCGGGCGACCTTCATGATCGCGCCGGGATCCTGGCCCGGCGGCCGCAGGACGCAGGCCGAGTCCTCGCGCGCGTCGTAGCTCACGACGATCCGGTGATAGTCGGCCACGAGAAGGCCGGGTCCAGCCCGGGAGGGTCGTCGGCCCCCCGGGTCCTGGCTTGGGCCGAGGTTGCTCGCGGCAGGCCCCGTTCTCCTTTGAGCGGCCCGCAGACGTCGCCCGGGCATCAGCACCGGCTCGACGAGGAACGCGGCGCCGATCACCAGTCCCGCGGCCAGCAGCACGGTCTTCAGCCACGATGGCAGTCCCCCGGCGGCCTGGGTGGTGGGCCGGATCGGCCGGGGGTGGTGGCCGTGGCTGCTGCCCGGTGTCGGTGCCGGTGCCGGCTGCCGGCCCGCCGGAGCCGGGCGGGACGTCGCCGGTGGCGGTGCCGCCCCGCCCGGCACGGTGAGCACGGTCCCGGGCCGGATCACGTCCGGGTCGGGACCGATCACCCGCCGGTTGGCCGCGTACAACTCCCGCCAGCCGCCGCGCACCGCCAGCCCGGCGGCGATGCCGGACAGGGTGTCACCGGCCGCGACGGAGTACCGGGTCAGCGCGGCGCGCCCGGGCAACACCAGGACGGTGCCCGGATCGATGACATCCGGATCCGCGCCGATGACCGGCCGGTTGGCCGCGTACAACGCCGCCCAGCCGCCGCGCACGTCAAGTCGCGCGGCGATGCCCGACAACGTGTCACCCGGCTGTACCACGTACCTCGCGGTAACCCGGGCGGTCGTCACACCCGCAGCGGCCCGTGCCGGGCTGGCCAGGGTGATGACCTCAGTGGTTCTTTCCGTGCCGATGTTCGCCTGTGGTCGGCTGAACGGCCTGCTCGTGCTGGCCGCCAGCAGGAGGACCATCAGAATGCCCCAGGCGAGCACCACGCACGCAGACTTCGTCCGCACACGCACTGTGCTGTCACTTTCCTTCCTAAAACCTCAGCGCCAGACGCTGTTGGCCGGGCGCTGAAAGACACGAATGGCCCGGGGAAGGAAAGGACTTAAGCGGGAGGCACCTCCGGCAGGTAACAACGCCAAACGGGCGCGGCGAAGGCGCGCCGCGCAAGCGCCAGCAACACCAGCGTGTGCCGGACGGTCATGGCCGCGTTAATGCCACCCGATACGCCGCCGCCGGGCCCGCCGGAGCTGCCTGCAGAACTTCCGGCGCCGCTCGCGCCGCCCGGCGCCCCGGCCGGGGACCAGGCGAAGACCGGCGCAGGCGAGGCTGGCTTACCGCCGGAACCAGCGCCGGTCAACGAGGCCGCCAGTCGTGAAGCGCCAGCACCCAGGGCTCCTGCGGCCTTCGAGGCGGCGGGGGCGGGGGAGACCTTGGGCAGTGCCG
>Ga0335074_10001632_pt1 | contig 30417 bp, 36 predicted proteins | sample Lox_Sample_23_FD_206715 | JGI IMG/M metagenome (GOLD analysis project Ga0335074, IMG submission 206715) | Soil microbial communities from Loxahatchee National Wildlife Refuge, Florida, United States - Lox_Sample_2.3 | ecosystem: Environmental > Terrestrial > Soil > Wetlands | place: USA... | reverse complement strand
CGCGGCCGCCCTCTGCAGGACGGCCTCGCGGCTGTCGGGCGCCGCTGGGAGGAAGCGGACTGACCTTGAACTTTGAACTAGGTGCCGTCTCACCTGCCGAGAGGGCGCGGGCGTGATCTGATGGCTCAATGAGCCAGGTGGTGATCGCCCCGGACAAGTTCAAGGGCACGCTCACCGCATCCCAGGTCGCGGGTCACGTGGCCGCCGGGCTGCAGCGGGTCCGGCCCGGCCTGCCGTGCGTCCTGGTTCCGGTCGCGGACGGCGGCGACGGCACGGTGGACGCGGCGCAGGCCGCCGGCTACCGGCGCATCGAGATGGGAGTCCGCGGGCCGACCGGCAGGCCCGTCACCGCCGCGTTCGCGTTCGGCGAGGGAACCGCGATCATCGAGTCCGCGCAGGCGTCCGGGCTGAGCCTGCTTCCCGGCGGCGCGCCCGCGCCGCTGACCGCGTCCAGCCGCGGAGTCGGGGAACTGATCATGGCCGCGGCCCGGATGCGCGCGAAGCGGATCGTGCTCGGCCTCGGCGGGGTCGCGTCCACCGACGGCGGGGCGGGGATGGTGGCGGCCCTGGGGGCCAGGCTGCTCGACGAGTCGGGCGCCGAACTGCCGCCAGGCGGGGCGGCGCTGGCCCGGCTGGCCAGGCTCGACCTGTCCAAGCTGCGGGACCTGTCGGGCCTGGAGATCATCGCGGCCACGGACGTGGACAACCCGTTGCTCGGCGAGCGCGGCGCCGCGGCAGTCTACTCGCCGCAGAAGGGCGCCTCTGCGGCCGACGCGGCGGCGCTGGAGGAGGGCCTCGCCCGCTGGGCCGACGTGGCCGAGCACGCGCTGGGCCGGGTGAAACGGCACGACCAGGGAGCCGGGGCGGCCGGCGGTCTCGGGTTCGCGGCGCTGGCGTTCCTGAGCGCCACGATGCGCCCCGGCATCGAGGTGGCGCTGGACCTGGCCTCCTTCTCCGATCGGCTGGCCGGCGCCCGGCTGGTCATCACCGGCGAGGGTGCGATCGATACGCAGACCTTGCACGGCAAGGCCCCGGCCGGGGTGGCCAGGGCGGCCGCGGCGGTGGACCCCGACCTGCCGGTGGTCGCGGTGGCGGGCATGTGCTCGCTGACCGACGCCCAGCTCCGGACGGTGGGGATCGCGCGCGCCTATGCGCTGACCGACCTCGAGTTCGACCTCGCCCGCTGCCGCGAGCAGGCCGGTCCCCTGCTCGAAGACCTCGCCGAGCAGATCGCGCACGACTGGATCACGCCCTGACGGCTCCGCCGCCCCCGGTGACGAGGTCGTATTCGGCCAGCGCGGCGGCCACCGCGTCGGCTTCCGTCGGCAGTCCCTGAGCGCGGTTCGCCGCGGCCGCCCGCAGCCGACCCGCCAGCGCGGGGTCGGTCAGCACCGCTCGGACCGCTCCGGCTAGGCGTTCGGGGTCCCCGGGAGGGATCAGCACGGCGGCGTCCTCGCCGACCAGGGCCGGGGTACCCCCGACGGTGGTGGCCACGATCGGCACGCCGGCGCGCAGGGCCTCCTGCAGGGCGAGCGGCTGGCCCTCCCACCAGCTCGGCAGCACGAAGACGGCGGCCGCCGCCAGCAGCCGGGGCACGTCCGTCCGCAGGCCCGCGAACTCCACGGTGAGCCCGAGGGCGACTGCTTGCGCCCTGAGTTCGGCCTCGAGCGGGCCTTCGCCCACGATGACCAGCACCGGCTCGGGCGAGATGTCCCGCCAGCGGGCGGCCGCCTCGATCAGGGTTCCGAAGCCCTTCTGCGCGGCGAGCCTGCCCACGGCAAGGACGACCGGTCCGCGCGGGGCCGCACCGGCGGCGGCGCGCGTTTCCGCGGAAACGTCTCCGGCCGGGCTCGGCAACCCGGCGGGGGCCGGCGGGGTGACGGGGGACCCGGCGGGGGGCGGCGGCACTGCGGGGGCCGGCGGGGTGACGGGGGACCCGGCGGGGGGCGGCGGAGCGAGCGGCGACACTGCGGGGGCCGACGGAGCCGCCAGCGACACGAACGGGGCCGGGACGACGGCGCGACCAACCCGGCGGGCGCCAGCGGCGCGCATCCGCTCTTCCAGGTCCGGGGAGACGCACAGTACCGAGTCGGCGTTGCGGGCGACAATCAGCTCGAGCACCCGGTAGATCGCGCCGGTCAGGGCGCCTTCGGGCGGGGCGTTGTGCACGGTGACGACCAGTGCGGCCTGCACGCCGCTCCTGCGCCGGGCGAACGCGAGCGCGATCGCGGTGAGCGCGCCGGCCCGCAGGCCGTGCGCGTGTACCACGTCCGGATGGCCCGCCTCGATGAGGCGGCGCAGCCTGGTGATCGCCCGCAGGTCCGGCAGGACCCGCGGCCGGTCCGCGATACCGACCGCCGCGAACCTAATCAGGGTGGATGGCGACGCGGGCGGTGGGGTGTCGGCGGCGGTGAAGCCGAAGGCGTGATCTGTCGGCGCGGGACCGAATATGTCTACCGGGATTCCGCGGGCGGCGCACCCGGCCGCGAGCATCTTGACGTGCCGCCCGGTCCCGCCCGCGCTGGTGCCCAGCACGAAAGCCACCTTCATGCCCGGACCACCCGGCGCACCACCGCGCGCAGGTCACCGCCGTCGGCCAGGACCACCACGGTCAGGAAGGCCGCCAGGACGGCGGCGCTGGCCATCAGGGTGAGCGCCACGTTCGGCAGGAAGCCGTGCGCGGGGACGGCCAGCGTCACGCCTAGCCCGGCGGCCCCCCCGGCCACCGCTCCCGCCAGGCCCGCCACGGCGGCCCGCATGCTCCCGCGCAGCGCCCGCGCGCCCCGGAACCGGCGGACCAGCATGATCAGGATGGCACCCGACCCGGTGAGCCCGATCGAGGTACCTACTCCGAGCCATCCCACTACCGCGGACCTCGGGGCGAGCGGCACGATGAGCAGGTCCGCCACGATGACGAGCAGCCACCCGCCGCTGACCGCCGCGGCGGATGCGCCGGTCCGCCCGATCGCGTACAGCACCCGGGACAGGTTCGCGGTCAGGCCGTACCCGACCAGACCGGGCGCGAACGCGGCCAGCGCGATCGCCAGGTGCCTGGCGTCCGCCGCCTGGGTGACGTGGGACTGGAAGACCCGGGCCAGCGGGATGCACGTCCCGGCCATCGCGGCCACGCCCAGACAGGACGCCACCGTCACCGCGCGGGTGGAGGTGGCGCAGGTCGCGTCGAAACCCTCGGTGCGCGCGGACAGCTCGGGAAAGGCGCTGGTCGCGATGGGCACGGCGAGCACGGAGTAGGGGACGAAGAAGACCGCCCAGGCGAAGCCGTACAGGACGAGCGAGCCGCCGCCGCCGCGCGAGTTGGCCAGCACGATCACCACGGCCACGGAGGCGTCCTGGGCGACGAGTGTGGCGATGCCCGCTGCCGCCAGGGACCTGACCCGCGGGCCCACGCCGGCCGGGAACCTCAGCGTGGGACGCAGCGCCAGGCGCAGCCGCGCGGCCGGGATGAGCGGGGTCGCCACCAGGGCCGCGACCCCGGCGGTGGTCCCGGCGGCCAGGATGGCCCAGGCCGCCGTGGGCACCGGCCTGGCCAGGTCCTGGTATCCGTTCCCTACCGCGCCGAACCAGAAGTACGCACCGATGACGACCAGGCTGGACAGCACGGGGGCGAGCGCGGGAGCGGCGAACCTGCGGTGCGCCTGCACGATGCCGTACAGGACCACGGCGACGCCGTAGAGCAGGATCTGCGGCGCGAACACCGCGAGCAGGCGGGCGCCCAGGGCGATCATGCTCGCCCGCGGGCACCCGGGTGCCCCGTCGAGCAGCAGCGCCACGAGCGGCCGCGCGGCGACCGCGATCAGCAGGCTGACCGGGACGAGCAGCAGGACCGTCCAGGTGAGCAGGGCGGAGGAGGTCTGGCGCACTCGTTCCCTGTCGACCGCCGGGCCCGCCAGGACCGGTACCACCACGGCGGTGAGCGCGCCGCCCAGGACGACGTCGTAGATGATGTTCGGCACCATGTTGGCCGTGGTGTAGGCCGTACCGAGGCACAGCGCCTGGACCGTGTGCGCGAACACGACCTGGCGGCCGAAACCGATCACGCGCGCCAGCATCGTGATCGTCCCGATCAGTATCGCGGCGCGGCCGATCCCCTGGCTCCGCTGCCGAGCGCTCCCCCGCTCGGCCACGGGAACGGTCACTCCCGGGGCGGCGCTATGTCATGGTCAGCGGCCTGGTCCGCCCCGCGCTGGACCGGGATCACGATCGGCGGCGGCGGGCTCGCGGGCCTGCGGCCGAGCAGGTCGAGCCGGCGCAGGGCCGGCGTCCGCTCGATGACCGCGGTGAAGCTGACCTTCTCGCTCGCCACGTTCAGCCACGCGGTCCCGGCCAGGAGTGCCACCCGGGCCGGCCGGGGCAGGCTGCACGCGGCGGCGCCGATCATGGCGCCCAGGGCGTTCGCGCCGGCGTCGCCCAGCATCGCCCGCTCACCCAGGTCTTCCGGCAGCAGGGCCAGCGCGGCCGCTAGCGGCGGTGCTAGCCCGGGGGGGACGGCCCCCCGGGATCCCGGTCCCCCCACACCCCCCTGGCCCTGGGCGGCCCGGCTGACAGACCCGCCGAGGACGACCAGCGCGCCCGACGCCACCGCCGCCTTGATGGCCCGTCCCGGCCGCAGGTCGAACAGGTTGAGCAGGTTAGCGAACCCGGCCACCAGCCCCGTGTTGATGACAAAATCGGCGGCGTTGCCGCCGTTCAGGGCGGCGCTCGCCATCCCGGTGGCGCCGATGCCGGCCAGTTTCACGGCCCCCGTGGTCACCTCGCCCTGGCGCAGCGCGCCCAGGTGGCCGCGGAACCCGCGCCGGTCCGACGACCCGGCCAGGTCGTCGTAGGCCCCGAACGCCGCTCCCCCCGCCCCGGCGACGGCGATCGCGGCGGCACCCCGCAACGCCGCGCGGCCTTCGGCCGACCCGGCCAGCGACTGCACCCCGGCCTGCGCCAGCACGCCCGCGATCGCGCCAACGGCGACCGCCGGACCCTCGAGGAGCGTCACGTGCTCGCCGCGGTGGTTCATCCGCGACCACGCCTTCGGCCCGCCGGGCGGGTAACGGTTCAAGACGCAGTAGGCCAGCCGGGCGGCCCCGGCGGCGGCCAGCCCCGACATCCCCGTCCCGGTAACCGAGGCGATCATCCGGCGCCCGGCCCCGCCGTGCGAGCGGCCGAGGGTCACTTCTTCCCCTTCTTGTTGCCCGCCCGGGTCCCGGTCACGCCGGGTGACAAGCTGGCGGTGGTGGTCGCGCTCGGGCTCGCCGTGGGCGCGGGGCTCGGGCCGACGGTGCTCGCCCCGTTGCCCGTCATCCCGTAGCTGCCCGGCTTACCGCCCGCCAGCAGTACCGCCAGCGCCTGGATGACCACGCTCTGCCCGGACACGAAGTCGGCGTCGTCGACCGTGGATACCTGGTTGGCCACAGTGCTCGCCCGCAGGACGGCGATCGGGCTGCCGGGGCCCGAACCGGCGGACGTCCCGGCCACTACCGTGGCCGAACTCTGGGCGGCCAGTTCGTCGGCCAGCGCGACGAGCATCTGGTCCAGCGGGTCCGCGCTGCCATCGCTCGGCACGGTCTGCGGGGTGACGATCACCGCCAGCGTGGCTGGGGTGGACGGCTGCCCGCTGGTGGTCAGGAACCCGGAATTCGCGTAGGCGGTGAGCATGGTGGCCGCGTTGGTGTCCGACGCGCTAATCGACGTCCCGGTGCCGGGCGTCCCGGTGCCAGACGAGCCGGTGTCGGACGAGCCGGTGCCGGGCGACGGGCTGGCGGACGGCGGGCTGGCGGACGGCGTGGCCGACGGGCTCGCGGTGGCCTGGCTGCCCCGCGATCCCGGAGCCTTGGTGAGGATCTCGCTGGCGATGATGTGCGCGGCCTGCTGCTGGTAGGTCGTCCCGCTTTCCAGCGTGATCCCGTCGGACTGGGCCAGGACCAGGTTGGTCTGGTTCAGGTAGTCCTGCGTGGTGTCGCTGGTGTCGAAGAACTTCGGCTGCAGGGCGATCTCCCCGGTGGTCGTGGCCCCGGCGAACTGCGTGGCGGCGTCGCTGATGGCGGTCACTACCTGCGGCGAGGCACCGGGCTCGGTGACGATCAGCAGCCGCTGGCCCGCCAGCAGGTTATGCAGCACGACGGGCTCGACGGCCTGGGCGTACGATTCACCGAGGTTGGCCTGCGCCTGGGCCGTGTTCCGCTGGCCGTCCGCCTGGTTCAGCTCGGCCTGCAACCGGCCGGTGGTCTGGTTCAGCAGGTTGTACGTGGGTCCCTGCAGCTCGGTGGAGCCGAGCACGATCCCGATCGCGAGCGCGAGGAACACCGCCACGATGGAAACGAGGTGATAGCGAAAGTCAATCACTGTCAACCCTTCAATGGCTGTACGGCAGGGTGACTGCTCATAACCAGCGACACTACCAGCGCAGACGGGCTACTCCCTGGCTCTGGCAGAGCGGGAGTGTCGCGCCACGCTGCGCATACTGGCCATCTCGGGACATCATTCGGGCGGCAACGGCGCTGACGCCCACGGCGCAGGCCGAGTCACTTCCGCGCAGGCCCGCATGTCAGCGTGGCTCAATACCTGACCGCGGCGATCCGTGCGCGTTCGGCCAGCCGCGCAGCACGCTGGGCCTCCACGAGGATCGATGGCCTGAAGAACGCGGTGGAGGCCGGGAGCCACAGCAGGCCTAGCGCGGCCAGGCCGATCAGCCAGTTCAGCACGGAAAGGCTCAGGCTGAACGCCGTCATGCCGGCCACGTGCCCGGGACCCCCGAACCCGAAGACCGCGATGCCCAGGGCCAGCGTCACCACGCCGAACAGCACCACCGAAAAGACGCGCGCCCCGTTCCGGCCCTGACCGATCGCCCGCGCCATGCACAGCCACATCGCGGCCACGATCAGGCCGCCCACGATCCCTTTCGCGGACAGCGTGACAAGCCCGAGGATCAGGCTGAGGGCGGGGATGACCGCACCCGCGCACGTCAGCCACACGGCCGCCCGCACCGTCCGCGCCGACCGCGGCACGCAGGGGAACAGCCGCAGCGACAGGCCGCCGCGGATCAGGTCCGCGGACCCGGCCAGCCCGGGCCGGCGCTGGCCGTCCCGGGCCCCGGCCATCAGCACCGCCAGGATCTCCGGCCCGTGCTCGTTCCGGAACTCCCGCGGATACCAGGCCAGCCGCCGCCGGTAGGCCCGCTCCAGGTGCTCTTGATCAGTCATGTCGCCGTCACCCCTGCCACGTTCAGCCGCCTCAGCGCGGCGGCGGCATGAGCCTGCAGCCGGGCCGCCTCGGCGGCCAGCCGTCCGGTGCCCGCGGGCGTGAGCCGGTAGTACCGGCGCAGCCGCCCGTCCACGATCTCTTCCCGGTCCACCCCGATCAGCCCGTCCACGCGCAGCCGTTCCAGGGCGGTGTACAAGGTTCCCGGGCGCAGCCGGACCCGGCCGCCGGAGATCTCCTGCACGTCGGTGATGATCCCGTACCCGTGCTGGCTGCCATCGGCCAGCGCGGTGAGGATCAGGAAGGTCGCTTCCTGCATCGCACGCGTACCCATACCGACGTTATATAACGCTGAACGGACTATGGCAAGTCCCGACGCCGGTCGAAGAATCAACCGAACAGGACAAAGGCGCCGCAGGCTGCGGCGTCGGAGTGACCGTTACCCGGCTCCTAGAGTTTTCCGGTCAGCCAGTAGGTGAAGGAGTGCCAGGTCACTTCGAAGTACCTGGCCAGGACGGGTTCAGCGGGCGAGAACAGCACAGCCACCAGCACGGTCACCGCGGCGGCCATGACCAGCGCGAGCAGCGACCAGCCGGAGATGCGGCTCTGGTAGAGCTGGTGCACGCCCCGCGCGTTGATCAGCTTCCCGGCGACCCGCAGGTGCGTGATGAAGGTGCTCGACATGCCCGCCCGGCCCTTGTCGAGGAACTCCTCGAGGGTGTAGTGCGTGCCGACGATCACGATCAGGCTGGCTCCCCTGGCGTCGGCCAGGAGCAGGGCGATGTCCTCGCTCGTGCCGGGGGCCGGGCAGGTCACCCCGTCCAGGCCCAGCTCACGGACCCGGGACAGCCCCGGAGCGCGGCCGTCGGGGTAGGCGTGCACGACGAGTTCGGCGCCACAGCACAGCGCCTCGTCGGACACCGAGTCCATGTCCCCGAGGATGACGTCGGGCTCGTACCCGACCTCCATCAGGGCGTCCGCGCCGCCGTCCACGGCCAGCATGACCGGCTTGTACTCGCGGATATACGCGCGCAGGGCGGCCAGGTCCTCCCGGTAGTGGTAGCCGCGCACGACGACCAGGACGTGCCGCCCCTCCATGTCCGTGTCCAGCTCGGGCGCGCGGACGCCGTCGGTCAGCAGCTCGTGCTCACGCCGGAGGAACTCCAGGGTGTTGGCGGCGAACGACTCGATCTGGACCGGCACCATGGCCCGGGCCTCGGTCATCGCCGCGTCCACCGACTCCTGCGTCAGCGGCGTTCCCTTCGCGACGACCGTGTCGCCGAGATACAGGGTCTCCTGGTCCAGCCGGACGACCGTGCCGTCGGCGATCCGGACGAGGACGTCGGGGCCGACGTCATCCAGGACGGGGATGTCCGCGTTGAGCAGCAGCTGCGGCCCGAGGTTCGGGTAGCGGCCCGTGATGCTCACCGAGACGTTGATCACGGCCGACACCTTGCGCCTGATCAACTCCTCGGCGCTCACCCGGTCCAGGTCGGAGTGATCGATGATGGCGATCTCGCCGGGGTTCAGCCGCCGCGAGATGCTCTTCGTCTTGCGGTCCACGCGGGCCACGGCAACGATGCCGGGCGGCTCACCAGCCTTCCCCCGGAACGGCAGCATCCTGACGGGTGGGACCTTCATCACGTTCCATCCTGCCAGAGCATGGCAAGAGCGCAGGCCAGGTTGGTGATTACGGCGTGTCACTGGGGTAGTAGGGCCCGAGGCACGGTCCCGGGCGCCCGCGAGCCGCCCAGTTCGCCCTCCCGGCGGTGTATATACCGGGTGGAAGCCCAGCTGATGCGGAAGGAAGGCGCGCAGGATGGTGACAGCCGATCTGCTCCCGCGGGCACGGGGCGGAGATGGCGAGGCGTTCCGGGAGCCGACCGGGACCGGACAAACCTATCGGGTAGGGTGGAAATCGTGATCCGGGGGGCGCGCTTGACTGAAGCTGACGCGGAAGCGCATATCCACGGGATCTGCTTCAAGACCGGCCCACCGGAACGGGTCGGCGTCGAGCTCGAATGGCTGGTCCGCGATCGCCGCGATCCAGCCCGTCCGGTGCAGGCGGAGCAGGTTGCCGCCACATTGGCCCGCTTCGGAGGGCCTGCACCCTCCAGCACTACTGCGCCCGGCCGCGATGGCCACGGGTCCGGTGAAGAGGATCCGGGAGAAGCACGCGACGCCGTTCGGCATAATGGCATTTCTCTTTCATCTGGTTCCAGCCTGACGGTGGAGCCAGGCGGGCAGCTTGAGCTCAGCTCGGCTCCCGCGGCTACGCTCGGTGAGCTCATCCAGGTAACCGGGCATGATCTGGCCGCCCTGCGGGACGCGGCGGCGGCCGCCGGCCTCGAGCTTTGCGGCTACGGCCTCGATCCGCTGCGACCGCCCCGGCGCCTGCTGGATCTGCCGCGTTATGCGGCGATGGAGAAGTTCTTCGACCGCGAGGGCCCGTGGGGCCGGCAGATGATGTGCGGCACCGCGTCGGTCCAGGTCTGCGTGGACGCCGGCGACGAGGGCCCGGGCGAGTCCGGTTACCGTGCGCGCTGGCGGCTGCTGCACGCGATCGGGCCGGTGCTGGTGGCGGCGTTCGCCAACTCCCCGCTCCGGGGCGGGCGGCCGACGGGCTGGCGCTCGGCCAGGCAGCAGGTGTGGTCGAACATGAACCCTGGCCGGACCCGGGCCCCGGCCCCGCCGACGGACGACGGTGACCCCCGCGACGCGTGGACCGCCTACGCGCTGGATGCCGAGCTCATGTGCGTGCGGGAGCCCGAGGCGGCCGACTGGAGCGCCCCGCCCGGGCTGACCTTCCGCGAGTGGGTGCGGGCCGGCGGTTCGGGCCCGCTGCGCGCGCCCACCCGGGAAGACCTGGACTATCACCTGTCCACCTTGTTCCCGCCGGTGCGCCCGCGCGGGCACATGGAGGTGCGCGTGATCGACGCGCAGCCCGGCGACGGCTGGATCGTGCCCGCGGCCGTCGCCACCGCCCTGACCGCAGACGAGCGCGCGTCCGACGCGGCGATGGCCGCCGCCGAACCCGTGTGGGACGGGTGGGCCGATGCGCAGGAGCCCTGGCTGCGCGCCGCCAGGAGCGGCCCGGGCGACCCGGACATCGGCCGGGCCAGCCGGGAGTGCTTCGAGGCGGCCAACGCCGCGCTGGGCCGGTCGGGGGCGCCCGCTTCGATCCGGCAGGCGGTGGCCGACTTCACCGAACGTTACGTACTGGCCGGCCGATGCCCGGCAGACGACCACCTGGAGGGAGTCCCTAGTGACCGAGCCATCACTTGAGGGGTCGGCGCTGCGCGAGCGGATCGCGGCGGAACTGACCGGCGCGCGTGAGCGCACGGCGCTGCTGACCGACAGCGTCGACGATGCCGACCTGGTCGTGCAGCACTCGCCGCTCATGTCCCCGCTGGTCTGGGACCTCGCCCACGTAGCCAACCAGGAGGAGCTGTGGCTGCTGCGGGAGGTCGGCAGGCGCGAGCCCATGCACCCGGAGATCGACCCGCTGTACGACGCGTTCGAGCACCCCCGCTCCGCGCGCCCGGCGCTGCCGCTGCTGCCGCCTTCGGAGGCGCGGGCCTACGGCCACGAGGTGCGCGGGCGGGTGCTCGACCTGCTCGACCGGTCGCAGTTCGGCGGCTCGCGGCTGCTGGGCGACGGGTTCGCGTTCGGCATGATCGCGCAGCACGAGGTGCAGCACGACGAGACGATGCTCATCACCCACCAGATCCGGGCCGGAGCCCCGGTGCTGGCGGCTGCGTCCCCCGGCCCCGCGCCGGCGGAAGCGTCCCGGCTGCCTGCCGAGGTGCTCGTCCCGGGCGGCCCGTTCACCATGGGTACCTCCACCGAGCCCTGGGCGCTGGATAACGAGCGGCCCGCGCACACCGTGGACGTGGCGCCGTTCTATATCGACACCACCCCGGTGACCTGCGGCGCGTACGCCGAGTTCATCGCGGACGGCGGGTACGGCGATCCGCGCTGGTGGACCGGGGCCGGGTGGTCGCATAGGGAGTGCGTGGGGCTGTCCGCGCCCATGTACTGGAGCCTGGATGGCGGGCAATGGGTTCGGACGGTCTTCGGCAAGACCGAGCCGGTCAGGCCCGACGAGCCGGTGCTGCACGTGTGCTGGTACGAGGCCGACGCCTACGCCCGCTGGGCGGGCAGGCGGCTGCCGACCGAGGCCGAGTGGGAGAAGGCGGCCAGGTTCGACCCGGCCACCGGCCAGTCCCGCCGGTACCCGTGGGGCAACGCGGGGCCTTCGTCCTCGCTGGCCAACCTCGGTCAGGAGTTCCTGCGCCCCGCGCCGGCGGGCTCGTATCCGTCGGGTGCGGCGCCGTGCGGGGCCAGGCAGCTGATCGGGGACGTGTGGGAATGGACGAGCTCGGACTTCCTGCCCTACCCGGGGTTTGCCGCCTGGCCCTACCGGGAGTATTCGGAGGTGTTTTTCGGGCCCGAGTACAAGGTGCTCCGCGGCGGGTCGTTCGCGGTCAGCCCGGTGGCCTGCCGCGGCACGTTCCGGAACTGGGACTACCCGATCCGCCGGCAGATCTTCTCCGGCTTCCGCACCGCCAGGCCGGCGTCCGCCTGATGTGCAGGCACGTGGCCTATCTCGGGCCGCCGGTCACGCTGCGTTCGGTCCTGATTGACCCGCCGTACGGCCTGTACAAGCAGGCCTGGGCGCCCCGCTTCCAGCGGCCCGGCGCGGTCAACGCGGACGGGTTCGGCGTGGGCTGGTATCCCGACGCCGCCGAGGCCTCCGACGCCTCCGTCGCCGCCGCCGGCCTCGGCGACCCGGGCGACTCTGAGCCGGTCAGGTACCGGCAGGCGGTGCCCATCTGGGCCGATCCGTCCTTTGCCGACCTGGCCTGGGTGACCAGGACGGGCGCGCTGCTGGCGATGGTCCGCAACGCGACGCCGGGCACCAGCCCGGGCCCGGCGGCCGTCGGGCCGTTCCGCCACGGCCGCTGGCTGTTCACCCACAACGGGTATCTCGCCGGGTGGCCGGAGTCCACCGCGGGGGTGGCGGCCACGCTGCCGACCGTTGCGCTGCTCGAACTGGAGGCCCCTGTCGATTCCGCGCTGGCCTGGGCGCTGGTCCTGCACCGCCTCCGCGCCGGCCACGCGCCGGCCGCGGCGCTCGCCGGCACCATCGGGGTGCTGCAGGCCGCGGGCGTGACCGGGAATTTCAACTTCCTGCTGACCGATGGCCGCGTGATCGCGGCTACCGCGGCGGGTAACACGCTGTACTACCGCCAGGCTGAGGGCAGCGTCACGGTCGCCTCCGAGCCCGGAGGTGACGATCCGGGCTGGATCGTGGTCCCCGGTGGTTCGGTCGTCACGGCGGTCCCTGCTCAGGTCAGCGTTACGCCGCTGGCCGCCCCTTCGGACTTGAGCGTCCCGGACACAACCCCTGATGGAAGGATCACGATCCGTTGACCTCACTAGACCGCCGACTGCCGCCCGGTTTCCTGGCCGAGTCGCTGCGCGAGGACGCGCGCGGCGGGCTGACGTCGGTCCCGAAGTCGCTGCCGCCCAAGTGGTTCTACGACGCGCAGGGCAGCGCGCTGTTCGAGAAGATCACCGAGTTGCCCGAGTACTACCCGACCCGCGCCGAGCGGGAGATCCTGCACGCCACCGTCGGCCTGATCGCCGCGCAGACGCGGGCACGGACGCTCGTCGAGCTCGGCTCGGGGTCGTCCGAGAAGACCAGGGTGCTGCTTGACGCGCTGCGGTCGGCGGGCACGCTGCGCTGCTACGTGCCGGTCGACGTCAGCGAGCCTGCCCTGGTCGCGGCGGCGAGCGCGCTGTCCGCCGAGTACCCGGGGCTCGACGTGCGCGCCGTGCTGTCCGACTTCACCGAGCACCTCGGGCTGCCCGCCGACGGCGACGCGCCCGGGCCCAGGCTCGCGGCCTTCCTCGGCAGCACGATCGGGAACCTGCTCCCCGCTGAGCGCGCCTCGTTCCTGGCCCGGGTCCGGGCCAGGCTTCGCCCGGGTGACTGGTTCCTGCTCGGCGCCGACCTGGTTAAGGACCCGGCCACGCTGGTGGCCGCCTACGACGACGAGGCCGGGGTCACCGCCGAGTTCAACAAGAATGTCCTGGCGGTGCTGAACGCCGAACTCGGGGCGGACTTCGACCGTGACGAGTTCGAGCACGTGGCGGTCTGGGACGCCGAGGCCGAGTGGATCGAGATGCGGCTGCGCTCGCTGTCCGACCAGGAGGTGCACCTGCCCGGGATCGGGCTCACCGTGCGTTTTGCCGCCGAGGAAGAGATGCGGACCGAGACGTCCGCCAAGTTCCGCCGCCAGGGCGTGCAGGCCGAACTGGCCGCGGCCGGGTTCGCGATGCGGACCTGGTGGACGGATTCGGCCGGGCAGTTCGGCCTGTCGCTGTCCGTCCCGGTCTGACTCGGGCCCGCGCTGAGCGAGCGGGGTTCGCGCGTAAAATCGGGCTTGCTTGCGGTGATGACCGGGGCGGAGCGGTGATGAGCGAGGACTCCCTGGCGTCGGTGGCGTTCAGCCCGGACGGTCCTCGGCGGAATGCCAGTCGCCCGTGAGCACCACGGCGACCCGCAGATGATGCTCGCCCCGGGCCCGGACAAACCGCGCGAAGCCGTCGTCCAGCGCACCGGCGTCCTGCCGCATCCCGCCCTCCTCCCGGCCAGCCTCGGCCCTCACCAGTGACACGCAGCTCACCCGGGCCGCGGTTGACACGCTTCGCAGCGCTTCTGTTGACGCCGCGAAACTGACCCGCGGATGAGGGTGGAGAGGGGGTGGAGAGGGGGTGGAGAGGGGTGGAGGCCGCGGCTTGCTCTCCACCCGGCTCCACCTGATGACCCACCCGCCACCCGATGTGCCGGGGGGCTCAAATCCGCAGGCTGGAAGGCGTCGGAAGTTCCCACCTGAAGGAGACGCCAATGCCAGCCAATGTATGGATTCTCAACCTGGTCGTGCTCGGGGCGGTGCTGGAGGCAGACCTCGGCCGCCGGAAGATCGGCTGGATCCGGGTGCTGCGCCCGCTGCTCACCGCCGTCTTGATCTGCCCGCTGTTCTTGGACAGCATCCCCACCGACAGTCACGACCTGGCCCTGCAGGCCGCTGGCATCGGCGCTGGCGTGCTGCTCGGCCTGGTTGCCCACCTGTTCATCTCGGTCGGCTACGGCTCGGTCAAGGGCAGGAGGGGCACGCGTGACCGGGCGGTCAGCCGGACCGGGTTCGGCTACGCCGCGTTCTGGACGGTGGTCTACGGCGGCCGCCTGCTGTTCATCTACGGCACGCTCCACTGGTTCTCCGTCCCGACACCTGGTCCTGCTGGTGAGCAGCGTCCTGGCTGCCCTGACGTGGATGGCCTGGCTGCCCGCCGAGCGGGTGGGCCCGCGGGTCCGAGTGCCGGTACTGGTGGTCGGGATGGTGGGAGCCTGCCTGGCCGCCCTGGTCAGCCCCAGCACTGCTGCCACAGCGCTGCCCATCGCGGTCGGCGTCCTGGCCGGTAGCTCGTCTGCCGTGCTGGAAGGTGCCGGAGTGGCGGCCTGCGGCCTCATCACCTTGGCAGTGGGCTCGGTGGTGGTGACCTCCCCGGGTTTCTCGCTGCTCGGTGCCGAGCCCAGGCCGTCAGCTACGCCTACACCCACGGTTTCGCCGACCCGGGCCCATCGTGACCACCCTTGGATGATCAAGGGGTGAGCGAGGAGGTTTTGCGGCGGGCCGCGGTGCTGGTTCCCTTCTACCGGGACAGCGACGGGCAGCTCAGGGTGGTGCTGATCAGGCGGACCGCCCGGGGCAGGCACGCCGGGCAGACGGTACGAGTGGCGGCCGCAGCCGTCCGAGGTGGCCGCCGTGCTCGACGTCCCGGTAGCGGAGCTAGCCAGCCCGGAGGCGGCCGGGACCGAAGAGATGTCGTTTCCTACCTGGCCCGGCCCGCGGACCGTCCCGGTGCGCTACGTCGGAGGGCAGCTGCTCTGGGGTCTGACCTTGCGCATCCTTGATCCGATCCTGCCCCGGGCCCTGGCGGGCGACTGGCCGGTCTGACGCGTCCCCCCGGTATTTCCCCCCGACCCCCGGTGTATCACCCCCGCCTTGGCTCGACTCTGAAGCGAGTAAAACCCGGAAATCGCGGAGGATTGCTATGACCACCTTGACCATGAACGACGCACGGTGCGCGGCCTTGTTCGTGTCCGGGCTGCAGCGGTCGGATGGCCCGGACGGTGACGCGGTGGCGGAGGCCGTTAGCCGGGCCGTGCGGCAATTTGGCGTCCGCGGGTGTGTCGGCCTGATGGCCCAGGAGTTCGGCGACCACCCCGAGGCGGCTGTGGACCGAATGGGGTGGATCAGGCAGCTGGTCCGCGACTTGGCCGCCGCGCCGGCCAGTCAGGCTAGCGCCGCCATCGCCGCCTGACCGGACTGCTGCGGATTACCCGGAGGCCGCCCGGCGGGCAACCAGTATCCCCGAACGCCGTTACCTGGCTCTCCAGGCGGCCCGGCTATCCGCGTGAGGGCTCAATCGGCCGTTCGGCCAAAGATTGTTCTTCGCGCACGAGATCCCCGACGCTAATCGTGCCGCCGGACAGGATGTCGGCCCGCAGGCCGGCGCGGTGGATGAGCTCCTTGATGATGCCTGGGCGGGTCAGGCTCTGCAGGTGCAGGCACGGCTCGCAGAGTTCGGTGCCTAGGCACTCGACCTCGCCGATCCAGAAGCGCTTGCCCACGAGGTCGTTGACGCGGACGCCGCGCACCATGACCTGGCGGCGGGACTGCGGGCCGGTCAGGGCCACTTCCTCCAGTACCTCGGCCTCGATCACGGTCAGGGCCTCGCCCGGCCCCGCCCCGTCGGGGAAGAAGTAGCGGTCGCCCTCCAGGCCCTTTCCCGCGACTGCGCGGACGGACCTGACCGGGCCGATCGCATCGCTGGTACCGACGTTGATCGCCTCGACGTGCATGCCATCTATCATCCGGGCCCGCCCTGGTGCCGCGCCAGCGCATTTATCTACGGCATTTTCCCGAACGAGCGATGCGCTGCCTCCCGCGCAGGTGGGAGCGCTAACCGTGCCCGTCCTGGGCGCCGCCTCCAGGCGATGAAGCAGAGCCCAGCCACGATGGCCACCAGGCCGATGCCGAACACGATGTGCTCAGCCAGCTGGAGGAGGGACGTGGCGGCCTGGTCGACCAGGTGTGAGGCGGCCCGGGCGGGCAGGTGAGCCACGGCGGCGGGGACTTTCTTCAGTGGAACCTTGGCGGTGTCTCGCCCTGCGAAGAACCCGACGACGGCGGTCACGAGCCACATGAGGATGTCACCCATAATGTCCTTCCGTGCCAGTGTGTCCGTTCTGGCACCCTACATCGGGGTGTCGTGCGTGGGGAGGTCCGCCTGAGAGTTCCTCGATGTGGTCGAGGCGCGCGTCAAGGCGCACGCTGACGGCATCCGCGACCGCGCCGCCTCGGGAGACGAGGCGTTCGGGCGACTGCTCCGCCAAGGCATCCCCCACGCCCTCGAGCAGGCTATCGCCGAACTGGCCAGCTCCCGCGATAGCGCGCTCAGCGAGTCGGATGCCGCCCGGACGGATGCGGGAACCTGACCGCCAGTGCCCGCATCCCTTCGGGCGTATTGTGCCACTGACCTGGGATGATAGGTTGAAACATGTGACGGTCGTGAGGATCAACGCGATTACGGTGCCCGCCGACAGCGGCGACGAGCTCGCCCGCAGGTTCGCCGCCCGGGCTGGCGCAGTGGACAACCAGGACGGCTTCGAGGGCTTCGAGCTGCTTAAGCCGACCGACGGGCGGACCACCTGGCTGGTGATGACCAGGTGGCGCGACGAGGCGGCGTTCCAAGCGTGGCTCAACTCACCGGCGTTCGGGCACGGGCACCGCTCCGCGGCCGAGCGTGCGGGCGGCCAGGCGCCTCCCCCGGTCGGCGTCAGCAGCGAGCTCTGGTCGTACGAGATCGCCGGCGGATCCTCCCTTACCTGAGGGGGTCGGTATGTCGCTCTGGTCGGACCGGTCGTTCCTGCGCGATGTCCAGTACCACACGGACGCCAACCTGACCGCGCGCCAGTCCATCTACGCGTACCAGCAGCCGCCGGCCGACCTGACCGGCCAGATGCTGGACGTGGCGCTTCCGGCCTTCTTGGACGGCGTGGTCGCCGACATCGGCTGCGGCAACGGCCTCTTCCTGGCCGAACTGGTCCGCCGCGGGCACGGGCGCCGGCTGATCGGGGCGGACCTGTCGCCGGGCATGCTGCGCGCGGCCAGGCAGCGGATCCAGCAGGCCGGGCGGCCCGGTCCGGCCCTGGTCGCGGCCGACGCGGCGGCCCTGCCGCTGCGCGACGCGTGCGCCGACCTGACCCTGGCCATGCACATGCTGTATCACGTCCCGGAACCAGAGGTCGCGCTGCACGAGCTGCGCAGGGTGACCCACCCGGACGGCCGACTGGTCGTCGGCCTCAACGGAGCCGATCACCACCGGGAGCTGCGCGCACTCATCCGGGCAGGGCTTGCCGCTCTCGGCTACCGGGAGGTGCCGATGGTCGGCGAACGGTTCAGCCTGGATGAGGGCGAGGTCCTGTTGCGCCGGCTGTTCTCCTCCGTGGTCAGGTACGAATTCCGCGGGCAGCTCGTGATCCCCGGCCGGGAACCGGTGGCGGCCTACGTGCGGAGCATGTCGCTGGCCAAGGGGCTCGCCGATCCCGAAGCCTTGGTCGGCGCGGTGGTAAGCCGGCTGCCGAGCGGTCCCGGCGCTACCTTCCTCGACCCCATCGACAGCGGCTGCCTGGTCTGCACCTGACTCAGGATGTACCTAAGGCGTCGCGGCGCGGAGTTGGTGCAGCAGGGCGCTTTTGATCGCCGGGCGCGACCCGAACACCAGGAGGAAGACCGCCTCCCGGGCGAGCCGCTGGGCGTGCTGGTCCGCCATGATCGACCTGCTCCCGTCCCGGACGGCCAGGGCGGCCGCCGCCCGGATGGCCAGCTCGCATGCGGCCGCACGGGCCATGGCCATGGCGGCCGCGTCGCCGTCCAGCGCCTTATCGAGCCGTTCCCGGCACGCGGCCAGTTCGTCATCGAGCGGCCCCGGGCCGAGCAGCCTGCAGCACCGGCCCGCTACTCCCAGAGCGAGCGACCCGTTCACGCGGAGACCCTCGGGCTGCGTGCTGGCTTCAGGATCGAAGGGCGACCGGCCCGCGAGACGCTCCTCGGGAATCAGTACACCGTCGAAGCCGAGGCGGACCGTGACGCTCGCGTCGACGGCCGACAGCCGCTGCCGGGACACCGTGAGCCCGGGCTGGTCCACCGCGTCCATGATCAGCGTCACAACGGTGTCGTCCGGCCCGCGGGCCACGACCACCACCAGGTCCACCAGGCCCCAGCCGGTCACCCACGGAGCCGTCCCGTCAACGCGCCAGGCGCCGCCCGCCGGCCGGGCGCTCAGCAGCGGAGGCCCGGGCATCAGCCCGGTGAGCGCGATCCCGCCGCGCAAGGTGCCCCGGCAGGCGGGCGCGAGCCACCGGTCCCTGAGGGCCACCGGGGCGCCGTCGGCGGCCAGCGTCATGAGCAGCCTGAAATGCTGAATCCATACGAACGCGGTCGCCAGGCAGCCGCCGGCCACCTCCTCCACCACCGCACTCAGCTCACGCAGGTCTAGGCCGAGACCGCCGACCTCGCCCGGTGCGGGCGCACCGAACAGGCCTAGCTCCGCCAGCGCGTCGAGGTGAGGGCCCGGCAGCACGTCCAGGCTGTCTACCCGCATCGCGTCGGGGAACAGCACGTCGTCGGCCAGCCTCCGCGCGGCCGCGAGGACGCCCTCCGCGGCCGCCGTCATCGATCCCGTCCGGGCCTGCCGACCTCTAGCAGCAGCAGATCCCATGGGAGTCAGGGACGAAGGGGCGATGGGTGCCTGGGCTCGTAGATCGGGAACTCACTGCCGTCCGGCAGGCGGACCGAGGCCAGCAGGCCCCAGCCCTCATCGGAGACTTCCTGGGCGACCTCGGCTCCCTTACCCTGCAGCTCGGCCAGGGTGGCGTGGATGTCGTCGCACATCAGGTAGAGCCGGTGGCGGGTCTCCCCGTCGGCCGGGTGAACGGCAAGCTCGGCGGGGGGCAGGGCGAAGATGGGCCACCCCCCGCCCGCGTCCACCGACGGCAGCCCGAGCACGTCGGCGAAGAACTCGCGGGTCTTGTCCGCGTCCGGAGAGAACACGATCGCATGCATCCCGGTAATCACATGTCGATCCTACGGAATCTCAGCCGGGTGACCCGGTGGCCTCCCGGCGGGCCGGTTAGCCGCAGTACTTCAGGTGCGGCCAAATGGTAGCCAGCGCCATAGACGGTGAGCGTGGCGGCTTCCGGGTAGTACCCGGTGAAGATCGAGGTGGGCGGCTGGCCGACCCGCGCCAGGGCCGCGTCCTGCGCCGCGACCGCGCGGGTGAGCTGAGGCCAGCCGATGGAGTCTCCCACCGAGCTGTCCTGAGAAGATGCCGGCAAGGCGTGCACGGCACTGGCCGGCAGGATCGGCAGCAGGCCCGGCAGGGCGACCGCCATGCCCACGAGCGTCGCGGCGACCACCAGCCAGCGCCGCCGACGTGGCGCGCGAGCACGGGCGATCCAGCGCTCGGCCCCCAGCGCGCCCGCTGCCAGCACGGCCGGCGCGATTCCGTCGGCGTAGTACACCTTGCCCGGTACCCAGGCCAGCACGTAAATCAGGATGAGCGTGGCGGCGACGGCGATGAACCGCAGCTCACGGGTCCGCCAGAGCACGACGAAGCCCGCGATGACCAGCGGTGCCAGTAGCAGGCCCAGGTAGGCAAACTGGGCCGGCACGCGATCGGAGCGGGACGCTGGGGGCAGCGGCGCCGGGCCGCCTGTCGTGACAGTCGTCTGAGCACGCGAGGCTTGCGGGTTACCTGCGATGCTGCCGGGCTGGTTGTGTCTTATCAGTAGCCGAACGGATGATGGAAGTGGAGCACGAGTCCCACCACGAGGCCCACCACCGCCACGCCCGCCGCGACCGCTCCGAACTTCTGCCGACCCCGGTATGCCGTGACGCCCAGCAGGATGCCCAGGACTCCCCACACCACCGGCGCGGCGAAGAAGGCCACGACGCCGAGGATGAACGCCAGGACGCTCGCGCCGCCGACCAGCCTGGGGTGCATGAACCGCGCGCCCCTAGCCCGTTGCTGCGGGCTGAGCTTGGCGGGGTTGAGGAACTGACCGCCCTTGGCCTGCACCCACCGCCTGGCTGGATCGTCGGCCGGGTACAGGCATCCGCATACGGTGCAGGAGGTGAACCGCATCCGCCTGCCGATCTTGCCCGCCGTGCTTCGTTCGGGCATGGGCAGCCTCGCCGTCGGGCCGAGCCAGGCCCCAATGATGACCTCGAAGACGTCCTGGATCGTCTTCCTGCCGTCATGGGCGCAGTCCGCAATGATCCGTTCCCGGCGCGATACGGGGGTCCGCGGACCGAGCAACCCGGTTTCCCTAGGGTCCTTGGCCGGCGGGTGGGCGGGGTCCAGTGGCTTGCCGGAGTCCTGGGCGGCCAGCAGGGCCAGTTCGTTCCGCGCCCGCAGGTTCCCCAGGTCCGCGGCTCGCTGCAGCCAGTTCCTGGCCGCCTGCGGATCCTCGTCGAGCAATAGCTCACCCAGTAGGGCCATGCCCGTGTGGTCGCCCAGGTCAGCCAGCTTGGTGTACCAGTCCCTGGCCGCCGCGCGGTTCCCGTCGCCGGCGAGCAGCCTGCCCAGGTACAGCATGGCGGCGGTGTCGCCCTGGTCGGCAGCCTGACCGGCCAGCCGCTCGGCGCGCTGGCGATCCGGGTGCTCCAGTAGATCCGCCTCGACCACCATGGCATGGAGATGGCCCGCGTCGGCCGCCCTGCTGACCCAGTCCCGCGCATCATGGTGAAGGCGATCCCTCAGCGCCCCGGCCACCGCGTGTAGCTGCGCGAACAGATTGTCACCAGGCCCGACCGGGGCCATCGTCATGCCGAGAAGCCTGAGGGCGTACTCCCACATCGCCTCCGCGTCGCCGCCCTCGGCGGCCTGCCTGAGCGCATCAGCCTGCCCGCTCACCGCATCGGTACTCATGGCCCCACCCCTACCTCATCGCGCCCAGCGGCCCCCCGCGGGCTAGCCACGCTCCTGAGTATCCCGCCGCCGGGCCATGATCGAAAGACCGACTTTCGCGACCGAGACGCGGGCCGTGCTGGTCAGCCTGCTAGCTCGGCCGCCACCAGTGCGCCCAGCTCCCAGCAGGCCTCCAGGTCCGCCCGGGCAGGGGTACCCGTGACGCAGACCGGCGGCCGGACCGCCCGCCACTGCAGGCCTGCGGTGATCGACTCCACCGCCCGCACCGCGCCGCCGGTGTCCGAGGCGCCGTGCACGTACAGTCCGTAGGGTCGGCGCCGGGTGGCCTCCAGGCACGGGTAGTAGATGCCGTCGAAGAAGTGCTTGAGCGCGCCGGACATGTACCCGATGTTGGCCGGCGTGCCGAGCAAGAAGCCGTCAGCCTCGAGCACGTCGGCCGCGGCTGCGGTTAGGGCGGGCCGGATTACTACCTCGACACCCTCGATCTCATCAGTCTGCGCGCCGCTTACTGCCGCCTCGAACATCTCCTGTAGGGCGGGCGAGGGCGTGTGATGAACGACCAGCAACCTCGGCATGAGCGCTGAGCTTAGACGGCGACGCCGCCGGGAAGGGAGAGAGGATGGGCTTCGAACACATCCTGGTAGAGCGTTCCGGCGAGTTCGCCACCGTCACTATGAACCGGCCGCAGCGCCGCAACGCCTTGTCGCTCGACCACATGCGCGAGCTGATCACGGCCTTCGCCGACCTCGGGAACAGCGATGCCCTGGGCATCGTGCTGGCGGGGAACGGGCCGGTGTTCTCCGCCGGGCATGACTTCGCCGATGTCGTCGAGGGGGACCTGGCGCAGGTCCGCTCGCTGCTGATGACGTGCACGGAGCTGATGACCCTGATCCAGCAGGTCCCCCAGCCGGTCGTGGCGCGGGTGCACGGGCTGGCCACGGCGGCCGGGTGCCAGCTGGTGGCGAGCGCGGATCTGGCCGTGGCGAGCGAGGAGGCGGGATTCGCGGCGCCCGGCGGCAAGGGCGGCTGGTTCTGCCATACCCCGATGGTGGCCATCGCGCGGAACATCGGGCGCAAGCGGGCAGCGGAGATGGCCATGTCCGGCGACGTCATCGACGCGCGCACCGCGCTGGACTGGGGGCTGGTAAACAAGGTGGTGCCCGCCGCGCAGCTCGACACCGCCGTCCAGGACCTGCTCGAGCGGGTCACCCGCGGGTCGGCGGAAAGCAAGGGCATCGGGAAGCAGGCGCTGTACGCGCAGATCGACCTGGACCAGCCGAAGGCCTACGCCTACGCCATCGAGGTCATGGCCGCGACCAGCCAGCTACCCGACGCGCGGGAAGGGATGCGGGCGTTCCTGGGCAAGCGCAAGCCGCAGTGGCGCCGAGGCCGGCCGTAGCGGCCGGCCGCCCACGACAGCCTCGCGGCCCGGACCGGCCGACAGGCTCGCGGTCCGGACCGCTCCGTGAGGCGGGGCCGCGCGGCGGGATCACCGCTACAGGGTCAGTGCCTGCGCCGCGCGTTCGGCGATGAGGCTCAGGTCATCGCGGCTGGCCTCGCGGTAGAGCGGGCCCGTACCTTCGGACAGCAGCCGCGTCACCATCGCCACGCCGCGCACCGGTACCGGACCAGGTGTGGCCAGGCGGGCGGCTAGCTCGGCGAGCGGCCGCGCGGACTGGCTGATCCGCGCGTGGCGAATCGGGACACGCAGCGGACGGGCGGCGCCAGCAGATTTCGGAGCGGCGACCTGTACGGCCCGCACCGCGGCAGGCTCCCCCGTCGCCACCACGATGCGCCTCAGGCTGGCGGCCAGGTCGTGTCGGAAGTCCAGCGACGTCAGTCGCATGGCCCGGGCCGCCAGGGCAGCGCTCGCCTCCGGGCTGGTACCTTCGGCGAGTCGGCGGTCCAGCCGCCCCGCCTGGCAGTGCGCCAGCAGCCGGTGCCACGGCCGCAGGCGCCGGAGCGCCAGGCCCGCTGGATCGTCGTCGATCAGGACGTACATCGCGCACCCCTCGGGAATCTCGTGACCTATAAAGCTATTATACTGGTCATGCATGACCTGTAAAATTATTTAAGAGGTCATTTGAAGGGAGTTTGGGCGTGCTCCAAGGCGGGTGGCCGGCCAGGGACGTTGCCAATGCTGACGTGTCGATGTCCTGTGACGGGCGAGGGCCCTGGCCCGATCCGTACCTCGTCCCTCCAGCCCCATTAGCCACGGTGAACCCAGCCGACACCCGGCGCCAGGTCATGAGAGCGGCAACCTACCCGGTAAAGCGGGTAGAAAGCGGCAACCATGACGTTGAAAACTGGCCCAGGGCGCGGGGTGCAGGAGGGTCGGGATGGCCCCAGGCTGATCGGCAGGATCTGGACGCCGACGGCGGCCGGGCGGGAAGCAGTTCGGAAGGATCGGGACGGTGACGGCGGCCGGGCGGGAAGCGGTTCGGAAGGATCGGGACGCCGACGGCGGTCGGGCGGGAAGCGGTCGGGGAGGTGAGATCGTGACGGATAGTCTCGACGCCATGACGTTGCCCTCGTGGGCCTCCCACGTCGACTTCAAGGCGGCGCCCATGCCGCTGCTGCGCGTCCAGGCCTTCGTTGACACCCTCGACCTGGACCTGCGCAAGGACATCCTCGCCGACCCCGAGGAGGCCCGCGTGTGGCTGGCCGACGCGGGGCTGCGCGAGTCGGGCCCTGACTTCCGGGCCGACCTCCGGCTGGCCCGCGAGGTCAGGGAGAGCATCCGGGCGCTGATCGGGCACGACGCCGCAAGCCGACCGCTCACGCCGGACCAGCTTGAGCCGCTGGAGACCGTGCTGCGCGAGGCCCAGCTGCGACTGGACGTCACCGCCGAGGGCCGGGTCCTGCTGGCGGCGGGCGCGCCACCCGTCACGCTGGCCGACGGCATCCTCGGGCTGCTGCTGATCATCCGGGACGCGCAGGCCGACGGCAGCTGGGACCGGCTGAAACTGTGCAGCAACGCGGACTGCCAGTGGGCCTTCTACGACCGGTCACACAGCCGCCAGGGCGCCTGGTGCGACATGGCCTCGTGCGGTAACCGGGTCAAGAACCGGAACCTCCGGGCCCGCCGCCGGCCTACCGAGCCAGCGGAGAACACCGCGACGGCAAACTAACCGTCACAGGTTGCCGGACCCGTGCACGGGCGGCCCGTGCAGGTCGTCGAGCAGGTTCTTGGGCCAGACCATGATCACGAACGCACCGACGTGGTAGGTGGCGGCCGGGCGACCGAACGCCGCTAGCAGGTCACGGTACGGGATGTCGGAGCGAGGGCCGTCGACGGAGGTGTTCACGACGAAGTTCGCGTAATGGAGCCGCGGGTCGGCCCAGGACGCCTCGGACTGGTAGGCGCGCGGGCGCGCCCCGGTCGACTCCCAGGAGGCCGTGATCAGCAGGAGGCGGCCGCCGCCGCCGAGCGTCGTGACGTTGTCCTCGGTGTAGACGCCGAGTCCCGTGTCCAGGTGGTGCGCGACCAGCCAGTCGGCCAGGGTCTGGTTGCGCGCGGGCATGGCGGGCTGGACGGCCGCGAAGCCCAGGGCCGCCGCGTAGCAGGCCAGGGCCACGGCCGCAGCAACAGCAACAGCCGTGGAGCGCACCCTGGCCTTCACCGCCTCGCCGACCAGCAGGCGCCCGGCGAGCACGCGCCCGGCCAGGACGGCACCGAAGGGCAGCACCGGGGCGATCTCCCTGGTGTCGAAGATCGAGACGGGCAGGCTACTGATCACGTACGCGGCCAGGTTGACGGCGATGGCGACCACCAGGACCTGAACCAGCAGGTCATCGCGGCTGAAGAAGCGGCGCAAGGCGCGGCCCACCGCCCAGGCGACCAAGCCGACGCCAAGGAGGTGGAACCAGGTGATGACGACCTCCGCGCCCTGCGGATGGTCGAACACGTCGGCCCCGAACAGCGCGAGGACTCCCTCCACGGCCAGCCGCAGGTGCAGGCCGACGTGCGCCGCCTTGACCAGGCCCTGGACCGGGGCCAGGAGCGAGAACCCGCCCAGGTGCCCGATCACCCGCAGGACGAGCGTCGCGAGCCCCGCCGCCACGACACCCGCCGCGATGAGCGACAGCTCGAACCACTGGGCCGCCAGCGACGTCCCGCGCACCACCAGCCCCCGGTACACCCGGATGGCGCACACGACCGCCAGCGGGATGACCGCGACGACGAGCGTGAGCGAGTCCCCGGCCATCGTCCAGGTGAGCATCAGCGCGATGAGCGGCGGCGTCCACCAGCGCCGCGGCGCCCGGTCCAGCACCAGGAACGTGAGTAGCAGCGGGACCCCGGTGCCGACGTGGTCGGGTGACCCGAGCAGCACGTAGACCGGGTCACCGAGCTGCGGCGCCAGCATGAGGCCCGACCCGATCAGCGCCCTGGCCACCCCCTCGCGGCCCGCCTGCCTGCCCTTGGCGACCAGCCCGGCCAGCAGCGTGAGCAGCGTGTAGGTGAACGCGGCCGAGGTGTGCACCACCGACGGGCCGAGGCCGCGGATCAGCTCCACGGCGATGTACTCCGGCAGCTCGGTCGTGTAGAACGAGACGTCGGTGAGGGTCCAGCCGCGCAGCAGGGGGTTGCCGTGGAGCATGGACCAGGCCTCGAGGGCGTTGGACGCGCCGTCGGGTGCCACCACCTGGGTGGCCGACACGCGCAGGTAGCACACGAACAGCACCACCCCGGCAACGGCGTACGCGGCGACCCACGCCAGCCGCCCGCGGCTGGCCCAGCCGGTACGGCCCGGGCCGGTGGCCCGGCTCCCGCTGGTCCCGTCCGAAAGCGGTTCGTCGACGACGGCGGCCGGGAGGCCCGGCGCTCCGGCGTCCTCAGCGGCCACCGGCCGCCTCCAGGGCCTCGCGCTCCTGCGCCGCGAGGATGAGGAGTTCCTCGGCGTGCGCCTGGCCGAACTCGGAGTCTTCCAGGCCGGCCAGCATCCGGGACAGCTCCCGCACCCGGGCCTGCGGGCCCAGCCGCACCACCCCGCTGGCGGTGACCAGCCCGTCGCCCGACTTCTCCACGACCAGGTGGTTGTCGGCGAACGCCGCGACCTGCGGCAGGTGGGTGACGGCGATCACCTGGGCCGAACGCGCCAGCCTAGCCAGCCTGCGCCCGACCTCGACCGCGGCCTTGCCGCCCACCCCGGCGTCCACCTCGTCGAACACGAACGTCGGCACCGGGTCCGCGCCGGCGAACACCACCTCGATGGCCAGCATGACGCGGGACAGCTCACCGCCGGAGGCGCCCTTGTGCAGCGGGAGCGGCGGCGCCCCCGGGTGGGCCGCGAGCTTGATCTCCACGTCGTCGGCGCCGTGAGGGCCGGGCGCGTCCAGCTCGGTGACCACGGCGCTCAGCGAGGCGTGCGGCATGGCCAGGTCGGTCAGCTCGGCCGTCACCGCCGCCGCGAAGCGCGCCGCGGCGGCGGACCGCAGCGCCGTCAGCCGGGCGGCGAGCGAGGTAACCTCCTCCGCCAGCGCCGACTCCTCCGCGGCCAGCGCCGCGATCTTGTCGTCGGCGCCTTCGAGCTCGGCCAGCCGCAGGCCGGCCTGTTCGGCCCAGTCGAGCACGCCTGCGACGTCACCGCTCGGGCCGCCGTACGCCCGGGCCAGCCGGGTGAGGGCCGCGCGGCGCTCCTGGACCACGGCGAGCCTGGCCGGGTCGGCGTCCAGCGCGTCCGTGTACGACGCGAGCTCCGCGGCCACGTCGGAGAGCAGGTAGGTGGCGTCGGTCAGCCGGCCCGCGAGCCCGGCCAGGAGCGGGTCGTGCGCGCGGACCGCCTCCAGCGCGCGCCCCGCGATCCCGAGCAGGGTCAGGGCGTCCGAGCCCTCGGCGGAGCCCGACGCCGGGTCACCGAGCAGCGCCTCGTGCGCGGTCGTGGCCGCCGCGTGAAGCTCGTCCGCGTTCGAGAGCCGCTCGTCCTCGGCGAGCAGCGCCGCGTCCTCCCCGGCCGCCGGCCGCACCGCGTCGATCTCCGCCAGGCCGCGCCGCAGCGTATCCGCCTCGGCCGCCCGCTCGCGCTCCGCGAGCGTCAGGGCCTCCAGCTCCTCGCGGACCGAGCGGTGGCGCGTGAACACCCGCCGGTAGTCCGACAGGGCGACGGCCACCTCGGGCCCGCCGAACCTGTCCAGCGCGTCCCGCTGCCGCCCGGGCTTGAGCAGCTGCTGCTGGTCGGACTGGCCGTGCACGGCGACCAGGTCGTCGGCCAGCACCTGGAGCAGCGAGACCGGCACGGCGCGGCCGCCCGCGAACGCGCGCGACCGGCCCTCGGTCGTCACCGAGCGGCTGAGCACCAGCGAGGTACCGCCGTCGTCGAGGTCTCCCCCGGCGTCCTCGACCTCGCGCGCCACCTCCGGCGAGACCAGCAGGCGTCCCTCCACCGCCGCGCGCCCCGCGCCGGGGCGGACCCGCGCCGGATCGGCCCGCCCGCCGAACAGCAGCGTCAGCGCCGTCACCACCATGGTCTTGCCCGCCCCGGTCTCGCCGGTGAGCACGGTGAAGCCCGACGAGAGCTCGAGCACTGCCTCGTCGATGACACCAAGTCCGTTGATGCGGACTTCCTCAAGCATGCTCTCCAGCGTCCTCCCAGCTACGGCCGCGCCAGCCGGCCACCGGCAGGCCGAACTTGGCCACCAGCCGGTCGGTGAACCGGCCGCCCCGCGCCCCGGGGGCCGGGAGCCGTGCCAGCAGCACCGGCCGTGCGCCCCGGCGGACCTCCACCCGGGCGCCAGGCGGCAAGTCGACCTTACGCCGACCATCGCACCACAAAACCGCGCCCGATGTCTCGGGCGCCACGATCAGCTCCACCGCCAGGACCGACTCCGGTGACACCACCATCGGAGGGGCGAACAGCGCGTGCGCGCTGATCGGGACCATGAGCAGCGCTTCCACCTCGGGCCACACGATCGGCCCGCCCGCGGAGAACGCGTACGCCGTCGACCCGGTGGGGGTCGAGCACACCACCCCGTCGCAGCCCCACCGGGACAGCGGGCGCCCGTCGACCTCGATGATCAGCTCGATCATCCGCTCCCGTGCCGCCTTCTCCACCGTGGCCTCGTTCAGCGCCCAGGTGGAAACGATCGACGAGCCGTTGGCGCGCACGGTCACGTCGATGGTCATCCGCTCCTCGACCACGTACTGCCGCGCCGCCACCCGCTCGACCAGGTCGGCCAGGCCGTCGGGTTCGGCCTCCGCGAGGAACCCGACGTGGCCGACGTTCACGCCGATCAGCGGCACCCCGGCGGGACGGGCCAGCTCGGCCGCGCGCAGCAGGGCACCGTCGCCGCCCAGGACGATGATCAGCTCGGCGCCGCGGGCCGCGTCCGGGCCGGCCGGGACCTCATCGGCGCCCGGTGAGCTGAACTCCCCCGCCAGCGTGCGGACGGCGATGTCAGCGGCGATCAGCCGCTCCGCCACCCGCCGGGCGGCGCGCAGCGCAGTCTGCTTCCCCGTGTGCGCCGTCACCAGGACCGTCCGGTCTGCCACTACTTCGGTCCCTCCTCGATTGCCCGGCTGAGCTCTTCCTCCTGCAGCGGCGCCGCGCCCCGGCGCAGCCACACGAAGTACTCCACGTTCCCCGCGGGTCCCGGCAGCGGGCTCGCCGTAACCCCCCTGACCCCGAGACCGAGCTCACCCGCCGCGTCGCATACCTTTCTAATCGCTGCCGAACGATCGTTGGTATCTCTGACCACGCCGCCGACTCCCACGCGTTCCTTGCCCACCTCGAACTGGGGTTTCACCAGCACGACGAAGTCCGCATCCGGCGTGGCGCACGCCACCAGCGCCGGGAGCACCAGCGTGAGGGAGATGAACGACAGGTCGGCCACGACCAGGTCCGGCACCGGGGTCACGCGCTCGAGCGTCCGCACGTTGACCCGGTCCATGACGATGACCCGCGGGTCGGTGCGCAGCGACCAGGCCAGCTGGCCGTACCCCACATCGGCCGCCACCACGTGCGCGGCGCCCGCCCGCAGCAGCACGTCGGTGAAGCCGCCGGTGGAGGCGCCCGCGTCCAGGCACGACCGCCCCGCCACGGGCAGGTCGCCGAAGGCGGCCAGGGCCCCGGCCAGCTTGTACCCGCCGCGCGACACGTAGCGGGGCTCGCCCGGGTCCGCCACGGTGATCGGCGCGTCCCTGGTCACCTGGGTGGCGGGTTTGGCGGCCTGCTGCCCCGCCACGGCCACCAGCCCGGCCGCGACCAGCTCACCCGCCTGTTCTCGTGACCTGGCCAGGCCCCGCCTGACCAGCTCCGCGTCAAGCCTGACCCGCGCTGCGGTCAAGGCCGGCCCTGAGGCGTCGCGGAATCCTCGGCCAGCTCGCCCAGGATGTCCCTGAGCCGCCCGTGCACCTCTTCCAGGATGGCCACGTGATCCTCCGTGGGCGCGCCGGGCAGGCGGCCCAGCCCGGCGACGGCGGCGTCCACGCGGGCGTCGCCGGTGGGCGGTACGCCAGCCAACGGCCGTTCGGCATCAAGGTCTTGATCTTCCTGCCCGGCGTCCAGTTCCTCGTCCATGTGCGCTACCCTCCGGCTGGAACGCTACCGTCCGATGCTGACAAGAGCGAGGCACACATGGCCACAGCCGAGCAGTGCCGCGAGGCGCTGCAGACTCTCACCGGCCGACTGGCCGAGATGGACCCGCAGGACCGGTCCAGCTTCTTCAGCAACCGCACGTTCAGCTGTCACGTGACGGATCTGGGCATCACGTTCATAACCAGGATCACCGAGGGTGGCGCAGAGCCGGTCAAGGAGGCCGGGCCCGACGAGCCGCCGGCCGACATCCGGATCACCGCCAGCAGCGACGATACGGTCGCGCTCGCCGCCACCCCGGCCAACATCGCCCGCATGTGGATGGCCGGGCGGGTCAAGATCCAGGCCAGCCTGCGCGACCTGCTGGCCCTGCGCAGGCTGCTGTAGTCATGGGCGACCTGATCCTGCTGCGGCACGGCGAGACCGAATGGAGCCTGGCCGGCCGGCACACCGGGCGGACGGACATCCCGCTCACCCCGCGCGGCGCGGCCGCCGCCGCCGCGCTGGCCCCGCTGCTGGCCAAGCGCGATATCGTGGCCGCCTTCTCCTCCCCCGCGCAGCGGGCGGTGCGGACCGCCGAGCTGGCGGGGCTGGCCGGCGCCACGCCGGACCC
>Ga0335074_10001631_pt1 | contig 30454 bp, 30 predicted proteins | sample Lox_Sample_23_FD_206715 | JGI IMG/M metagenome (GOLD analysis project Ga0335074, IMG submission 206715) | Soil microbial communities from Loxahatchee National Wildlife Refuge, Florida, United States - Lox_Sample_2.3 | ecosystem: Environmental > Terrestrial > Soil > Wetlands | place: USA... | reverse complement strand
TGCAGCCGACCTCGCGGTCAGTGGCGAGCCGGTTCAGCGCCTCCGCCAACGCTGCGGTCATGTCAGGCGACAGCGCGTTCAAGCGCTCCGGCCGGTTGAGCGTCAGCCAGGCGACGCCATTCTCGATCGCTTCCAACAGGTCGGGCATGTCGTTCTCCTTCGCGAGGGCAAGCGGATCATAGCGCAATGCCCCATCATTGCGAGCCGCCGAGAAGCGGCGCGGCAATCTCCTTCGGCAGCGGGCTAAGGCGGAAAGGAGATTGCTTCGCTACGCTCGCAATGACACAAGAGATTCATGGAAACGGTCCGCGTCGTTTGCGGGCATGATTGCCCCGACATGTGCTCGCTCCTGGCCGAGGTCGAGGGCGGCCGCATCAAGCGCATCAAGGGCGACCCGGCAAACAGCTTCACCGCCGGCTTCGCCTGCGCCAAGGTCACCCGCGACGCCGAGCTGGTGCACTCGCCGGAGCGTCTCAAGACGCCGCTGTGCCGCACCGGCGCGAAAGGCGAGGGCGGGTTCGCGCCCCTATCGTGGGACGAGGCACTCGACGAGATTACCGGCCGCTGGAAGAGGATCATCGCCGAGTCGGGGCCCGACGCTCTGCTCGGTTACGCTTACAGCGCGCATCAGGGGCTGATGAACCGTGGCCTGCCGCTCGGTCTGTTCCGGGCGCTGGGCGCCACGCGGCTTATCGCCGGCACGGTCTGCGACACCTGCTGCGAGGAGGCGTGGAACCTCACCTGCGGCCCGGTTCCCGGCGCCGACCCGGAAACGGTCGACGACAGCGACCTCGTCGTCGCCTGGGGCGCCGATCTCGTCGCCACCAACGTGCATTTCTGGGCGCGGGTCGAGGCGGCGCAGCGGCGCGGCGTCAAGCTCGTGACTATCGACCCGCGCAGGAACCGCACCGGCGCCCGCGCCGATCTCTATCTGCCGATCCGCATCGGCACCGACGCAGCCCTGGCGCTCGGCATCATGCACATCTTGGTGCGCGACCGGCTCGTCGACCGCGACTATATCGCCGCGCATACGGTCGGGTTCGACAGGCTGGAAGCGGAGGTGCTGCCGCGATTCCTTCCTGAGCGTGTTGCCGAGGTTACCGGGTTGCCGGTCGGTGATGTCGAAGCTTTCGCGGCGCGGTACGGCGCCGCCAAACGCTCGTTCATTCGGCTCGGCGAGGGGATGACGCGGCTCGCGCGTGGCGGCGAGGCGCTGCGCGCGGTGGCGCTGCTGCCCGGCGTGACCGGCGCCTATGGAAGGCGCGGCGGCGGCGCGCTTTTGCTGACGGGTGCGGTCTACGAGCTCAACAACGCCGCGCTGCGCAATCCGACCGGCGCGGCCGACGACGCGACACGTACGGTCAACCATCTGCGGCTCGGCGACGCCCTCTTGAACCTCAAAGACCCGCCGATCCGCGCGCTGTTCATCGCCGCCAACAATCCCGCGGTCACCAACCCGGATGCCGGCGCGGTGCGCCGCGGCCTCGCGCGCGATGACCTCTTCACCGTCGTCCACGACCCGTTCATGACGGCGACCGCGCGCTATGCCGATATCGTGCTGCCGGCGGCGACCTATCTCGAAACCGAGGATGTGTTTCGCGCTTACGGTGCCTATTACCTGCAATATGCGCCGGCCGCGGTCGCGCCGCAGGGCGAGGCGTGGTCGAACATGCGGCTGGCGCAGGCGTTGGCCCAGCGGATGGGGCTCGATCTGCCGATCTACCGCGCCACCCCCGCCGAAGGCCTTGGCGTGCTGCTCGAAGGCGCGGGCGGCGCGACCGCCGGGATCGATGCCGCGCGACTCCGCCGTGGCGGGCCGCTGCGCCTCGAGGCGAGCGACAGCCAGCCCTTCAAAACGCCGTCGGGCAAGCTCGAATTCTATTCGGCGCAGATGGCGGCGATGGGGCTCGCGCCGATGCCCGACTGGCAGCCCGATCCGCATGAGGAACGCGACGTCGCGCGCTGGCCGCTGAGGCTGCTGACCGCGCCCGGCTATTTCCAGGCGCACACCGCTTATTCCGGCGTCGCCTTTCTGCGTCGGCGCGAGGGCGCGCCTCACGCGATCCTGCATCCTGACGATGCTGCCGAGCGGGGCCTCGCCGACGGCGACAGGGTGCGGCTCTACAACGACCGTGGCGCGATCGGGCTGGTGCTGCGGGTCAGCGACGAGATCCGGCCCGGCGTGGTGCTGGTTCCCGGCCAGCGCCCCGACAGCGAGGCCGTCGCCGGGACGATCAACATGCTGGTCTCCGACCGCTACACCGATATCGGCGAGGGTGCGACCTATCAGAGCACTTTCCTCGAGGTCGCGGCGTGGAGGGAAGTGTCATGAACATCGCGCGCATCGAAACCTTCATCCTCGGCACCGGCAGCTCAAAAGATTTGTTGTTCTGCCGGGTCGAGACCGAGGACGGGCGGCACGGCTGGGGCGAGGCCTATGTCACGCATGGCCGCGAAGAGGTGATCGCCATCCTCATCCAGAAGATGGCGCCACATATCATCGGCCGGCCGGTGTTCAACATCCGCCACACCGGCCAGGTGATGTTCGACGATTTCGCCATCAAGCGCGGTTCGATGGAACTGTTGTCGGCCTGGGCGGCGATCGAGATCGCCTCGTGGGACATCATCGGCAAGATCGCCGGATTGCCGGTCTACAACCTCTTGGGCGGGCCGTCGCGCGAGAAAATTCGCGTCTACGCCAATGGTTGGGCGGGCCGCACGACAATTGAAGACGGCGTCGAGCGGGCAAAAAAGGTCAAGGCGATGGGTTTTACCGCCGCCAAGTTCGATCCGTTTCCCGGCCCGTGGCGCACGCATGTGGACCGCAAGGACGAGGATTTCGCGATCGAGTACGTCGCCGCGATGCGCGACGCGCTGGGCGGGGATTTCGAGATCCTGGTCGAGGCGCATCGCCGCTTCTCGCCGCAGCACGCGATCCGCATCGGCCGCCGGCTCGAAGCGCTCGGCATCGAGTGGTTCGAGGAGCCGTGCCTCGCGGACAATCTGGCGCTGCTTGCCGAGGTGCGTGACAAGGTTAACATCCCGATCGTCACCGGCGAGGCGCTTTACACCAAAGAGTCGTTTTTCGAATGCTTGTCGCGGCGCGCGGCCGACATCCTCAACCCCGACATCTGCGCGATCGGCGGCATCTCGGCCTTGCTTGACCTATGCGTCATGGCGCAGCCGCAGGCGGTGGTCATGTCGCCGCACAACTATAATTCGCCGCTGATCGGCCTCGCGGCGACGGTCGCGGTATCGGCGGTGATCCCGAACTTCAAGATCACCGAGTATTTCGTCAACTTCGAGCAGCGTTGCGGCGAGATCGCCAGCGTCGGCCTCAGGCGCGATGGCGGCTGGATCGATCTGCCGGCCATGCCCGGTCTCGGCATTGATATCGATATCGATAAGCTGCGCGCCTACCCGCATCACGAGGCCAGCGAACACGGCTTCCGAAGCTATACCGAGGAGTATCCGCGTAGGGGCTACACGCCGAGCCTTAAGGGCGACCTGGCGTCGCCTTAGCCCTAGATCACAGCCAGCTTGTGTCCGGCTCCAGCCCCATCAGATGCTGGCCGACCGTCTCGAAATGCACCTGCCGGCCCTGCAATTGCTGTGACACGGAATGCACGTCGCGCCACGGCCGCTCGAACGGGTGCTCGTTGAAGATCGCGGTGGCCCCGGCCGCCTGGTAGAGGATGTCGGTCACCTCAAGCGCGGTGTGGATGCAGAACGTCGCCGCGAGGCGGATCGTCATGCGCTCGTCGAGGGTGATATGGCCGCGGCCGCGCACCGCCCCGGTAATGTCTTCGAGGCCGCGGATCAGATAGCCATAGGCCGACGACAACCGCGCGTCGGCCAGCGCGACGTCGCGCTGGATGACGTTGTTGTTGCGCATCGTGACACGCGCGCCGCGCGGAATCTTGTCGCGCGCCAGTTCGACGAACGAGTTGAGCGTCGAGCGCGCGCAGCCCATCGCTACCCCGGCAAACCCGGCGGCATATAGCGACAGGCTGGAAAAACAGTAAAGCAGACCCGGTTCGCGGCGCTTCTCTGGGGAGTTGCGGGCGATCGACTGCAGCGAATAAGCCTCCGGCACAAACAGGTCCTTGACCGCATACTGGTCGCTGCCGGTGCCGCGCAGCCCGATCGTGTGCCAGATGTCGGTGAATTTGGTCTGGGCTTTGGGGAAGACGATGGTGCGCACCGCCGGGGTGCCGTCGGGCTCGAGGCGCGGCTGACCGTTGGCCTCGACGACCGGAACGTGGCAGCCGAGCCAGCTGGCGTGATGGCTGCCGCTGGCGAACATCCACTGCGCGGTGACGTTGTAGCCGCCGGCGACGACGCGCGCCTCGCCGGGGCCGGGTCCCCAGGCGAGGATGCCGCGGGGAGGGCCGAAAATGTCTTTGGCGACCTCCGGCGCGAAATAGGCCGCGGTCATCGAACAGCCGGCGTTCTGGTTGAGACACCAGGCGGCGCTGGCGTCGATCTCGGCGATCGCCTCGATGATCGGGACGTAATCGGCCGGCAGCAGCTCGGCGCCGCCCAGCGAGCGGGGCAGCAACAGGCGAAAGAAGCCGCCTTCGACGAATTTGTCGACGATCGCGGCGGGCAACTCGCGACGCTGGTCGATCTCGGTCGCCGAGGCCTTGAGCGCCGGCGCCAGCGCCTTGACCCGCGTCAGGTAATCGGCGGTGCTCGGGCTCGTATTCGCCGTTCCTCCCGCCGCGGTCTTCGGAAGCGTCGCCGCCATGTTTTCGCCCCTCTCCGGCCGGTTTCGCCGTGGGCCGGGATCGGCACTCCACAGGAGAAACCCTCGGCCTGTCAAGGCAGAGGCCAGAACGGTTAACCGCATGGAAAGCATAATCGCGATAGCGTCACGGTGATGTCTGAGCAGACTGCCGACTCCTCCGCCCACTGGCTCAACGCCGAGCGCATCCGCATCTATTCGGTGCTGATCGTCGCGATCGTCGGTGTGGTGGCGGCATGGTGGATCGCGCGCTCGCTGCCGAGCCTGGTCGACCCGCACGGCAAGCCGGTCGGGTACGATTTCATCACCTTCTGGAGCGCCGCACGGCTGGCGCTCGACGGCAGTCCGGCCGCCGCGTTCGACGCGGCCGCAATCGCCGACGCCCAGCACCAGGCGGTGCCGGCGATGGGCGACATGCTCTTCCTGTGGCACTACCCGCCGACTTTTCTGCTGCTCGTGCTGCCGCTCGGGCTGTTGAGCTACCCCGCGGCGCTAATCGCGTTCAGCGGCGCGACGGCGGCGTTGTGGGCCGGGCTGACGCGCACGCTGTTCCGCGATCCGCGCGCCTGGCTGGTCGCCGCCGCGACACCGGCGGGGCTCGTCAACCTTATCGATGGTCAGAACGGCTTTTTGACAGCTGGGCTCGCCGGCTTTGCGCTGGTTCAGCTCGACCGTCGACCGCGGCTTGCCGGCACGCTGATCGGCCTGTTGGCGATCAAGCCGCATCTCGGAGTGCTGTTCCCGGTCGCGTTCATTGCCGGGAGGCGATGGCAAACGTTCGTCTGTGCCGCGGTGACGGCAATCGTTTTCACTCTCGCCGGCGTCGCCGCCTTTGGCTTGCCGACGACGGTGGCATTCCTGCGGGACTTGCCGAGCTTGCGCGATATCGTCGATCGTGCCGGCCTGCCGTGGGGCCAGATGCCAAGCCCCTATGTACTGATGCTGTCGCTGCGCGCACCGTCTATGCTGGCGGCGCTGGTGCAGGGGGTGACGGCGCTCGCCGCGGCGGTCTGCGTCTGGCGCGCCTGGCGCCGCGACGATGCGCCGTTTGAGGCGCGCGCCGCGGTGCTGATGGTCGGCTCGCTGCTCGTGTCACCTTACCTCTTTACCTATGACTGGACATGGCTCGCGGTCGCGCTGGCGTTTCTCGCGGTCCTCGGCTTGCGTGACGGTTTCGGTCGTTATGAGCGCGACATGCTGTTCGCCGCTTGGCTCGCGCCGCTGGCGTTGATGCCGCTCTACTGGCTGTTGGGCGTGCAGCTCGGTTGCGCGATGCTCATCATGACCTTGGCAATCGCCATACGGCGGCTCACTGCTGCGCCGTATTCTTCTCGTCGGCACTAGCCCGGTCCTATCGGAGATCGCCGTCAAGGGTGGCGCTGCAGATAATCCGCGTCTTTCACCCGGGCGGGGGCCTCCGACCAGCCGGTCAACGATGTCCGGGCACGTCAACGATCGTTATCCGCGGCCCTCTCAACCCGTTTCTCGGGCAAAAGTTTCACCGCGGCGGCGGTGCATCGCGTAAAATTAGCGGTGATGCCAATCCGCCAATTGCCGCCCGTCCTCGTCAACCGCATCGCTGCGGGAGAGGTCATCGAGCGCCCGGCGGCTGCCGTTAAAGAACTCGTCGAAAACGCCATCGACGCCACCGCCGACCGCATCGATGTGACCCTGCACGATGGCGGGCAAACCCTTATTGCGGTTAGCGATAATGGCGACGGCATGACCTCGGACGAGCTGTCGCTCGCGGTCGAGCGGCACTGCACCTCGAAGCTGCCCGACGACAATCTATCGGAGATCGCCGCGCTCGGCTTCCGCGGCGAGGCGCTGCCGTCGATCGGCGCGGTCAGCCGGCTCCGGATCGTTTCACGCCGGCCGGACGGCGATTCGGCCTGGGAAATCCGCGTCGAGGCTGGCGACAAGCATGCGCCCGTTCCGGCGGCGCACCCGTCGGGCACAAGGGTCGAGGTGCGTGACCTGTTTTTCGCGACCCCGGCGCGGCTCAAATTCCTGAAGACGCCTCGCAGCGAGCGCGACCAGGCGGTCGACACGGTGAAGCGGCTGGCGATGGCCTATCCGGCGATCGCCTTCACCGTGACCGGTGACGAGGAGCGCGTGTTGCTGCGTCTGGCGGCGGAAACGCCAAAGGGTCTTGGTACGTTGACGGGCGATGATCCGCGCCGCGCCCGGCTTGCGGCGCTGCTCGGCCGCGATTTTGGCGAGAACTCGATCGCCATCGACGCCGAGCGCGGCGGCTTTCGGCTCAGCGGCCGGATCAGCCTGCCGACGTTGAACCGCGGCCTGCCGCGCGATCAGTACCTGGTGGTCAATGGCCGGCCGGTGCGCGACCGGCTGCTGGTGGGCGCGGTGCGCGCCGCCTATCAGGACGTGCTAGCACGCGACCGCCACCCGGTAGTCGCGCTTTTCATCGATGGTCCGGCGGCCGAAATCGACGTCAATGTTCATCCGGCGAAGGCCGAGATTCGCTTTCGCGATGCCGGGCTTATTCGCGGGCTGATCGTCGGCGCGTTGCGGCACGCGCTTGATGCGGCGGGCCATCGCGCTTCCACCACCGTTGCCGACGCGGCGCTCGCGGCGTTCCGTTTGGGGAATGGTGGATCGAGCGCAGGGGCGCTGCCGCGCTTCGCGCTGCCGCCGCGTACTCCGGGGCTTCACGCGACCGGCAATGCTTTTCTCGCACCCGACCTCGCATCCCGCTCCGCGATGGAATTGAGCGAGGCGGCCGCGGAAGCCGCGATCGAGCCGCAGGCCGATGAGGCGGAAGCCCCGCTAGGCAATGCGCGCGTCCAGCTGCACGGCACCTACATCCTTGCCGAGACTGCATCGGGCATTGTGCTGGTCGATCAGCACGCCGCGCATGAGCGCATCGTCCACGAGCGGATGAAAGCGGCGCTGGCGGCACGCGGTGTGGCCCGGCAGGCGCTGCTGCTGCCCGAGGTGGTCGAGCTCGACCCGTCGCTCGCGCAACGGCTGGTGGCGCGCGCCGAGGAGCTCGCCGAGTTCGGTTTGGTGCTTGAAGGTTTCGGACCGGGTGCGGTGGTGGTGCGCGAGGTGCCGGCGCTGCTTCCTGGCCTCGAAATCGGCGCGCTGGTTCGCGACCTTGCCGAGGAACTGGCGGAATGGGATGCAACGCTGTCGTTGAAGGAGCGCATCGACAGCGTCTGCGGCACGCTCGCCTGCCACACCAGCGTGCGCGCCGGCAACCGCCTGTCGCAGGCCGAGATGGACGCGCTGCTGCGCCAGATGGAGGCGACCCCCAATAGCGGCCAATGCAATCACGGTCGCCCGACTTATGTGAGCCTGGCGCTCGCCGATATCGAGCGGCTGTTCGGTCGGCGGTAGTTCGGATGAGTGCGATCGAAACGGCGGCCGCCGCCGCGCGGCGCAACCAGATACCGCGCGGCATCTTCTTCATGGTCATTTCGACCGTGCTGTTTGCCGGGGTCAACGCGATCGTCAAGTGGGAGGTCGCGATCTACCCGGTCGGCGAAGTCGCGTTCTACCGGGCGCTTTTCGCGCTGGTCGCGGTATCGGTGATCATCCTCCCGCGTGCCGGAATCGCGGTGTTCCGCACCCGGCGCTATCTCGCGCATGTGCAGCGCGGGATATCACAGTTCGGCTCGATGACCTGCATGTTCTTTGCCTTCAAGCTGCTGGCGCTGGGCTCGGCGGTGGCGATCAGCTTCGCGGCGCCGCTCTTCACCGCGCTGCTCTCGATCGTGGTCTTGAAGGAGCGGGTCGGGGTTCATCGCTGGTCGGCGCTGGTGATCGGGTTTGTCGGCGTCGTCATTGTCACCGAGCCGGGCCGCGGCACGTTTCAGGCCGGCGCGTTTTTCGCGCTCGCCAATGCGGTGCTGATTTCCTCGGTAGCGGTTGCGATCCGGCGGATGAGCGCCACCGAGTCGACCGAGACGCTGACCATCTATCAGATGATCGTCATCACGGTCTGCACGCTCGGCCTGCTGCCGTTCGGGTTCAAGGCGCCGACCTGGCTCGATGCCGGCGCGCTTGCCGTGGCCGGGCTCGGCAACGGCGTCGCGCAATATTGGTGGACGAAAGCGCTGACCCTTGCGCCGCCCTCCGCGGTGGTGCCGTTCAACTATCTGTCGCTGATTTGGGCCACGCTGCTCGGCTTCGCGATCTGGGGCGACGTGCCGACCCCGCACCTCGCGGTCGGCGCGGTAGTGGTGGTCGCCTCAGGGCTTTACATCCTGTGGCGCGAGACATTCCGCCGGCGACACCCGCTGCCGCCGCGCGCCGTAAAAGCGAGGACGCCGGCCTAAGCCGCTCGGAAAAACCGGCTGGCGTTATCCCACAGAAGCTTCTTCTGGGTTTCGGGCTTGAGGCTCTTCCAGTCGAGGATGTTCGACACCGTGTTCGGGAACTGGCATTCCGAATGCGGATAGTCGGAAGCGTACATCAGCACGTCGTCGCCCAAAAAGCTGGTGACGCTGTTAAACATGTCCTCGCCTTCGTGGCGCTCGATCGAGCAGAAGAACCGGCCGCTCTTCAGATAATCTTCCGGGTGGTGCTTCAGCTTCGCGGTGCTGCCGACATATTCGTACTGCTCGTTCATCCGCCGGCCCCAGAACGGCAGCCAGCCAAAGCCGCACTCGAGGATGCCGACACGCAAATCGGGGTAGCGATCCATAACGCCGCCGCCAATCACCGAGGCGATAAAGCGCATCGCCCCCCACGGGTGCGAGGCGAGCCGGCCCAGGAAGATGTTGTCCCACAGGTCGAAACAGCCGGGGAAATAGGGCGGCGTCCAGGTGAAGCTGTGATGCGTGACGGGGAGGTCGTGTTCGGCGCACGCCTGCCAGATCGGTTCGAGATCGGGATGGTCGGCCGGGATGTCCTTGGTCACCAGCGGCATTACCGCGACGGCCCATTTCGACTTGCCCCAGCGCTTGATCTCGGCGACTGCGGCTTCCACGTCGCGCGCCGAGGCGACGATCATACTGGTCAAGCGCCCGGGATGATCGGCGCAGAAATCCTCCATGTGGCGGTGATAGGCACGGATCACGTTGGTTTCTAGGCTGGGGTCGTCGTGGCCGACAAGGCTGGTCCACGCGGTCGGGATCAGGAAATGCGCGTCGACGCCTTCATGATCCATGTCGGCGATGCGGTTTGCCGCCTTGTCGTCTTGCACCCCTTCGCGCGGGCGCTCGCTGCCCATCCATACCGAGGCGCGCCCGGTATGCTCGGGCCGAGGATCGGCCTCGCCGAGGATGCGCTTGAACGAGATCTGGCCGAACCGGTAGACATGCCGGCCGGGCGAGCTGCCGGGTGTCGTCGCCGCGATCGGCGTGCGGAACTGCTGCAGTTCGGGCAGCCGGTTGCGGAAACCGGGATCGAGGTATTTGTCGATGACCTCGGCCGACGGCTCGACATGGGTGTCCGAATCCCAGACCTTGAAGCCGTTTTTCATCGTCCGCCCTCCCATTCAAGCTTGTGCCGCGATTTAAGCACAACTGTCGCCAGCGTGGCGATCAACTCTCAAAGGCGATCAACTCTCAAAAAAGCTCGACCGCGGACGGCAGATTGCGTAACGCTCGGCTCACCGAATTTCGACAACGGATTTCGGCGCCACGTTTCCGATCAAGGATAGAGAGCACATGCCGCAAGTGACCTATGTGAGCCATGACGGACAGCGCACCACGCTCGACGTACCCCTCGGCACCAGCGTGATGCAGGCCGCGACGCTGCACGGGCTTGACGGCATCGTCGCCGAATGCGGCGGCTCGTGCATGTGCGCGACCTGCCACGTCTATGTCCAAGAAGACCAGATCGCGAAGTGCCCGGAGATGGAACTGGGCGAGGATGCGATGCTAGACGGCACCGCGAGCCCGCGTAAGCCCAACAGCCGGCTATCGTGCCAGCTGGTGATGACGCCGGAGATGGAAGGGCTAGTCGTCACCATGCCGGAGACGCAGACCTGATGGCGCAAGGCGGCGTGGTTCGCCGAGTCGTGATCGTCGGCGCCGGCCACGGCGGGTTTCAGGTTGCCGCGTCGCTGCGCCAGCACGGGTTCGACGGCGCGGTGGTGCTGATCGGCGACGAGCCGCATCTGCCCTATCAGCGCCCACCGCTGTCGAAGGATTATCTCGACGGCAAGATCGGGTTCGACCTGCTGCAGATGCGGCCGGCCTCGTTTTTCGACGAGCATCGCATCGAGCTGATGAGCGGTCAGGCGGTTGCGGCGATCGATCGCCCCGAAAAGGCCGTCGCGCTCGCGGACGGCAAGCGCCTCGCCTACGACCATCTCGTGCTGGCGACGGGCGCTCGCAACCGCGTGCCGCCGCTGCCGGGTATCGAGCTGGACGGCGTGTGTTATCTGCGCGACCTCGCCGAGACCGAGGCGCTCAAAGAGCGCCTCGCCGCCTGTCGCAACGCCATCGTCGTCGGCGCCGGGTTTATCGGACTCGAATTCGCCGCGATTGCCCGCGGCAAGGGCGTGCCGGTGCAGATCGTCGAGCTGGTCGACCGGGTCATGGCGCGCGTTGTCTGCCCGGAGACTTCGGCCTATTTTGGCCGCGAGCATCAGAAGACCGGCGTCGAGTTCAGCTTTGGCACGAGCGTCGAGCGGATCGCCGGCGCGGGCGGCAAGGTCAGCCATGTCGTGCTCGGCGACGGCCGTACGTTGCCCGCCGATCTGGTGCTGATCAGCATCGGGGTGGTGCCCAATGAGGATCTTGCCGCGGCGGCGGGGCTGGCGGTGGCGAACGGCGTCGTGGTCGATGAGCAGCTGTTGACCGCCGACCTCGGCATCTCGGCGATCGGCGATTGCGCCTCTTTTCCTTCGCGGCACTCCCTCAGAAATCCGGTGCGGCTCGAAGCGGTGCAGAACGCCACCGACCACGCGCGCTGCGTCGCCAGCCGGCTCGTCGGAAAGCCTTATGCCTACGAGGCACTGCCTTGGTTTTGGAGCGAGCAAGGGGCACTTAGGCTGCAGATTGCCGGGCTTACTACCGGGTTCCAGCAGGTCGTGCTGCGCGGCGACTACGAGAAGGGCGAATACTCGGCCTTCTGCTATGCGGGCGACAAACTGCTGGGCATCGAGTCGATCAACAAGCCGGCCGACCACGCGTTCGCCCGCCGGCTTCTGGCCGCCGGAAAGAGCATTACACCGACAGAGGCCGCCGATCCGAGCTTCGACCTGCGTGCCGCCGCAATGGCGCGGCCCGGCTAATCCGCCATTGCCGGTGCCGCGGCGTCGGCGACGTCGCCGATCGTGCCGCGGCCGAAGATGAGGGCGCTTGCGGCGCCGATCAGCGCCAGCACGCCGGCGACGGTAAAGGCGGCGCTGAACGTGCCAGTGGCCTGGACGATGTAGCCGGTGACGATCGGCGCGCAGAGGCCGAAGCTGTTGCCGCCCAGCACCAGGAACGCGAAGGCGCGCCCCGCGTCCGCCGGCGAGCGCAGGATGTCGCTCACCAGCGCGGCGTTGGTCGCCGGCCCGGCGTTGCTGAACGTCACCGCGATCGATACCAGGATCGTCACCGCGGTCAGCGATTCGACATACGGGACGAACAGCCCCGCCGATGTCGCGATCAGGCAGATGCCGAGAAGATAGCGCCGCTTTCCCGCATGCACTGCATCGTGCGACAGCATCTTGTCGCCGATCCAGTTGATGACGACGTTGAGCACCGTGGCCGCGAAGAACGGGATCGAGGTGAAGACGCCGGCCTGCATCAGCGACAGATGCCGCGCATTTTCGAGGTAGTTCGGCAGCCAGGTCAAATAGAGGTAGACAGAATAGACGCAGCATCCTTGCGAGACGAAGAGCCCCCACATCGCCGGCGCCCGGGCGAGGCCGAGATAGCCGACGCCGCCGTGGTCGGGTACCTCGATGCCGGCATCGCGTTCGGCAAGGATGCGCTGCCGTTCCGGCTCGGGGATCCACTTCGTCTTTTCCGGGGTTGAGACCAGCGAGGCCCAGACGACGACCCAGACAAACCCGACCGCGCCGGTAATAACAAACGACCATCGCCAGGAAAGAGCCTGAATCAGCCAAGCGACCACTGGTGCGCCAAGTGCCGGGCCGAGGCTCGACCCGGCCGAGATAAATGCGATCGCGGTGCCGCGCTCGGTGTAGGGACCCCAGGCGCGCACGCTGCGATAGGTCACCGGCGCGAATGGCGCCTCGCCGACCCCCATGCCCAACCGGGTCAAGATCATCGTGAAAAAGCTCGTCGCGGCGCCTGTCAGCATTTGCGCCGCCGACCACACCGTGGTCGCCATGCTCGCCACGACGTGAGGGCCCAACCGGTCGATCAGCTTGCCGCCGGGCAGCATCGTCACGACGTAGGCCCAGAAGAACGAGGAGAAAAGATAGCCGAGCGCGACGGGTGACAGGCCGAGCTCCGCAGCGATCGGCTTGCCGGCGACCGAGATGTTCACCCGGTCGACGTAAGCGATCATATTGAACAGGAACAGGAGGCCATAGACGCCAAACCGGCGGTAGGTCATCGTCGGTGTTCTCCCCAGATGCGCGCGGCCGCGACCATCGGCCGTTCTTGACCCATGACTCTCGCACGAGACGAAGCGGCCGCGAAGCGGCCGCGGCCGGTCGCAGCGCTGCAATGCGCCGACCGCAACCGTGTTATCGTGCGGAATGACGCTGCCGCGCCTGCCCGAGGCCGTCGTCTTCGACATGGACGGCCTCATCTTCGATACCGAGACGCTTTATCAGGAAGCCGCCCTGCTCGCGGCGGCGGAGGGCGGGCACGATGTCAGCTCGGGGATCGTCTTCCGGCTGGTCGGTCTGCCCTGGCGGCGAGGTCGCGAATTGCTGATCGAACATTTCGGCGCGGCCTTCCCGGTGGAGAATTTCGAGGCCGCCTGGCGTCGCCATTTCTGGTTGATCGCCGAGACGCGCCTGGCGTTGAAGCCGGGGGTGATCGAGCTGCTCGATCTGCTGGACGCGCTGGAGCTGCCAAAGGCGATCGCCACCTCGTCATCGCACGCCACCGTGCAAAACCATTTGACGGCGCACGGCCTGGCCGGCCGTTTTCAGGCGATTGTCGGCGACGGCGACTACGCGGCGGGGAAGCCCGCGCCCGATCCGTTTCTCACGGCCGCCGCGCGCCTTGGGGTCGCCCCCGAGGCGTGCCTGGCGCTCGAGGACTCGCATAATGGCATCCGCTCGGCCAGCGCTGCGGGGATGATGACGATCATGGTCCCCGACCTGCTTTCGCCCACCGACGAAATCCGCGGGTTGTGCGCGTTCGTCGCCGCCGACCTCCACGAGGTTAGCCGGCTCATCCTTGCGACTGCGGCGAATTGACAAACCCGAGCGCCGCCGGGTCAACTGGCCGGGGCGAGATTTGAGCGAGATTTGGGAGGAGCTTCGACGATGGGCATGCTCGATGGGCGCGTGGCGATTTGCACCGGCGCGGCGCGCGGAGTGGGCGCGGAGGTCGCCAAGGAAATGGCGCGCGAGGGCGCGAAGATCGTCATCGTCGATCCCGGCGTCGGCGGCGGCGGCGAGGGCGGCGGCGAGGCCCCGGCCCAGGCGATGGCCGACGAGATCAAGGGCATGGGCTACGAGGCGGTCGCCAATTTCGGCTCGGTCGCCGAGTTCGACGACTGTCTCAAGATGGTCCAGCAGGCGCGCGACACATTCGGTCGGCTCGACATCGTGTTCAACGCGGCCGGCATCCTCAGGGACAAGATGTTCCACAACATGTTCCCGGAGGATTGGCAGGCGGTGATCGACGTGCACCTGACGGGGCATTTCAACATCAACCGAGCGGCGATCAACCTGTTCCGCGAACAGAATTACGGGCGGATGATCCTCGTCTCGTCGACCTCCGGGCTGCTCGGCAATATCGGCCAGGTCAATTACGGCTCTGCCAAGATGGGCATCGTCGCAATGGCGCGCATCATCGCGATGGAGAACGCGTCGAAGGGGATCACCGCCAATGTCATCGCCCCCTCGGCCGATACCCGCATGACCCGCTCGGTGCCGACCCCGAAAGACCCCTCCGCCGCCGCCCAGCGCGAGGAACGGCTGCGCCGCAGCCCCGCCGACGCGATCGCCCCGTTATGCGCCTTTCTCGCCTCCGAGCAGGCGAGCTATGTCAACGGCCAGGTCTTCCACCAGCGCGGCGGCGAGCTGTCGCTCTATGGCCACATGCGCCCTATCCGCATGGTCCACCGCAACGGCGGCTGGACCACGCAGACGATCGCCGAGGTCGCGATGCCGTCCCTGCAAAACGGTTTCACCTCGCTCGATTCGCGCAACACCCATGCCGGCCTGCCATTGGAGTAGCCCATAACCCTCGACCCACAGCCGGCGCCCAAACCGGCGCCGCGCGAGGCGCCGGCGGGCTTTGTCCTGCTGCTGATCCTGGCGTGCTTCTGCTATATCCCGATGGTCGGGGCGATCTACGGCGCGCCGGACGGCGACCCCGCGATGTCCAGCGGCGAATCCAATTATTCGCTCGGCTGGGTCGAACTCTGGGTGATGCTGTTCGGCGGGCTGCTGTGGCTGGCGCTTGGCGGCATGCTGATTGCCGCGGCGCGCTCGGGCCGAATGCCAGCGTGGGCGCAATCCTGGACCATGATCCTGCACATCGCGGCGGCGATCACCGTCTGGGCCGTTCTCCAAGTCGACGTCAACGAGGATGGCGGCATCTCGATCATCGTCCCGGCACTGCTGCCGCTAGTGCTCGGCGGCTACGCCGCGGCGATGCGGCTGCCCGTATTCGCGCATCTGCCGCCCGGGCGCGTCAGCTACACCGCATTGATCGCGGGCGGGATCGTCATCGGTGCGGCGATCCCGCTTGGCCTTCTCGATAAGCACAACCTGCCAGCGCATGTCGCGGCGGATGCGGCTCGGCTCGATGCTCGCATCGCCAAGGAACAGGTCGAATCTGACAAGGCGCGAGCGGAAGAGGAGGCTCACTTTAAGACGCTGACGCCGGCTTCCCCGCTTCGAGACTATGACCGCTACATTCATTTCACCGAGCCGGGCAGCCCCGAGCGCGCCGCCGCGCTGGCCGGCGCGCGGCTGGTGAAATCTCGTCAGGCCGACGCGGTCCAGATGCTCGACGATGGGCAAATCACTCAGCTATGGGAGCTTTGGCAGCTCGACCTTCAACTGACACCGGCCTTTTGCGCGGCCTATGACAGGGCGTTGCAGAAAGTTGCGACCAGCGATGATGTGTATGATTTGCATGTCGGCGAGCTGATCAAGGATCAGTTGCCGAACATCAAGTTTTTCGTCGACGGCCATTGCAATCTCGACGCCAGCCTCACCGCCGCCGAGACGCGGGTCAACAAGATCATCCCGGAATATACGGGCGACGATCAAAAGGAATGGACGGGCTTTCTCGCGACCCTTAACGCTCTTCACCACAAAGAGTGAATTTCGGCTATTGCCCGCTCGCCTTGGCCAGCTGGTAACACCAGTAGAACGAGGTTTGGCCGCGCTTGCGGAAGTCGCATTTGGCGAGAACGTTGCCCTTTTGCAGGAAGTAGTGGACGTCGGGCTCGGCCTTCGGCTCGGTCTCCGAGGTATCGTAAACGACCGAGACGAGCGTGTAGCCGTCGTCGATGAGGTCATAGAGGCTCTTGTCGCTGGACTGCCATTTGGAGGGATGGCCCTCGGAGGTCGGCTGGCCGACCGGCGTTTGAGCCTCAGCGGCGATGCCCATCGCCAGCCCCAAGCCCACGGCAATCACCGCTTGCACCCCCAAGCGCCGCATCGTCCCCTCCCTGCTCACGCGTGCATTACAATAGCCGAATTGATGCGAGGCGCGGGCCATAGGTGCAATCCCGGCGCGCCGAGGCGCGGCTTGGCAGCTTGTCACGATGATGTGATGATGGCGGTCGTGTTCCCGCTCATGCGGTGCCAAAGGTGGGGCGGATGCCCGACCGCGCTTGATAGGAGTCGGCCATGATCACCGCGATTGTCCAATACCGCCTGCCGCCCAGCATCGACCAGGCCGCATGCGCCGCGCATTTCCGCCAGATTGCGGCGGGCTTCCGCATCGTGCCGGGGCTGATACGCAAGCAATTCATCTATGCCGAGGACGGCTGGGCCGGCGGTGTCTATCTGTGGAAGACCCGTGACGACGCCGAGGCGTTCTATTCCGGGGCGTGGCTCGACGGCATCCGCGAACGCTACGGCATGGATCCGCAAATCAAGTATTTCAACACGGCCTGCATCACCGACAACTCGGTCGAGGCGATCCTGTTGCCCGACGCGGCGGAGTAAGCCTCGCCCCATTGCGTCCTTCGAGACGTCCTTCCAATGCCGCTCCCCGGCGCAAGCCGGGGTCCACTCTCGGCGGTTCGAACGGCGGATCGGTTGCTCCCGCCTTTCGCCGGGAAGCGGAACATTGAAGGCAGCGGTCAGTGCGGCACCGCGACCCGTGGGATGAGCTGCTGCGCCGGGGCAACCGGCACGATGTTGTAGGTCGCCGAGAACGGCAGGTTCTTGACGTAGCCGGCGAGAAATTCGTTGACCGACCCGATCGGCGACAGCGGCACGTAGACGACATCGTAGGATTTAAGCACCGGATCGGCACTGCCCGGTGCTGGAGCGAGCGCCTCCTGGTAGGCGTGGACGTTGCCGGTCTCGTCGCGCCGGATCACCAGGATGTCGCCGGTCTCCGCTCCGGTCTTGAGGCCACCGGCCTCGGTGACCGCACGCTCCAGGGTCAGCGGCAGGTCGCTGCGGACAAGACCGGGTTTGGCGACCGCGCCCTCGACCCACAGCACCTCCGGCGCATAGGAACGTACGGTCAGCGACAAGGTGGGGTACTTGATCTGCCGGGCGTAGAGCGCCGAGAGGCGCTTGGTCGCTTCGTTCACCGTGAGCCCGCCGACCACGACGCTGCCGATCAGCTTTGGCGCGACCGTGCCGTCTTCGCCGACCGTGATCTTGTCGTTGAACTCGGGCGAGAACGGAAAGCGGATTTCGAACACGTCGCCCGCGGTCAGCGTGTGCTCCGGCGCCAAGGGCGCGCCGCTCGGTGTTACCGTGCCCGACGCCAAGGGCGGCGCCTTTGCCGCCGCACAGCCGGCCAGCGCGAGCGCCAGGGCGATGACGGTGACGCGACGCAACGGTGTCAGCCAGCCGGTCCTTCGACGACAATTTCCACCCGTCGGTTCTGTGCTCGCCCGGCCGGGGTGCTGTTGGACGCGACCGGGTGTGTCTCGGCGCGGCCCTTGGCCGAGATCAGCGCCGGACTCACACCGTGCGCGCGCAAATAATCGGCGACCACATCAGCGCGCTTTGACGACAACTCCATGTTGCTGTTGATGTTCATCTTCTTGAGCGGAGGGCCAACGTTTTCGTCGTCGGTGTAGCCGTACACGACGATCTTGTTTTTGATGCCGCGCAGGCGGGCGGCGATATCGTTGAGCGCGGCCTGGCCGCTGGCGCTGAGGCTGACCCCGTGGGGTGCGAACAGCGTGTCGGCCGAGATTGTATAGGTATTCTGCTGGCCTTGTTGCGCCTGCCGGTTTTGCTGCAGTTGCGCCTGCAGCGCCTGGTTTTCCGATTGGAGCTTCTGATTGGCCGCCTGCGACTGCTCGTAGCTCTGCTGCAGCGCATCGTATTTCTGCTGCGTCGCGCAACCCGCGACGAGCAGCGCGCAAAACGGCACGAGCAGCGCGACCTTCGGCTTCCCCATCATGCCCCCCCTGTCGCCCAACCTATTGCCGGTCGATGCGCTCAACCCCGCTGATGTTCATCGACCAGGGCAGCGCCGAGCTGCACCAGATCTGCCGCGCTGGTGCACCGAGCTGGGCACGCTGATCGATCCCGCCGACCCGTAGGCCGTAGGACGAAGGGTTCGGGCTGGGATCGGTGGCGTAGATCGGCGTACCGCATTCGGGGCAGAACGCGTGGGCGCGCTTGTTACCGCTCTCAGCGGTTTTGAGATAGATTTTCGGTGTGCCGCTCTTCAGCGCGAAGGTGCCGGGCAGGCTCGCGATATTGGTACGGAACGCCGTGCCGGTGAGCTTTTGGCAGTCACTGCAATGGCACACCCGAACCGTCACTGGATCGACCTCAGCCTCGTATTTGATGTGCCCGCAGTGGCAGCCGCCGGTGATTTTCATCTCTGTTCCCTCAAAACGCGCCGAGCCCCAAAATTCCGTCGATCGGATCGATGCCGGCGAGCACGCGACGGCCGATCAGGTCTTTCAAGGTCTCGGTCGTGCCGCCGCCGAGCGTGCCGTAACGCGCGCCGCGATAGAAGCGCGATACCGGGAATTCATCGGTAAAGCCGTAGCCCCCATGCACCTGGATCGCCTCGCTGGTGACGCGCAGGGCCATCTCGTTGACGGTAATCTTGGCGGTGGCGGCGAGCAGCGGGTCGGGGAATGGGTCGGCGGTGGCGCAGGCGCGGTAGAGAATCGAGCGGCTCGCCTCGATGTCACGATACATCTCGGCGATCTTCCAGCGCATCCCCTGGAAATCGGCCACGGCGCGGCCGAAGACATGCCGGTCCTTGGCGTATTTGATCGCCTCTTCGAGCGCGCCCTCGGCGAGGCCGAGCGAGATCGACGGGTTGAGGCAGCGCTGTGTATTGAAGGCGCCGAGCAGCTTGCGGAAGCCGTCTTCGAGCACGAGGTTTTCCGGCGGCAGCTCGACATCCTCAAAGCGGATTTCGTGCAAATTCTCGCCGCCCATCGTGTGGTAGCTGCCGGTGACCGAAAACCCCGGTGTACCCTTTTCGACCAGCACACAGCCGATGCCTTCACGGCCGGGCTTTTTGTCGACGCGGGTGAAGACGACAAACCACCCAGCCTCCTCGGCCCGGCTGATCAGCGTCTTGACCCCGTTCAAGCGCAGCTTGTTGCCGACATGGTCGACATTGGTCTTGTAGTTGGCGACATCGGTGCCGGCGTCGGGCTCGGTCATGCAGATCGCCAAGAGGCACTCGCCGCTGCACACCTGCGGCAGCACACGCTTCTTGATCGTGTCGGGCGCGTAGGTCGAGATGATGCGGGTCTGCGCACCGACCTCGCCGAGCACCGCCATCGCGGTCACGTAGCAAACCTTGGCGATCTCTTCGAGGATGAGCGCGGTGTCCAGCACCGGCAGCCCGAGCCCGCCAAATTCCTCGGGTACCGCCATGCCGAGGACGCCCAATTCGGCAAGCGGCTTCATGTTCTCCCACGGGAAGGTGCCATTCTGATAGCGCGGCGCGCGCTCGCGGAACTCGCTCTGCGCCAGCTCGCGGATCGTCGCGATGAACTGGCGCTGCTCGTCGCTCAGGGTGGGGAACACCGGCGGTCTCCTTATCGTGCTGCCGCAGTCGAGTCGTCGGCGCAGTCTAGGGTCCGGACTCAATTAATCCACCAGATTACGGTTGCGGCAATGATGGCCGTCGCGAGGAAGTTTCTGGCGAGTTTGTCCGTAGCGCGTCGCGCCGCGTCGGAAGTCTTTGAGCCGACAGAACATGCGCTCGACGAGATTGCGCTGGCGGTCAATCCAATCATCTACTGCGCCCAGCGGGCAAAATCGACCGGGGTCGCGGTATTGTCGGGCGTGTAGAACGTGCCGCAGAGGTCCTCGCGGCACCAATGCATGTCGGCCAGGCGGGTGCCGTTGACAAAGCGGATCGCGAAGGCGCCATTCTCGATCTGCGTGGTGAACGGCGAGCCGGCAAAGCCGTCCGACTGCGGCGGGTCGTAGCGCAGCGTTCCGTGAACCAAGCCGGCATCGTCGACGGTGATGATGGTAAGCGTGGCGAGCGACTGGTCGACGCGGCCCTGCCAGCTGCCGTAGAGCAGCTTCTGAGCCCAGGCCGGCGGCGCCATGGCAACAAGCAACGCAACAGCGGCCCAGCGGGCGATCGGCGCGCTCAGTGGAAACGCGGCTTGACCTCCTCGCACATGAGCTTCAGCGCGCGCAGCACGCCGTCATGCGGAATTTTGCCACCGCAATTCAATTCGGCGAGGATGCCGTCGAGGCCGATCTCCTCTTCGACCTCACGCAGCCGGTCGGTAAAGCTGTCGGGCGTGCCGCAGATCACCTGGGTCGCCAGCGCCTCGTCAAAGGTCAGCGCCTCCAGTCGCTCGACGCGCTTCAGACGGTCGAGTGCAATCTGGCCGCCGGCGCGGCGCGCCGAGTCGCGGCCAAGCTCGGCCTGGTAGGCGAAAAAGCTCATAAGGCTCTCTTCGAGTTCGGCACGAGCGTTCTTCTCAGTCTCGCCGATATAGGCCGGGACGCGGAGATAGACTTGGCCCTTGCCGGGATGGCCGGCCTCTTTCCACGCCGCGCGATAGGCCTCGATATAGGGTACGAGCTGCTTGAATGGACCCTGGCGCACCGCGACAAAGACCGGGACACCGAGCCGGCCGATCGCCGGAAACGTCTCCGGCGTCGCACCGGCCATGCGCAGCTCTGGGTAGGGCTTCTGATAGGGCCTCGGCGACAGCGCGACGTTATCGAAGCTGTGGTACTTGCCCTGGTAGGAGAATTTGGGCTGCGTCCAGGCAAGCCGCATGATCTCCAGCGCCTCGGCAAAGCGCTCGCGGCTCTCGTCATAGGAGATGCCGTATTCCTCATAGGTGCGCACGACGCCGCTGCGGCCAATGCCGTAGATCAGGCGACCCTTGCTGACCTGATCGACCGTAGCCGCCTCTTCCGCAAGGCGCAGCGGATGCGACAGCGGCAGCACCTGCACCGCGATGCCGATGCGCACGCGCTCGGTCGCCGCGGCGATCGCGCTCGCCACCATCATCGGCGCCGACAACACCGAGCGCTCGGGCGCGCCGTGCAGTTCGGCGAGCCACACCGCGTCGAGGCCCCATCGGTCCGCCGCCGCGACTTCGCCCAGCGCCTGGTCGAAGGCAGCGGCCTCGCCCGCCTCGCCAAGCGGGGGAAACTCCATAAACGTGCCGAATTCCATCGTGACTTTCTCCAGTCGAGCGGGTTCGCTCGGCTTGTTGCGCTGCCAACCAAGCTCAGCACGAGCGCGGGCAGGGATGCAAGTCGCGTTCATTGCTTAAAACCAAACGATACTGTAGCGTTGCATGAATTTTGGAGCCGCGACCGCTGCTGGACCGTAGTTCCGGCAAAGCTTGCCCCTTCAGGAGATATGCCGATGACCTCTACCCGTGGCGCGGCCCTGGCCTTGCTCGTCGCGAGCGCTTCCCTGGCGCCACTGTCCCACGCCGACGCGCGGTGCTGGCGCTGGCATTGCGGCAGTCCCGGAATTCTCGCCCTACCCTTCGTCGCCGCCGGGGCGGTTGTTGCGGGCGCCGCGACGATTGCCACGGCCCCCGTGCGCGCCGTCGTCGGGCCGGGATACTACGGCCCGGCGCCGGCTTACTATCCCGGCTATTACGGCCCGCCGCCGGGCTACTACGGCTACTATGGTCAGCCGGGGTATACCTATGGCGCCCCAGCGCCGACCGCGACCAACAACTAGCGGCGATCCCTGCTGGCGCCCCTTCCCGGTTCACCGCTAGAGTTGCGGCGAACCATCTGTGAGGAGGCGCCCGATGCGGGTCCACAATCTCTACGTCGACGACAAAGGCGAGACGCATTTCCGCGACATCGAGATCGAATGGGTCGAGGAAGGCCCGGCCGGCAAATTGTCGAAGCGGTTGCCGGCGACCGGTATTATCTTTCGCGAGGTGCAGCCGAGCTACGATCTCGACTGGCATCCGGCGCCGCGCCGACAATACATCATCAACCTCGACGCCGGGGTGCAGATCACCGCGAGCGACGGAGAGGCGCGCGTCATCAAGGCCGGCGAGGTGATCCTCGTCGAGGATACGAGCGGCAAGGGCCACCTCTCCAAGGCGGTCGAAGGCAAAATCCGCAACTGCATCTTCGTGCCGGTGGAGTAGGCATGCTCCGCCCCAAGGCGCTCGACCATGTCGGGCTCATTGTCACCGACATGGAGCGCAGCCGGCATTTCTACGAGGCGCTGGGGGCGGAGTTCGTCCGCTATCCCCGGCGTCCTGGCGGCGCGACAGTGCTCAAGATCGGCGGCATGGAGCTCAATGTCTTTGGTAACGCTGCGGTCTCGGCGAATACGGCGCAGCTGGTCGACCACCTGTGCTTCGAGATGGATTGCGCCGATATGGCTGATCTGCTCGCGGGCCTGAGCGAGGCGGGGATCGAAGTGGCCCGCGGGCCACTCGAGCGCAGCGATGGTACGGCCGTGTTCGTCCACGACCCAGATGGGACCCGGATCGAGTTGCTCGTCAAGGACGGCCGCTAGCTTACATTCCGAGGATCGATCCCACCCTGGCGCGCGGGTCGCGGCGCGGCCAGCGGCCGCTTTCGACCTGGTGGAAGAAATCGTCGCACAGGCGGTTGAAGAGGTCAGGTTCCTCTAAATTCAGCGCGTGCCCGGTGTTGGGCAGCACGACCAGCGCCGCGCTCTTGATGTGGCGCTTCATCAAGAGGCCCGGCTCCAGGCACGGATCGTCTTCGTCACCGGTCGCGACCAGGGTCGGCACGTCAAGCTTCTCCATCCGGTCGACGAGGTCCCATAGCGACGGCCGTCGCGCCTGCACGCCGCGCATCGTGTTGGCCGCGCCGAGCGTCGAATGCTCGGAAAGCTGCGACAGAAACTCGGCATAGCCTCGGGGGTCCTTGTTCTCGAACTGCACACGGGTCGGACCGGCGCCATAGGTCTTGGAGACTTCGGCCATGCCCTTCTCCGCGATCTGCGCCGCGGTGCGCGCGGTCTCATCATGGAACTGCTGGCGCGCATCCGGCGCCGCGCCGTAGCCGCAGCCGGCGACGACCAGCGAGAGTGCCCGCTGGGGATAGGCGAAGCCGAAATGCAGGGTCGCGAACCCGCCCATCGAGATGCCGACGACGTGCGCCTTTGCGATCTTCAGCCCGTCGAGCACGTCTCGGATGTCGTCGCGGGCGCGCTCCTGGGAATAGCGCTCGAAATTGTCCGGCACGTCCGAGGGCGGATAGCCGCGTGCGTTGTAGACGATACAGCGGTAGCGCCGCGAAAAATAGCGCACCTGTGGCTCGTAGCTGCGGATGTCACCGGCGAACTCATGGACGAAGACGATCGGCGTGCCGCTGCCGGTTTCCTCATAATAGAGTTTGACATCGTCAGTCGTGGTCAGCTGCGCCATCGCCCGTCTCCCCAGCTACCCAGGCATCCTAGGAGCGCATTCGCCGGGTGGGCAATGCTGGATATCGTTTCCCGCGTGCTTCGAGACGGCGCTTCGCGCCGCCTCGGGATGACCGCTTTCTGTATGCCATCACCGACCGTCGTCACCCTGAGGAGCGCCGGCAGGCGCGTCTCGAAGGACCGCCTTGCCGATCCAGCCGGGACCGGCCATCGCCGGACAGGTCAGATGCAGTAGGTCCGCATCGGCGGGAAGCCATTGAAACCGACCGAAGCGTAGCTCGACGTATAGGCGCCGGTCGACAGGATCTCGACCTTGTCGCCAACTTCAAGCCCGAGCGGCAACCGGTATTCGGTCTTCTCGTAGAGGATGTCGGCGCTGTCGCAAGTCGGTCCGGCGATCACCACCGGCCCTGACGGCCCAACGCGGCCGGGCGTCTCGATCCGATACTTGATGCTTTCGTCCATGGTCTCGGCGAGACCGTTGAACTTACCGGCATCGAGATAGACCCAGCGCTTGCCGCTGTTGTCGCCCTTGTCGGAGATCAGCACGACCTCGCTCTGGATGACGCCGGCATCGCCGACCAGGGAGCGACCCGGCTCGACGATCACCTCGGGGATCCGGTTGCCGAAATGCCCGGTCAGGGCCGCCGTCACCGCGCCGGCATAGGCCTCGACCGGCGACACCTCGCTGCGGTAGCGCGCCGGGAATCCGCCGCCGATATTGACCATGCGCAGGTTGATGTCGGCTTGCGCGAGCAGCGAGAACATGCGCGCGGCCGAGGCGACTGCGCCGTCCCATTGACCGAGGTCGGTCTGCTGCGAGCCGACATGGAACGACACGCCATAGGGGTCGAGCCCGAAATCGCGCGCGCGGCAGAGCAGCTTTACGGCCAGTTCCGGGGTGCAGCCAAACTTGCGCGACAGCGGCCAGTCCGCGCCCTCGCACGACACCAGGATGCGGCAGAACACCCGCGCGCCGGGCGCCGAGCGCGCCAGCTTTTCCAGTTCCGCCTCGCTGTCGAAGGCGAAGAGCCGCACGCCGGTCGCGTAAGCGGCGGCGATGTCGCACTCCTTCTTGATCGTGTTGCCGAACGACAGTCGTTCCGCCGTCGCGCCGTTGTCGAGGCAGAGAGCGATCTCGTTCGGGCTGGCGACGTCGAAATTCGACCCCTTCTTCGCCAGCATCGCAACGATCTCGGCCGCCGGGTTCGCCTTCACCGCGTAGTAGACGGTGGCGATCGGCAGATAGCGCCGCAGCGTGTCATACGCCTGGGCGATGATGTCGAGATCGACGACGAGGCACGGGGTCGCCGGTACATTTTCAGCAAGGAACCGAGCGATCTTCTTATTCATTTCATGCAGGACCTTCGAACCGCAGCTAAACCAGATCATTCGGAGTCGCATCGCCCCGCCTGGTTAGGCGGTTGCTTCGACACGAAGCGAATGGAAGAGAACTGCCGCCGCTACGGAAAAATCCGTATCGCGGCTGATTTCCGGCTAGCTTAAACTACTCGGATCGGTGACCCGGCTGCCCCGCCCGCGCAGGCGGGTGCCGCGCAGAACGGCGTCAGGGCAGGGCTCGATGGCCCAGACAGGGATTGCAACCATATCGACCTCCCTCTCGGGACCGGCGTTTCCGCCAGACTGCCAAAAAGGACGCGTTACGTCGTTGCATAACCACCAAGGGCCATAGGCACGTGCGAGTGCGTCAACGCGCGGATAGATACGCGCAAATTTCTGGATTGCAAGCAAAAATCCCCGTCAATTTTGAGCGTGGCAAAACGCGTGCCTACGGAGCTTCCTTGAGCGGGACAATGCCGACGAGACGACCCGTCGCGAGGTCGATTTCCACCAGCTGGGCCGAGCCGTCGGCGAGCAGGATTTCGAGGACGGCTCGGTCGGAGCCGGTGCTCATCCGCTCGATACTGGCGCCGTGCGGCAGGGTGATCGGCGGGGCGGTGAACGCCGTGGCAGGGGGCGGCGGCGGGCGCCGCGCCAGCTTGCCGGCGATCCCGACAGCAAGCGCGGCAACCCCAGCGATGAGCAGCATGGTCATCACCGCGACGAGGATTTTGAGCGCGCGCTGGCTCATCCCGGTATCGTCGCCATGACGGAAGCGGCGATCACCATCGACGCCGCGGCCGACGGCGAGCGGATCGATCGCGCCTTGCAGCGGAATCTGCCAGAGCTGTCGCGCTCGCGTCTCAAACAGCTCATCCTTTCCGGCCAGGTTTCGGCCGGTGGAGCGGCCGATGACGCGAATGTGATCCGCGACCCGGCACGGAAGGTCAAGCAGGGCCAAACTTTCGTCGTAATCCTCCCCGAGCCTGAGGCTGCAACACCGCAAGCCCAGGCGATCCCTTTAGATATCCGCTTCGAGGATGCACATCTCATCGTCATCGACAAGCCCGCCGGGCTGGTCGTCCATCCCGCGCCGGGCAACCCCGACGGCACGCTGGTCAACGCGCTCATCGCGCATTGTGGCGACAGCCTTATCGGCATCGGTGGCGTGCGCCGGCCGGGTATCGTCCATCGCCTCGACAAGGACACCAGCGGCCTTATCGTCGTCGCCAAGACCGAACTGGCGCATCGCGCGCTGTCGGCCGACTTTGCCGCGCGCCGCATCGCGCGGGCTTATGCGGCGATCGTTTGGGGCGTGCCGCTTCCGGCGGAGGGCGAGATCGAAGGCAATATCGGGCGCAGCATGACCAACCGGAAAAAAATGGCGGTGGTCGGCGCGGCGCGCGGCAAGCCGGCGGTGACGCGCTACAAGACCGAGCGCGCGTTCGGCGATGTCGCGGCGCAGATCGAATGTCGCCTCTTGACGGGCCGGACGCACCAGATTCGCGTGCATCTCGCCGCGCGCGGCCACCCGCTCATCGGCGACCCGGTCTACAGCGGCCGGCATGGCTGCACGATTGGACGCAAGGGAGTCGCCGCCGCACTTTTCCCGCGCCAGGCGCTGCACGCGCGCCATCTCGGCTTCCGCCATCCGGCGACCGGCGAATGTCTCGCCTTCGACAGCGATCTTCCTGGCGACATGAAATCGCTGTTAAGCAGTTTAGAGGGACTTTAAACTGGACCAAAACCCACCATTTTAGTAGGGTATCGGAACGCCGGCCCGAAGACCGCGTTTTCGGAGTACGGCCAAGAGGGGAAAAAATCGGCTATGCCAAGTGCTTCGGTACCTTCACTTTCCGGCGAGGGAAGCCTGACGCGGTATCTCCAGGAGATCCGCAAATTCCCGATGCTAGAACCGGAAGAGGAATACATGCTCGCCAAGCGCTGGAAGGAGCATGACGACCCCGATGCCGCGCATCGGCTGGTGACCAGCCATTTGCGCCTCGTCGCCAAGATCGCAATGGGCTATCGCGGTTATGGCCTGCCGCTCTCCGAGCTGATCTCGGAGGGCAATGTCGGCATGATGCAGGCCGTCAAGCGCTTCGATCCCGATCGCGGTTTCCGCCTCGCGACCTATGCGATGTGGTGGATTCGCGCGGCGATCCAGGAATACATCCTGCACTCGTGGTCGCTGGTGAAGATGGGCACCACCGCAGCGCAGAAGAAGCTGTTCTTCAACCTGCGCAAGCTTAAGGGTCAGTTGCAGGCGGTCGAGGACGGCGATCTGTCGCCGGAAAACCTGAAGAAGATCGCCACCGAGCTCGACGTGCCCGAGGCCGATGTCATCAGCATGAACCGGCGGCTCGCCAGCCCCGACCATTCGTTGAACGCGCCGTTGCGCAGCGACAGCGAGGGCGAGTGGCAGGATTGGCTCGTCGACGAGACCGAGAGTCAGGAGACCACGCTCGCCGACCGGCAGGAGCTCGGCCTGCGGCGCGACCTTTTGGAAAAGGCGATGACGCATCTGAACGAGCGCGAGCGCCACATCCTTGGCGAGCGGCGCCTCAAGGAAAACCCGACGACGCTCGAAGACCTGTCGCAGCACTACGGCATCTCGCGCGAGCGCGTGCGGCAGATCGAGGTGCGCGCTTTCGAGAAGCTGCAAAAGGCGATCAAGGCGGCCGCGCTCGAACGCCGGTTGGTGGCGTAGCTGATTGGAGCGCCGCTGCGGCGATGGACGGGCCTCGCTAGCGATGGTCTTGGGCCGTTGAATTAAGGGCCGCCTTCGCCGCGGTGGTCTTGCAATATCGCGCTAGCGCTGCTACCTATCGCTTAGCAAAATTGCGAAGCGATTTCCGTCTGTGACCCCCCATCCCTGTCCCGGCTGCCGGTGCGCCACGGGCGACAAAAACGCGATCATCGCTTGCCAATGCGCGCAGAAGCTTTCAGCGCTGCGCAGCGCTGCCGGCGAGACGCAGCGCCAACTTGCCGCTCGCCTGCAGATGACCGAGTCGATGATCTCGCGCCTCGAACGCGGCGATCATGTCCCGAGCCTGAAGACGCTCTCACGCATCGCCGAGGCCTATGGCAGGCGGTTGGAGATCGTGTTCCACGAACATGCGCACGAACACGCCGACGGGACGCGGCATACCCACCCGCACCACCACGACGACCCGGATCACCGGCACACGCACGATCAACACACCCACTCGGCTGACGAATGAGCGCCGCGGTCGAGCACCACGCACATCACCGTCACCATGAGGCGGACGGAAGCAAGAAGGACCCCGTCTGCGGCATGACCGTCGATCCCGCGGTCGCGCAGCATCGCGCGGAGCATCGCGGCCGGCCGTATTTGTTCTGCGGCGCGCGCTGCAAGGAGCGCTTCGTCGCCGAGCCGGCCAAATTCCTTGCGCCCAAGCCGGCGGCTGAGACACCCGGTGGGGGTCCCTGGACCTGCCCGATGCACCCGGAGATCGTTCAGCCGGGGCCGGGAAGCTGCCCACTTTGCGGGATGGCGCTGGAGCCGGTGCTGCCCGAAGCGACCGACTCCGCCGAGCCGGCGCTGACAAGCATGACACGCCGGCTCTGGCTTGGTGCGGCGCTCAGCTTGCCGCTGCTCGCCATCGGCATGTTCGGGCTCCGTTTTCCCGGCGTTGTCTGGGCACAACTCACCTTGGCGACCCCGGTGGTGCTTTGGGGTGGCTGGCCATTCTTCCGGCGCGGCTGGGAGTCGCTCAAGAACCGCCGGCTCAATATGTTCACGCTGATCGGGCTCGGCACCGGCATCGCCTATCTCGACAGCCTCGCTGCGGCGCTGTTCCCGCAGATTTTCCCCGCGGCCTTCCGCACGATGGATGGCGGCGTGCCGCTTTATTTCGAGGCGGCCGCGGTGATCGTGACCCTGGTGCTCGTCGGCCAGGTGCTGGAGTTGCGTGCCCGCGCGCTGACCGGCGGGGCGATCCGTGCCCTGCTCGACTTCGCGCCCAAGACCGCGCGGTTGGTGACAGCAGCCGGCGAGCGGGATGTGCCGCTCGCCGAGATCGTAGCCGGCGATCTGCTGCGCGTGCGGCCGGGCGAGAAAGTGCCGGTGGACGGCACTATCACCGAGGGCGACGGTGCGGTAGACGAATCGATGCTGACCGGCGAGCCGTTGCCGGTCGACAAATCCGCCGGCGACAAGGTCACCGGCGCGACGCTCAATCGCGCCGGCAGCTTTGTAATGCGCGCCGAAAAGGTCGGCGCAGAAACCCTGCTCGCGCGGATCGTCGCGCTGGTCGCCGCCGCGCAGCGCTCGCGCGCGCCGATCCAGCAACTTGCCGACGTCGTCGCCGGCCGTTTCGTGCCGGCGGTGCTCGCGGTCGCGGCGCTGGCTTTTGCGATCTGGGCGATCTTTGGTCCGCCGCCGGCGCTCGGCTACGCGCTCGTCGCCGCGATCTCGGTGCTGCTGATCGCCTGCCCTTGTGCGCTTGGCCTGGCGACGCCGATGTCGATCATGGTCGGCACCGGGCGCGGTGCGCACGCCGGCGTGCTGGTGAAGAACGCCGAGGCGATCCAGCTTCTCGAAAAGATCGACACCCTGGTGGTCGATAAGACGGGCACCCTGACCGAGGGCAAGCCGAGCCTGGTAGCAGCCGTGGCGGTGGGCGGCATCGCCGAGGATCATCTGCTGCAGCTTGCCGCCGCCGCGGAGCGCGGCAGCGAGCACCCGCTCGCCGCTGCGGTCACCGCGGCCGCTGAGGCGCGCGGCCTCTCGCCCCTGCCGGTTGCCGCATTCCGCGCCGAGCCGGGCAAGGGCGTCGTCGCGACCGTCGCCGCGCGTCGCGTCGCGATCGGCAACGAAGCGCTCTTCGCGGCGCTTAATATCGATCCCGCGCCGCTCGCCGCCGCGGCAGAACGCTGCCGCCAGGCCGGCGATGGCGTCATGCTGGTGGCAATCGGCGACCGCGCGGAAGGTCTTCTTGCCGTCGCGGACCCGGTAAAGCCGAGCGCCGCCGCCGCTCTCGCGGCGCTGCGCGATGACGGTCTCCGGATCGTGATGCTGACCGGTGACAATCGGCGCACCGCGGCCGCCGTCGGCCGCCGGCTCGGCATCGACGACATCGTGCCGGAAGTATTGCCCGACGGCAAAGCCTCCGCCGTCAAACAGCTGCAGCGCCAAGGGCGGGTCGTCGCGATGGCTGGCGACGGCATCAACGATGCGCCGGCGCTAGCGCAAGCCGAGATCGGCATCGCCATGGGCACGGGGGCCGATGCGGCGATC